>Ga0268264_10000659_pt1 | contig 40567 bp, 41 predicted proteins | sample KBSSwiS32_FD_190357 | JGI IMG/M metagenome (GOLD analysis project Ga0268264, IMG submission 190357) | Switchgrass rhizosphere microbial communities from Kellogg Biological Station, Michigan, USA - KBS Switchgrass S3-2 (SPAdes) (version 2) | ecosystem: Host-associated > Plants > Roots >... | reverse complement strand
GGCTGCTTCGTGGAAGTGATGCCCGGCAAGGACGGCCTCTGCCATATTTCCGAGCTCGCGGATTTCCGTGTGAATCGCACCGAGGACGTCGTGAAAGTCGGCGACACCATCTGGGTCAAGTGCATCGGCATTGACGACAAGGGCCGTGTAAAACTCAGCCGCAAGGCAGCGATGAAAGAGCGCAACGAAGCCGCGCAGGGCCAGCCACAGCCAGCCCACGCAAACGCCTAGGCGTTTCATAGCTATCGCGAAACAATCTGAAACCCGCCGCGCCGTAAGGTGCGGCGGGTTTTTATTGCATGGATACCCGTAGTTTGCATTCTACTGGAAAAGCTCGCAAAACCGTTGCGAGAAATAAATTGAGGGGCGATTTAACTGCGTATTTAATCTTCCCATATTCATGACGAGCCCGGATCAACTCCGCTTCAATATTTCGATCATTTCGATTTTCGTAATCCTGGTGGCTGCCGGAGTCAGGGCTTGGATTTCGTATCACGTAGCGGGAGTGGATGCGCTTACGCCGGATGAGATCTGCTGGTTCTCCGGGAATGTGCTGGGAGGTGCGGTGCTGTTGCCGTTCTTTTTTGCATGGGTGGCGTGGCTTGCTTTTGCGCGGTCATCGCTTGCGGCAAACATCGTTTTCATCGGCTTGAGCTGCGTGTTCAGCCTTTGGATGTGGAATTCCGCTTCGCTCGTCTGGAACAAGGAGGATCTCTTCAAGACGGGCCAGGACACCATCGAAGAGGCACAGCGGAATTTGTCGTCCGGTTTTCGCCAGGCGCTCACTGACCCGAATACGCCGCCTTCCACCGCGATCGAGCAATTGAACCGCTTTTCAGAGAGCATGACGAAGGTTGCGAATCAATCGGGTGGCCGGGAGAAACGGGCGGGTGAGGCAAGCGCGCGTTTCTACAAACAACTCACGGAGAAAATGCAGAATTACAGCGCCACGACCCAAGCGCTGTCGCAAGCGGGATTCAGCCGGGCGAAGGGAATCACCAATAAGCAGGATCTCGATAACCGGCGCGCGCTCGTCAAGGCATTCGGCGCTGCGAATAGCGAGGTTTCCAATTTCTATACAAACGCGGAGAAAACGTTCCGGAGAGAGTAGGAGAAGGAAAACCTGGACCGGCCGTACATCGATGGCGTGTTGCGCGGGTTCCACAAAAGAGCGTCCGTGGATCTCGTGCTGAAGGTGCGGGCTTATGACTCCGAACTCGTGACCCAGATGAACAGAATCCTCGATCTCTATGAACGGGAATGGTACACATGGCGCGTGGATGAAAACGGGAGGGTGATCTTTGTAAATCCGGCTGCCGTCGATGAATTCCAGGCCGCCCAGACCTCCATCACCGAGATCGCCGACCGGCAGAAGGCGACGCAGCAGGAAATCGTCACTAATGCGGACGCCGCCAAGGCACTGCGGCCCTAGAAAAAGCGTGCAGGAAGATCCAATATCAAAGCCGCCTGCGCGGCATCACTTCATCATCGTGCTGGGGTTGCTCGTTGCGATCATCCTTTGGGGTGGGAACAATGTGGGGGTGAAATACCTGGTGCAATCGTGGCCACCGTTCACCGTCGGAAGCACCCGGTTTTTCTTTGCGGGTTTGCTGATGTTTGCGTTGCTTCGCTGGACACGCTGGTTTGGTCCCTCCAGCCATTTGTCTCCGAAACAGAAACGCTGTCTGTGGTGGCAGGGAGGGTTGAGCCTCGCCGGCTATATTGCAGTTTTCAATTTCGCCCTGCGCTTCACCACCGCCTCCCATGTGGCGCTTTATCTGGCAATGTCACCCGTGTGGGCGTTGCTCTGGGAAGGGCGGTCATCAGGATCGGGATTTGGCGGATATTTCAAACGCTATGCCGCGGCTCTGCTTGCGGTCACGGGCGTGGTGGTTCTTTTCCTTCCGGCGTTGAAATTGGCCTCGGGCACAATTATCGGGGAATTGCTCGGCCTCACCGCAAGCATCCTGTGGACGCTGTATGGACGCCAGTGCCGCGTGCTCGGCGGAACGCTTTCCGGCGCGGAGACCAGCGCGTACACGATGTGGCGCGCAGGTGTGCTCCTGTTACCACTCGCTGTGGCGGAAAACGTTTACCATCCCATGCATTTCAACGAGAAACTGCTGCTTGTGCAAAGTTACTGCATCATTGCAGGCGGGATTATCGCATTTGCGCTCTGGAACCACGCGTTAAAGCACTGGAAGACCAGCGAGGTTTACCTTTTCATCAACCTGATTCCGCTGAGTACGATGATATGGGCGCACTACAGCCTCGGTGAACAGGTCGCGCCGACCTTCTGGTTCGCGATGGCGCTCATCATTACAGGCGTGCTCGTCGGGCGCGCCCGCTGGCAGGGCCTGCTGGGCAACCGCTGGTTTCCCGCGGAATAGGCAGGGCGACAACCGGTCATCGCCCGCGCGTCTTTGAATATCAAAATTCGTCGCAGACAAGATATCCAATTTTCTTTTATACATCGTGCCTGCATTCGCTTAAATAGAATCCACATGGTTCAACCGCCTACAGGAACAATCACCTTTCTTTTCACTGATATCGAGGGAAGCTCCCGGCTTTGGGAACGTTACCCTGTGGATATGGGGCCTTCACTCTCGGGGCACGATGTGATTCTCCGCAATGCGATCGAAGGACAGGGGGGCTATATTTTCAAGACAGCGGGCGATGCGTTCTACGGTGCATTCGAAACCGCGGCGGGAGCTGTAATGGCGGCGTCCGTGGCGCAGCAGGCACTCTTCCGGCATGAATGGAGCGAGACAGGGCCGTTGCGTGTGCGCATGGCGATCCATACCGGCGTTGCGGAATTTCGTGAGAACGATTATTTCGGGCCGTCGATGAACAGGGTTGCACGGTTGCTCGCAGCAGGGCATGGCGGACAGACCCTTCTTTCGTTCACCAGCGAGGAACTGGTGCGCGACCATCTGCCGTCAGGTGTTTCCCTGCGGGACCTAGGCGAGCGGAGGCTCAAGGATTTGAACCGCCCCGAACGTATCTTCCAGATGATAGTGGAGGGACTGCCCACGGAATTTCCGCAGTTGCGCTCGCTGGAGGTGGTGCCGAACAACCTTCCTGTGCAACTCACGAGTTTTATTGGCCGCGAAAGGGAGATGGCCGAGGTAAAACGACTTCTGGGCACGACTCATCTGCTCACGCTCACGGGCACGGGCGGCACCGGCAAAACGCGACTCTCCCTCCAGGTGGCGGCGGACATCCTTGAGACCTTTTCCGATGGAGTCTGGCTAGTGGAACTTGCCACTTTGTCCGAACCCGAATCGCTCGTTGAAACAGTGGCCGGTGTACTCGGCGTGCGTGAAGAGCCGGACCGCCCATTGCTCAATGTAATGTTGAATTACCTGCGGGCTAAAAATCTGCTGCTCATCCTCGACAATTGCGAACACCTCATAGCCGCGGTTGCGCGGCTTTCGGATACGCTGCTGCGATCCTGCCCGAACCTCCGCATCCTTGCGAGCAGCCGCGAGGCCCTCGGCATCGCGGGCGAGACAACGTGGGGTGTGCCGTCTCTGTCGCTACCCGACCTGTTTCGCAACACGCTTACCGGTGCCGAGCTCATTGAAACGCTTTCACAATACGAGGCGGTGCGCCTTTTCACCGACCGCGCAACAGCGGTGCTACCCTCGTTTGCCATCACAAATGAAAATGCACCCGCCGTGGCGCAGATCTGCTGGCGGCTGGACGGCATCCCGCTTGCCATCGAGCTTGCCGCCGCACGAGTGAAGGTACTGACGCTTGACCAGATATCCAAGCGGCTTGATGACAGCTTCCGCCTCCTTACAGGGGGCAGCCGCACCGCATTGCCGCGCCAGCAGACGCTGCGCGCATTGATCGATTGGAGTTATGACCTGCTGAGCGACGCCGAGAAGAAGCTGCTGCGGCGCCTTTCCGTCTTTGTGCGCGGCAGGACGCTGGAAGCAGTGGAAGAAGTCTGCTCCGGTGACGGTGTGGAATCCTGGGAAGTGCTTGATCTGCTCACTCAGCTCGTCGACAAGTCTCTGGTTAGCCGGGAGGTTGAGTCGAGTGGCGAGGCACGTTATTACATTTTGGAATCGGTCTGGCAATATGGCCAGATGCGGCTGGAAGAGGCGGGGGAGACATTTGCGTTGCGCGAAAAGCATCTCGATTATTTTTTGCAGTTCGCCGAGGAAGCGGAGAAAAAACTGTACGGGCCGGAGCAGGTCGAATGGCTGGAGAAACTGGAGTTCGAGCGGCTGAACCTGCGCGCCGGGCTGGATTGGGCAGAGGAAGCACCGGATGGCGCGGAACGCGGGTTGCGCCTCGCAGGCGCGTTGAGCCGGTTCTGGGAGGTGCGCAGCCAACTGAATCTGGCCCGTGAGCGTTACGCAACGCTGCTGTCACTCCCGGGAGCGGAACGCCGCACGTTGATACGCGCGAAGGCTCTTTCAGGCGCGGGGCGTCTCGCCTGGTGCCATGACGACAATGTGCCGGCACGAAAATATTTTGCCGAAGCGCTCGATATTTACCGGGAATCCGACAACCGGCACGACTTGACACTTGTCACTGGATATCTCGGTTTCGTGGAACGTTCCGAGGGGGAACTGGAAACATCACGAAAGTATTTCACCGAAGCCTCGGTACTCGCGCAGGAACTCAATGACCAGCAGCTTCTTGCAATTGTGAAAAGCGGCCTGGGCAGCCTTGCCGTGGATGACAATGACCTGAATCTCGCGCACGAGTTGAAGCAGGAAAGCCTGAGGCTCTATCGGAGCATCGGCGATCTTTATATCATAAGCCTGATTGCCTGGAGCCTGAGCAGGGTTGTAACGTCGCTCGGGAATCATGCAGAGGCCCGTTCGCTGCTTGAGGAATGCGTAACGATCAACCGACAGCTAGGCATCAAATGGGTTGTGCCTTTCATTCTCGAGGGATTCGGCGATGTATCGATCGGAGAAGGACATGCAAACCGCGCTGCGAAACTGTATGGAGCTGCCGAGGTATTGCGGGAGAAGATCGGCCTTTCTACGCTGCCTCCCGGAGACCGGTTTTTTTACGACAAATCAGTGGAAGCGATGCGCAAGGCAATATCGCCGGATGTAATGAAGGAGGCGTGGGACCAGGGACGCTCCATGAAAGTAGAGCAGGCGCTGGCTTATGCCATCGGAAAACCGTGATTTTTCACTACTGCGTGGCGGATTGTTTAAATCGCGTTAAACGGATTCGCCCATTTTAAGTGTATAAACGATAACCGACCTCCGCCGCCCGTCCCTTTTTGTCATTTATTTGCCCGGAATTGCCAAATTGCGCGTTGACACAAAACCGAATTTTTCAGACACATCAGGACGGTTTTTTAAGGGTCGCAAGAGGGCTTGTGAAATTTTTCACAATAACGCTTGCCATTCTTCCGGAGAAAAATATTCTCCGGATTCTGCTTTTTATTTTTTGACAAAAACATGGACTCGCGTTTGGCGTGTAAAACTAGAGTTTAACTAAAGAACATGGCGAATTTTTTCCCGCGCTCGAGCAACTGGCTCCCGTTAAAAGTTTTGGTATGTGTGATCGTGCTCGGCACTACGGTGACCGTCGGGGTCGGGTACTATTTCACCCCGAAGTACACGCGCGTCGGCTACCAGCCGATCCAGCCAATCCCGTTTCCGCATGACGTTCACGTCAAACAGCTTGGAATGGATTGCCGCTATTGTCACAGCTTCGTGGAAGTCGCCGCGCATTCCAATGTCCCGAACACCCAGGTCTGCATGAACTGCCACTCGCAGGTGCAGAAGGGCAATCCGAAGCTCCAGCCGCTCTACGACAGCTGGCAGACCGGCAAGCCAATCGAATGGGTGCAGATCCACAAGACCCCGGATTTCGTATTCTTCAACCACTCCGTGCACGTAAACCGTGGGGTGAGCTGCGTGAGCTGCCACGGCAAGATCAATGAGATGCCGGTTGTCTATCATCACGAGTCGCACAGCATGAGCTGGTGCCTGGATTGTCATCGCGCTCCTGAAAATGCTCTCCGCCCGACCGAACAGGTCTTCAATCTTGACTGGCAACCACCGGCAGGGAAGACCCAGATGGATATTGGCCTGCAATTGAAACACGACTGGAAGGTGCAGCCTCCGGTCGAAAGCTGCGCGGGGTGCCACCGATGAAAAAGATTTTCCAACATCCTCCTGAGCCGGTCAACGGCAAGAAATACTGGCAGAGCCTTGACCAGCTCGCCGATACACCTGAGTTCCGCCAGAAACTGGAGCGAGAGTTCCCTGCCGGTGCGGATGAATTGAACAGCAGTGATGTTTCCCGCAGAAGTTTCATCAAGTTGATGGGGGCCTCCACAGCGCTCGCAGGCTTGAGTCTTGGGGCCTGCCGCCGCCCCGAGAAACACTTGGTTCCTTTCACCAAGAGCGCCGAGTGGTCAATCCCGGGCAAACCTCTTTTCTACGCCACATCCATGCCTCACCGCCGTGGTGCGCAGCCTCTGGTAGTAACCACGCATGATGGCCGCCCCACCAAGATCGAGGGCAATCCCTACCATCCGTCCAGTGGCGGGGCGACAGGCACATTTGCCCAGTCATCGCTGCTGGACATGTATGATCCGGACCGTTCGCGTTTCTTCCGCAATCGCGGTCAGGAATCGGATGAGAAGGCTTTTGATGCCTACCTGACCAAACTTACAGCCGGTCTTGGGAGCGGCGATGGTCTTGCATTTTTACTCGAGGAAAATAATTCTCCGACCCGTGAGCGTCTCCGCCAGGAAATTGCGAAGAAGTACCCGCAGGCTCTCTGGGCTGTGTATGAACCGCTCGGCGCTGATGCCAGTGCAGAGGCCCACAGCAAGGCTTTCGGCGATGGAGTTAAAGTAACAGCAAAGCTCGAAAATGCGGATGTGATTCTTGCGCTTGATACAGATTTCCTAGGTTGCGAGGAAGGCAGTGTCGAGGGCATCAAAGCATTCAGCGCCCGCCGCCGTGTAAACAGCCCGGAAGACAAGATGAACCGGTTGTATGTGGTGGAAAACCGCTACACCGTCACCGGCGGCATGGCGGATCATCGTATGCGCCTGCCTGTCAGCCAGATCGGGGCATTCGTTGTCGCACTCGCTGATAAAATCGGTATCGATGCAGCCTTGAGCGGTCAGGTAAAAACTCTTCTTGGCAGCGCAAAAGCTGCGGTCAAGTTTGACGAACGCTGGCTCGACGAAATGGCCAAGGATCTGGTGGCGTCAAAAGGCAAAAGCATCGTGATTGTTGGCGCGCGCCAGCCGGCCGCTGTGCAGTTGCTCGTGGCTGCCATCAACGGTGCGCTCGGCAGTTTCGACAAAACGCTGGTTGGTTCGGCGTCCGATGAAAAGCCAGCGCTCAGCATCGGCGAACTCGCGGCCCAGATTCAGAACAAGAAGGTCACAACCCTTTTCATTCTCGGTGGCAATCCCGTTTACAATGCGCCCGCTGATCTTGACTGGGCGACCCTGCAAAAATCCGTCCCCTCTGTGATCCGGCTCGGATTGCATGAAGACGAAACCTCAAATCGCGTGCTCTGGCATGTGCCGGCAGCGCATTTCCTGGAAACATGGAGCGATGGATTTGCCACGGATGGCAGCTATGTCTCCGTGCAGCCGATGATCCTGCCGCTCTTCGGCGGATGGTCGGAACTCGACATCCTGGCGAAGCTTCTAGGCATGCCAAAATCTCAGGGCCCGGAACTCGTCCAAGACACATTCCGCGTGATGGCCAACGGTGCGGATTTCAATACTGCGTGGAATAAATTCCTCCACGATGGATTTTTGAAGGACAGCGCTCTAAAGCCTCGCGATCTCACTTTTAACGGTACAGCGGCGGCTGCTTTCCTTGAACAAAACACGAGCAACCAGTCTCTTGAGGGTGCCTTTGAGATCGTATTCACCGGAGATTCCAAAATGGATGATGGCCGGTATGCAAACAACGGTTGGTTGCAGGAGCTTCCCGACCCGATCACGAAGCTGACATGGGATAACGCCGCCCTCGTGAGCGTGGCCACAGCCGCCTCGCTTGGCATGGATGTGAAGAAGCATCTTGGCACTCAGGATTTTGATACGCTGGAGATCGCGATTGACGAGCGCAAGATCGAGATTCCGGTTTTGATCGCTCCCGGCCACGCCGATAATTCGATTACGATTCCGCTCGGTTACGGTCGTGGGTTTGAGGGACGCATTGCGAAAGGCGCCGGCGTCAATGCCTATCCGCTTCGCACTACCGGGAAGCCTTATTTCGCCGTTATTAAGAAAGAAAATGTAAAGCGCACGGGCAATCTGCATCGCCTCGCGATCACGCAGGATCACCATGTCATGGAAGGCCGCGCCCTCGTGCGCGAGGCCACCATGGAGACTTACAAGGAGACTCCTGATTTCGCCAAGAAGATGTGGATGGATGCGGAAATCCAGCGCAAGCCGAACGGCGATGGCAACAACGTCTCACTCTACAACCATCCTCCGCTTGACGCCCTCAATCAGTGGGGCATGGCGATCGACCTTAACACCTGCACAGGTTGCAATGCGTGCGTGATTGCCTGTCAGTCCGAGAATAACATTCCGATCGTTGGCAAGGAACAGGTTGTTAATGGCCGTTCGATGCACTGGATTCGTAATGACCGTTACTTCGCCAGCACGGACGAAAACGATCCCGATCCGGAAATGGTGATGCAGCCGATGATGTGCCAGCAGTGCGAAAACGCACCGTGCGAAACGGTCTGCCCCGTGAACGCCACCGTGCACAGCACCGATGGTCTGAACGTGATGGCCTACAACCGTTGCATCGGTACCCGGTATTGCGCGAACAACTGCCCATTCAAGGTGCGCCGCTTCAACTTCTTCGATTACCAGCAGCGCCCGCTCGACAAGCTCAAGCTCGGTCCGCTCACGGAAAAGGGATCGCCCGATACGCTCAAGATGCAGAAAAATCCGAATGTCACCGTGCGCATGCGCGGCGTCATGGAAAAATGCACATTCTGCGTGCAGCGCATCCAGGAAGCCAGGATTGCCACGAAGGTCAAAGCCGGTGCATCCGACGATGTCAGCATCAAAGTGGATTCCTTCCAGGTTGCATGCCAGCAGGCATGCCCTGCGGAAGCCATTGTATTCGGTGATATAGCAAATGCGGACAGCAAGGTTTCCAAGCTCAAGGCGCAGAACAAGAATTACCGCCTGCTGGAATATCTGAACGTGAACACGCGCGTGAGCTACCTGGCACGCCTGCGCAACCCGAATCCCGCAATGCCTGACGCGGCAAAGCCGGGCGCATTTGAGAAGGATTTGATCCATGCCGAGGAAGAAAAACATGGTGCTGCAATCATCAACACCACCGGAGGTGAAGCATAATGTCTAGCGTGCCTACAACGGAACAAATCGCGGCGATCCAGAAAGTGCCGCTCGTTACGAACGACCGTTCGCTGAGCTGGTTGACAGACAAGGTCTCCTCGGTGGTGGAGGAGCGCACACCATTCTGGTGGTGGGTGTCATTCTTCGTGACCTCGATCATTGCGGTATTCGGTCTTTTCTGCATCGGCTACCAGATTTCCACGGGCGTCGGCGTCTGGGGTGAAAATCATCCGAATGGCTGGGCGTGGGACATCACCAACTTCGTGTTCTGGATCGGTATCGGCCACGCCGGAACCCTGATCTCGGCAATCTTGTTCCTGACCCGCCAGAAATGGCGCACGGCGGTGAACCGCTCTGCCGAGGCGATGACACTCTTTGCGGTGGTTTGCGCGGGGATTTTCCCGGGTATCCACGTGGGACGTGTCTGGATGGCATGGTTCCTCGCGCCAATCCCGAATTCCAACGGGATCTGGCCGAACTTCCGCAGCCCGCTCCTCTGGGACGTGTTCGCGGTATCGACCTACTTCACCGTGTCCGTGCTGTTCTGGTACACCGGCCTCGTGCCTGACCTGGCGACACTGCGCGACCGCACCACATCGCGCTTCAAAAAGTTCATCTACGGCGTCTTCGCACTCGGCTGGCGTGGTTCCAACCGCCATTGGCGTCACTACGAAATGGCGTATCTGCTGCTCGCGGGTCTTTCCACGCCGCTCGTGCTCTCGGTGCACTCGGTCGTGTCCTTCGACTTCGCCACGTCGATCCTGCCAGGATGGCATACCACCATCTTCCCGCCTTACTTCGTTGCGGGTGCAATTTTCGGTGGATTCGCAATGGTGCTCACCATCCTCTTGCCTGCGCGTCTGATTTATCCCCAGCTCAAGGATGTAATCACGCTCCAGCATGTGGACAAGATGGCGAAGATCATCTGCCTTACCGGTTCCATAGTGGGCTATGCCTACCTCATGGAGCTGTTCATCGCGTGGTACAGCACGAATTCATTTGAGAAGTTCACTTTCTTCCATGCCCGGTTCAATTGGGACGGCAGCGGATACTACCAGTGGGCCTATGGATGCATGATGTTCTGCAACGTCATCTCGCCGCAGGTATTCTGGTTCAAGAAATGCCGGAACAACCTGATCGTCGTATTCATTATCTGTAACTTTGTGAACGCAGGCATGTGGTTCGAGCGCTTCGTGATTATCTGCACGTCGCTATCGCAGGATTACCTGCCTTCCTCATGGCACATTTATCATCCTTCATGGGTGGAGCAGGGGACGTTCTTCGGGACGTTCGGCATTTTCCTCAGCTTGTTCCTGCTGTTCATGCGGTTCCTGCCCATGATCGCGATGTCTGAAGTTAAAATCGTATTACCGGAGGCCGACCCCCACCATCATCCGCATGGTTCAGAGGAGGCGCATCACTAATGGCTGACAATCGTAAAATCTACGGCATGGGCGCAGAGTTCCCGAGCGCCACGGCACTTTTTCAGGCGGCGGAGAAAATTCGCGACAAGGGCTTTAAAAAGTGGGACGTGCATTCCCCATTCCCGATCCACGGGATGGATGCGGCGATGGGCCTTGGTAAATCGTGGTTGAGCGCAGTTGTGCTCTGCGGCGGTATTACCGGCCTGCTTACAGCGGTCGTACTGGAGTTTTACCCATCGGTTATCGAATACAAACTGGTCGTCCATGGAAAGCCGGTGTCCTTTGCGACCGTGCCGGCGTTCTTCCCGATCATGTTCGAGCTTACGGTGCTTTGCTCCGCATTCGCCTGCGTTTTCGCGCTGCTGGTTTTCAACCAGCTTCCGAAATGGTATCACCCGATTTTCAACTGGGACCGTTTCGCCAAGGTGTCGGACAACGGCTTTTTCCTGGTGATCGAGGCGCGTGACCCGCAATTTTCCGAGATAAAGACACGGGCGTTGCTCGAAGAAATCGGGGGGGCGCACGTAACGCTGGTGCACGACTAAAACATGTTACGCTACTTTTTCATTTCATTCATTTTGATCGTTGCGGCTGTGCTCGCAATCGCGGGATTCCGTGATGAACCGTTTTTTGGAGGATCTCCTTACAAGCAACTGCCCACGACTTTTCTTGGGTTCTCGTTGAGAAGTTCCGAGCCACCGATCCAGATCTTCCCTGACATGAAGGTGCAGCCAAAATATATCGCACAGCATGAGAGCGATTTCTTCGCGGATGGCCGTGACGGACGCGCGCCTGTTGTCGGCACGGTACCTCTGGGTTATGTGCTTCCCGGCAGCTACTCCTCCAACACGGCCAGCAACAGCAAGATTGTTAAGGATGAAAACGGATTTTCAAACTCCACGGATTATTTGAACACCGGCAAAATCGGGGACAACTACGGCGACGGCCTGCCTGTCGAAGTCACCCCGGCTTTGCTTGAGCGCGGCAAACAGCGTTTCACCATCAATTGTGCGATCTGCCACGGCGCGGCGGGTTACGGCAACGGTGCCATCACCATGTATGGCCTCGTGGGCGTGGCGAATTTCCAGCAGGACAGCTTCCGGAAAATGCCTGACGGACAGATCTTCAACACCATCACCAACGGCAAGAACACCATGGGCGCTTATGGATCGAACGTCGCGGTCGAGGACCGGTGGGCAATCATCGCCTACATCCGCGCGCTCCAGCGTTCGCAGAATGGAAAGCTGGACGATGTGCCTGCAGCGGACCGCAACGAGTTGGACAAGCAAACTTCTGTCAAAAAATGAGCGAACAAGCCCACTCAAATACACAACCAAAGGCTGAGTTTTTCGACCAGCGGCACGCCGGGAATCTTCCATTGATGCTGCCCACCGCAGGTGCTGTCGCCTTGGTGATCAGCCTGATCTGGGGTTTCTTCGACAGGGAACAGTTTGCTTATTCCTGGCTGTTTGCATTCATCTATTTTTTCACGCTCATCATCGGCTCACTGTTTTGGACCCTGGTTCACCATGCCACGGATGCAGAATGGTCGGTGGTCGTGCGCCGCGTGCTTGAAAATGTGGCAATGCTCCTCCCTTACGCATTCCTGTTCTTTATTCCGCTTCTTTTTTGTGCGCCGATCCTGTGGAAATGGTGGAGCGTGGATCCTCATACCAATGAAATACTGGCTTTGAAACAGCCATATCTTTCCCATTGGTTCTTCTTTCTGCGCCTGGCAATTTACGCCATCGGCCTTACTCTTGTCGCGCGTGCCATGATGCGCAACTCGTCGGCGCAGGATGCTGATGGGCATCCCCGCTACACGATTGCCATGCGTAAAATCGCATTTGCAGGCATCCCTGTTCTCGGCGTCTCGCTGACCTTCGCTGCGGTGGACTGGTTGATGGGCCTTGACTACAAGTGGTTCTCGACCATGTGGGGCGTCTACATTTTCGCTGGCGCTGCGGGCAGCGGAATGTGCCTTCTGGTGCTGCTTACCACATTTTTGCGCAACAAGGGTTATCTCGGGTTTGTGACGATGGAGCATTACCACATCATGGGCAAACTGATGCTGGCCTTCTGTGTTTTCTGGGCCTACATCGGTTTCGACCAATACATGCTGATCTGGTATTCGAATATTCCTGAGGAAACCTCATATTTCATCCGCCGCAATATCGGTTCGTGGTGGTATCTAAGCACTTTCCTGGTGGCATTCCGCTTCTTCGTGCCGTTCCCGATTCTCCTGATGCAGGGCGTGAAAAAGAATCCCAAGTATATCTGCATGGTGGCGGGTTGGATTTTGTTCATGCAGATGGTGGACATGTATCTGGTGGTCATGCCGATGTATCACCAGAAGGGATTCGCCCCGCACTTGCTCGACCTGTTGTCGCTGGTCGCGATCGGCGCGCCACTGGCGTTCATCTTTATCAAAAACCTTGGAAAGCAGAGCTTGTTTCCGGTGCGTGATCCGCGCCTGTCACAGTCCATAAAACTCACGAATTAAAATGTCCAGCGAACTCAAAAAAGCATCAGTGGGGCCGGTGTTCATCGGGGGAATCCTTGTATTCCTGCTTTTCGGTCTGCTCGTCTGGATATGGTTCGGCTTTGCCGGCAAGCAGGATGACTTCGAGAAAAAACGTGCTGACGCCCGTGCAGCCAAGCTCGATGCGCTCCAGAAGGAAAGTCACGAGAAGCTTTCCGGCTACGCATGGATCAACAAGGACAAGGGGATCGTGCAGTTGCCAATCGCCCGTGCCCAGGAAATAATGCTCGCCGATTTGAAGGCCAAGGCCGTGCAGGCTTCATCCGTGAAAGTGGAACATCCTTATCCCGCAGGCCTGCAACAGGCCCCGGTAGCAGCTCCCGCAACTACGGGAACTGGTGCACCAGCACCGGCCGCTTCCGGAACAAATGCCGCAGTGACAACTCCTGCACCAAGTCCCGCCGCTGCAGCTTCGCCCGCTCCGGCTGCCCCAGCCGCGTCAGTCGCGGCAACCCCAGCTCCTGCGACGACATCCACGCCAGTGCCATGATGAATTTCAAAACTTCACACGTTCAATGAGCGATATTCTTACACAAGACCAGACTACGGCATCAGCGCCGGTTTCCGATACGGAAATCGTGAAAGTTGAGCGCGCTTTGATCGACCAGTCCGCGCAGGCGCCATTGCTGTTCCTTTACACGTCAGCGATCCTCTGGCTGCTCACCTCGACGATCCTGGGAACGATCGCGGCGATCAAATTGCAGCAGCCTGATTTTCTGGGCGGCGTGCCGTGGCTTACTTATGGCCGTGTATGGCCTGCCTTCACCAATTCCTTCGGCTACGGCTGGGCAAGCCAGGTGGCAATGGGGACGGGAATCTGGCTGGTCGCGCGCCTTGCGCACGTGTCCTTGCGGCGTCCAACCCTGCTTATTTTCGGAACTGTATTCTGGAACGTGGGTGTCACCGCAGGGGTGATTGCAATCCTTGCGGGCAAGGGACAGGGGATCGAGTGGCTTGAATTCCCCGGCTTCGTGCAGGCGATTCTCTTTGCCGGGTTCGTCCTCGTCGGCGCATGGGTTGCAACAATGTTCCGCTTGCGCCGTCCGGGCCATGCTTATATCTCGCTCTGGTATCTCGCGGGGGCGTTCTTCTGGTTTGCGTGGCTTTACAGCGCCGCGAACCTGATGATTGGCGTGGTGCATGTGCACGGTGTTGTGCAGGCGGTTGTAGGCGCATGGTATGCGAATAATTTCCTCTCGCTCTGGCTCACATCCATCGGTCTCGGCTCCATCTACTATTTCATTCCAAAGGTCAGCGGAAAACCCGTTCACAGTTATCATCTCGCGTCGCTCGGGTTCTGGTCGTTTGCCCTGCTTGCAGGTTGGACGGGAATGACGCGTCTCATCGGCGGACCGCTCCCGGCCTGGTTGATCACCGTGAGCATCGTGGCAAACATCATGATGATCATCCCCGTGGCAACGGTAATGGTGAATTTCGTGCTCACACTTCGCGGAAACTACAATCTCATCTATTTCAGCCCGACCATCCGTTTCGTTTTCTTCGGGGCGATTGCCTATGCCGTTGCAAGCGCACTTGGTCTCGTCTCCTCGCTGCGTTCGGTCGCCAGCATCACTCAATATACAAATTTCTCCATCGCCCATTCGCAACTTCTGATTTACGCGTTTTTCTCCATGGTGATGTTTGGTTCCATCTATTACATCGTGCCCCGCCTGGTAGGCTGCGAGTGGCTCTCATCAAGGCTCATCAGCCTCCATTTTCTCGGTGCGGCATACGGGGGCGGGCTGGTGATCCTGACCACTCTCCTGGGCGGTATTGTACAGGGTGCGGCCTGGAATAATCCCGAAGAGAGTTCATCGCTGGTAATTCAGAGCATGGCCCCGTTTATAGTCGGGCGCTGCATTGGATGGATATTTTTGATTTTTGGCCATCTGTTTTTCGCCCTCCACTTTTTGACCATGCTGTTGCGTCTCGGACGCCCGAGCGGACGGCCAACACTATTCCCGACCCATCATGAGGAGGGAGCACACTAATGCGCTTTTCTACATTATTCGCAGGCATTTTTCTGACTTTCGCGCTGGCGTGGTTTGGCGAGACAGTGGTTCCGAACATCCAGCTCGGAAATCTGCAACCGCAGACCGATGAGGATGGAGGGGACATCTATCCCGTGAACAATTCCGGCATCGCCGCCCGAGGCCGCAAGATTTACGTCGCCGAAGGCTGTTTTTACTGCCACACCCAGCAGGTGCGTGGCAGCCAGGGCGGGTCTGACATCGACCGTGGCTGGGGCAGCCGCCAGACAGTCGCCCGTGACTATATCTACACCGACCCTGTTGTGCTCGGCCTCACCCGCAACGGTCCCGACCTTGCGAACATGGGAAATACTGAACTGGTTGACTCCTCGACCGGCAAAAAGCGCTGGAAAGACGCTGCATGGCATTACGCGCATCTTTACAGTCCCCGCAGTGAAGTCGAGGGATCGGCCATGCCGTCGTTCAGCTATTTGTTTGAAAAGCGCAAAATCGTGGGCCAGCGCTCCGAGGATGCGCTAAAACTCGAAGGCGAGTATGCCGTAGAGAATGGTTATGAAGTCGTCCCGAATTCCGATGCGAAGGCGCTGGTGGCATACCTGATGTCGCTTGATAGGAGTCACGCATTGAAGGAAGTCAAACAGGAGGCGCCCGCAAAGTGAGCAATCCAGAAGATTTACAACAGACACAGGCCGCGCACGAGATCGATTACCGCGAATCGATGGATGTCACGAAAGTGCATGCCGCGATCGAACGCGAGAAAAAGGAGCCATGGTCGGCCAGTGTCCCCATCCCGTTGTGGTTGATGTCGCTGTTCGGCTTGGTATTGTGTTTTGGGAGCTATTATCTGGGAAATTTCAACGGCGGCTTCAGTGGTGACGTGTACAACGAACGCGCCGGCATGGGATCTTCTTCGGCTAAAAAAACCGGCGCGGGTACGGAAGCAACCGGACCGGAAACCGCTGTGGAAGCCGGTAAAAAAGTCTTCCTGCAAAACTGCGCGGTCTGCCACCAGCCCACGGGCACGGGCATTCCCGGGCAGTATCCGCCACTCGTGAAATCCGAATTTGTGAATGGCTCGCCCAAACGCCTGGCGATGATCCTCCTGAAGGGTTTGCAAGGACCGGTGAAAGTGGAAGGCGTGACCTATGGCAGCGCAGCAATGCCAGCTTGGGAAAAAACGTTGAACGACAAGAAGATTGCCACGGTTCTTACCTATATCCGGCAGGAGTGGGGGAATACGTCGGGAGAGATTTCTCCCGAGCAGATCACGGCTGCCCGCAAGGAATTCAAGGACCGCGGGGATTCATGGACCGAGCATGATTTGCTTGCAGTACCTGCCGATGCGACACTCGAGGGAGGAACTCCGGCTGCGAAGCCCGAGGCTAAGCCGGAAGCGGCGAAATAGAGTTTATTGAATGACCGTTACGCAATTTGCGAAGTCACGATCGAAAGTTTAGAATAGAAAAATCACGACCTAACATGGCAACACCTACTACCTCGACACATGCTCACGGTGAACATGGCCACGACCACGGCGACCATCATCACGAGCTTGGATTCTGGCAAAAATACGTGTTTTCCACGGACCACAAGGTCATTGGAATCCAGTACGGTGTGACTGGTCTGATCTTTCTATTTTTCGGCTTCTGCCTGATGATGCTGATGCGCTTCCAACTGGCCTACCCCGGTGAGGAATTGCACTTTCTCGGACTCGGTCGTTTGCTCGCCTATTTTTTTCCAACAGAGATGCCAAAAGGCATCATGACTCCGGATTTCTACAACTCACTGGGTGCGATGCACGGAACAATCATGGTGTTCCTTGGAATTGTGCCGGTTGCGTTTGCAGCTTTCGGAAACTATGTAGTGCCCCTTCAAATCGGCGCACCGGACATGACGTTTCCGAAGATTAACATGGCCAGCTACCAGGCATTCTTTGTCGGCGGCGTGACGATGCTCATCAGTTTCTTTGTCCCCGGTGGCGCGGCAAAAAGCGGGTGGACGTCCTATTCACCTCTGGCGAATGTGGCCGACCATCCGGGCGCTGACGTCATCGATCCAGCGACGAATCTGGTGGTCAGCCATGTGCATATGATTTTCAACGGCCAGACCTTGTGGATTCTAGGCATGGTGTTCCTGATCACGTCGTCGCTGCTCGGTTCCGTGAATTTCATTACCACAATCATCCAACTTCGCGCTCCGGGAATGACATGGATGCGCCTGCCATTTTTTGTATGGGCCCAGTTGGTGACCTCGGTGTTGCTGCTGCTGGCATTTCCGCCCCTCGAAGCGGCGAGCGTCATGCAATTGATGGACCGTGTTGCGGGCACCAGCTTCTTCCTGCCGACCGGCCTTTATGTAGGCGGACATCTCTGGGGCAACAGTGGTGGTGGCAGTCCGTTGCTCTGGCAGCATCTGTTCTGGTTTCTTGCACACCCTGAGGTGTACGTCCTTATTCTTCCCGGCATCGGCATTATTGCCGAGGTGGTCGCCAATAATACCCGTAAACCACTCTGGGGTTACAAGGCGATGGTCATGGCCATCCTCGTGCTCGGTTTCCTTTCGTTCATCGTGTGGGCGCACCACATGTATCTCACGGGTATGGGCGCAAAGGTGAGCGCATTTTTCCAGACGACGACGATCATCATTTCAATTCCGTCTGTGATTCTGCTTACGGCGCTGATGATCTCCCTGTGGGGAGGTTCGATCCGGTTTACAGTCCCCATGCTTTTCGCCACAGCGTTCATGCCTGAGTTCGGCATCGGCGGTCTGACCGGCATTCCGCTCGCTTTCAACGCGGTCGATCTTTACCTGCACGACACGTATTACATTATAGCGCACTTCCATTATATCGTCGCGCCGGGCACGATTTTCGCGATTTTCGCGGGTGTCTATTACTGGTATCCAAAGGCAACCGGACGTATGATGAATGACACCTTGGGCCGCATCCATTTCTTCTTCTCCATCATCTTCATCAACGGCATTTTTATGCCGATGTTTATCCAGGGAATGATGGGTATGCATCGCCGCTGGTATGATGGTGGGCTCAGCTATCCCGTTACTTCAGGCCGTGTGGTATTAGGTTACTCCGGCACGGAATGGAATCATGTGATTTCCTGGTCCGCATGGTTGCTCGGCGTCGCGCAACTTCCATTTATCTTCAATTTCTTCTGGAGCATCCGTCACGGCAAAAAAGCATCCATCAATCCTTGGGATTCCACAACGCTCGAATGGACGGCCCCATCACCGCCTCCACACGGAAACTTTGACCATCCGCCGACGGTTTATCGCGGGCCTTACGAATACAGCGTGCCGGGTGCAAGCTCAGACTTCACGCCACAGGCGCAATCCGATGCCGGGATTCCGGAAAAGGAGCATCCGCCGCTGGAACCCGCCACAGCATAGTTTTTCAAACATGGAAATTCCCTATACAATCTCAGCACGCCCTGACACGGGCCTTTGGAACGCGAAGCTCGGCATCTGGCTGTTCCTTGCCTCGGAGGTAATGCTTTTCGGTGGGCTCTTCTCGGGATACGTCTTTCTCCGGCTCGGCTCCGCTCCCGGCTACTGGCCTCACGGTCTGCTGAATGTGCCGGTGGGCTCGATGAACACGGCGATCCTCATTTTATCGTCGGTTACTGTGGTAATGGCATGGGCGTCCCTGAAGATGCGGCAATTCACGCGTTACCAGATATACATGGCGATCACAATCATTTGCGGCATCATCTTTTTGGCCGTAAAGCTCGCTTACGAGTGGCCGCAGAAGTTCGTGCACTTCGGCGCTTACATCAAGCCGGCTGTCGCGGAAAAATACGAGGACTATCTCGGAAACAAGCACCTCATTGAAAAGGGCCTTGAGCCACGCTACGAAATCACGGGGCATTTGCACGAGATTGAAATCAACCGGGCAGACGCTGATCCGGCGGAACTTGATACACTAATCAAGGCCCGTGGTCTTGAAGTTGTGAAGACGGAAGATGAGGGAAAGGTGCTGACTTTGAAAGTCCATTCGCCCAGTGATGCGGTCGCTTTGCGGGATGTACTGGGGGTGATTTCGAATCCCGATGAACCCAATCCGGCCAAAAGAACCCGCAAGGCTCATGGTGTCAAAATAGAGGCATTTGAACTTGCCCTGGATGAAATCAATGCAAATCCCACGAGCCCGGAAAATGAACGCCCAAGGTTCATCCCGCGCTCTTTGAGTGAGAAAACGGCGACCATACACATGGAAGATATTGATGGTGATGGGCAGGCGTGGAGTTCATTTGAACCCCGCCACAGTTCCTATTTCGCCGTCTACTTCACGATCACTGGCCTGCATGGCTTGCACGTGCTGGCTGGCGTGCTGGTATTCTGCTATTACATGCTTCCCGTGAGCACACGGCTTTACCGGCAGAATCCGGAACATCTCGCGAACCGCGTGGAGGTTGCCGGACTTTTCTGGCACTTCGTCGATCTGGTCTGGATCTTTGTTTTTCCAATTTTCTACCTATTGTAACCCTATGGACTCATCTCACGATCCGCATCCTGCAACCCAAGATGGCGCTCACGACCACCATGACGTGAGCAAGCATGTCAAAGGCTACCTGCTCGTAGGCGCGCTACTGCTGGTGTTCACGGGACTCACTGTGTTCCTGTCCTACGTGAATTTCGGAAGTTCGAAAGCCAACATCATCGTTGCGATGATTGTTGCGACGATCAAGGCAAGCATGGTTGCCGCCATCTTCATGCATTTGAACTCGGAGAAATGGACGATTTACCGGTTCCTTCTGCTGACTGTTTTCTTTGTGATCGGGCTTTTTGTCCTCTCCCTATTGGCCTTCCACGATCCCATCCGCTACTAATGTCACTCCGCGCCTTCCATATCATTTTCATTATATTCGCGATGCTGCTCTCCTTCGGGTTTGCAGTGTGGGCGTATGAAAATTACCAGGCGCAAAAGGAGACATCGGAATTGCTTCTTGCCATCGCAGGCGGTGTGACCGGTTTTGGCTTGATCGTTTACGAGATCTGGTTTTTTAGAAAATCAAGGAGGATCATCCTGTGATAGCGGGACTCGATTTCAAATCCTTGATTTTTGCAGCAACGGCTGGTTTTTTGATGACAGTTCCGCATCAAGCGTCGGCCTGCGCGGTTTGCACGGGCGGGGCCGACTCGGCGGTTGCCCCGGCCATGAACGCCGCGATTTTATTGATGCTGGGCTTCATCGGTTCGATGCTGGCTGGCGTGGGCGGTTTTGCGTTTTATCTTCACCGCCGCTCGAAAATGCCGGCTCCCCCGCATGAGCAATTGTCAGAGATGATTTACAAGGAAGGATTTAATCACCATGCTTAACGAATTGGGAGGGATGTATCCAAATGCATCCGAACACGGATATCTGATCGACAACATGCTGGAGGTCTGCCACTGGTTCATGCTCCTGCTGTTCGTCGGTTGGTCCTCGTTTTTCACCTACACGCTGATCCGTTTTCACAAGTCGCGCAACCCGAAGGCGAATTACCATGGGGTCAAATCCCACTTCTCCTCGCATATCGAGTTTACTGTCGTTCTTATCGAAGCAGTTCTTTTGCTGGGTTTCGCGCTTCCTCTTTGGGGCACCCGCGTGAATGAATTTCCCAAGGAAAATGCAATCCGGGTCAAGGTTGTGGCTGAACAGTTTCTGTGGAATTTCCATTATCCCGGCCCAGACGGTGTCTTTGGGAAAACGGATGCATCTCTTATGAACTCCGGCAATCCCCTTGGATTGGACCGCAAGGATCCCAATGCAAAGGATGATATCACCACCAAGGGTGAATTGCACCTGCCGGTCGATCGAAACGTCATTCTCGAGGTCACTTCCAAAGATGTGATCCACAGCTTCTCGTTCCAAGCCATGCGTATCGGCCAGGACGCGGTTCCCGGCCTGAAAATTCCGATCTGGTTCAAGCCAAAGAAGGTGGGCGAATACGAGTTGATCTGCGGCCAGCTTTGTGGCAACGGCCACTACAGTATGAAGGCCACAGTAAAGGTCGAATCGCAAGCGGATTACGACGCATGGCTCAAGGAAATGGCGCAACTGAATGGCGGGAACTGACCGCCCGCCTGTGAACATTTCCAGCGCAAACGCGCCTGTTTACCCGGAATTATCCGGAATAAAGTTGAGACGGTTGATTACAGAAATATCAAATTGCGTTTTTAACAATTGATCGGATTGTAACAACCTTACCAATGCAAAAAACAAACACCTGGCTCCATCGCTTCTCGATGCTGACGGTTCTCGCGGCGCTCTCGCTGATCCTGATCGGCAGCCTCGTGACGACCAACGGGGCTGGGATGGCGTTTGCCGACTGGCCGTTGAGCGCCGGTTCGGTGAATCCGGATGGCTGGTGGTCTCATTTTTTTCAACGACTTGAGCATGGACACCGGCTTTTTGCGGAGTTCACAGGCTGCCTTGTGGGCATTTTATGCGCGTGGGTGTGGGGCAATAAATGGGCGTTTCCAGCTGCGATCGCCGGCTCCGGCGTGCTGTCTGCGATTGCAAAAGTCGCCGGTGCGCCGTCCCCGGTGATTGCGCACGTCGGCATCTGGTCATCGGCGCTTATTTTCGCGGGTATACTCCTCCTGCAGTCCCGTCAGGTTGAACAGGCATGCCAGCCCCTTGTGCGCTGGCTGGCGTTTGCGGCCTTCTGTGGCGTCGTGGTGCAGGCGGTGCTCGGTGGATTCCGGGTTACGCTGGAAAGCGGTGGAAATCCGCATGCCGCGATGATCTTTCGCGTGATCCACGGTTGCTTTGCCCAGGTAGAATTCGGTCTTTTGGTCGTGATTGCATCCATGCTCTCCTCTTCTTCTCTTAATTCTGCGGGACAGGTTTCCGGCGCCTCCCGCGTTCGGAACCTTGCATGGGTGACTTTCGGTTTTATTTTTCTTCAACTCGTGGTTGGTGCGACCATGCGTCACATGGGGGCCGGGCTTGCAATTCCTACATTTCCAAAGGCAACCGCAGATGGTGCCTGGATGCCCTCCGTACATAATGCGTTCGTCGATACGAATTTCACTCACACGCGTTTGCTTGCCCTACTGGTTACCATTCATGTGATTCTGCTGGCCCGCCGCGTATTTGCCTCAACGGGAAGGGTGCCGGCATTGACGCGTCCGGCGTTGCTGGTGCTTTTGTTGCTGGTTGCACAGGTGGCGCTTGGCATATCCGTGATCTGGACCTACCGGCGCGTTTTCCCAACCACGCTCCATGTTATTAATGGAACGGTCATTTTTGCCACGAGTCTTTTGCTGGCGGTGCGGGCTACCCGACTTTCTTCGGGAGCAGCGGAGGATGGGGAGCCTGAATCTTCTCAAAACCTGAGGAGGATTACGGCATGAACCAATCCACACAGGAAGTGCTAGCTCCCGGCATTCAGGGCGTCCGTGATGAATCGCAGGCTCAGGGTATCGTGGGTGATCTAATGATGCTGACGAAGGCGCGGCTAACCATGCTCGTCTTGATCACGACGTTCGTCGGTTTTTGCATGGGCTCCGGCGACCGGTTGAACTGGCTGCTATTGATGAATACGCTGCTTGGGACGGCGTTGGTCGCAGGTAGCGCGGCAGTTCTCAATCAATTTATCGAAATCAAGGTGGACCGCCTCATGGAGCGCACCAAGGTGCGCCCATTGCCCTCCGGTCGCATGCAGCCTGCCACGGCCTTCAAGATCGGCACGATCATGGGACTGGGTGGCATGGCCTATCTGTCATTTGCTGTGAATCTTTTCGCAGCTGGCCTGGCGCTTGCGACATGGGTGACCTACCTGTTTCTCTACACTCCGCTGAAACGGCGCACTTCCTTTTGCATCACAGTGGGGGCGATCTCCGGTGCCATTCCTCCCATGATCGGCTGGGTGGCTGCCAAACCTTCCCTGGAAGTGGGGACATGGATTTTATTCGGGGTTTTGTTTCTCTGGCAGATGCCACACTTCATGGCGATCGCGTGGATGTATCGCGATGAATATGCGCAGGCAGGTTTTGTAATGCTGCGCCGCAACGACATTGGCGGGTTCAGCACCTCGTTGGAGAGCCTGATCTATACCGTAGCCCTCGTGATAGTCACGCTGCTCCCGGCAATGTTGAAAATGACCAACTCGGTCTATCTGGCAGGTGCGATCGTGTTCAATATCCTGATCGCTCTTTGCGCAGTCCAGTTTCTCATTCACCGGGACCGTTCCAGTGCCCGCCGCCTTTTCTTCGCTTCCATCCTTTATCTGCCCTGTATTCTAGGGCTGCTGGTTTTCACCAAGTTGTAATCGCGGACGCAAATATGTTGCTCCGGCGTATCATCTCAAAGTCAAAGCTCTCAGTGAGTGACTGCATGGCACAATGACTGTTCACGATCTTCCCGCAATCAATGCCATGCTTAACGGCCTCAGCACGGTCTTCATCAGCGCGGGTTGGCTGTTCATCCGGGCTGACCGCAAGGCACAGCATATTTTCTCCATGGTCTGTGCGCTGGTGACATCGACTCTTTTCCTTGCCTGCTATCTCACGTACCATTTTTCAGTGCGGGTCGTAACCATTTTCCCGCCGCTTGGCTGGATCAGAACCGCCTACCTGGTGTTGTTGATTTCCCACGTGCTGCTCGCCTTCACCACGTTGCCGCTGGTGATCCTTACGGTCATTCCCGCACTGCGCGCCCGCTACGATAAACACCGTCGCATCGCACGCTGGACGATGCCGATCTGGTTGTACGTCTCCGTCACCGGTGTTTTCGTTTACATGATGCTTTACCAGTGGTTCCCGCCATCTTCCTACGTCGCGTTGCCCGTGAAATGAAAAAGGCGCGAAGTATTACGATCCTTCTCTCTCTATTTCTTGCTGCATGTGGTGAGGAAAAGGTGTCGGTATATACCGTTCCAAAGGAAGATTCGCAGGCGACTGCACAGGTGGAGACATCAAAACCAGCCCGTGAAGTCACGTGGACCGCGCCGAAAGATTGGGAGGAACAGCCAGCGACGGAAATGCGGCAGGGAAGCTTCCTCGTGCATGGCGGGAATGGCGCCAAGGCTGATGTTTCCGTGGTTGCTTTTCCCGGAGATGCGGGCGGGGATGTTGCCAACGTGAACCGCTGGCGTGGCCAGATCAACCTGCCTGAGATCGAAGATTCCGCCCTTCAAAAGACTGCGCAAAAAATCGATATCAACGGTACGCCCGCCCTGCTGGTTGCGATGGATGAAAAATCCGACGGCACAGGGCGTAAAATCCTCGCCGCAATCCTGCATCGTGATGATCGCACATGGTTTTTCAAAATGATGGGAAATACCCCCCTGGTCACCGCCCAAAAGGATGAGTTCATCACATTCCTTCAATCCGTTCGCTTTGCCGGCGAAAGCACCACTGCTGCCGCGTCGGCGATTCCGCTTCCGATGGTGCAGTCATCCAGTCCCATCCCGCCCGCAATCTCGGCAAAACCCAAATGGAAAGTGCCACAGGGTTGGCAGGAGCAGACGGCAAGCGGGATGAGACAGGGTAGTTTCGCAATTACGGAAGGCCCATCCAAAGCCGATGTCTCCGTGGTCGCCCTCTCCGGGGATGCCGGCGGCGTGCTGGCAAACGTGAATCGCTGGCGCGGACAGCTTTCGCTTCCCGATATCACCGAAGACGATCTTACCAAATCCGCCACGACCGTGGAGACGACTGGAGGCCCAGCCGTGCTGGTCGATATTGCCGGTGAGACATCTGCAGCCGGTTCCAAATCTCCCGCGCGAATCCTGGCGGCGATCATCGTCCGCAAGGATGGCACATGGTTCATCAAGATCACCGGCAACGATGCTCTTGTCGCAAAGAACAAATCTGCGCTGCTCGATTTCCTGAAATCGCTCGAGTTCCCGAACCATGGCTAGGCCACGCATTATCCAGGCACTCACGTCGCTGCGTTTAACCATCGTCCTCCTCTCGCTGGCGATGGTGCTCGTGTTCATTGGCACGCTGGCACAGAAAAACCTGGATGCCTTTTACGCGCAGCAGAAATATTTCAACACGTGGTTCGTTTATTGGACGCCGCAGGGCTCGCACTGGTCCATACCTGTATTTCCCGGGGGTTTTTTGCTTGGCTCGGTATTCCTTCTGAATCTCATCGCCGCGCATGCGGTCCGTTTCAAAATGACATGGAAAAAATCCGGCATCATCCTCGCGCACGCCGGCCTGATCCTTCTGCTGGTGGGTGGGTTATTCACCGCGCTCTGGAGCAGGGAAAGCCGGATGACGATCGCGCCCGGCGCTTCCAAGAGTTACACGGAAAGTTTCAAGGAATTCGAACTGGTAATTATCGACAAATCAAACCCCGAAAATGATCGTGTGGTCTCCATTCCGCCATCGCTGCTTGCCACACACAAAGTGATCCAGCTGCCGGAACTGCCATTCACGGTAAAATCGCCGCGGTATCTGGAAAATGCCCGGCTTGATATGTGGAAGCCCGGTGCGCCGCCACAGCTTGCGGACAAGGGGATGGGCATCCGCTTGGATGCAGTTCCGGTCGCACCGACGACTCGGCCGGAGGAAGAGAATTACCCTGCGGCATTCGTTACGCTGGAAATGCCTTCCGGACCACTCGGCACCTGGCTTGTCTGGTCATCCCCGTTTGGCGAATCAGTCCCGCCGCAAACATTCACGGTTGATGGGACGAATTACGAAATCCAGCTCCGACTCAAACGCTTCTACAAGCCCTACAGGATTCATTTGGACCACCTTACGCATGAAGAGTATGCGGGCACCGGTATCCCGAAAAACTTTGCGAGCCAGATTCAACTGAATGATCCGAAACGCCACGAAGACCGCAAAACGCTTATTTATATGAATCATCCCCTGCGTTACGCCGGCGAGACATTCTACCAGTACCAGACGCTGGCTGACGACAAATTCACGGTGCTGGAGGTCGTGCGGAATCCAAGCTGGATGCTGCCTTACATCTCGTGCTCATTGGTGGGGCTGGGACTTGTTGTCCAGTTCGGCATGCATCTTTTCGGATTTATAAAAAGGAGGGCGGCATGATGATGCTTCTGCCTTGGATGATAAAAAGGCTGCTCCTTGCAAAAAAGTTCCTACCTTCGATTATCACCGGAATATTTCTCGCATGGCTCCTTCTCTCACTGCGCGAGCCGACGCAGGATTTCGGATTCGACAGCATCGCTTTCGGCAAACTCCCCGTGCTCGCAAACGGCCGCCTCAAGCCACTCGATACGGTTGCGCGCACGGCATTGCTCATGATTCATGGGAAAATGGCGATCTCGGATACCGAGGGCCATGCCATGACTCCCGCGGAATGGGTGATGGATGTATTAATGCGTCCCTCCACGGCCGACACCTTCAAGGTATTTGTCATCATCCATCCCGATGTGCTCGATCTGTTTCACAAAGATATCGCACAGGGCAAATACTATTCGTTTTCGGACCTGAAGCCGTTTCTGGATGAAGTGGACCGCCAGTCGAAGCTCTCTGAGGATGTGCCCTCCGGCTCGCGCAACATTTTCCAACGGGAGATATTGAAACTGCGCGACCGCATCCTGCTCTACAATCAACTCAAAAGCAGCCTGCACAGCGATGAAAGCGTGGACTTCACTGACGAGATCGCAACATTCCGCAAAGCTCTGGATAATGGCCTGAAGGCCTTCCGTGAGCGCTCGGAAGGGAAGAATTTCAGCAAGGATGACCTCAGTGTGCTGGGCGAATTTTTCAACCGCTACCAGCTTTTTGCGCGCCTGGCTTCCATCCGTCCCGTGCCCCGAGGTGACGCGCAGGAATGGAAGACCGTGGGTGACAGCCTGCTCGAAACGATACAGACAGGCAGAATCGATCGCGCCATCGACGCCTACGCCACCATGACCACCGCGTATAGAAGCAAGAATGTGGACGTATTCAACCAGGCGGTCGCAGACTATCGTGGCTATATCGGCGAGAGTTTTGCGGCGGTCGTGAAAAAAACCGACTACGAATTTCTCTTCAACCGGTTCGAGCCGTTTTATAAATGCATGATTTTGTATGTGTGCGTGTTTCTGCTGGCATTGATTTCATGGCTCGTATGGCCTGAGGAGTTGGGCAAATCGGCGTTCTGGTTGCTGATGCTCACATTCGTGGTCCATACGGCGGGCTTGCTTGCACGCATGTGGCTGCAGGGGAGGCCTCCGGTAACAAACCTCTATTCCTCCGCAATCTTTGTAGGCTGGGGTGCCTGCGGGCTCTGCATCATCCTGGAAAAGATTCATCGCAATGGCATCGGCAGCCTTACCGCGGCGGCCATGGGTTTCATCACGCTGCTTATCGCGCATCATCTCTCATTCGAGGGCGATACCATGGAAATGTTGCGCGCGGTGCTGGATACGAATTTCTGGCTCGCGACCCATGTCGTTGCGGTCACGCTCGGCTACGCCTCCACATTCCTGGCGGGTTTCCTGGCAATCCTTTACGTTGTGCGCGGATTTTTCACAACCTCACTGGACAAGGCCACCGCGAAATCATTGAACAACATGGTTTATGGCATTGTCTGTTTTGCCACGCTTTTCAGCTTCGTTGGCACGATTCTCGGGGGTATCTGGGCGGACCAATCGTGGGGACGTTTCTGGGGGTTCGATCCGAAGGAAAACGGCGCTCTGCTCATAGTGATCTGGAATGCGATCATCCTGCACGCCCGCTGGGGTGGATTCATTCGTGAACGGGGATTAATGAACATGGCCATGTTTGGAAATATCGTCACGAGTTTCTCGTGGTTTGGGGTCAATATGCTTGGCGCAGGCCTGCATTCCTACGGGTTCATGGACCGTGCGTATCTGTGGCTTGTGACCTTCGATCTTCTCCAGCTTATCCTGATCAGTGTCGGGTTGTTTCCCCTCAAATACTGGTGGAGTTTTATGTCACCTGATGAGAAGGCTGCCTCGACAAAAAATTAGCTACCAATCCGACGGAATTGTCGGACTATTTCTTCAACTGCTGAAGCTCTTGCATTGCCTCGGCACCGTAAAAGCTGTCAGGAAACTGTGACTTCACGTTTTCGTATGTACGCCTGGCGTCGTCAGTCTTGCCCTTGATCTTGAGAATCTCCGCTTGGGCAAGCATCGCCTGCGGCGCGCTTGAGCGACTGGGAAATGTAGTGACAATCTGCTGGTAGGTGCTCAACGCCTCATCAGGTTTGCCCTGCGCTTCCAACGTGGCGGCAAGGCTGAGCCATGCCGCATCGACCATGGGGTAGTCTGCGTAATTGTCGATTAATCCGTGAAGCACGGCAGTCGCCTCGTCATATTTTTTGGCATCACGCAATTTTTCAGCGAGCAGCAGGGTGGCATTGCCAGCCACCACGGTATGCGGATACTTCTGGGCGACCTGGCGGTAATCATCCTCAGTACTGGCCTGTGCGAACAACTGTTCAGCCTCCGCGATTTTCCGCTGCGCCGTGACTTGATAGAAAGCGAATGCCCCCGCGGCGACGATCAGTATCGCGGCATAGATGATGATCTGCTTTTTATGCTCCAGCCAGAACACGATAGGGTCGAAGCCGGTGTCCGGTATTACGTCAGGATTGGAAGGGGTGGTCATGGGAAGGGTTAAATTTTCAGACGAAGGGTCAAAACACAAGCAATTTGAAGCGCCGGGGGACTAAATATCCCGCCGCGCTATAACATCGAAGGATTGGCGGTATTTAAGAATGCTGTTTTCCGGCGCCACACCGCGCCACTGGGAACCGGGGTAAATGATCGTATTACGCCCGATGATCGAGCCGGGGCTGAGCACCGAGTTGCACCCGACCTCCGCATGATCCCCGATGATCGCGCCGAACTTCTTCAGGCCGGTGGGAATGAATCCCGTTTTCGCCGCGATGGTAATCTCGCTATGGTCGAGCTTCACATTCGACAGGATAACGCCCGCTCCGAGATGCCCCTTGTAGCCGATGATGGAATCGCCCACGTAATTGAAATGCGGGATTTGGGCCTCGTCGAATATGATGCAGTTCTTGAATTCACACGAATTACCGAGCACAGCCCCATTGCCGACAATCACATTTTCCCGGATGTAGCAGCCGTTCCGGATCTCGCAATTCTCACCAATCCACGCCGGGCCCTTGATCATCGCACCCTGCTCAATCACTGTCCCCTGGCCGATGAATACTGCGTTGCTGATGAACGGCTTGCCAACAAGCCTGCCATGCACAGCGGGTTGCAGACGGAATTTCAGGTAGCTGGAAATCTGCTTCAGGGCGTCCCACGCATTCGCAGCATTTTCAAAGAGCATGCGATGCTCGGTATGACTGAGGTCGAGATATTTCTCAGGCGAAAACATGTGTTCTGGAATCCTGCCTTTTGGGTTGCTGATTTGCGAGCCGAAAACCCCGGGTTATGGCTTTTTGGTGACCTTCTGCCCGTCCTTCATGTCCTTTACGATCCAGCCTTTTTCCTCGATTATCTTGCGGAGCTCATCGCTTTTCGCCCAATCCTTCGCCTCACGCGCCTTTTTTCGTTCCTCAAGGAATGCATGGATTTCGGGAGGAATGGTTTCTCCGTCCGGCTCAAGCGTCAGCACCGTATTGATCCGCGACCACCACTGGAAGAGGGCAAAGGCATCTTCGGGTGTGATTGTAGAGGCGTCGATTGCCTTGTTTGTTTCGCGGATGACGTCAAACAGATGGCCAAGCGCTCCTGAGATATTGAGATCTTCATCGAGCGTCTCTTCAAACCTTGCCTGCGAGGGCAGGGAATAAGCGGAGGCATTTTTTGCGACATTGGACATTTTCTTGAGCCGATCCTGCCATTCATCGATACGCATGAGGGCGCTGCGGGCTGCTGCCAGCCCTTCAAATGTGAAGTTCAGGGGCAGCCGATAGTGCACATTTACCAATGCATAGCGGATCTCCCGTCCAGTCCAACCTTTTGAGAGCAGATCGCGTAACGTGTAAAAATTGCCGAGCGATTTCGCCATTTTCTGGCCATCGACCATCAGATGCGCGCAGTGAAGCCAGTATTTTACGAACTTCTTGCCGGTGCAGCATTCCGATTGAGCGATCTCCGCCTCGTGGTGCGGGAAAATATTGTCCACACCGCCGCAATGGATATCCATCTGGGGGCCGAGCAGGGACGATGCCATGGCGCTGCACTCGATGTGCCAGCCGGGACGTCCGCGCCCCCAAGGGCTCTCCCATGCCACATCGCCATCGGCGGCATTCCATGCTTTCCACAGCGCAAAGTCGCCGATGCTCTCCTTTTCGTATTCGTCATTATGAATGCGACCGGTAGGGCGGAGTTCATCAAGATTAAGGTGCGCCAGTTTTCCGTAGTCGGGGAATTTACTGAGCCGGAAGTACACCGACTTGTCATCCGCCTGGTATGCGTATCCTCCCTTTACCAGCACATCGATCATCTCAATCATCTTTGCGATGTATTGCGGGTCGGTTGCCGACGGGAAATGGTTTGCCGGTTTGATGCGCAGTGTCGTGAGATCCTCGAAGAAGGCCGTCTTGAATTGCTGCGTAAACTGGGCGAGGGGCAGCCCGGCAGCCTGGCAGCCTTTGATCGTTTTGTCGTCCACGTCGGTGAGGTTCATCACGCGCTCGACCTTGTAGCCGCGGAATTCCAGGTGCCTCTGGAGCAGATCCTCAAAGATATAAGCGCGGAAGTTTCCGATATGCGCGTGGTTGTACACCGTGGGGCCGCAGGTGTACATCTTCACCTGCGGGGGATTCATCGCTGCGAAATCCTCCAGTTCGCGCGAATAGGTGTTTAAAAATCGGATAGCCATTTTATTTTATATCCACACTGGCGACAGCCATCGCGGCCATGCCTTCGCCGCGGCCGATTGAGCCTAGCAATTCATTGGTGGTGGCCTTCACACCTACCTGGTCGGTGCCCAAACCCAGTGCGGTCGCCAGATTAGACCGGATTGCCGCAAGATGTGGTCCAATTTTAGGAGCTTCTGCAATGAGCGTGGCATCGATATTGGCTATCACAGCGCCTTTTTCCCGGAGAATTGCGACCACACGCTTCAAAATATCGAGGCTGCTGATTCCGCGGATCGATTCGTCGGTATTTGGAAAATGATGGCCGATGTCGCGCTCGCCCACAGCGCCCAACAAGGCATCAGCAATGGCGTGGCTGAGTACATCGGCATCCGAATGGCCGTCGAGCCCCTTCGAATATGCGATCTCGACGCCGCCGAGGATGAGTTTGCGGCCCTCAACGAGCCGGTGAATGTCGTAACCTATGCCGGAGCGATTCATGGGAAATTAAACGCTGAGGTCGATTTTACCGCTGGAGGCGACCACGGAGATTTTATTTTTCATCTCAACATGCTCTTTTATTTCAACCTTGCCGCCCGCCTTCTCAACAATGATTTTTCCCGCCGCGATGTCCCAAAGGCTCACGGCCTGCTCGATATAGGCATCGAGCCTTCCGCAAGAGACGTATGCCATATCGAGCGCGGCACTGCCCATGAGGCGGCACTTGCGGGCGCGATAGACCATCTTCTCGAGCAGAGGCAGCCCGGAATCGATGGTCGTCTTTGTCTTGGAAAAACCGACCGAAAGAATCGCATCGGAAAGTTGCGTGCGATCCGAGACGGAGCAGGGGATGTTGTTCAACGTGGCAGCCCCATCTTCCTCCGCCGCCCAAAGTTCGTCACGCATCGGATCATAAATGACGCCGACTATGATTTGGTCGCCACGCCGCAACGCAATGGAGATGCAGAAATGGGGAATGCTGTAGAAATAGTTCACCGTGCCGTCGATCGGGTCGACGATCCACTGGTATTCACTTTCCTGGTTGCCTGCGATGCCTTCCTCGCCGTAAATAGCGTGGTCGGGATACCGGTCGAGGATCATGTTCGTGATCAACTCCTGGGAAAGAACGTCGAGATCGAGCTTGATGTCGTGCGCTTCAAAGGCCGAAACCTTCAATGTGACGCCGAAGTTTTTGCGGAGGAGTTCGCCGGCTTCGCGCGCGGCCCGGATTGCAGTGTCGTAAAAATCGCTCATGGATGTGTGTAAATGTGCCCGATACGCGGGAAAGGTCTATATCGAAAATAAAAGTGGGAGGAGAATCAAGTTCTCCTCCCACTTTGTTAATTGTTAAAACCGAATGAGGTTATTTTTTCTTTTTCTTGGGAGCAGCCTTCTTTACAGCTTTCTTAGCGGCAGGCTTTTTGGCTGCGAGCTTTTTAGCTGGGGCTTTTTTCTTAGTTGCCATTGACAATCCCCCCTTTCAATCCGCAGTAGCGGTGGATGGAAATTTTTGTGTTCTGCATTTGTGATCACTTGATGATCGAATGCATGTTGAGTATTAAACTTCGCGAAGAGAGTCAACTTTTTTCTTGCAGTTTTTCAAAAATCTTCACGAGTTTTTTCGCGAGCGCAGTCTTTTTTGCGCGCGGAATCGTTTCGATGATTCCCGTGTTGTAAAACAATGTTAATTCATTGTCGTCGCTCTCCATCCCTGTATCCATGCGGCTTACATCGTTTCCGATGATGAGATCGCATTTTTTTTCACGCATTTTTTTCAGCGCGTTTTTTTTGAGATCATTGGTCTCCGCGGCGAATCCCACGACCAGAAACTTTTTTTTGTTTTTTGCAAGTGAAGCGAGGATGTCGCGTGTTGGAACGAGCGTAAGGCTTTCGAGTCCCGCATGTTTTTTTATTTTACGGGGCGTGAAATTCGCCGGTTTGAAATCCGAAACCGCCGCGCACATCACCGCGATGTCGATCCCGTCGAGGTGCGAATGCACGGTGTCATACATCTCGTCGCATGTTGTGACCTTGATTGTTTGTGCCCGGCGCGGAGGCGCAAGGTAGACGGGGCCGCTGACAAGAATCACCTCATGTCCCGCAGCGAGTGCAGCTTGCGCGATCGCATATCCCATTTTTCCCGACGAGCGGTTGCTAATGAACCGCACGGGATCGATCGGTTCGCGCGTGGGGCCGGCGGTGATGAGGAACTTCACGGCTGTTTGCGGGACGCCATGATTTCCCCGGCACGCCCGACGATATCATCCACGTTCCAGAGGCGACCGATCCCTTCGTAGCCGCAAGCGAGCATTCCTGCCTCCGGGCCGATGAATTCCGCACCGCGGGCCCTGAGTGTCTCTACGTTTGCCTTCGTGGCGGCGTGCAGCCACATCTTGCCGTTCATCGCAGGCGCGATGAGGAGCGGCGCGAGTGTGGCGAGGGCAATCTCAGTAAGGGGATTGCCCGCGAGACCGTGCGCGAGTTCAGCGAGGATGTTTGCCGTTGCGGGTGCCACAAGCAACAGGTCGGCGCGGTCCGCTAGATCAATGTGGCTGGGACGCCAGCCATCCTTTTCCCCAAATACACTCGTCATCACGGGATTCCGTGAAAGCGTCTGAAAAGTGAGGGGACCGATAAACTCCTGCGCCCCATGTGTCATCACGACGAAGACTTCATAGTTGCGCTTCACCAGCTTGCTCACGAGATCCGCTGCCTTGTAGGCCGCTATGGAACCGGTGACGCCGACGATGATGGTTTGTTTGCGTTCCGCTGTCATGAATTTCTATTCGGTACTCAATCTGCGGCTCAAAAAGCGTTCCGCAAGCATGATCGCACGGAAATTTTCGAAATCCTCCTCTGGCGTACCACTGAGCAGATTATAACGGTATGCGTGCCGGGCCTTCATTTCCTCGGTGGCGTTGCGAAGGCGGATCTCGAGTTGCTCCGGCGTCTCGGTGCCCCGCTTAAGCAGACGGCGGCGCAACTCTTGCATGCTGCCCGGCATTAGAAACACATCAGCGATCGCATCACGGATTTTTTCATGCTTGGTTGCGCGGATCATCGCGGCACCCTGAATGTCCACGTCAAGGAGTACGTCCACGCCTTTTTCGAGATTATCGAGCACCGTCTCGCGCAGAGTGCCATAGTGGTTTTTATGTACCATTGCGTGTTCGAGGAAATCCCCGTTCTCAACGCGCTTCAGGAAATCCTCCTCCTGCAAAAAGTAGTAATCCTCGCCATGCACTTCACCGGAGCGCGGCTGGCGGGTGGTGCAGGAAACAGAAAAAACAAAATCCGGTGTGCGTTTCAAAAGGTTGCGCAGCGTTGTCTTGCCCGCGCCAGATGGTGCGGAAAGTATAAACAGGACGCCCGAACGACGCGGGATATTTACGGATTCGGCTGCCATGGCTCAACGGTTACCTCGGTCTTGATTGAATTTGCGATGAAACATTGTTCGTGGGCCATGTGATGGAGGTGGTCCATTTCCTCTTTTGTGGGCGTCTTGTCGCCAAACACGATCTCGGGCCGCAAAGTCATGGTCGCGACAAATGGAATGCCTTTCTCGTTCTTTGCCATGTGGCCTGTTGCCTCATCCCGGTAGCTGTCCACCACGAAACCTTTTTTCCCCGCCAGATAAAGGAACGTGAGCATGTGGCAACTCGAAACCGACGCCACAAAGGCCTCCTCAGGATCGATGAATGCGGGATTTGAAAGGGGAACAGGCACGACCGACGGCGAGGATGAAGCCTGGACGACCAGACCTCCATCGAATTCCCACGTATGCTCGCGCGAATATCTTCCCTTGAGGAAATCCGGGCTGCTATTTTTCCAGTTGATGATGGCTTTGTGTGCGGACATGGCTCGATTATTCGATGTTTTGGATTTGTTCGCGGATTTTTTCCATCTCCGCCTTGCAGGTGACGACCAGTTGCGAAATCTCCACGTCGTTGGCTTTGGCACCGAGCGTGTTGAGTTCACGGTAAATTTCCTGGGTCATGAAATCGAGCGTGCGCCCGATCGGCTCAGACTTGCGGAGATTATGCGCGAACTGCGCAAAATGGCTCTCCAGCCTGGTCAATTCCTCCGAGATGTCCGATTTGTCGGCAAAAAATATGACTTCCTTTACGAGCCGATCATCATCCGCCGCGATTTCCAGTCCAGCTTTCTGAACGCGTTCGTGCAACGATTGGCGGTACTTGCGAATGACGGCGGGATGCAACTGTCGGATTTTCCGCAAAGACTGGCGGACGACCTTCAGCCGCTTGATCAAGTCCTTCGCCAGATGCTTGCCTTCGCGCTCGCGCATCTGGATGAGATCCGACAATGCCTCCTTTAGTGCGCTCTCGATGTGCGGCCATACGTCATCGGCGGAAATCTGTTCTTCGGGCAGTCTCAATACCCCGGGAGCGCGCAACACGGTCTCGATGCCGATCTCGCCGGGGGCCTTGAGTTCCTTTTGCAACTCGACCATGGCCTGATAATAGGTGCGGGCCAGGGTAGTGTCGAATGCCTGTTTCTGCATCGAGGCTGCTCCCGTGTGGAAGGCGATCACTACATTCAGGCGGCCGCGGGAGACCTGGGTGTTGATGAGGTCGCGCACGCGCGGCTCAAGCTCCGCGAGTTCACGGGGTAGATTTACGGTCACATCGCTCTGCTTGCGATTCACCGAATTCAGCTCGACGCTGAATTTTGTTCCATTGTGAGCACTGTGGCCCCGACCGTAACCGGTCATGCTTCTCATGACCGCATGATTAAAAAGCGGGAACCAAATTACAAATACAAAGTCCTGCTAATTCAGAACTTCCTACTTCAGCAGATACTCCGCAGCTTGCGCCACGTCCTTGTCGCCGCGCCCGGAAAGGTTCGCGATGATCAATTGGTCGCCACCCATCTTCGGTGCGATTTTCAGTACATGAGCGATCGCATGTGACGATTCCAACGCGGGAATGATGCCCTCGATGCACGCCAGCTTCTGGAAAGCGTCCAGCGCCTCGTCATCCGTAGCGTAATCGTAATCGATCCGTCCCTGGTCGCGCAAAAACGAGTGCTCGGGTCCGATTGCCGCATAATCGAGGCCGGCGCTGATGCTATGTGTAAGCTGGATCTGCCCATCGTCATCCGCGAGTAGAAAAGTCTTCGTGCCTTGCAGGACACCCAACTTGCCGCCTTGGAAGCGTGCCGCGTGGTCGCCGTTGCGAATGCCGCGTCCGCCTGCCTCCACGCCGGTCATTTTTACCGCCTCATCATTAAGGAAAGGCCAGAAGAGCCCGATCGCATTGCTGCCGCCACCCACGCAGGCAACGAGCAAATCAGGCAGGCGTTTCTCCTTCTCCAGAATCTGCCGGCGCGCCTCGTCTCCGATTACGCGATGAAAATCCCTCACCATCATTGGATACGGGTGCGAGCCTAACGCGCTCCCTAGGATGTAGTGCGTTGTCCGCACATTCGTCACCCAATCCCTCATGGCTTCGTTGATCGCTTCCTTAAGCGTCGCCTGTCCGGCAGTCACGGCCACCACCTTCGCGCCGAGGAATTTCATCCGGGCCACGTTCAATGCCTGGCGCTCCATGTCCACTGCGCCCATATAGACTACGCACTCCAGCCCCGCGCGCGCGGCTACAGTTGCAGTAGCCACACCATGCTGACCTGCACCAGTTTCCGCGATGATCCGTTTCTTACCCATGCGTTGGGCGAGGAGAATCTGACCAAGGGCATTGTTGATCTTGTGCGCTCCGGTATGTAGCAAGTCCTCACGCTTGAGGTAGATCTTCGCTCCGCCGAGTTCGCGTGTCAGTCGTTCCGCAAAATAAAGCGGCGTCGGTCGCCCCGCATATTCCCGCAGCAGATAGTCGAGTTCCTTCTGGAAAGAAGCATCCTTTCGTGCCTTTTCGTACTCTGCGGTCAATTCATTCAATGCCGTCATCAGCGTTTCAGGCACGAACATGCCGCCATATGGGCCAAAATGCCCGCGGGCATCTGGAAGTGATTCTAGATCAATCATGTGAAGGGAAAACTATGTGCAGTCCGCTAATGGCGCAATCGGATTTTGCCGGGCTGCCGGCAGTAACGGTTATTTCCGGTGCGCAACCACGTAATCGTGGATGCTATTTACATTCACAAGCGCACTTTTTGCGACGTCTGAACTCGCTATGGCCACTCCGAACTGTTTCTCCAGTGAAACGACCAGTTCGAGTGCGTCAATGGAGTCGAGTCCGAGCCCTTCCGGACCGAACAGGGGGGTATCGTCGAGAATCTCCTCTTTCGGGATTTTCAGCATCAACTTGTCCACCATCATTTCCTTGATGGCTTCTTTCAGGTCTTCGGTTGGCATGGCGCAGAGGTTATTGTTTTGAAAAGGATGCCATATCAAGCAAACTTTTTGAAAATAACATCGAACGCCAGCCCACTCAGGCCGTATATGGGAGGAAGTTTTCCGCTTTTCAAAATAAATGACCGATTTACCCAAACCCGCCAAACAACGCATCGACTGCCTGCTCGCTGAGCGTGGTTTTTTCGAGACCCGTGAAAAGGCGCGGCGTGCCGTGATGGCAGGTGAGGTCAGGGTGGGGGATGCTGTGGTGGACAAACCGGGAACGCGGGTCGCCGAGGACGCGCAGATCACAGTAAAATCCACGGCCCGCTATGTGGGGCGCGGTGGATTGAAACTGGAAGCCGCCCTCAAGCATTTCGCCATCGATCCCACCGGCATGGTCTGCCTGGATATTGGCGCATCGACCGGTGGTTTCACCGATTGCCTGCTGCAGCATGGGGCTGCAAAGGTGCACGCCATTGATGTCGGCCACAGCCAGCTCGACTGGAAGATCCGCAGCGATCCGCGCGTGGTTGTTCAGGAAAAAGTGAATGCCCGGTACCTCACGTGTGCCGAGATTCCCGATCCCATCGACATCTGCGTGATCGATGTCTCATTCATCTCGCTGACTTTAATCTTGCCTCCCGCCTTTGAATTGCTAACTCCAAGGGGAGTGATCCTTTCTTTGATCAAACCGCAATTTGAATCGGACAGGGATGATGTCGGCAAGGGCGGAATCATCCGCGATCCCGCGTTGCATGAGCGCGCTGTACGGAAGATCGAGGATTTTGTGGGCAAGAGCCTTTCAAAACAATGGTGCGGCGTCATCGAGTCGCCGATCACCGGCACGGAGGGCAACAAGGAGTTTCTCGCATGTCTTCGAAATTGATCGGCCTCATAGCCCATGTCGGAAAGCCAGGTGCTGCCGCACTGGTGAAAACGCTCCGCAGGGAACTCAAGAAGCGTGGCGCACGGGTGATGTTGGAGAAAAAAACGGCCGCCCTTATTGGAGTGGAAAAAGGTGTCTCGACGCACCATCTCGGCGCGGAGTGCGACATCCTGCTCGTGCTGGGTGGCGATGGGAGCATTTTGCAGGTGGTTCGCGATCTGCGGGACAACATCAGGCCGGTTTTTGGCATCAATATCGGCTCGCTTGGGTTTCTCACGTGTGTGAACTCCTCCGCATACCAGAGAGCTGTTGATTCGATCCTGGCCGGCGATTACGTATTGAGCCTCCGCACTCTCCTGGAGGTCGAGATCGAAAGAAAGGGCAAGATCGTCAAACACCACACTGGGCTCAATGATGCCGTGATCAGCCGTGGTGAACACTCCAAGCTGATCAAACTCCAGACGCGCATCGATAATTCCGTGCTCACGGAGTACAATGCCGACGGCCTCATCATTGCCACGCCTACAGGTTCGACCGCCTATTCACTCTCCGCAGACGGCCCGATTTCCATGCCGGATTCCGGCGTGTTCATGATCACCCCGATCTGTCCACATGTGCTCACAAACCGGACTGTCATCGTAAGTGACCGTTCGGTGATCGAGGTCAAGCCGTGTCCCGATCAGGACATTGTATTTCTTGCCGTGGACGGCGAGGCGCCAATCCCCGTGAAATCGTTCGATACTATCCGCATCCGGAAATCCGCGCACCATCTGCCGCTGGCAATGCTGCCCGAGATGTCATTCTCCGAGGTGCTCCGCCAGAAGCTGAAGTGGAGCGGAAGCGCAATCTGAGCTTATAAGACCTGTACGGTTTTATCTTTAAATGAGTGACGGTTCCTCCAGATTTCAAGTCGTCACCGTCACACTGAATCCCGCAATTGACCATACCGTGACCGTATCCGGTCTCAACGTCGGCAAGGTGAACCGTGCCGAACAGGCATGGACCAATCCAGGCGGCAAGGGCGTCAACGTGGCTTCCATTCTTGCGGATTACGGTTGCGAGGTGGCTGCGACCGGTTTTCTGGGGTGCGAAAACTGTGCGCCATATGAAGAGTTGTTTACGGAAAAGCAGATCGCGGATCGTTTTGTGCGAATTGACGGTGGCGTACGCATGGGCATTAAGATCGTTGACCCGGCCCGGCAGGAAACCACGGATATTAATCTTCCCGGGCTGTCGCCCACTCCCCCGGATATGGATGCGGTGCACAAACAACTGGGCATGCTCGATGCGGAATGGTTCGTCCTTGGCGGCAGTCTGCCACCCGGTGTTGACCATTCCTTTTACGCAGAAGCCATCACCTCACTCAAAGCAAGAGGCTGCGAGGTCGCGCTCGATACCAGTGGAGAGCCACTCCGTCTGTCAATTGAAGCTGGCCCGCACATCATTAAACCCAACATTCACGAACTCAAAGGACTCACCGGTACATCGCTGGCCACAGATGCCGATGTGCTGAAAGCTGCGCGCAGTCTCAATGCCAGGGGGATTAAGCTGGTGGTGGTATCACTGGGCAGGGAAGGGGCTTGTTTTGTTACGACGGAGTCGATCGTCATAGCCCGCCCGCCGGCTGTAGAAGCAAAGAGCACCGTGGGTGCGGGGGATGCTATGGTTGCGGGAATCGTGGCCGCGCAACTCGCCGGACTTCCGCTTCGCGAATGCGCGCAACTCGCCACGGCATTCTCGCTCGATCTTCTGACCAGGGGCAAATCCGGCACGCCACGCTCGCGAATTCAGGAATGGATTGATCGGGTAGTTGTTTCGCAAACCAGCATTTGACTGGATTTCTCACCCATCATTCGGCGGATGAAATAAAAATCGCGCGTAAATGTAGGCGACGATTTCATCCGTCACACCGCGGAATCCCTGGCTTGTCGTCCACCAGCGGTGAGGATCGATTTCTGCATCATCAATGGCAATCACGCCTATTTTGACATCGTCGCCAAAGGCCTTTTCAAACAGGAGGCGGCTGCGGCGGGAATGAGGGCCCAGTGACATGAGCGTGATGTTTTTCACTTTCAGGCCATGTCCACGGAGCCATTTCTTCAATGCGAGCGCGGAAGTGTAGGTTCGATCCCTCCGCACCTCCCATGCCGGGATTGCGTGCAGATGCTCAGGGGCCAATCCCATCTTCTCCAGGGTGGCAGTTGCGAATTCCGCATAGGTATCGTAGCCTGCAAACATCGCCCCTTTCTCGATCGGCCCTCCGGTTACAAACATCTCCGAGTATTGGTTTTCCCGGAATTCCTTAATCACATCCCGCATGAAAAAATCCGGCCCCCATCCCTCGACGACCAGCGCG
>Ga0268264_10000658_pt1 | contig 40585 bp, 37 predicted proteins | sample KBSSwiS32_FD_190357 | JGI IMG/M metagenome (GOLD analysis project Ga0268264, IMG submission 190357) | Switchgrass rhizosphere microbial communities from Kellogg Biological Station, Michigan, USA - KBS Switchgrass S3-2 (SPAdes) (version 2) | ecosystem: Host-associated > Plants > Roots >... | reverse complement strand
ACGTGGGCCGAGGGCCTGCTCGGGTTCAAGTCCACGGGCGGCATCACCGCGTGGTTCACAAAAATGGGGCACCAGGTTAAATTTATGTCGCTTACAAATGGTGATGCGGGACATTATTCCATGAAACCCGCCGATCTTGCCAAGCGCCGTTACCAGGAAGCAATGGACTCAAAGAAAATTTTGTCGCTCAGTGATTACGAGGTGCTGAGCTATCACGATAAATATTTAAAAAATACCAAAGAGGTCCAGGATAAGGTGATAAAAAGTATACAGGAATGGAAAGCGGACATTGTGTTTACATATTATCCGGCGAAAGGAGGACATACCGATAATATGACTGCCGGTTATATTGTTCGCGATGCAGCACCGAGATTGCGGATGGAAAAAATGCCCGTGTTTGTTTACATCAGGGATTATCACACGATTAATTTTTCATATATCCCCGATTTTGCAATCAGCATCGATAGCGTTTGGGAAACAAAACTGGCTGCATGCGCTGCGCAAAAATCACAGGTAACTGAAGCTATTCCTCATGATCTGGGTATCTTAAAAGAAGTGAGGGCAAATCCTGAAAAGCAAAAGGAACTCATTTACAACAACACACTTCCTTTCAGCAATGTAACTGCAAATAATTTGTATGCCCTCGAAAAATGGTATGGAAAGGAAGGAGCATCTAAAATCAAATACGCAGAGGCGTTCGAGATTGCAGAATTCGGACGTCAGCCTGAAGACGTGGAAATGAAAAATCTTTTCCCGATGTTGGGTCGGTTCTGATTTTCGTAATCATGTAATTCGCAATATAAAACAATATGGCCGCGCATTGAAGCGCCCATATTGTTTTATATTTTAAACCAACTTGATTAATAAATCATCCATTCGTTGTAAATCCAGGGTATAACGTCATTCCACCGTCTACAAATAGTGACGTTCCATTTACATAATCGCTGTCATCGCTGCATAACCAAACTGCGGCTTTACCAATATCATCTGGTTGTCCGATCCTTTGGTACGGGATTAAAGTCAATAAAGATTTCAACGCCTCAGGCGTGTCCCAGGCCGCACGATTAATTGGCGTTTGAATAGCGCCCGGGCATATACTGTTTATTCGAATTTTTTTCCAAGCGAATTCCTGCGCGAGGCTTTTCATCAACATCATGATACCACCTTTAGATGCGGCATAATTCGCGTGACCTGCCCATGGTATCACTTCATGCACACTACTCATATGGACAATTTTCCCTGCGGCGACGGATCGTGATGTATCAATACCTCTTCTTAAAAACTCACGAATTGCTTCGCGGGCACATAGAAACTGGCCAGTTAAATTCACACCGATCACCTGGTTCCAATATTCCAATGACATCTTCTCAAACGGCGAATCTCTTTGCAATCCTGCGTTGTTAATTAAAATATCAACGGTACCATAAGCCTTCACGGCATCAGCAAACATTTGCTGCACTTCTGCTTCTTTGCTTACATCACATTGCGCAGTCATTCCTTTTCCGCCGTCAGCGACAATCTGTGCCAGAACGGCTTCAGCAGCATCTTTTGTTGCGGCTACGGGATGATTTACGACAACTGTTGCGCCCGAAGCTGCCAACGCTTTTGCAACGCCTGTACCAATGCCACTGCTGGCGCCCGTGACAACTGCAACCTGATTTTGCAATTTCCTTTCCATGTTTGTTGTTTTAATTGTTTCGAATGCACTTGTATTGAAATATTTTCTCCAACGCAATTCCCTTGCGATAATCGGTATCGTCTAACCACCAAAGGAAATTATTTTTTGAGCGACAGAAAACGCATTTTATTTCGCGGGCAGGATATTAATAAGATAATTGAGGATTGTTACAAATCAGAGTTAGCTAATATGTGATCACACGTTGGTTGATTCAAAGATACCGTTTGTATTATTATAGAATACAAAATTTTTAGACTTGGGAATTCCTCTGTTAAAATCTTACAAATCCTAACGACTGTCATGTGCAAGACGTCGTTGCAAATATCAATCGTATATTTTTGTTACGAGATTGAATGCATAATATGAAAAGGGATTTAAGAATATTGTCAATTTGTGGAAGTCTTCGATCAAATTCTTCGAATCATCGCATAGTAAATGCAATCAAATTAATGGCTCACAATGGCGTTGACATCACTACGTTTGATGAATTGCGGGAAATACCTGCATTCGATGATGGCGTGGATCACCCTGCTGCGGTTTTGCATCTTCGAAAGCAATTGGAGGACGCAGACGGAATAATCATCTGTACGCCTGAATATGCATTTGGCGTACCAGGTGCCTTGAAAAATGCGATAGACTGGACTGTTGGAACAGGCGAATTGGTCAACAAGCCTGTGGCACTGGTGACAGCATCAACAGGCGGGCAACATGCTCATGCAGGAATGCTGCTTATTTTGAAGGCATTGTCGGCAAATATCTCCGAGGAAATCAGTGCGTTGATATCGCACGTGCGTTCCAAACTTGACGCCAAAGGTAATATCAATGACGCGGCGACAGAAGCCGTCTTAAAATCAGTATTGAATAATCTCATAATAAAAATTAAAGAAACAATTCATGATAAGAATGACGTTGGTTCCCACGCGTAACTCCGCATCGATCATGGATTAAAACTCAATATCTTTGTCGGGATGCATTCGCAACTGCGCACACATATTGAAAGACATATTCAGCTATCTGAGAAAGAATTTGATTATTTTCTTTCGATCGGCAGGCATCGCAAAATCCGGAAGAGGCAATATCTTTTACAAGCCGGAGACATTTGCTTGTATGAGTCTTATGTCATTCATGGATGTTTGCGCGAATATTATATAGACGAGAAGGGACAGGAACACATATTACAATTCGCTGTGGAGGACTGGTGGATCGGTGATATGCACAGTTTTCTTACCGAAAGTCCATCAGTTTACAATATTGACGCACTCGAGGACACAGAATTACTGCAGATTGACAAATCATCATTGGAGACATTATACAAACACGTTCCTCAATTTGAAAGATTCTTTCGCCTCAAGATTCAAAACGCATATATTCAACTGCAAAAACGTGTAATTTCCTCGATGAGTAAACCCGCCGAGGAACGTTATATAGAGTTTATCGAAAAGTATCCACATCTCGAGCAAAGATTGCCGCAACACCAGGTTGCATCATTTCTTGGAATTACCCCGGAGTTTCTCAGCCGCATTCGAAAAAATTTATCTGCAAACAGAAAGTAGATATAAAGTAGCGGACCTCACAAAATCTTGAACCAGATCAACAATATTTATTGACCTATGTCATTGCATGCAGGCTTTGTGTGGGAGTAATTTTGTGGTATTAAATTATTCAAAAAGTATTGTATGGAACAGATTCATTCAAAATTAAAAGATCTCAATGAGCTAGTGTTAAATGGAAAGTTACTCGACGCTTTTGAAAAGTATTATCATGACGATGTCATCATGCAGGAAAACGATATGTCACCCACAATAGGCAAAGACGCAAACCGCAAAAGAGAACATGAATTTTTAAGTAGCATCACCGAATTTCGTAATGCAGAGGTATTGCATTCGGCAGTTAGTGGAAACAAATCATTTGTAATTTGGAAATTCGACTATACGCATAAAGATTGGGGCATTCGTGAGTATACGCAGGTAAGTGTTCAGCATTGGGATGATGGGAAGATTGTGAAGGAACAATTTATTTATGGGAACTGATGTAACAAATGTGGAAATGTGATAAATGTGATAAATGTGGAAATGAATCGCGGATCTGCGGATTTAAGCGGATTGCGCGGATTCTCTAGTTGAACATTCATTATTGAAATTAAAAATTGTCTCGTCGCAATTTGACAAATATTCAACAATCATCGATGTTCAACTGGAGAATCCGCGCAATCCGCTTAAATCCGCAGATCCGCGATTCATTTTCACATTTCCACATTCTTCACATTTCCACATTTTTCATCACATTTTCTTACTTTTAAAATCCAAAACTCGCTATATGAAAATAACCTCACTTTTAATTGTCTTTTTGCTGATAGCGATTAGCAGTTTAATTTATATCAGAGTGCAGGCGCAGTCAGAGCGTGGAGTTTGGTCAAAACAGAAAGCAGCCGATTGGTACAGGCACTGGGGCTGGTTGAGAGGTTGCGATTTTATTCCGAGCACAGCAATCAACCAGTTGGAGATGTGGCAGGCAGATAGTTTTGATCCGGCAACAATCGATCGTGAACTCGGTTATGCGGAATCGATAGGTCTTAATTGCATGCGTGTTTTTCTTCATCATGCTGCTTGGCAGGAGGATGCTCCTGGATTCAAAGACAGGATGCGGCAATATTTGACAATTGCCGGCAAACATCATATTGCCACGATGTTTGTGTTCTTCGACGATTGTTGGAACGAATCTTATAAGACAGGCAAACAACCGGCGCCAAAACCGGGCATTCACAATTCAGGATGGTTACGGGACCCGGGAAAATTGTTGTACGACAATCCGGCGACCGTTGATGTACTCGAAAAATATGTGAAAGATATTCTGACCACTTTCAAAAACGATAAGAGAATTTTGCTCTGGGATCTTTATAATGAGCCGGGCAATTCGAAATATGGAAATCAAAGTTTGCCTTTATTAGAAAAGGAATTTCAATGGGCCAGGCAGATAAACCCCGATCAACCGATTTCAGCTGGGGTGTGGAATCCGGAATTAACTGATCTGAATGCATTTCAATTATCGCACTCAGATGTCATCACCTATCATAATTATGAAGATGAAAAGAAACACCAGGAATGTATTGATACGCTGAAGAAATATGATCGTCCGCTGATATGCACGGAATATATGGCACGGCTGCGCAACAGCCATTTCGAGAACATCATGCCAATTTTAAAAGCGCAGAATATCGGAGCAATCAATTGGGGTCTGGTCGCCGGTAAAACAAATACAATGTATGCATGGGATACTCCAATGCCCGACGGCGCAGAGCCCAAAGTATGGTTTCATGATATTTTTCGTCCGAATGGAAAACCGTATGATGAGAAGGAAGTGGCATTTATTAAGTCGATGACGATGGTCACCAAGTAAATGTGGAAATGTGGAAATATGGAAATGCGGAAATTTATTTCTGGGATTCACTTTGCAAATTTCCGGAATTTCATACCTCCAAATTTCCACATTCTTACCTAATTTCAACTTCTCTAAAGTTCTGTCTTACATGTACAAGATCCTATTGTGTTTCGTTTCATTTGCGTTCCTTCCATTCAAAAAATCTGATCCACAATCTTCCTGGATACGTATTAACCAACTTGGTTACACGCCGAATGGAATTAAAGTCGCGGTGTGGGGATCAAAAGCGACAGACAATATTGATCATTTTAATTTGATTCAGGTTTCTTCAGGGAAAATAGTTTTTTCAGCCAGTTCCGGGAAACCATTTGGAAGTTATGGGCCGTTTGTGCAGACTTACCGGCTCGACTTTTCTTCATTCAAAAAAACAGGAAGATACATTCTGGTAGCTGGTAATGCACGATCACCTGAATTTGTAATTGACGATACCGTGTATAATCGTGGTGCTGATTTTTGCCTTCGCTATATGCGTCAACAGAGAAGTGGCTTCAATCCATTTCTAAAAGATTCCTGTCATATTTATGATGGCTTTACGGTGTATGCGCCGGTTCCAGACGGCACACATATCGACGTGAGTGGTGGATGGCATGATGCAACGGATTATCTTCAATATTCGACAACATCTGCAAACGCAACGTATCACCTGCTTGCTGCAGCCCGCGATTTCCCGGAAGTTTTTTCAGATCACAAGCAGGCTAATGGACTTGATGGAAGTAATGGAATTCCGGACGTACTTGACGAAGCAAAATGGGGACTTGATTGGTTGATAAAAATGAATCCCAAACCGGACTGGATGTTCAATCAACTCGCAGATGACAGGGATCATAAAGGTTTCCGGCTACCAAAAGAAGATACTAATTTTTATGGGCGCGGCCTTGAACGACCCGTTTATTTCTGTACTGGCGAGCCACAAGGATTATTGAAATATAAAAATCGTGCAACTGGTGTCGCATCGACCGCGGGAAAATTCAGCAGCGCATTTGCATTAGGATCAAGATTGTTCAATACTATCGATCATGAATATGCGAAAAAACTATATTCAAAGTCAAACGATGCGCTTGCATTCGGAATGCGGAAGCCAGGTGCTTGCCAGACTGCACCCGGAGGCGCGCCATACTTTTATGAAGAAGACAATTGGACGGACGATATGGAGTTAGCATGCGCGGAAGTTTCAGAAAAAACTCCCGCGATGCCAGGCTACGTAAGCGACCAACTGCAATCAGGATTTCGCTACGCAAAAGAAGAACCCATAACACCGTGGCTGGGGAAAGACACTGCGCGGCATTATCAATGGTATCCGTTTATTAATGTAGGTCACTATGAACTAGCGAAACAATTGCACGGGAAACAACGCGATACGATTATTCACTTTTATAAAGAGGGAATTGACAGAGTCTGGAATAAATCACAGGCAAATGCTTTTTACCGCGGCATTCCATTTATATGGTGCAGCAACAATTTGACGGTCGCTTTTGCCATTCAATGTTACTGGTACAGGCAATTGACAGGTGATAAAACTTATGCGCAATTAGAGCAGGCATGCTTCGATTGGATATTCGGATGCAATCCATGGGGAACTAGTATGGTATATGGGTTGCCTTCCTGGGGTGATACGCCAACTGATCCGCATTCTTCATTTGTGGTAATTGGACATTACCCGATTGATGGAGGCCTGGTTGATGGGCCTGTTTATACAAGCATATTCAGTAAACTCATCGGTATCGAGCTTCATCACGATGATGCCTATGCGCAATTTCAAAGTAACCTCGCAGTTTACCATGACGATTTTGGCGATTTTAGTACAAATGAACCAACGATGGATGGAACTGCTGTTCTAATCTATCTGCTTGCTGCGAAAGAAGCCGAAGCAAATCATCGGCATACTCGAAATCTAACTGTGACGCACAGTGGTATTATAAGAGGAGATTCATCTGAAAAAAAAATTTCACTCGTGTTTACCGGGGATGGATTTGGTGACGGGCTTTCTCATATTTCAAAGGTGTTGGCTAAGGAGCACGTGAAAGGATCTTTCTTTTTTACCGGGCGATTTTATGCAAACCCATTATTCCTCCCATATATCCAGGGCCTCTATAAAAACGGTCACTATCTCGGTACGCATTCTGATCAGCATCTATTGTATTGCGATTGGGATAAGAGGGACAGTTTGTTGGTAACGCAACAACAATTCGAACAGGATTTGCACGAAAGTTTACGAAAAATTAAACTGGCCGGAGTAGATACAACAAATATTCCTTACTACATTCCGCCTTATGAGTGGTGGAATGATAGCATCGCAGCATGGTCGTCCCGGATGGGTCTCCAGATTGTCAATTTTACCCCGGGTACCAGGAGTAGTTCGGACTACACATATCCAGGAATGAAATCGTATCAGTCATCTGAGGCGATTTGGCAATCTATTGTAGAGTTCGAAAATAACCGCCCAGGCAAATTAAATGGATTTATCTTACTGGTGCACATCGGTACTGACCCCAAACGAAAAGACAAATTTTATTACAAACTCGATGAACTGATCCAATACCTGAAAAAACGGGGTTATCAATTTGAACGGATCGATTCTTTGATCGAGTAGTAAATGTTTGTGACCGGGAGAGCAGCGGCAGTGGCTAGTGGCGACATGCATGTGCAACTTACATCACAGGACCGCCAACTGCACATTACCATCGGTATCCTAATTATGGGTTCATGTCCTTTTTCAATCGGTTCGTTCGTCTCTAGAGATTACTGACGTATCATCTTAAAAAATTTAAAAATGGAAAAATTTATTTATTTATTTAGAGGTGACATGGACCACTCCCAATCTAATGAAGAGATGCAGGCACGAACGCAAAAATGGCTCGAGTGGATCAGCCAACTCCGGAAGAGCGGAATATACCTGGGTGGAGATCCATTGGTTCCAACGGGTAAACAACTGGAAGGAAAGAAAAAAACGGTGACTGACGGACCGTTTGTCGAATCAAAAGAAATGGTAAGTGGATATATCATGATTTTGGCAAAAGACATTGATGAAGCCGTAGAAATTTCCAAAGGCTGCCCAATTTTTGAAGTAGATGGACATTTGGAGGTTAGACCGGTGCAAAAATTGGATATGTAGAAGGCTGATGTTGAGGTTAAGGTTGGGGTTAAGTGTAAAACCTATTCCATACTTTCCCTTTTCTCAATCTTATCCTCAACCTCAATCTACCATGAACTCCGAGCAACACGATATCAACAAAACCGTCGATCATCTTTTTCGTCACGAAGCGGGAAAGATGGTTGCAGTGTTGACCAGGTTATTTGGGTTTTCGAATATTGGTCAGGCAGAGGATATCGTGCAGGATACGATGCTACGCGCCATGGAAACCTGGAAATTTGGAAAAATTCCCGATAATCCGCAGGCATGGTTATACTTCACAGCAAAAAATAAAGCTATTGATCTTATACGCCGGCAGCAGGTAAAATATAAAATCGATAACGATCTTTCATATCTACTCAAATCCGAATATACCCTATCACCTGCCGTGCAGGAATTATTTACAGAAAACGAAATCAGAGACAGCCAACTCCGCATGATGTTTGCATGTTGTCATCCATCTCTTTCGAAAGAAGCGCAAATAACGCTCATGCTAAATACGCTCTGCGGTTTGAGCGTTCGCGAAATAGCGGACGCATTTCTTACAAAGGATGATACGATTCAGAAACGACTATTTCGCACGAAGGAAAAACTTCGCACTGAAAACATTTCGCTGGATTATCCCGGTGCAGATGTTTTACAAAACCGGATTGAGGCAGTGTTGAAATCGCTTTACCTTCTTTTTAATGAAGGATATCACTCGTCGCATCCTCAAAAATTAATTCGGGAAGATCTTTGCGAAGAAGCAATGCGACTAACAATACTACTCACTGAAAATGCGACAACAAATCTCCCTCAAACCAATGCACTTCTCGCACTCATGTGCTTCCATGTGTCGAGATTTAATGCGCGCATGGACGATAAGGGCTTTATCGTTTTGCTAAAGGACCAGGACCGAAGCCAGTGGAATCAATTTTTGATTCAAAGAGGAAACGAGTACATGTCCCGTTCTGCGCGCGGTGTAACCATGCATGCATTTCACATTGAAGCTGCGATCGCATCTACACATGCGAATGCAAAATCTTATGCGGAAACCAACTGGACGTTGATTCTCGATTTGTATGATATGCTGCTTCAGATCAGCTATAATCCAGTTGCGGCACTTAATCGTTGTCTCGTCATTGGAGAAACAAAAGGTCCTGACATGGCTATTCAGGAATTAGGAAAAATGTGCGAGTTGCAAGAAAATTGTCATTACAATACATCTCTCGGTGAAATGTATTTTAAGCAGGGGAACAAAAAAACAGCCAGGTCTTTTTTTGAAAAGGCTCTCACGCAGACGTCGTCGAATGCAGAAAAAAAACTAATTGAGAAAAAGATCGAGATGTGTGTAATGTAGACATCTCCGTATTCCACTTTTACGAATATAAGATCGAAGGCTATGAAGCAGCCAATCTGGCTTTAAGATGTATTTAATATAAAATAATTACATTTCGCCCGGATTCAGTATTAAAACATCTTATATGACCGAAGAAAAAAACAAACCCGGGCTCACGGAAGACTGGGCCGTTGTTGTGTTGGGCGCATTGATCATTCTCTTATCTATTTCGGGAATACTACTTCCAGTTCCGTCATTTTCCTGGAATTCTTTTTCCGATTTATCATTAAAGGTTTTTTCGGGGAAAAATTTGACAATTATACTATTGCAATTTGCTTTCATGATGATCATCGCCGTGCTTGGTGCCATTTTAACGAGAAGGCCCATACGTAGTTTTATTGCTGGTTTTCCTGTTGTTTATCTACTCACCGTGCTGGCGCTGATCATTGCGGGAAACAGTTGGATTAAATCCCTGAATCTCGAAGCGGTCATTTTCAGCCTCGCCATCGGTTTGATTGCAGGCAATTTTTTCAAACTGCCCGGATGGTTACGCGCTTCGCTTTCTACAGAACTATTTGTAAAAATTGGATTGGTCTTATTGGGAACAAGTGTGATTTTTTCGGATATTCTCAAAGCCGGATCATTGGGATTGATCCAAGCATTGGTTGTTGTATTGTCGGTGTGGTACTTTGCATACTGGATTTGCAAGAAATTAAAAGTGGACGACGAGTTGACGATGATGATATCAAGCGCTGTTTCAATCTGCGGAGTATCTGCAGCGATTGCTACAGCGGGCGCCATTAAGGGCGATCCAAAAAAACTTTCTTATGTTATTTCGATGGTGTTGATCATCGCTATTCCGATGATGATTTTTATGCCGATGATTGCCAACTATTTTAATTTTTCGCAGGAACTTACGGGCGCCTGGTTGGGCGGAAGTATTGATACAACCGGCGCAGTCGTCGCCTCGGGAACGTTAGTCGGAGAAACCGCATTAAAAATTAGTACGATCGTAAAGTTTTCGCAAAATGTTTTATTGGGAGTTGCGGCTTTTGCGATTTCAATTTACTGGACCTATACCAAGCATCCATCTTCGAAAGATGCAGAGTCCAAACCAACATTGAAAGTAATATGGGAGAGATTTCCAAAGTTTGTCATTGGTTTCCTGGGAGCGTCATTATTATTTTCGTTTGTTATTCCGACTGAAGTCTCCACACATGTTAAGGACAGCTTGAGAAATTTGCAGGGTGCATGGTTTGCACTGGCGTTTACAAGTATCGGACTGGAAACAAATTTCTCCGATCTCTTCAATGAGAACAGTAAAAAACCACTCTATGCTTTTCTTGTGGCGCAAACCTTTAATATTTTTATCACGCTGGCAATCGCGTATTTCTTGTTTGGGAGAAAGTAAATATTTGGATGATACCAAATCCAGTTTACAATTTACCATGTGAGGCGGCATACAATTCATACCAGTCTTCACGATTCAAATCGATAGCGAATGCGTTGACGATATTTTTGATGCGTTGTTCGCTGAGTGTGCCGATTAAAGGAAGTGCACCGAGTTTCACCAACCAGGCCACAGCAATCGACTCAATGTCCGCGCCGTATTTTTTAGCGATTTTTTTAAGATGCTTTCGAACTTTCATTGCCCGCTTATCTTTTCCACTTGCGATCGCGCCATTGGCCAACGGAGAAGAAGCGAGGGGACGCATGTATCTCTGCTTGATAAAATCCAGCTGACCGTTTTCAAGCGCGGAGGTATTCAGTAAGTTTAATTCGATATGATTCGTCACGATTGGAACACGCAAATGGGCCGCAAGCAATTGATGCTGGAATACCGAAAAATTGACAACACCAATATTTTTTACTTTGCCACTATCCTGCAGTTGTTTCAACGTCAAAGCTGTTTCTTCCAGGTTAGACAGCGGATCCAGATGATCCAGCAAAAAAATATCAATATAGTCTGTATTTAATTTTCGTAAAGAGCTCTCCACGCTTTTCAAAATATGTTCACGGGATGTATTATAATGTTTGATGCGAATATCTTTTTGACTAGGGTGCGGAAGAATCAAACCGCATTTTGTAAACAACACGAGGTCCTCGCGTTTAAATGCTTTTTTACTGATCAATTTTCCGAAAAGTTCTTCGCAACGATAGTCGCCATATATGTCTGCGTGGTCAAAAGTATTTATTCCCTGCTCCAAACAAAGTCCCACTATCTTTTCCATTTTCTTATAGGGATCCTTTAGGTCGTTTGTCCACCGGTAAAATCCGTAAATCGCTGGAGACACTTTTGGACCCGAATCGCTCAAATAAATTTTTTCCATTAGAAATGGTTTTTGGAGGCTGCAATTCTATGACAAAAAATTCAAAATGAATAGGAAAGCAAGGGGAAATCACGATTTGTGCATCAAAAAAATGCAAAAAAGCCCGGGTGAAGAAGAAAAACCGGAATTAAGATGTGTGAATTTAACTTTTGGAGGTCACGGGCGGATTCGAACCGCCGTGGAAGGTTTTGCAGACCCATGCCTGAGCCACTCGGCCACGTGACCTTATAAAACAAAGATACGATCCACTTTTTAGTCTACCAAATTAGTAGACTATTTTCTGGACCAGATATTGGGCGTAGCAGATATTGTTGTCATTTTTCTACAATAATGAAATTGCAATTTCATCACACGGACTCACAAACGTTTTGGGCAGATATTGGAAAGAATTCGTGACAAGCATTAACAAAAAACATTTAGCTAACGAGTGCCCTTATTCACTTCAGATAATTTAACCGTTACACGGTAAAATATCGTTTTATTGCCGTAAATTCCTAACCAATAAAAAATTAACTGTATGAAATATCAAAGATTCCTAACGACTGTCTTTTGTTCTCTATTTCTTTTTTCTTGCGTCAGCAATAAAAAATTTAAAACGATGCAGGAAACTTTGCAATCGAGATATGATTCATTGAACAAGGTGTACGCTGATTTACAGTCGCGCTTCAACATTTGTAACGATTCCACAGCTGCTATGGCGAGACAAAGAAGTGACCTGCAAAGCCAGCTCGCTGAATTGACAAAGCAGAATGCTTTCCTGAAAGAAAACAATACACAAGCATTGAGGCAGCTCCAGGATATGTCTGTTATTTCCGCACAACAGGCACAAAGTATAACCAAATCACTTGAAAATATTGGGGCGAAGGATGTCTATATCCAGGATTTGCAAAAAGCTATGCAACATAAAGATTCTCTAAACTTGGCATTGGTGATGAACCTCAAGGGTGCCATTGGTGATCTTAACGATCAGGATATTAATGTGAAGGTCGACAAGGGTGTGATCTATATTGATATTTCTGATAAACTTCTTTTCAAGAGCGGAAGTTATGACGTGACGGAAAAAGCAAAAACGGTCTTAGGAAAAGTGGCAACCGTGTTGAAGAACCAGCCTGATATGGAGTTCATGGTTGAAGGGCATACGGATAATATTCCTTACAAAAGAGGCGTACTGCTCGACAATTGGGATTTAAGCGTAAAGCGTGCAACATCTGTGGTAAGGATTTTGCAAAACAAATACGGACTACCGCCGGCAAAAATTAGTGCCTCAGGCCGTAGCGAATATGTTCCTGTTACAGACAACAATACGCCGGACGGACGTGCTGCCAATCGTCGCACGCGCGTTATAGTATTGCCGCAACTCGATCAGTTCTTTAAACTGCTCGAAACACCTGCAAAAGCAGGGTCATAGTCGACCGAAAAATAAAATATTGAATTATTAAAAATCTTGGAGACGCTTAATAGTGTCATTAGTTAAATAATCAATATTCAACATTCATTATTCAACGATTAAGTCGGATGCAATTGGCGTTTGTACTTGAACATTAATATTAATGTTGGATATTGTTTATTGCTTGGAAAAAGCATTTCGAGGAAACCACACATTTGACTAAAAAACCATTTCGATATCGCTCAATTCAAAGGATGGGAGTTATGCTCCTTTTGTGTCTCTCAACCTTTGTTCACGCACAGGATACGACGCACCTGATGCAATCATATATTTTCTTCCCATATCCGATTTACGGAAACAAATGGCATTCATCCATTGGATTTACGCTGACACAAATGCCGCAGGACATTACAGAAGAAGTGCAGGTTCGCGCGCCCGCAGGTGACTATCACGTGACTCGCAAACTATATAAAGGATTTTATCTTGACGGAAGAATTAATTTCCAGATTTTACAGAATCATTTTTCAGCGGGGCCGCGTTGGGCGTATATACTTAACCGTAAGTTTTCATTTTCTGTGGGTGATGATTTCGGTTGGTGGTTTGGCAATTTAAATGTGGGTGATTTCAAAACAAAAGCAAACGGGTGGCTCAACTACCCTAATGCATCTGTTGGGTACCGCATTCGCAGGTCATTGTTACTTACACTAAAAATAGAAGGAACGATTAATCTTTCTTACACAGCGAAAGTTGGCGACCAGGTTACAACATACAGCCATAACACATATACCGGCTGGGCAACAAGTCTGATTCTTGAACAGCCATTTTATAAGAGGAACAATTTCATTCTCGGTTTCAAAGCTCAGTACACAAATTTTTTCTGGCAGACGTGGTCTTTGTATGAAACATTCGATAGAAAATTATTTTATCCTGAAGTCATTATCGGGTTTATCCTATGAGGAAATATTTCCATATTATTTTTTTACTGCTTGTTGTGGCCGTTGGCTGCAGGAAAGAATACAATGCGATCATTCCCGATACCGACTGGACCTTATTCGATTCATCGAATGCTTTGCCTTTTCCACCGCAGGCTCGCAACTCGATGGAAGGAGTTTATGAAGTGGAAGATGGAGATGGCGCGAATGTGTTTGGCAAAACTGTTGCGATCAAATGGAGCTATGAGGTTAATAGCGGTGATACCATTTATCACCTGTCACTTTTCTCGGGAACTGACATCGCGTATTTTATTATGGAAGGGAAACGATTGGGTGATTCGTTACTCTTTAACGGATATTGGCGCAAATTGATCAATACTGAAACCGGTATCGTCCGTTTCGTGATCAGTTCTGCGAACGGAGCGACTGAATTGTTAAAGCCTTCTCCCATCATTACTCCGGGTAGCATAATTATGAATGGTGTTTTTGGGAATGGTGGCGTTGTACCAGAACGAATATTAAACATGTCTTACCTGCGTCCACTTTATCGCGGACCGACACCATTCCAGATCCTTGCACACCGCGCGGGTGGTCGAACGTCTGATTTACTTCCGGTTTCCGAAAATTCTGTAGGAATGGTGCACCTCGCGTCTCAACTCGGTGCGACGGGAATCGAAATCGATGTGCAGATGACAAAAGATGGCGTGCCGATAATTTATCACGACGATCAACTCAATCTTCGCCTCATTCAGAAAAATGGATTGGTTGGCCCGATAACTGACTATACCTATGATCAACTGTACAATTTTGTACGATTGATCGATGGTGAACGAATTCCGACGCTGCGTGAAATGTTGGAAACGGCGCTATATGAAACACCGATAAAATTTATTTGGATGGATACTAAACGCGATAATTCTGTTGAGGCGGAGTATGAATTGCAGCATGAATTTATGCAGAAAGCAGCAGCAGCAGGACGCGATTTGCAGATTGTCATTGGCATACCGAGTGATGATGTGTTCAACAAATTCCAGACGTTGCCAGACTTTCAAAACATTCCGTCACTATGCGAACTAAGTATAGACGATGTGAAAACCGCAAATTCTCAGTACTGGGCGCCGCGATTTACGCTCGGATTGCAGAATGACTTGGTAGAAGAAGTACATGGACTGGACAAAAAAGCATTTGTATGGACGCTCGATGTGTCAGATTATATTGACCAATTTATTAAGGACGGACATTTCGATGGAATATTGTCAAACTACGCGTCGGCAGTAGCCTATTTTTATTATGTGCAAGAGTAAGCCATATCGCTTTTTTATATTCATTGCATGCATACTTTTGTGTGCGCAATCGACCTGTTATGCGCAGGCAGTGATCGGTCCGCATGATCAGAGAGACATTGACAGTGCAAAAAAATCCGGCGAATATGCATTAGTTGCTTATGTTGGTGGTGGAGTTTCTTTTTTTGCGGGAAATACCGGCACGCCAGAGGGTCTTACTGCTACAAAAAGTTTGGTTAGTCCAGCCGCGACATTTCGCATCATGTGGCAACCGGATCACCTGTTGCGCGTTGGATTAGAAAGTGGCTGGACAAGATTCTATTCGTATAAAGTAGTAGACAATAATGTGAAAGGAAAAGTTCATGTACAGGCGGTGCCGATCATACTTGTCTTCTCGATGCCCTTGTTTCAACGGTTCAATATTTATGCGGGGCCGGGTAGTTATATTGTTACATCAAGTTTAAACTATGAGACTCAAACAACCTCGTCGACATTTGGACTGGGGTGGATGGCAGCCGTAGCATATGAATATCCGTTAAATAATAAATTGGCGCTTGTTAGCGAATTCAAGTGGCTCAATTGTTGGGAAACAAAAGATCAGTCGCTGACATTACAAATACATCTGAGATGGAAATTCCTAACCTGGTAAAATGGACATGTGCCTGCCTGTTATGTTTTCATACCGCGGCGGCACAAAACCAACCCTTCAAGGTTTTTTTTGTGGGTGATGCAGGGGAAGACAAAACAACCGGCGAGACATTAAGAAACCTGCAACACCAACTTGACAGCAACTCCAACAGCGCCGTTGTATTTCTTGGTGACAATTCTTACAGAGACAAGTTTTTTGGACTTGCGCCTGGATTCAAAGGGTTTGATAGCACTAAGGTTACTCAAAAAAAAGTCAGATCCCAACTGGATATACTTTCTAACTACCATGGATATGCATTTTTTATACCGGGGAACCATGACTGGTGGAACATTACACAGTACGGACGGGGCAAAAATAAACTAAAGATGGAGGAATTATTCATTGAAAAAAATCTCGCAGAAAATAAATCGATTGCAAATCCTGAACGCGCTTTCCTTCCGAAGAATAGCGATCCTGGCCCGGAATCGATTGAGCTGAATAACAAAACGATCCGGTTGATTTTTATTGACACATATCGTCTCATCATAACGGCATTCAAACAAAACCAGGAAGATGATTTTCCGATCGAGAAAACCTTTTATCACGACCTGGACAGTGTCATGCAAGATGCTGCCAGCAAACATCAAAAAATAATCGTGACGGCACATCATCCGTTATATGCGAAAGGGCCAAACACGCATCCATTGAGACGGCCGAATTTTTTTGGAAGGATCAAGGCTTCAAATAGCAATTTTCCCGCAGGCACAAGAATGGCGAAGAGGTTAAAGAACATTATGAAAAAATATCCGGGCTCATATTATGTGAGTGGTCATTCGCATTCGTTACAATATTTGCTGAACGATGATAAAAATCATTACATCGTGAGCGGTGCGGGAAGTAAAACACATAGTGTTACTAACAGCGATATTGTTAGAGAAAATTTGATTGGTGATGAAAGAGAATTTCTGATGTGGAACATCAAGGGATTTTTCGAAGTGGATTTCTACGAAAAGTCAGAGAAAATATTTGTTTATTATGATAATGGCGAAAAGAAGATGGAGCTCATTACGCCATTTAAGAAGAAACCAAAAAAATAACCAGGTAATTTTTTCATATAGGTCGCGAAGAAGGCAGAGACGCGGGAATGTTTCAGTTTAATTGAACTCCTTTGTCTAAAAAAAACTAAATTAAAACCACTCCGTTAACGTCGGCTACTTGATATCATATGATCGAAGCATTTTAAACTTGTAAGCGCCGGTTTCGGATCCAACAAGACCGTATTGAACCATCCGGTGACCGCCAGTGGGATTACTGGTAGAATCTTCAGGTTTATAGATCGGAAATTTTTGCATGAGCGTTCCTTCCATCAGGGAAAATTCATCATGTCCTTTGTAACCCTCACTGATCTTACCATTCATGGTTGCATCAGGAAGGCCAACAGGCATGAATGATTTATTCTCTTCTGAAACAAATGCAAATACATTTCCAAACTCGCCGTGAATCCCGGAAAACATATACACAACAAGATCAGGATATCCATTATTGTTTAGATCATCTATTTCTGCTTTTTGGACCCGCCCCTTTATATAAAACTTCACCTCGTGTGCATCTTTTTCAAATCCAATTGGACGAACGGTTAGTTCATTTTGATCAGGCGTTTTATTATTACAGATCACCCGGTAACCGACCCGGCCCATTTTTAAGGTGGAATCGTATCTGGTGAACTGACCGCGGCTTACGATTGTTACACTCAGGTTCAGTGCGGTGAAGAAAACAAGTAAAGGGAGTTTCATGGCGTAAAGTTAATCGGTAAAATGATACAATGAGTACGTCGGTCGATGCGAACTTCAAAAAGTTGGAAGGAATAAAATAACAAATGGTTAAAATATCTAAAAACTAAATTTACGTCATGAAAACTAAGCTTGCCGGCGCTTAAATAAGAACAAATTTTTTCCATATTAAAAAAACTCAACAGTTATGATCAAAGCAAAAGGATATGCAGTGAAGCAAGTAAGCGCATCGCTTGAGCCATGGAATTTTGATAGAAGAGATCCGGGCCCCCATGATGTTCAAATCGAAATTTTATATTGCGGAGTTTGTCATTCGGATCTTCACCAGGTGCGGAATGAATGGGGTGGCTCCATTTATCCAATGGTTCCGGGGCACGAGATTGTCGGAAGGGTTATCAAAACGGGTGATCACGTAAAAAAATTCAAATCAGGCGATCTTGCAGGCGTCGGATGTCTCGTCGATTCCTGCCGCGTTTGTGATAATTGCAAGGAAGGGCTGGAGCAATATTGTACTAACGGTGCTTCACAAACGTACAATGGTTACGAGCAAGATCGAAAGACTCCTACATATGGAGGGTACTCGAACGTCATCGTAACAAATGAAGATTTCGTGTTAAAAGTTTCTGATAAATTAAAGTTAGAAGCGGTTGCGCCATTGTTATGCGCCGGAATTACAACGTATTCCCCGCTTCGTCATTGGAAAGTTGGCAAGGGGCATAAAGTGGCCGTTCTTGGCTTAGGTGGGCTCGGGCATATGGCGGTAAAATTTGCGGTAGCATTTGGAGCAGAAGTCACGATGCTGAGTGGTTCTCCAAAAAAAGAAGCTGATGCAAAAAAATTAGGGGCTCACAAATTTGTATTGACTTCCGACAAAGACAGCATCGATAAAGTAAAAAACAATTTTGATTTTATTATTGATACAGTTTCTGCACCGCACGACTACAATCTTTATCTCACTCTCCTAAAAACAAACGGAGTTCAGATCTGTGTTGGCGCACCACCTGTTCCCACCGAGATTATGGGATTCCATTTAATTATGGGAAGAAAAAGCATTGCCGGTTCGTTGATTGGCGGTCTTCCCGAAACACAGGAAATGCTTGACTTCTGCGCAAAACATAATATCGTTTCTGATATTGAACTCATTCCCATCAAAGACATTGATAAGGCCTATGAGAGAATGTTGAAGGGAGATGTCAGGTATCGGTTTGTGATTGACATGGCAACATTGTAGTGTTTGAAAAGATGGCGGTTGGCAGTGGCAGACCTTGGTGCGAGTTACGCTTGAGTCTATCCGCTGCCTACTTTAAAATATGGCTTCAGTTGATTACATTTGATCAATGCCCGATAATCAACCAGAAAATATCTCGGACGATGAGCGTCTATTAGCATCCCTTGGATATAAGCAGGAATTAAAAAGGACCTGGTCAAGCTTTTCCAATTTTGCCATTTCATTTTCGATCATTTCAATTCTTTCGGGTTGTTTTACCACGTTTGGACAAGGATGGAACAATGGCGGACCGATTGCGATATCAATTGGCTGGCCGTTGATCTGTACTCTTATTTTGATAATAGGATTTTGCCTTGCTGAATTAGCATCTGCATATCCAACTTCGGGAGGAATTTATTGGTGGGCATCCAAACTGGGTGGAGCAAAAGCTGGATTTTATACAGGTTGGCTAAATCTTATCGGCCTGCTCGCGATTAATGCATCCGTTGCTTATGGTGCCGCGACATTTCTAAATATTACACTTGGTGCTTATTTCCCGGATTTATCAAATGGGTTTTTCCACGGCGATTATATTAAGCAACAATTTTTTTGGTTTATGATGATCATGATTATGGTCACCGTGCTAAACATTTTCAGCAGTCAAATACAAGCGACATTAAATAATATTTCAGTGTGGTGGCATGTTTTCGGCGCAGCTGCCATCATCATAATTTTGATTATTGTTCCTACAGAACACCAGGATTTGAAATGGATGTTTACTACGAAAATCAACAATTCTGGTTTTGAGGGCTCAACGATGTTTTGGTTGTATGTTCTTCCATTGGGATTTTTACTTACGCAATACACTATTACGGGCTTTGATGCATCTGCACATCTTTCGGAAGAAACGCAAGATGCATCGATCGCTGCTGCGAATGGTTTGTGGAAATCGATCTTTTATTCTGCAATTGGCGGTTATATCTTATTGCTGGCTTTTTTGAGTGCGGCAACAAAACCGGAAGTAGTCAGTTCATTTGACCCAAAGGTCAATTCATTTGGAAGCGGATCAGTCATTGCAATTTTGTTTAATGCCTTGTCTCCAGTGATGTTTAAATTAGTGATGGTGATTTCGACAGCCGGACAATTATTTTGTGCGATTGCATGTCTTACTTCTTGTTCGAGAATGATGTTTGCTTTTTCAAGAGATGGCGTCGTTCCCGGACATAAACACTGGTGTAAAGTAAATAGTAAAAAGGTACCTGCGAATGCTGTATTGATTTCGGCGGTCATAGGCGTATTAATTACGTTGCCTGCACTATGGAAAAGTCCGCGTGGTATTCCGTCTGCATTTTATGCAATCGTATCGATAAGCGTAATTGGAGTATACCTTGCTTTTTTAATTCCGATTTGGTTGAGATGGCGTGCTGGAAATAATTTTCGTCCGGGCAAATGGACATTGGGGAACAAATACAAATGGATGAATATAGTTGCCGTAATTGAAATCATTGTCATTTCAATTTACTTCGTTTTGCCATTTGAGCCGGCGGCGGTTCCTTGGAACAAGGACTTCACATGGGTTGCGGTAAATTATGCGCCGGTTCTTGTTGGACTCACTCTATTTTTCTTATGGATATGGTGGCATCTTTCTGTGAAAAAATGGTTTACAGGACCGAAGAGGACGGTATGATGCTATAGGTATGGATACGAATTGGATTTCGGAGTGATCCGGCGGTGATAGACTACTCATGTCAAATCACGTTGGCAAACTGGTGTAAATACAAATCATTGCCAGTGATTTAACATTTGTGAGATGATAATTCACGTTATGCACTTCGTTATTTCGCCTATATGTTTAACGTCTATTCGCATGAGTAGTCTACTAGTAGTCTACTAGTTGTCTACTAGCAGTCTACCAGTAGTTTACCAGTTGTCTACCACTAGTCTATCAGTAGTCTACCCGTTGTCTACTTTTCCCCATTTTTGGCTGCAGATTTTTTAGATTTTTTTTGTTGTGTTGATAAACCAGAAAAGGAATCGGGTAATCTTTCCAAATTCGCTTCTCATCAATTCCTCCTACATTTGCCAATTCTAAAACATCTCTATCTGGAAAATAAATCCCAACATATTCTCACCACCTCTTCTAACCTATTGGGGTTTTGCCTGATCGTTTTAACTTCCTTGAAAATCTCAAAGGTCAACGAACGTTCCATCATTGATGAATTAACCGGAGTCGCCTGCATTTTTTTAACATTGAGCAGTATATCTTCATTTTTGTCACTGCGAACAAGAAAAGAAAAATTGTCGGGTGTATATGAAAAAATTGCGGATATTATTTTTTTAATAACATTATTGTTCATTTCATTTATCACCATCGCGATTGCGTTTTCATTTATTTTTTGATTTTTTTTTTTGATATTAATTGCTATATTACAAGCTAATTTTCTTCCCCCTGCGATTTTATAAACCCTCTACAAAAAACCATTTTAACTAAATCCCTTTTATACAATGAAAACAAACTTCAACCTCAGGGGCATGAGTATTATTTTATTATGTTTGCCCGTATTGACAATTGCGCAATCTGCTAAGGAATTCAACAGTAGTGGAATTGCGAAGGCCAAAGACAGTGATTACGTAGCCGCCATTCAAGAATATGACAGGGCGATACAATTGGATTCCACCAATCCATCAATTTATTTTAATCGGGGAATTTCAAAAGCCAGTTTAAAAGATTATAAAGGTGCAATCAGCGATTATACAAAGTCAAATGAACTCAGTCCAAGTGCCGATACCTATTTTAATTGTGCAATCGCCAAATACAAAGCTGCAAATCTAACCGGTGCGATGAAAGATTTTGACAAAGTCATTGAGATGAATCCAACGCCACCTGCAGAAACATTTTTTTATCGGGGTAACATTCGTTTCATGGACAAAGATTATATTTCTGCTCTCATGGAATTTACAAAAGCTATTGAGTTAAAACCCGATTACGCAAAAGCATATTTCAATAAAGGACTTACGGAACATTTTCTCAACCAGCGGGAACAATCCTGCCAGGATTTTGGCAAAGCAAAAGAACTAGGATATCCGGAATCGCAGGCAGCGCTGACGAAGTATTGTCAGTAGTACAAATGCGAATCGCGGATTACGCCGACATTCGAGCGGATTTTCGCGGTGTCTTCATTTGAAGATCGAATTTAATTATTGACTATCGAATTTTGATTTGTGGGAACAACCGATGTACAATATTTAATTTCGCTATTGAAATGAAGATTCCGCGAAAATGCGCTCGAATGTCGGCGTAATCCGCTATTTTATTTGCTATTCAAAACTTTTGAACCCTTTAGATATCTTACTTGAGGAGAATAAATAAAAAGACAGCTTCCACTTTTTATGCTGTCAATGATATCGTGGGATTGTTCCATCGGAACCGCCGGGCAGCCCCAGCTTCTGCCAAGACATCCATTGGCACTAATATAATCTTCGCTGACATAGTCAGCGCCATGTAATACAATTTCGCGCCTCGATGCATTATTATTAAAGCCATACTCCATTCCATTCAGTCGTAGTGAATATCCATTCGAGCCCATATACGGCTCTGCCGTTACATAAAAACCCACACTGCTTTCGAGCGATTTGGGCCTGTTCGAAAATCGAGTGGCTGTCTCTTTACCCGAGCGACGGCCATGTGCAACATACGTGTTGAATAATAATTGCATCCCGGCCAGATCGATTACATATAATCTCTTTTTACTGGAAGGCTGACTAAAATCGACAATCGATATGATACTTTCATTAACAACTTTACCCGTTGCTTTTAAATGCTTCCAGCCCTTCATCGCGAGATCAAAAACTTTCTTAGACAAACCGAATTGTTGCAAATTCAGACTGTCATAGATCATAGCACTGCTAACGTTTGAAGAAATTTTTACCGGCTCCGCTTTTTTTATAGAAGATATATTTTTGCCAGATACGGAAACCGTAATAGAAATGAGAAAAGATGTAATTAGAAGCGAAAGTGTTTTCATGATTAAATTCAAATACAGATCTGTAAAACCGGATATACCCCGCCTCTTCCCGGGCAGAGTATTTAAAAATAGGAAAAAATTGTCAACCCAATACCCTATAAGGATTTTTTAACCGAAAATTTGAAGAAAATCGTCCTCGAAGGATACTTTTTGAGCCTATTTGGTTTTTAAGATTGAGAAGGGCGGCCTGATAAACCAGCTCCCTTTTATAGTTAAGACACTACACAGGGTGGCGACATTGAAAATTTTCTATTGTTTGTTTTCAAATCCTCCGTTTATGCATCTCATAAGGTAGCGATTGACAAGCCGCTTCGTTTTGATTTTTTTGTCTATCTTTAGCTATACCCTGATTTGACCACGCCCGATCACAGTTTACCTCATTCCGACCCTTTAACAATTCGCGTAGTTCCATTCCTGTACGAGCCAAAAAATTATTGCATTCAACCCTAACCTATGTCGCAAAAATATAGCCGACTTTCCAGCAATTTGTTTACCGTCGTTATAGTGTTATTGCTTCAGTCGATTTATTTCGCTTCTCGGGGGCAACCGCTGTATGCTCCATCGATACCATCTTCCAATAAACTTTTTGACATTATAAGAACCGGTAACGCAAAGGCATTGGAGCAAGCGCTCGCAAATGGCGCAAGCGCCAACGATTCACTCAGTAGTTACACGGCCCTGATGGCTGCAACATTGAATGGTACCGTAGATCAAATGAAAGTGTTAATCGAACATGGTGCCAATGTAAATTATCAATCCAGCAATGGAACGACAGCACTATGGCTGGCGGTACCGGATTGGGACAAAACAAATTTGTTGCTGGATCATGGAGCCGATATCAACCATAAAGTACAAAATTATGGCATACTTGTAAAGGTCGCTGCTATGCCAGGTGCCTTGCAAATTTTTAAACTATTGGTTGATAGAGGAGCTGATCCTAAAAAAGCCACTGATGATAATTTTTTATTGTATAACGCGGCATCGTCTGGTGATACAGCCATCATCGGATGGTTACTACGCTATGGATTCAAGGCAAACGACACGGTGTCTTTTGGAGATTACCCACTCACAGCTGCACTCAACTACAGGCAGTCCGACGCCGTCAAAATGCTAATAGATAATGGAGCTAACGTTAATGCCCAACCGAGATTCGGTTTACCCAATTTGCAAGGCCAGACGTTTCTTATGAGTGCCGCGGTAAGTAACGACAAGCCCTCTTTCTATTATCTACTTGATCACGGTGCCGACCCAAATATGAAATGCAAAAAAGGATATACGGCGCTCATGATGCTGCAACAATCAGAATATGATGAGCCGGACATGACACTTGCGCTGATCAAACACGGGGCCGATGTGTCATACAAAGCAATAGACGGGACAGACGCTGTATATTTTGCAAAACAAAAAGGAAGCACAAAGTCGCTGGCAATTTTACAACAACACGCAAAAAATTAACCTGGTTAAATCTTAATTCGATGAAAAGGAAAATATTTTTTACAGCGAGTACTATGACAGTTTGCATCGTGTTCTTGAATCTTTTGGTCAGTTGGACTGAAAAACCAATTATTGTTGATCGGGCAGAGATTGAAAGCTCCGTCGCAAAAAGTTATCTTTTGCTACAAAAGAGTGGATATACTTTCATTGAAAGAAACCGGCCAAAATGTGCATCATGTCATCATAATACACTTACGTCGATGGTTGCGGGATTGGCACGACAAAAAGGGTTTCCTGAAATTGATTCTTTAACCAAGCATCGGGTAAAAGCCCAGGAAAACACGATTGCTGTCGCCTCCAATCCCAATTTAAACGCTGATTTGATTACCGCCACTTTCATTGCACCATACGTCCTATTAGGATTGCATGCAGAAAAATACGCACCAAATCTTTATACTGATATTGCAGTAGATTTCTTAATCAGCCAACAAACACCGGATGGAAAATTTCCGACGGAGGCTGCAAGAGTTCCTTTGGAAAGTGGCGAGATCCATTTGGCGTCGTTTTGCGTTCGTGCGGTTCAAGTCTATGCCGCACCGGCGAAGAAGAAAAAAGTAGAAGCATTCGTTTTGCGCACCAAAAGATTTCTTGAGTCGAGTAATCCATCGGCGCAACAAGAACTCGCATTTCAATTACTTGGCCTGCATTGGTGCGGAAGTGATATCACATTAAAAGCGAAAGTCGCGGAAAAATTAAAATCAATGCAACGAAGCGACGGTGGCTGGTCGCAACTGACAACAATGCAAAGCGACGCATATGCCACCGGCCAAACACTTTATGCTTTGTATGAAAGTGGAATGATGAATGCAGATGACCCAGTATATCAAAAAGGAATTAATTATTTATTAAAGACCCAGGACGTATCGGGCGCATGGATCGTTGCAACACGAGCATTTCCTATTCAAACTTTTTTCAGCAGCGATTTTCCTCCATATGACGAAAATCAATACATATCTGCAACTGCAACAAACTGGGCATCGCTTGCGCTGCTTGAGGCCCTGCCAGACGCGAAGTAAGTGTCTTGTATCGCAAACCTTAGAAATATTCCAATAATCAACAATAAAAATTCAAAATTCAAGTCGAATTTTAAGCAGCGCTGGACATCGACTTGAACATTGAATATTTATTGTTGATTATTGAACATTACTTTAATAATTGTACAGTCTCACATTTTCGCATCTAACAAAAAATAAGAAAGAATTTAGACTGTTTGCACTGGAATCATCGGAACAACTTCAACGGCTGCTTTTAATATAAGATCAGCAATTTTATCCGGATGTGAAACCATTGCAACATGACTTGCACCTGCAATAGAAATCACAGTTTTTGCTTTCATTCTTTCAGCCATAAATTTTTCTGCCGGAGGTGGTATCATGCGATCATCTTCAGAAACCTCGTAGTAACACGGAAGATCTTTCCATCCCGCATTTGTAATTTTATCATCAAAGCATCTTGCGGCGAGCGGCTTCTGCGCAGCTGCCATTACAAGCGCTTCGTCTTTTTCAACGTCCTGGCAGAAATTGTCTGCAAACAATGATCTGTCAATCCACAACCTTCCATATTTATCAGGGCGAACAGCCGCAGCTCCGGGAGGCGGTGCACCTAGCGACGCTAAAATCGAAATGCTTTCACCTACTTCCGGTGCAAAAGCCGCGATATAAACAAGACCAACTACATTGGGGCATTTGTGAGCTGTTTCAGTAATCACGACTCCACCATAAGAATGTCCAACTAATAATACAGGCCCGTCCATTGATTCAATAAGACGTCGTGTCGTTTCCACATCATCGGCTAGTGATGTTAACGGATTTTGAACAGCAACAGTCACGTAACCTGCCTCATGAAGTAATTTGATAACTTTCCCCCAGCCTGATCCATCGGCCCATGCACCATGCACGAGCACAATGTTGAGTTGATTTGCCATAAAATAATAATTTAAAAAAGTGAAGAAGAAGACAAAGCTAGGGGATTGGAGAATGCGAAACGCTAACAGCCGAACGCATAACACAGAATTAAAATATGAATATCCAAAACCAATTCGGTTTTGTATTACATGTTTTGCATTCAGCGTTTAGCTTTCGCATAAATCATTTCCGCGCGGGAAAGTAGCAATGGATTTTTGCTGTTTGTCTTTAACGCTGTTTGAATATATGGCAATGCTTTCGAGTAGTCTCCTTTGCAATAATACACCCAAGCCACAGTTTCATTTGCATCGATATTATTTGGTCTGCGCCCATATTCAACCATTGCATGTTCGAGCGCCTTATTAAAATCGCTTGTTTTCAAATATGCATAGGCTAATTCGCGGTCGGCATAGTGACCGATGCTTTCATCATTTTGACCACTTTGCGCATCGCCGCTTAATTTCTTGATTACAGAATTCGAAGCGGATCTGGCTTTTTCCGTCTGACCGGTCACCTTATATAGATCCACTAACTCCTCCCGGAATGAATAATCATTCACCATAGAATCTGCTTTTTCATAATAGCGGATAGCCTGAGGATAATTTTTTTCCGCTTTTGCAACTCTTGCCATACCCGCCAATGCATAAGCATAGTTGGGTCTTTCATCAAGTGCAATCACATAATGCATTTTTGCACTTTGCAGGTCGCCGGTATTTTCATATAGATGTCCCAATTGAACTCTGGACCACTCCGTCGCTTCGTCGCCGGGTGCTCCTGCGTCGATTGCCATCTTCATCGCTTCGATCGCACCGGGATAGTCTCCAAAAATTTCACGCAAATATGAAACGCGAGAATACGATCTGATATCCGGTCGAATGGAAACCATTTTGTCAGCACTCGCAACAGCAGAATCGTAGTTCCCCATTTCTACATAACCGTCAACTAGTATCCCATAGATAAACGCATTATACGGATTCATCTTCTGCGCCTTTTGCGCGACCAATAAACCGTCGGCGAAGTGATGTTGAGATAGATAAATGAGCGCCTTATATGTCAACGCCTCAAAATTCTCGGGGTCCATATTCAACACGTCATCAACATACTTTAATGATGCCTTGTCATAATATGCATAGTTCCCGGAAATCCGCGCTTCCTGGATAAACAAAGAAACAAGCGCCAATTTAGATTTTATATCTCCTGGATTTTTACGAATTGACTTTGCTAACGATGATGCATAGTTGCTCATAATTGTCCACTCCCTGGTCTCAGACGCTACACCTTTTCGCTCGAGCAACTCATACCCTTTAGATTGCTTGTTGTAATATCTGGCAACAATCAACAATGCAATTGCCACGAAAACCAGTAGTGAGATAATGTGTATAGGTTTCTTTTTCATATGCGATGATTTACTGTATATACGTGCATTTATTTCAAACAGATCTTCTCAAATTGAAAATGTGGAAGTATGAAAATGTGAAAATCCCTTCGGGCAATTGTGTGAGCTAATTTTCACATTTTCACATTTCATATTTCCACATTCATTACTCTATTGTTTGATCAAACTAATCGTCTGACTTATATTTCCATTCCTCGATGCCTGTACGAAATATGTTCCTTTTGCTACATTTCCTGCATTCCATTGAACACTATAGAATCCAGCTTCCTGTCTCTGGTTCACCAATACTTTTATAAGCGTTCCCCGAACATCAAAAACCGCGATTGTAACCATCGAAGGCGTTTCAACATGATAGCGTATGGTATTGTTGTCGACAAAGGGATTTGGAGATGATTCCAGGAAAAGATCCGGAGAAGCAATCTTCAACTTCGACATTGGCTGCGAATAGTTTTGTTGCTCAACCATATCTGTTTTTACATCAGGCATATTCGTAGCAGCAACACCACAACATGCATTTGCACCAGACCATGGTGTCTGCACGTATGGAAAAGATGTTTTGAACGAAGTATCGTTTGCGTTGACACCTGTATTGTATGTGAGTACATTCAATAATCCCTGCGTCACGGGACTTGAACCAGGTGTAAAATCGTCGTACCATAAACCGATTGCAGCTAATACAACTCCGCTCACCGCTTGCAACTCGATGCGCGTTACATCATCCTCTAATCTTCTTCCGTTTGGAAAGCCGTCCATGTTTGGAATAAATTCAAGATTACTTGTCGCATTATATGTCGGATTTGTCAAGCCTAATACGGCGGCCTGCACCAATCCAAGCGGACTAAAATCGGGATCATTTCTTGGCGTTGGTGGAACAGCCATATTCAACCGAAGCATGTCGCCGCCATTTGGAAGAAAGTTATTGATGAAGGGCTTGCCGGCAGCTAAAGGATTTCCGTTCTTACCAGTTGCCAATTGATAGGGGCGCAAATTTGGAACGCCTGTATTAAATATCGGCCAAAGATCAACAGAGCGCGGAGAATTTGGTGCCGGCAATAATAAATTGCCGAATATCGCATCGTCTAGAGCAGTTCCAGACAACGCTGCATTTCCTTTCAACCCAAATAAACCATTTTGATTATTTCCGAATCCGAATGCTCCCAAGGAATTTCTCTGGATACGAAGCGGTTTAAAAGCAGGTACTGCTCCCCCAAAAAAATTGTCATCCATATACAACGCCAATTCGGGGTTGTAAAAATATTTTCCAAATGTTTTCAGGTTTGGAAGATCTTCATAAGGCGTCAAAGAATTCCATAGATCTTTTTTTCCTATCGGAATAACCGCTTCATTCGTCAACGGCATGCCCAGTCTTGAAACCTGCACCCAGTCACCAGAATATTTGGTAACAATTTCATCGTCATCATTTGGAAACAGTCCTTGTTGACCATACAGGACACCCGTCACATAAGGTTTCACTAACGTTTTGATTTTTCTTCTGCTTGCAGAAGCCCACACACCAATCACATAATCCGGATCTAAAATGTCTTTTGCTTTCGACACCGCCTTGTGATTCTTTTGCAGTGTGGAAATGTCAACCTGGATTGCAAGTACTGATACATTTTTACATTTCAATCCATCCGAAGGCTGCGAACCGGTTGTACGTGGTGCGTCGCCAAGATCAAAAATTCCCCCAAGGTCAACAAAGAATGGATCGTCCGCAGTTCCACAAAAAACTTTTTCACCTGTAGCTGCAGTTGAAATATCCTGGTTAATGAGTGTGTTGTAATCCTGTACATTCAATCCAACTGGTGAACTGATGGAACGTGGGCCGATATTTGGCGGCGGAACGATACCATCGGTGATGATCATGCGAAAATTCCTTCCGCCATCCATACTTCTTTCCAATGTATACATCGTTTTCAGGTTTTGTTTGCCTAACCTGATATTGAAAAATGTAGTTGGATCTTCATTCAACTTGCGAAACTTGAATCGATATATGATATCATCACCAGGTGTTTTAATATTATTATCAATATGAATATCATACTGGATATGTTCCCCGAATTGATAATAATTCGGACCACCTTGCGGCAATTGGCCTGGAATATAACATGCGATTATATTCACCTTATCAGGATTATCCGGACTCCTGAATGCATAGAGATCGGTATTATCAGCCAACGGATCATTCGCAATCAGCGGTGCCTCGCGATGACTGGATGCTCCTACCGGAATCGTATTGATCAACATTGCGATCAAAAAAATAGAAGCATATATTTTCTTTTTCATTGTTATTCTTTTTATGAAAATGATTTTTGTTTATTGAACTGCGGTTCCACGCCACGGTGTCTGTACATAAGGGAATGATGTTTTGAATGTCGTGTCATTCGTATTTACGCCGGTACTGTAGGAAAGAACATTTAACAAACCAGGCGTTAGTGGACTTGATCCGGGTGTGAAATCATCATACCATAATCCTATTGCTGCCAGCACAACTCCACTCACTGCCTGCAATTCAATGCGCGTGACATCGTCCTCCAATCGCCTTCCATTTGGAAATCCATCCATGTTGGGTATGAATTGTAGTGATGTGTTTTTGTTGTACATCGTATCAGTCAACCCAAGTACTGCGGCTTGTACCAATCCCAAAGAACTGAATTTTGGATCATCGCGACGCGTCGGCGGAACAGCCATGTTTAGTCGAAGCATGTCGCCGCCATTTGGAAGAAAATTGTTTATGAAAGGTTTCCCTTTTGCAAGTGGATTACCTCCTTTTCCGGTAGCTAATTGATAAGGTTGCAAATTCGGAACCCCTGTATTAAAAATGGGCCATAGATCAACGGATCTCGGAGAGCGCGGAGCTGGTAATAATAATTTTCCAAAAATTGCGTCATCGAGTGCCGTACCATTCAGTGCACGATTTCCTTTTAAAGAGAATAGACCATTTTGGTTATTCCCAAATCCAAATGCACCCAATGAATTTCTCTGGATACGCAAAGCCTGCAATGCCGGAATTGCGCCACCAAAAAAAGTATTATCCATGTACAACGCGAGTTCGGGATTGTAAAAATATTTTCCAAATACATTCAAATTAGCGAGATCATCGTATGGAGTAAGCGCATTCCAGATATCTTTTTTCCCAATTGGAATCACAACTTCATTCGTGAGCGGCATACCAAGACGAGACACTTGCACCCAAGGGCCAGAAGCCGAAACAGCTGCATTCATGTCATCATGATCTGTTTTGCGCTGCTCATTATCATCGACTCTTAATTTATTGAACGTCCGGATTTTTTTTCTGCTTGCAGAAGCCCACACGCCGATTACGTAATCGGCATCAAGAATATCTTTTGCTTTCGACAAAGGTTTGTGATCTTTTTGCAGTGTTGAAATATCTATTTGCAAGCAAATGGAATGAACATTAAAATGACCGAGTCCATCTCGTGATCCTGCATTCTGTCTCGGTAAATCACCAAGATCAAATACACCTCCGAGATCGACAAAGAACGGATCATCAGCGGGACCACAAAAGATTTTTTCTCCTGTAGAAGCAGTTTTGATTGATTGACCAATTAGCGTATTATAATCCGTATTTAGTCCAACCGGGGTACTGATTGAACGCGGACCAATATTATTTGGAGGAACGGAACCTTCATCGATAATAGTACTAAATGAATTTCCTCCATCCATGCTTCTTTCGCAGCGATATACTGTCTTGAGATTTTGTTTTCCGAGTCGGATATTGAAGAATGTCGTAGGATCTTCATCTTTTTGTTTAAATGTGAATCGATATACAATGTCGTCACCGTTTGTTTTGACATTATTGTCGATATGAATTTCATAGCGAACATCGTCCCCAAAATTGTAGTAGTTCGGTCCCCCGAAAGGAAGTTCGGCGGGGATATAATTTGCAATGATGTTTACTTTTCCGGGTTGATCCGGACTGCAGAATGCATAGAGGTCCGTGTTGTCAGCTAGTGGATCGTTAGCGATTAATGGAGCTTCGCGGTGACTCGAAGACATCAGTATCGCCGAAAAACAAATCACGCCGATCATGGCAATGACAAAGCCTGCCCTCCTTTTCGAAGTTGATCTTTCTTTCATTGTTAAAAGTTTAATTTTAAATAAATCAGTAAAATGTAATGCGCACAGTAAATGTCAACCGGTTATTGAATTGAAAAATGCAGTTTAGACAGGGAGGATGATCGACAGAAATGTTGCGGGCTTCCGATACTTACGAGGTGGGAAATAATTTGGATTCGGGAAAGAAAAATTTAATAAGATAGATTCACGCAAGGCGCCAGGAAACGCAAACGTGTGAAGCGCTTACGTTACTAAGCAGTCCTTTTGCGCCTGATCTAAATTGGTGCCTTTGCGTCAAATTGACCTTACAATTTCAAGTCAATTTTTTTACCAGTCTGTGCGGCGAGATAAATTGCATCGATAATTTTCAGATCTTTCAATGCCTCTTCCCCATCAACAGGAACGACGGGTTTTTTTCCATTGAAAATGATTTCGGACATTTCGTCCATCTGGACTGTTTGGTGCGTTACGTGCGGGAAATTCAATTCACCTTTAGATGTTCTACCTTCAATTGGACCGTAGCCTGTAGACGGCTGCATTTCGGCCCAGCCTTTCTCAGCATTGACGAAAAATTTATCGAGGTTATTCATGATATAAGTTGACAGGCATGATGCGACTGCGCCACCAGGAAAACCAAGCTGGAATTGTATCGTTTCATCAACCCCTTCTTTAAATTTTACCGGGTTTGTTTTTGTTTCCTGGGCGGTCACCCAAATCGGATCTTCCCCGATCATATAACGTGCACCATTAACCGAATAAATTCCGATGTCCATCATCGAGCCGCCGCCGGCCAATGCCTTGTTAAGACGCCATTGGGTCGGATCGCCAATGGTAAATCCTGAAAGTCCCTGAAAAAATAAAACCTTACCAAGTTCTCCATCTTTTCGCATCCTGATCACTTCCAAAGTTTTTGGCTCGAAATGCATTCGATAACCCACAAGCAATTTAACGCCTGCAGTCTTGCATGCGGCAATCATTTCTTCACCCTGCGCTGCATTCAATGCCATCGGCTTTTCACAGATCACATGCTTACCTGCCTTGGCCACGCGAATAGCTTCGTCTTTGTGAAGACCATTTGGAGTAATTATATATACGGCGTCGATATCCGGGTTGTTCTTGATTGCGTCGAAGTTCTCGTAGTTATAACAGTTTTTTTCGGGGATGTTATATTTTGCGCGCCATGTCGTAATTTTTGATGGTGTTCCGCTGATCACACCAACGAGCTTTGCTTTTTTACAATCTTTCATCGCTTCCGCGACGCGTGTTCCGTATCCGCCAAGGCCCATTATGGCAACTCGCAACATCGGACCATCATATTTCTCATCATTTTTACCGGCACCCATGCAGTCCTGCAAAAGAGGTACTAATACGGCAGATGCCGTAATTTTTTGCAAAAAATCCCGACGTGAATTCATGGTAGTGTAGTTTTTGGTATGAACGAATAAACAGAGGAAAATTAAGCAAATACTCCAATCAAAATTTCATCCGTAACCAAAATTTCATTTTCCGTCTCATCTTGATCATTTCGTTTCATTCGCAATTCCTACCATTTATTTAGGCAGTCCCTTAACGGTTTTCTCCTTCCCGAAGTGCGGACATCGGTTCGCTAAATGGGTTAACGGATCTCCACATACGATACAAAACTATAACCGGGAAAATAATCCACGCGGCGTTCGCAAGAAATACACGCATCAATTGTGGTGATGCGTGTTCACCGTTAACCTCTTCAAACAAAATAATTGTGACGTTTGTCAGCATCACTGATGCCCAAATAATACTTCCGAACCTGATCCAATTTTTCCCTTTTGCATATGTGTAAATCGCAACGATATAAAATGGACCAAAAAATAAAGCATCGATCCAAATTGTTGCGCGCCACCAGGCTGGTCTCGCCATCAACACGGGATCAAAATTTTTCCCGTACCAATGTACGAGATTGATGATTTTTGACGGTGGCCAAATGGGATATTGAAAATATTCGGGGTCGGCAATTACAAGCTGTTCTATGTCGACCATATATGTGATGAAAAAAAGATTGATGGCGAAAAAAATGATCAATGCAATATCTATTGGCCGCCTGGAAAGCGGCAATGATGCCGGTTGCATACAAGGGATTTGAATTAAAAGTAAGCTCGAATGACGAGGAATCGAAATCTAATTGAGGCTTAATCAGAATTAATCGCGGTACTACCAATAATACGGCGCGATTTTTAGTGTGTAGGTATTGTTTTTTGCAAAACCTTATTTTAGCGCCGCATTGGAAAAGGCAATGCGTATTAAACGATGAGAGCAATTAATATCCTGATTGGTATTTTATTTTGCGTACATGTAGATGCGCAATTCAACGACACCATTCACCACTATGTCAACTTAGTTTCGACCGGGTCCATTAACTCGACCAACACCGGCAAAACTTACCTGATGAATAATTCGATCCGGTATTCCGAGAAGCGTCAAAAATCTCGCTTCAACACATTGGCCAACTACACTTATGGTGCACAAGATAAAAATTTAACCAATAACGACTTTACTGCCTCAGCAGATGGAAATCTCTATCATCGCAATAAACGTTTCTTTTGGTGGATACTTGCAAACTACACCTCCAGCTATTCCCTGAAAATTGTTAACCAGGTTCAGACAGGTGCAGGAGCGGCATATAGCTTTTATGACACCACGTATGCATGGTTGAATGTGAGCGACGGAATTCTCTATGAAAAAGGAGACTTATTTGTTGATACGACGCACGATCGTTACAATACTTTTCGAAACACGTTTCGCCTCGTTTTCAGATTTAGGATCAGGGACATGTTTATTTTTGAAGGTCAAAATTATTGGCAGCCTTCTTTTGCTGACATATCCGACTATATCATTAAAGTAAATTTCCTGTTGACGATACAATTAAGAAAATGGCTCGGTCTCACTGCCGGACTTACATACAATAACTTCAATCGCACCAACCGTGAAAATTTATTTTTTAGTTATGGATTGCGACTGGAAAAATATTTTTAGCATGCGGCAGTATTCACATCTATCTATGTGAGGGTATCAATGAAATTTGTTTTTCCTTCCTTTCAATAAACAATTTCCTCAATGACAAGATATGCAGCGAATACGCGACTGGCACAAGCACTCCTGGCAAAAGAATGAATGGGAATATTGTTACTAACGTATTGGCTGGTTCATTCATAAAATGCCGGAGCGGTGTTGGCATTGAGAGCATTGCAATCACCAAAATATTCAACAATAAAACAAGGCCAATAATATTAAATAGAACGGTAAGTTTTGTAGAATAATTTTTCTGACGAAGGATTGCAAAACCGACGGGAACTGACAGGATTCCAGTTATAATATCGAGATTTCCACCCTCAAACGTCATCTGCACAGGCAACATATTTCTTAAGAACCCGAGCCACAATAACAGTTCGACAAAAATCCTGAATGACTGCATGAATACGAGCCGATGTTGCGGAATCGTGCGCAACAGCATTGTTCCGGTCTTTGAAAACGCGAACATAAAAACTGCAGGCAGTGGCAGAATAATTACAAGTGGAAGTCGCGGGGGAAGACTATTGAATTGACTGAAAAAGCCAATGATTGATAAAAATGAAATCACTATAACCCACAAGACTGTAACCACCGAAATTCTTACGAGTATCCTCCTTTGCATAGCAGGATCTGATTTTCGTAAAACTAAAATCAACCCTCTTCCGATAACAACAATTACAATTAGCGTAAGTAACAGCCAAAGAAATCCTGGCATTGAAAATAGATTTTTCATTGCGATAAGTTTTAACTCTTATAAAATAATTTGATGATACAAAGGAAAGACAGGTTGGGCGCTTTTTTCTTTCCAATTGACAAGAAAGAAATATTGAAATGTGAAAACTATCCAACTTTTTTCGAAAAATCCTTTCGGATGCGGCTCAGGGACGTATCAGTGATTCCCAAATAAGAAGCGATGTGTTTGAGTGATGCGTACTGAAATATTTCCGGCTTGCTTGTGAGAAGCGCTTCATAACGTTGTTCGGCAGTTTCCGTGATCATCGACAACATTCTTGTTTTCATGACGCCGAGATATCTTACAAGTATCGATCGTCCAAATTCGCGGAATTCGGGAAGTGTGTGGAATAAATTGTTTAATTGCTCGTATGTAACAAAACATCCTGAACAGTCTTCCGTTGCCTGGATATTTTCTTTCGATGTTGTTCGATTAAAAAAAGAACAAACTTCAAACACTACCTGGTTTGGTGAATAGAAATGAGTCGTAACATCATTTCCTTCGGGATCGTATGCGAACGAACGCATAAAACCGTTGTTAAGAAAATAATATTCATTCGAAATTTTTCCTTCTTGTAACAAGTAGTGATTTTTGGGGATGTCCTTCTCAACAAATATCGAGGCAATTTCTTCCGCATTGGCATAAGAAACGAGCCTCGAGTCGCACAGAAACTGAATTAATTTGTGATTGGACATATTGAGCCAGATTCGGGACATCCAAAATTAAATGATTTCCCGGAGCATTCTCTCCAACTACAATCGATAAATTCAATTGACTTTATCCACTACAAATTTATCAACCATTTCCTTTAAAGCTTTTGCCTGGAAAGGTTTTTCGAGTATACCATCGGCCCCTGCATTTCGTGCAAGCATCTTTATATTCGGACTGGCAGAAAGAATAATAATGGGAACAGCGCGCGTTTCTTCCTGGCTCTTTAAAAACCTGCAAACATCAAGACCATCGACACCTGAAAGTTGTTTATCGACGATAAATACGTCAGGAACACTGTAATCACCATTTAAAATCGGTGTGCCGCTTGGATAAATAGTTAACTCGTACGAATCAGTAGCTAATATCCATCGGAAACAATCACGAATGGCTGGACTGTCATCAACAATTACAATACGCATGTGAAAAAAATTTAAAAGACGAATTCAGCATATCGTTAAACATTTATTTCTCCGGGGGTGCGTCGGGTAGAATAGATACTGCGAAAATCAAACCAATCGCGAATATTTTTTTCTAATTAGCCTATCAGCCGGCGGAATTAACATATTTGTGGAGCTATTTTCCCAGTTGTATTCATATCTCAATACGATAGGACGGTATCACGTTTGCAGCACTTATAATGTTGGAAATCGCTCCTTGACTGGAGCAAGTATTCTTTAAAGCAAACGCGAGCGTTATGCAAAAAAAATCATACGTCTCTCAACCCACGCTAAACCTTGAAGGAATGCTGAATGATGCAAGCATCGATAGAATCTTTGCGATTGATTCTAATTGGAATATTATCGCATGGAACAAGACATCTGAATTAGTTACCGGCATCAGAAAATTAAAAATACTAAATAGGCCATTGCTCGAAATTTTTCCAAAGATTGAGAAAGATGAAGAAATGATGCAATGTTTCAAGTTTGCGCTAGAAGGAAAAACTTCTTTTCTTCCGTCAAAACCGGGATCATTTAACAGGAACTTTTATGAGAACCATTTTATTCCATTGGTAGACGAGGAGAGTCATATCGTTGGCGTGATGAATATAATGCACGATGTGGCGCATCGTATAAAGGCTGAACAACAGCTTCAAAAATTAAATACGGAATTAAAGGATAAGTACAACCAGTTAAAAACAGCGAACGCAGAATTTGCGACGTTCACTTCCATCACCGGCAATGAATTAAAAGATCCTATCAAAAAGATATACACGTCACTCGAATTCATCATCAAGACTGAAGGAAAGAAACTTTCCGATGATAGCAAAGCAAAATTCAGACGCATGCAGGCATCGTTGAACCGCATCAATTTGTTGTTGAGCGATATCCTTTCCTTGTCGACAGTCAGCAGTTTTTCACAAGAGTTTACTGATGTGAGTTTGCAAAAAGTATTGATGTATGTATTGGTGTTATTACAAAAAAAGATAGAGGAGAAAAATGCTCAAATAGAAGTCCAGCCTCTTCCAACAATAAACGGCTCTGCGCAAATGCTGCATTATTTTTTCTATAACTTATTGGACAACGCACTGAAGTTTCAGGCTCCGGAAAATACTCCGCATATCACGGTAGAGGTATGCAGAAAGTTGGCCAAGTCCAACGAAGACACAGGAAATCAAAAAGAATATCATTGTATAAGTGTTGTTGACAACGGAATTGGATTTAATCCGGTCGACAAAGAAAGAATTTTCATGATGTTTGAACGACTGCACACTAATAAAGAATACCATGGTTCCGGAATTGGTCTAACGATTTGCCGTAAAATTGCTGAAGCGCACGGCGGATATATTGAGGTGGAAAGTGTCCAGGGCCAGGGATCTACTTTTCATTGTTATTTCCCGGTTGTAGCCGGCGTGTAGTCGAGAGATGCAGGTTGACGGTTCTGAGAGAACGTCACAACTTTCAAATATTAAAAAATCAATGTAATTCAATCAAACTGCTTGCAAGTAGTTGCTGGTGTTCTATTCCTTTATCACCTCTTATGCGATAGATCACCATACTATTTTCGTATTGAAGATAGAGATTGCCTTCGCTGTTTTCGTCTGTGCTTGAAATCAATTCAATTTTTATGATACATTCATTTCCTTCGCTATCAATTCCACTGCATTCGATCCAAACATGGCCGGCGTCATCCAGATATTTTTTTGTAGTACGTACCACATCGAATTCTTCCGCTACTTCAGAAGAAATCAACAGTTGATTCTTGTCGAGATTCAATGTTACCGCATTTTGATCGTTGACCCAGTCCGGAGCTTCCTGCCATTTGGCTCCTTTTAGCGTCGCATGACGATACTGAAAAGAAACAAAATGGTACGATTGTGCAAACCCAATATGTACTCCCATCACCAGTGCTGTAAATACTAAAATCCTTTTCATGAAAACTTTTTAATACGATCAATTCCACTCAACTCGCCCGATAATGGGTCGCAAAATAATGCCAAATGAGGATATCTGGAAATATGTAATTGTGAAAATTTATTGCGGAATTGCTGTTTTGAGCGGATTGCCGCAGATCCTTTTGCTGGATGTTGTAGCTCCAATGTACTTGATCGGCCTCTCTTTCAATGGATCACAAACTCTTTTTCATAATATGCCTTTTCTGTTTGTGAAGCTTTTTTGTCGCTCATATCACGCTCAAATGGCCGATTCAGATTGTTGCCGGCGAGGTCCTCCAGGCGTGATTCGACACGAAATTTATAATGCCCGGGGATCCACGGATCCTGAGGTTTGAAGACGAACTTAGAAGCATTGACGGACACCGAAACCATTCCACGAAGCACCCTGTTATCGGCGCGAACGCACGAAATTGAATGTTGTAGTAAAAAGAAATCTAATGTTTCGTGTAGATCGAGAACGAGTGAGTCTTTCGTTAATGAATGTGGGGCAATAATTGTCCAATCTTTAACCGTTGGCGAAATAGTATCTCGACTGGCAACCAGGATTTTTTTGACGTATTCTCTCTCTAATAAACGGCCTTGTTGATCTGGCCAGTTTGCTGCGACGATGATCTGATAACGATGACCTTTTTGCAACGGCGGCCCGAGCAACTTATTTGGATGGAGGTCGCGTTTAATTCTTCCGGGATCGAGCCAGAGAGTGAGGATTGTTCTGTCATCGTTCCAGAGTTCCTGCCGAAGGTTCAAAAAACTTTGAGGGAGGCTGTCTCCCTGATCATTTTTGAGTGAAACGTAATCAAGCGCATGACCTTCAGACATTGGGTGTGAAAACAGCAGATATATTTTCAGCAGATTTTCTGGCACCGTATCGATTCGAGGATAAATTGAAAGTAATGTTGTTGTTCCGTTAACTGCTTCAATATTGAAATGGTCCACTAAATGATTGCGCACAAAAATCTCGAACGACATACCGCGAGTGAAAGGAATGATCGGTTCAAATACCAATTCCGTTGTGGTCAGTTGATACGTGCCGGCAATACCAGGGTGTTCCCGATGTTTTGCGATCCGCACCTCGACATATTTTTGAACGGAATCGGGTGGAATATTTTCGATAACATCTTTTGGTATCGACACACCCACTGCTCGATCATCTTTCCAAATAACTGAGACTTTCCCTGATTTTGATTCGGAGTTTTTACAGGAGCAATAAAAAAGTAATAAATAAAAAATGATGAGTTTGCATGTTTGTTGCAAACTCATCATTCTATAGTGGATCACAGGAATCTATCGTTTTGGGTGCGCAGATCAAGATCACCATTCGAGCGGCGTTGCAAGAAGACGAATTGTGAATCGTCGAGTTTATCGAGTTGTGTCACGTTTACAAACGGAAATGATATGTAGGGAACTCCGGCGGTACTGAATACTTCCTGTACCGGGGATGTGAGCGATTCTTTATATGCTTCGATGTCTTTGTATTTTACTTTCATTACAGGCCGATCAGAGTTTGCAATAATCAGAAATGATTCTCCATTTTTGTTCATGGTGATCATATCGAGTGGACGATTGCCTGCACCAAATTCACCAACGGTTCTACCTTTTACATGAGTTCCGGGTTTCAACTCATCCATCGAAAATAACACGAGTGGCGTACATGTATAGCTTGCGATCAAATATTTTTTTCCCT
>Ga0268264_10000655_pt1 | contig 40734 bp, 47 predicted proteins | sample KBSSwiS32_FD_190357 | JGI IMG/M metagenome (GOLD analysis project Ga0268264, IMG submission 190357) | Switchgrass rhizosphere microbial communities from Kellogg Biological Station, Michigan, USA - KBS Switchgrass S3-2 (SPAdes) (version 2) | ecosystem: Host-associated > Plants > Roots >... | reverse complement strand
AGCATCGTCGCCGCTCAACTGAGGTGATGATCTCGACACGTTCGTTCGTCATGTGACTATTCCTGTGAATAGTCACATGACTCACACCCTCAGCCGATCAACAAGGCGGCCGCTATCGGATGGGTACCCGCATCCTTTGTGGTCAATGGAAGCAAATTCACGAAAAATATTGGTATCCTTATTGGCCGACCGAGAAAAAATTGTGGTTTGAATGCCGAGAAGGGATCGACGAGAACACAGAAGCGCTGCTGGAGAGAGTGAGGCAGTTGGGACTGCGTGACTTCCGTAGCTCTAACTTTTGGTTCCCAAGTGATCACGCGCGAAAAGTAGATCATATTCGACCGGTGGAACATGTATGGCGATGCGCCTTGCGCGAAAGTCACATCCGCTATTATCCGTTGAGAGAGTTCTCGCGAAGTTTCCGCGAATTCAATAATCCGAGCTATTACGCGTCATTTCTCCGGCAACATGGCCCGATGTTTCGTGAAGCCGAAAATATGGCAAAAGTGTCCAAACACCTAGTTCGGGCTTCAAAATCATAGCAACTTCAACGCTTCGTCATTGTGCGCGCCCCTGTCCCAAATTCTCATTCGTTGAATTGGTCCTGAGATAGCCGCAGTCTGATCTGCGAACGGCCGTTCACTTCGACTCGTGGCAACCTAGCGAATGGAAATCATATGAAGCATCTATCCAGAGCTGAGATCGCAATTATCAAAGCGAGACTTCTACGCGGTGATCTGTACGCTAACATCGCTTCCGACTACCGCATTAATCAGGGGCGAATTTCAGATTTGAAATTTGGTCGAATCTTCCCGGATGTGGCACCTGCCGATTTAAGCGACTGCAAGGATTAGAAGTGAGAAGGGGCGTCGATAGCGCCCCTCTTTTCAAAGCGAAAATTATCGTGCTGCTCGCGAGCATCTCGATCCTATTTGCCGCGCACCATCGCCCGCGCACGTACAATACTCCGCCGAGTCGAATTCGGTAGATCGTCGACACAATCGTTTGACGGCGATAATCGGTGGTAACATACGGCTTTTCCGAAGCCTCGCGCGAGCGAGAACTCCAATCCACCACTTTCACCGACATAGACTACGACGGCTTGGCACACTCGCATCGTCTTGTCCGGAGATATCCATGATCGGCCTGTGGAAAGCTGTGGCGGCTCTCACTGCTCGCTAGCCCTCTTGCCTGCGGCCCGGCGCTGGCCGAGAAGCGCGTGGCGCTGGTGATCGGCAATGGCGCCTACGCCTACACGCCGCGACCGTTCAATCCGATCCACGATGCCGAAGATGTCGCCGCGCTCAAGCGCAGCAATTTTGACGTCATCTTCGGCGCCGATGTCCGTCAGCCGGAGATGCAGGAGGCTGCCAGCAATGCCGATGTGGCGGTGTTTTACTACAGCGGACATGCCATGCAGTTCAGCGGCGTCAATTACCTGATGCCGATCGACGCCAAGCCGGACGACGAGGCGGACCTGCGGCGCTTCGCGCGCGTGACGACATCCAGACCGACCTGCCGGACAATGTCCGCGCCTACATGATCGCGGGCGCGCCGCATTTCGCCGAACCCACCGACACCATGCGCCGGACCCTGATCGCGATGGCGTTGCCGCAGAACCCGATTCATGCGGGCGCGCCGATGCGCGCGCTGGTCGCAGCCGAAGGCGCGGTGCCATCAGACATTCCCGGCCTGCCCTACACGGCAAAGCACACACCCCTCGCCTTCTCCGACCAGAGCGTGCTGCCGGCGAAGGAGATCGGCCGCTACAAGGTGTTCGTGCCGAAGGCCGATGGCGACGGCATCGCCATCGCGGGCGTGCACATGCTCGCCATCGCTGTGCCGAGGGCGACCTACACCGGCTGGAATCCGCGCTCGCCAGGTTTTGGGCCGACCGCGCTCCATCCCCTGCAAGGCGCGGTGCTGCCGTTCGCGCCGACCGAGGCCGCGCGGAAGGACGCCAATGATCCGCGTCCGTCACTCGCCGCGCGTTATGCCGACGACGACGCCTATCTCACAGCTGTGCGCAGCGAGGCGGCGCGACAGGTCGCCGAGCGATTGCTGTTGCAGGAGGATGCGGAGCGCGCGATCGAAGCGGCGCGGCAGGGCAAGCTCGCGAAGCTCGGGCCGTGATTGACGCAGAGCGACGCCGCAACGGAACTACGACATCGCGCGTCCGCCTGCGGAACCCGCATACGAGAAGATGCATACACATCTGCGCGACCGTGCGGTGTGTTCCGCCGGTTCCCGCAGCAAAACCGGTTATAATGGTGACACCGGAATGGGGGGATCCAGGTTCGACATTGAAACCCGAAGGAGTTGCCCATGGCTACGAAAGTAAAACCGGTCCCCGACGGATTCCACACCATCACGCCGTATCTCGTCGTCGACGGCGCGGAGAAAGTCGTTGCGTTCATGCAAAATGCGCTTGGCGCTCAGTATGATCACGAGCCGACCAAGCGACCCGACGGCAAGATCATGCATGCGACGCTCAAGATCGGCGATTCCAGGCTGATGATCTCGGACTCCTCGGAGCAGGCAAAGGCAACGAGTACGATGCTTTACGTTTATGTCCCCAATGTCGATGCCACCTATCAGAAGGCGCTGAAGGCCGGCGCGACCTCGGTGATGGAGCCCTCGGATCAGTTCTATGGCGACCGCAGCGGTGGCGTGAAGGACCCGGCAGGCAATAGCTGGTTCTTCGGCACGCATATCGAGGACGTCGCGCCTGCGGAATTGAAGAAGCGCGCGGAGCAGGCCATGAAGCAGCAGGGCAAGGCGGCGTAGAGCTGACCTGCAAGGCGCGGCGCGCGCGCGTAACGACGTCGTTCAACGAATCGAGGCCCGGAGATGCTCCGGGCCTCGTCGAAACAACCGGGCACGCCAGACGATCGATTCCATGAAACTAATCGTTTCCAGCCACGGGCGCTGGCCTCTCGCTCCCTCTCCCGCTTGCGGGCAGGGTGATCGCATTTGAAAAGAAGCCAAGCGCAAAGTCTTTCTGCGGCCATCCTTCGAGACGCATTGCTGGCGCAATGCTCCTAGGATGAGGCCTTTTTCGCGGCGAAATTCTTACCCTCATGGTGAGGAGCCCGCGAAAGCGGGCGTCTCGAACCATGAAGGCCGTGCACTTTCGAAAACCTTGCAAAACGCCACATGCGATCGCCCTGCGCTTGCGGGAGAGGGAGCGCAACAGCGCAAGCGTCGATATGATTCGAACCGAGGAAACGCTGGACCAGGCTTCGTGTCCGCCTCGCGCGTCGCCGGACGAGCCACTCAATCCATGGGTGACACACCGGCCATGCGGCGACGCTCGGTATCCGATGTCCCCCGCAGGCATTCGGTCATTTCCACCAGCATGTCCTGACACCAGCATCGTGGGCGCGCGACGTCGCCAGGCGTTGCGCTGATGTCATGATGAGATCGTCAATATGCCGCTCGCGGTGCTGACGCACCTGTCGTCGCCCGCGGCGGTAACGGAGGGCTCTTTCGGATGCCTCGCATGGAGGCGGAATCCGATTGGCCACTTTTGTGACTGATATCACCGACATAAACTACGACGGCTCGGCACTGTCGCATCGTCGTGTCCGGAGATATCCATGATCGAACTGTGGAAGCTGTGGCTGCTCTCACTACTCACCTGCTGCCTTGCCTGCTCCCTTGGCTGCGGTCCGGCGCTGGCCGAGAAGCGCGTGGCACTGGTGATCGGCAATGGCGCCTACGCCTTCGCGCCGCGACTGTTCAATCCGATCCACGACGCCGAGGATGTCGCCGCAGCGCTCAAGCGCAGCAATTTTGACGTCATCTTCGGCGCCGATGTCCGTCAGCCGGAGATGCAGGAGGCTGCCATTCGTTTTGCACGCGCCGCCAGCAATGCCGATGTGGCCGTGTTTTACTACAGCGGACATGCCATGCAGTTCAGCGGCGTCAACTATCTGATGCCGATCGACGCCAAGCTCGACGACGAGGCGGACCTGAGGCGCTTCACGCGCGTTGACGACATCCTGAGCGACCTGCAGCAAGCCAAGAACCTGCGCATTTTGGTGCTGGACTCCTGTCGCGACAATCCGCTGGCGGAAAACCTGAAGCGTTCGATCGGACAGACCAGGGGCGCCTCTCTGCCGCGCGGCCTGTCCAAGATGGAAGCGCCACGCGGCACCATCGTTTCGTTCTCGACCCAGGCCGGGCAGACCGCGGACGACGGCCAAGGCCGTAACAGTCCCTATACGACGGCGTTCCTGAAACATATCGAGGAGCCGCAGGAGATCGGGGATGTGTTTCGGGACATCAGTTCCGACGTCTACGAGGCCAGCGGCAAGGCGCAGCTTCCGGAGCTTTCGCTGTCCATCGTCGGACGATTCTACTTGAACGGCCCTGTCTCCGTCACCATCACGCCGCCGGCGTCATCGCCGGCCGATCCCTGCGCGGCGTCCGAGGCGCACTGGAAGGCCGCGGAGGCGATCGCGACGACCGCGGCGTATGAGGACCATCTCGCGAGATTTCCGAGCTGTGCCTTTGCCAATCTCGCGAAGGCGCAGATCGACGATCTCAGGCAGAAGGCCGCGCTCAGGATCCCTTCCGCCCCATCGAGCAAAGCCGCGGGCCGCACCAGGGATTTCGACGGCAGCTGGGATGTCACGGTCAGCTGCGCAAACTCGGGAAACGTCAAGGGTTATGTGCGGTCGCTTTCGGCGACTGTGACCGACGGGGCCTTTCACGCCGAGGACAAGTCGAGCGGGAAACCGAACTGGCTCCTGATCGACGGAGACATTGCGCCCGATGGCAAGGCGACCTTCACCGCCAAGGGTTTGACGGGAGACGCGGCCTATTCCGTCGGCGGCATCAAGTCCGGCTCGGCCTATAGCTACACCATCGACGCCAAGTTCGAGCGCGGTCGCGGCGCAGGAAAACGCAACGAACTGCGGCCCTGCACGCTGACATTTGCAAAACGATAGCAGCGCCAGGTCACCGCGAGAAACGCTGCGGCCCTGCGAACTGGCAATCATCAAGCGCCATCGCGCGACCTCGCGGACAATATTACCATCGAGTGCATGGACGCGCGTCCCGCGGTTGCGTTGCGCGCCATAACTTGTGGGCCTCACGTGCCAGCCGGAAAATCCGATTGTGCGGAATCACGCCGCCTATATCATCACGGCGTGCCGCGAAGCGGCCCCAGAAAATGGAGGAAACATGAGAACTCTCTTCGTAGCGGCCTTGCTCGCCGGCACGGTCGCGGGCTTTGGCGTTGCCAACGCCGCGGGCGGATGCGGCCCCGGCTTCCATCGCGGCCCCTATGGCGGATGCGTTGCCAATCGCGGCGCGGTGGTCGTGGTTCGGCCGCCCGTGGTAGTTGAGCGCCCTATCGTCGTTGTCCCGCGCGGCCGCATCTGCCCGCTTGGCTTCGTCTGGCGCTACGGACGCTGCCGTCCGATCTGAGGCCCACGATCAACGCAGGGAAATTCGGCCGCGCAGTTTCATCTGAATTGCCGTGCTGTTCTTTTGAGGAGGAGTGACGTTCGTCCCTCCTCTTTCCGACGCGAAGCTCTCACTTCTCGCTGTCGCTCTGCATCCGCGCCAGTACGGCTTGCAGCATGTCGGGCACCAGCCGTTCGGCGAAGCCAGCGAAGAAGGACCAGACCAGCACCTTGCCATAGTCCGCCGCTTTATCGGGACCGTAGTCGTTCAAGACCTGCACCAGATCGTTGCAGGTCTTGTTGGCCGCCTTGCAGACCAGTTTCGGGAACACGCCGCTGTCGAAGATGCCCGAGATGAAGGCGAGATAGACGACCACAGCGGCGATCGCGCCGACCACCGGCGGCACGATCGAATAGACCACGAGGTGCAGTCCGTTCAGTCCCAGCACCGTATCGGACATCAGGGCCAGCGGCAGCTGGTCAACCCTGTGAAGCCGGGTCAGCGCGCTGAAAAACGCGCCGACGATGCCGGCCAGCGCGACGACCATCAGGATCGGAGGCTGCCAGACACCAGCCTTCGCAGTCACATAGGAGAACACCAGCACGGCGACGGGAATCGCCACCAGGATGATCGCGCCGCAGAACTGATAGGCCAGCATGCGCTTGTAGGCGGCCAGAAGCTTCTGCTTGGGGTCGAGATCGAGCCCAGCCGGCTTGACCTGCGCCGCCCCCCTGCCATCTCCCAGACTAGACATCCCGGCTCTCCCCCGCTGCACGGCGACTCGGGTCGCCGCTGCCCGGTTTAAGGCCCAAAAACGGCCTCATGGCGGCAAAGAGCAGTATGGATGGAACGATACTCATCAACTACAAATAGCGCGACGGATGAGTTTCGGAGTTTCGCGAAAGCGCTCGTCGAAAACCGTTCATGTCCGCTCCGGTGACGCGCGAGACGGAAACCCGCCCTTTGAGAGCCAGCATCAGCCTCGTCCAGTCCGCCGTGCTGCGACCGCGGGCGACGCGGCGCTCAGGCGGATATCGTCGGCCATGGCCCGAGCAACGGCAGTGCCGGCCTCCGTCAGCGCGGCAGCGGTGGTGCCAGGATTTGCGACCAGGCTGTCCACGTTTTCAAAGGTCCGCCCCGTCGACACGTTGCGCCACTCGCCAAGCGCCGGTTGGCGGCCGGCCGAATGCAGCCCGCGATACATAACGGTGGTGCGATCACGAGCCAGCAGCGTCACTTCGGCCGTCACCGTCGGCTCGTAGGCGGCGAAAGCATTCGCGGTCACGAAACCGATCGTGCGCGGGGCAACCACCAACAGGGCATCCGCGTCGGAGTCGATGGCCGTCACGTTGACGCTCGATACCAACTGCCGATCCAAGGGGGCCTCGACCAGTCGGACGCGATAGCCTGTCGCCTTGAGCCGCTGCACCAGCGCGTCCGCGATCGTGCGCGAGACCGAGATGTGCTGCCCCTGCAGCGCCTGCTTCACCCGGTTCATCTTGGCGGTTTGGTCGGCCACGATGATGACGCCGCCGATCAGACCGCCGACCGACGCACCCGGATGATTTTCCATGAACACCGCATACTCCTGCGGCTCCGGCGGCATCACCACATCGATGCTGTGCAGGCCGACAATCCCGTCCTGCGCGAGCTCTATTCGTGACATCGACGCGCATCCCGCGGTGAGCGCCAGTACCACGACAATTACCGAGAGCCTCAACCAACGCATGCAAACACCCCACGACAGAAGCGCGAGTTTTCAATCCGATGTTACGTTTGCACCACACAAACGAGACACCACGGAGATCCCTCATCTTCATCCAAAGCCGGTGTGCGCAGAGTATGATACAACCCTCGCCGAAGCGTCAGAAAAGAAGTGAGCATTTCTATTTTTGGGACGAAGTGTTGCAGAACTGACGCAACCTGGGTGGAGACTATTGCCAGGAATCGAAGTCATAAGACGTCGCTGAAGCGGAATGACTGTTGTTTGAATCGGCTGTCGGCTGACTCGGTCCACCTCGCCCCGTTTGCGGGGAGAGGTCGAAATTCGCGGCACGCGAATTTCGGGTGAGGGGGACTCACCACGCAGTCGGTGTTCGTGGAAACAGCCCCTCACCCCCGACCCTCTCAGGGCGAGCTTCGCTCGTCCCGCCCCCGCAAGCGGAGCGAGAGAGTGCACCTGCCGTGCCGCGCCAGATCAACCTGATTTCATCTTGTCCGTGGCGCAGCAGTTGGAGACAATCGCCGGTCTGGTTACGCCAGGTCGCCTTGAGCACTGACACACGCTGGCCGGCCACGGCGTTGCTGCGAATTGTGCCGAGATGGAACGACCAGCTCGCCTACGCGCGCCAGCGTCACGTCAGTTTCATCGGTGCATCACCGACCACCCGAAGGTCGATCCTGCCGATCAACTCCGAACGGAGGCTTTCGGCGGCGCCGATCGCAGCGTCGGTCTGTCGCAATGTACTGACATTCGATCCGAACGACACGATGCCGCCCAGAATCAAGGCGATCGATCCGAGCGCCGTGGCCTGACCGGATCCGAACAGACCGAGCATCATGAACGGCAGCAATGCGAAGCCGGTGGCGATCGCGATTTTGGACGCCAGAATGATCTTCCGGCATCGTTCGGAAACCTCGGCAAGCTCCTCGATCCGCGCTTCGAGCGCGGAAATGTCGTCGATCTCGTCGATCTCGTCGTCTTGGGCCATCGCATTCAAGCCTGTCGGGTGGGCGCGGCCGTGACCCGCCACAGTCATCGTCAATCGTCACGAGAGATAGCGGGTTGCGCTTCGCCGACCCGCCTAAGCATCATCGTGCCTACAGCGGCAGATTGTCGTGCTTCTTCGCGGGCATCTCGACCTTCTTGTCCCGCAGCATGGCCAATGCCCGCGCGATCCGCCGCCTTGTCGAATGCGGCATGATGACGTCGTCGATGTAGCCGCGCTCGGCGGCGATGAAGGGCGACAGGAAGCGGTCTTCATATTCCTTGGTGCGCGCAGCGATCTTGTCGGAATCGCCGATGTCGGCGCGGAAGATGATCTCGACCGCGCCCTTGGCGCCCATGACTGCGATCTGCGCGGTCGGCCAGGCGTAGTTCATGTCGGCGCCGATTTCCTTCGAGGCCATGACGTCGAAGGCACCGCCATAGGCCTTGCGGGTGATGACGGTGACCAGCGGCACCGTGCATTGCGAATAGGCGAACAAGAGCTTCGCGCCGTGCTTGATCAGCCCGCCATATTCCTGGGCGGTGCCCGGCAGGAAGCCCGGCACGTCGACGAAGGTCACGATCGGGATGTTGAAGGCGTCGCAGAAGCGCACGAAGCGCGCGGCTTTCCGTGAAGCGTCCGAGTCGAGCACGCCGGCCAGCACCATCGGCTGGTTGGCGACGAAGCCCACCGTGCGCCCCGCAATGCGGCCGAAGCCGGTGACGATGTTTTTCGCGAAGGCCTCCGCGATCTCGAAGAAATCGCCCTCGTCCACGACCTTCTGGATCAGCTCCTTCATGTCGTAGGGCTTGTTCGGATTGTCGGGGATCAGCGTGTCGAGCGACATGTCGACGCGTTCGATGGAGTCGAAACTCGGCCATTCCGGCACGCCGTCCGCATTGTTCGACGGCAGGAAGTCGATCAGCCGGCGCATCTGCAGCAGCGTCTCGACGTCGTTCTCGAAGGCGCCGTCCGCAATCGAGGAACGCGTCGCATGCACCGAGGCGCCGCCGAGCTCTTCCGCCGTCACCACCTCATTGGTCACGGTCTTCACCACGTCGGGACCGGTGACGAACATGTAGCTGGTGTTCTTCACCATGAAGATGAAGTCGGTCATGGCCGGCGAATAGACGTCGCCGCCGGCGCAGGGCCCCATGATCACGGAGATCTGCGGGATCACTCCGGAGGCCACGACGTTGCGGCGGAACACATAGGAATAGCCCGCGAGCGCCGCGACACCCTCCTGGATGCGCGCGCCGCCGGCATCATAAAGCCCGATGATGGGGCTGCGCGCCTTCATCGCCATGTCCTGAAGTTTTGTAATTTTCAGCGCGTGCGTCTCGGAGAGCGAACCGCCGAACACGGTGAAATCCTTGGCGAAGACGAAGGTCTTGCGACCGTTGACGGTGCCCCAGCCGGTGACGACGCCATCGCCGGGGACCTTGGTCTTCTCCATGCCGAACTCGGTCGAGCGGTGCTCGACGAACATGTCGAATTCCTCGAAACTGCCCTTGTCGAGCAAGAGCTCGATACGCTCCCGCGCGGTGAGCTTGCCGCGGGCGTGCTGGGCCTCGATGCGCTTTTCTCCGCCGCCAAGCTTGGCGCCGGCGCGCCGTTCTTCGAGGGTGTCGAGGATATCCTTCATCTGGTCCTGCCCGCCTGTGCAAAGAGCGATTTTGGGGGGTTCTAGCACGGCATTTTCGTAAACCGAAAGCGCCTTTCGGCCACCGCAAGGCCCCGGTCGAAGCCGGGCGGCACGGTTTCCTCCGCCATCGCCAGCAGCATCGCGACCATCACGTAATTGCCGGCGACCGCGGTGAGATCGACGATCTGCTGATCGTTGAACACCCTCTTCGCCCGCGCAAAGGTCTCGTCGGAGACCTTCCGCGTCGAGGTGAGTTCGGTGACGAAGTCGTACACGAGCGCCTCGTCCTCGGCCATGTTGCCGGGACGCTTGCCCGCCTTCAGGTCCGCGATGATGCCGGGCGAGAGTCCGGCCTTGGCCGCCAGCGGCGCATGCGCGAACCATTCGACCCGCGAGCGCCATTGCCGGCCGATGACCGGGATTGTCCATCAAGCTTAGTTGACCGGCGCAACCCCAAACCAGAGACTTTTGGAGCTGGTTGAACCGATCAGGCATTCCCAAGTTGAGGGGACACCGCAACAGGAGATGGAAATGACCGCTTCAACCGTCGTAAGAGCAGGGATGCTCGTGGCCGCGCTGAGCCTCGCCGGATACCCGGCTCAGGCTGCAATGTCGCCATTCCGGGCCCTGGCGGGGTCATGGGCCGGCGGCGGCGTGATCAGCCTCGCCGACGGCAACCAGGAACGGCTGCGCTGCCGGGCATCTTATGACGTCGACGGCAGCGGCAGCGCGATGCGGCTCAATCTGAGATGCGCCAGCGACAGCTACAATTTCGATCTCTCGAGCGAGGTGGAATACCGCGACGGCGCCATTTCGGGCGAATGGACCGAGGCCAGCCGTAACGCATCCGGCACCATCGAGGGCCGGGCCGCCGGCGACCGCATCGAGGCCGCCGCAACCGGACCGGGCTTCTCGGCCAACTTGTCGCTGACGACGCACGGCAGCCGGCAGATGGTGACGATCCGTCCGCAGGGAGCCGATATCCGCGCGGTCTCGCTAGAGCTCAGCCGGCGCTAGGCGAACGCGTTTTCGAGCGAAAGCCCGCCCCGCACGCGATGCGGGGTGGATGCTCCGGTTCGCGCGAAGACAAGGCGAGGACTTAGAGCGCGCCGATATCGGCGAGGCAGGCCTGCGTCAGGGTCATGCGCGCTGCCACGAGGCGGGGCTCCGGGCAATCCATGTTGAGCGCGAACACCGTGCGCGCCTCTCCCTTCTCGACCCAGCCGACCATCCAGCCGATATGACCCTGCTCCTTGCCGAGTTGGCCGGACTTGGCGCGAATGATCGCCTCGCCCACCTTGGTCACCGGCAGGATGTCGCGCACCAGCTCCTGGCTGCGCCTGGAGATCGGCAGCACGCCGCGCCGCAGACGGTCGACGAAATCGACCTGCTGCACCGGATCGACGCGCAAGGCGCCAGTGAGCCAGAACTGATCGATACCGCCGCCGATGTCGCGATTGCCGTAGTCGAGCAGATCGACATGCTTCTGCATCCGCTCTTGTCCGATGCGGCGCGCGATCTCCTGATAGACCGGTACGGCCGACACCGCGATCGCGCTGCGCAGGGTGTGGTCCTTGTTCCACGCCGCGATCGAGCGCTCGACGCCATCCCATTTGAAGACGTCCTTGTCGGGGTCCTCGACCACGCCGGTCTCCAGCGCGATCAGCGAATTGGCAATCTTGAAGGTCGAGGCCGGCAGCCTGCCCTCGCCCGAGCGATTCTTGTCGCTGGCGATGACGAGATAGTCCTCGACCTTGTAACCGACGAAGGTTCCGACGGTTCCCTCGTCAGTGAAGTGCTTGGCGAGGGCTTCGCGGATCTCGCTGCGTTGGGGGGCGATATCGGCGAAGCCGCGGGATGGCAACAGGCCTGCGGCGGCCAACAGGCCGAGGGCATGACGGCGATGGATCAAGGGCATTTTTTGAGTGACGCTCGAGGCTTGAATGAGCTTTCAGCAACGCTGCGACGATGCCGCCGCTTTCGTGGTGAAACGACGACAACAGTGTCAGCGCGGGCTTCGCGTCAGCTTTAACACGAACACCAGCACCTCGGCGACCGCCTTGTAGAGGTCTTCCGGAATCTCGTCGCCGAGTTCCACGTTGGAGAGCGCACCGGCCAGGACCTCGTTTTCCTCGATCGGGATATCGTGCGCGCGCGCGACTTCGATGATCTTGGCGCCGATCGGGCCCTTGCCCTTGGCGACGACGCGCGGCGCGCCGGTGCGGTCGTAATGCAGGGCGACCGCAAGCTGGTGTTTGACATCCTTGCTCATAGCGCGCGATCCAGGAAATGCCCGGCCTTGGCCGGCGCGGTTTGCGGCGGCGTACCGTCGCGGATCACGATGTCGCCGGGGACGAGGTCGGCGCGGCTGAGCGCCTGGCTCAATTCACCGGCTCCGGCCCGCAGCTGCGCCGCGGTGATGGGGCGTTCCGCCCACATCCGCACCGAGGTGCGCGCGCCGGAAAACGAGATTACCGCATGCACCGGTCCGGCCGGCTCGACATTGAGCGAGAACCGCGCCCGCCAGACCTGGCTTGCCGCCTCGGTCTCGTTGCCGCTGCCGTCGCGGGAAATTTCGAACTGCGCGATCGTCGTGCCCCGCGGGGTCATGAAGGGAATTTCGAAGTTCCAGCGCGGCCCGGAGTTATCCGGCTTGACGCCCGCCGCATCGACCCGATCAGGCAGCGAGGCCACCTGCAGCAAGGTCTGGCGCGCGATCGCACCGTCGAGATCGGCGGCCAGATGGTGCATGGCCGTTTCCGCCGGCGAATTCGTGAGCAGCGTGGACGACACGATCGGCTGCGCCGTCGGCAAGGCATCGCGGATCGGAGGCGGCGGCCCATTGGCGCGCGCGCTGTCTGCGTCGTCAACATGCGCGGTGCGGGCTCCCGCCATCGCCGGCAGCAACGACAGCATCGCACCATTGTTGAAGACGAGCCGCGACAGATTTGCCCCGGTCAGCGGTCCGGTCTGAACCTGCTCCTGCAGCAGGGTGAGCGCAGCGCTGGTGGCCGCCGCGAGTGCAGTCGCGTCAGTGGCCGTCGATGCAGGCGAGATCGGCGCACTCAGGGCGTTGAGACTGGGAGGGGTCGTGGGGACCGACACCGTGGCGGCTGGAAGCGGAACCTGGGGCGTGGCGATCCCGGAGGCGGGCTGCGGCACCAGCGTGGGCGATGTGGTGACCGGTGTTTGCGCAGCCGCCGTAATCGTGACCGGCTGCAGTGTCAGTTGAACGGGCTGTCCGTCCGGACCCAGTACGATGGCCCCCAGCGTCGCACCCTGCTGCGCGGCAACGGTCGACGCCGTTGTCGCAGCCTGTTGGGCGGCGGCGACCGCGGCGCCCGGCAGCGTCGCTACAGGCGTGGTCGTGGTTGGCTGCGCCGTTGGCGCAGCGGCTGTGGTGGCCTGTTGCAGCACCGCGGCGGCAGCGGTCGGGTTCTGCGTCGCCGGCACATTCAGGGCCGCCAGCGCATGTTGTGCTGCCGCGCTTCCAAGCGACGTCACCAGCACCTGTCGCAGCACGATCAGGGCCGCCTTGAGGTCGGGCGTCGATGTCGATGAAACCGATCCGGACGCCAGCGACGCCTCCAGGAACAGCCCGGATTTCTGGAATGCCTGCTGGATGTCGTGGCCGGTGAGGTTCTGATCGAGGCTCAACTGCTGCGTCAGCACCTGGGCGATGGCCTGCTGGACCGGCTGCGGCAGGGTGTCCAGCCCGGCGGCGATGCCGAGGTCGGCAAACAGGTTTGCGAGACTGGTTTGCTGGGCCGCTGCGGACTGCGCCACGGTCGCGACCGCGAGCGCCTCCTGCGGCGTCAGTTGAATGGCCGGCGCGGCAACGGCCGACGTGGTCTGGGCGGCGATGCTGGCTGCGGCATCGGGCGCAAGCGTCACGGTATCGGAGGCTACGGCTCCACTGGCGGAGGCCGACGCCCCCTGGCTTGCGGCGGCGGCCGTTTGCTGGTCGACGATGGCAAGCCTGACGCCGTCGCTGGTCTGCGACACCGCAAGCTGCAGGGTCTGGCCGGCTTGCAGCGGAACCTGCGACTGCACCTCGATGTTCTGACCGCCGACGGAGATCGTCACGGTGTTGCCGTGGAGGATTTGCAGAACGCGAGCGCTGATCACGCTGCCCGGCTGCAGGGCGACAGGCGCCGGCGTCGCGACTGGCGCTGCGACCTGCGAGACGTTCTGATTGATGACGATCGGCATGCAACCAATCCGGGTAAGCCCTGAACGATACCGGAGCTGCGTAAACCCGCCGTTAACCGCCCACCACGCGCGGCGGAAAAAGCGGTCCAGCCGGACATGGCAGAAACCGGTTCAGCCGCGAGGCGCAGTGCGCTGGCTCGGCAGGGCTTTCAGGACTTGCGCCGCCGCGCGGAAGTCGACCAGCCGGGCTGCGCGACGAGAGACGACTTCGTCGTCGTGCCCCCATTTCTCCGCATTCCAGTCCTCGTCGACATGGGCGGCGGCCCAGACCTGATCGGCATCCAGCACGCCGTGGACCAACGCCAGCGCCAGCAACGCCGAGCCGGTCAGTGTGGTGATGACATGCAAGGCCGCAACCGACCAGGGATCATCAGGCAACGCACCGCGTGCCGCCGCGACCGCGGTCTCCGGCTGGCGCACATGCACGACGCCCTCGGCCAGGATGAAATGCGCGCCCAGCGTATCCGCCGCCCAGAACAGCACAGGATCCCAATGCGCCGACTCACGCGCGACCAGTGCTTCGGGATGACCGGCGCGGTAGAACAACAGGTCGGAATTCAGGTATCTGGCGAGGTCGTCGGCGACGGCGTCGACCCGGTCGATCACCCCCTCCACCACGCTGTTGGCAAGACGTGTCAGCGGCATCGACAGGGGGTCGATGATCTCCTTTTGCGCCTGCCACTCCAAGGCGACCGCCTGCGCGATCTCCTTGACCGGCACGATCACCTGACGCCCCGCAGGCGTCCTGATCGGCCGACCGTCGAGGATCACAGCAAAACCGCCGTCCGCGTCCGCGATGCCCGCCTCAGCATAGAAGCGCTTGCGCGGCGGGACGCGCGTGCCCCGCCGCACCGCCTCCTGTGGATCCAGCGGCGATTGGCCCGCGACCTCGTCGAACAATTCACGCATCGGATTCCCAGACATCTCCTGATCGGCGTGTCAGCCGGCCTTCCAGGCTTCGAGAACAGAGCAGAAACACCTCTGATGCACTTTCGCAAGCCGAACTGCTAGCCAGTTGGATCAGCAACAGTTTCAGCTAAACTAAGGTAACAACCAAACCAGATAAAGCGGAGATGATGCGGGCTCTGTTCGGGGCGTTTTTGCTGGTGTTGGGCGGATTCACCGCCCGGGCCGAGGCCGGATTCCGCTCGCCGGAATCGCTGGTCAGGAACGTTTACGCCCATTACGGCAGCGGTACGCCGGAACTCTCGCAGGGCCTGCCCCGGACCCCCGAGACCGCGCGGCAATTTTTCGATTTCAGCCTGCGCAAGGCATGGCTGTCGGTCAAATCGGTGCCTTACGATTTTCTGGTGCAGAGCCCGAACTGGAAGCTCGGCCCGGTCACGATGTCCATCATGCGCCGCCAGTACGACAAGACCTATGTCGCCGTCGGATTCGACAACCACGGCCGGACGGTCAAGCTGAACTTCATTCTGGCCAATGGCCCGGAGGGCTGGCTGATCCTGGACGTTGAGAGCCGGCACGATTCCCTGCGCCTGTTCCTCGAGCAGTTCAGGAACTGAGACTTGATCTCGAACCTGATCTCGAACCTGCCGCTCACTGCTGGTTGGCGCAGGCGCTCGAATAGGCCGCCCGCGCGCCGGGACCGAGGCCGGCGGCGGCGCCCTGCTGCAGACAACGAACGACGCGGTCGCTGAAGGACGGCGGCGGCGACGACGGCACGTAATTCTGCTGTGGCCGCGGGCCGAACATCGGGGTCACCGGAACCGGCACGTACGGTGCCGGCGGCGGTGGCAGCGGATGGAACTGGCCGCCGGGCGAGATAGGGATCTGCTGGGCCGCAGCGCTGGCGACGAACAGCGCCAACGCCAAACCTGTCAACATTGCCAGTGATCGCGTCATCCCACCCATGTTGGGTCGGCGACGCCGAACCGCAACCTCATCACGGCTTCTGGTAGATCACTTGCCCGGCACGAATGGTGAAGGCGACCTTGGCGAGGTTGCGGACATCGGCAAGAGGATCGCCATCGAGGACGACGAGATCGGCGTCAAATCCTGTCTCGACCTTGCCCTTTTTCGCGGCCTCGAAATAGGTCGCCGGGTTGGTCGTCAGCGACGCCAGCACCTGGCGTTCGGAAAGGGCCCGATGCATGAGTTCATATTCGAGCGAGGTGTCGTAGATCTTGATGAAGCCGACATCGGTTCCGAACAGAACCGGGCCGCCGTTCTCCGCGAATTGCCTGAGCTGATTGACGGTTACTGCGGTTATTTGGGCAGTCACGCGAGGATCGAGAACGACGGTCGTATAAAGCGAGAGCGTCGGGATCAAAGCGGTCCCTTGCGATTTGAACTGCGCCAGTTGCTCGGGGGTATATTGAGCATACCCCGGGGCCGGGGCGGTGTGCGCCATCACGTCCACGCCAGCCGCGATCACCGTGTCCACACCGGTTTTGTTCTGCGGATGGGCAAAGACCAGCCTTCCCCGCGCATGCGCCACATCGACCGCGGCCTTGGCGACCGCAACGTCCATGTTCACGACGGGTTTGTCTTCACCCTTGAAGGCGCCAGTGAAGAGTTTTATGCCGTCCAGCCCCATGTCCAGATATGACCCCGCCATTTTCGCCGATGCGTCCGGCTCGGCGGCCTCGGGCAGCTGCATGTCCGCTGGAAGATAGGCGGGATGCCCGTTCCTGGGAAAGATGCTGCCGAGCAGGAAAATGTTGGGACCGAGCACTTCACCCGCGTCGACACGGCGGCGCAGCGGCAGCGAGTCGGACGGGTCGGAGCCCAAATCCCACACGGTGGTGAAACCCCATCGCGTCAGCATCTCCTGCATGAGCGCGGTGAGAGGCGCGGCCGGACCGCTGGCCGCGGTTTTCCACACCGCGTCCGTAAAGTGGACGTGGCTGTTCCAGAAGCCGGCGACGACAGTCTTTCCGGCGCAATCGATGACCCGCGCATCACCGGGAATCTGCACCTCGCTGCTGTTGCCGATCCGGGTGATGACGCCACCGGAGGTCAGAACGACGGCGTCCGGGAGTGGGGCGGCAGTTGGCGAGGCGTAGACTGTGGCTCCCTTCAGGACCAGCGCCTGCGCATCGGCGGCGCCGCTGAAAGCGGCCGACGCGCCGAGGACAACAAAGACAAGCGCTACGCGGAGATGGTTGCCGATCATGGCGAGAGCCTCGAATGTTGCATGACGACGACCCGGAGGGCTTTGGGCAATAAAGCACGGCAAACGATAGGCGATCCGTGCAGCATCGGTTTGATGGTTCTTGCGCATCGCGGATCGACGTTGTGCCGCGATGAAAGGATTATTCCTCCGGCGCATTCTCGATCGGGTCGAACCGGTCGGCCTCCAGCCCAAGCAGGTTCCACGACTGCAGCATGTGCGGGGGTAAAGGCGCTGACACGTCGATGACACCGCCACGCGGATGCGGGATCACGATCCGGCGCGCCAGCAGATGCAACCGGTTCTGCAGCCCGCCCGGAAGCTCCCAGTTCTCCTTGTTGAAATATTTGGGATCGCCGACGATGGCGTGGTCGATATGGGCCATATGCGCGCGCAATTGGTGGGTGCGGCCGGTGACGGGCTTCAGCGACACCCAGGCGAGCTTCTGCGCCGAGGTCTCGACCACGGCGTAATAGGTGACGGCGTGGCTGGCGCCCTCGTCGCCATGGGCGGCGATGCGCATGATGGAGTCGTCCTCGCTCTCCTCCTTGGCGAGATAGGTCGAGATGCGCCCCTGCTTCGGCTTCGGGACCCCGGCCACCAGGGCCCAGTAGATCTTGCGCGCGGAGCGGTGGCGGAACGATCCGGTCAGCGCGGTCGCGGCAAAGCGCGTCTTCGCAACCAGCAGGCAGCCCGAGGTTTCCTTGTCGAGGCGATGCACCAGGCGCGGCTTCTGGCCCTTGGCGTCGCGCATCACCTCCAGCATCTGGTCGACATGCCGCGTGGTGCCGGAGCCGCCCTGCACCGCAAGCCCTGCGGGCTTGTTCAGCACCATGACGTCGGCGTCCTCGTAGAGGATCATGTCCTTCAGCGCCTGCAGCGTCTTGGTGGCGGCTTCCGAGAGCTCGGTCGGCGCTTTGGCCGGGTCGAGCCGCAGCGGCGGGATCCGCACGCTTTGCCCCGCCTGCAGGCGGTCCTTGCTGTCGGCGCGCTTGCCGTTGACGCGCAGCTCGCCTTTGCGAACGATGCGCTGGATGTGGGAGAACGACAGGCCGGGAAAACGCGCCTCCAGGAAGCGGTCGACGCGCATGTTGTCCTCGTCCGCCGTCACCACTGTCGTCTGGACCTTGGTCGGCAGCGGCGCCGCCTCGACCGCCGGCTTCTCGGGCTCAGGCGGCACGAATGGTTTCACGGCGCGGGGCGCCACGGCCGCGCCACGCGCGGGCTTGGCTCCGGGACGGAAAGCCTGCGGGCGCTCGGCCTTGGTCCGCTCGGCTTGCGAGCCGCGATACGGGCGCGCGCCCTTCGGGCGATCGCCCGGGGCACGGGACTTCGCCAGTGGCCTTTTGACTCGACGGCTCATGATGGTTGTGGCTCCAGATCAAAGCGTTCCGTAGCGCAAAAGCGCCGAATCGTCACGGCGAAATAGGTACAAATTCGTCGCGGAATGGGCCATTCTGCGTGGAACGACAGCTTATTCTTCGACGATTGCAAACCAGCCTATTTCTCTCGCCTGAGACCGATCATGGCCGGGAAAGTTTTCATAAGTTACCGCCAGGGGAGCGACGTGAGCTTCGCTCGCCGCCTGCTCGCGTCTTTGCGGGGCGCGTTTCAACCCGGAGAGATCGTCTTGGGGGACGGTGCCGAGGGCGTCAATTGGCTTCGGGAACGGGTCCGCGAATGCGACATATTTCTCGCAATGATCGACGCGGATTGGCTCGAGCAGACGCGCCAGATGGACGATCCGCTGGATCACGTCCGTGTCGCCATCGAAGAAGCACTGCGGCAACATAGAAGGATCATCCCGGTCTTGCTCGGCGAAGCGGCGATGCCTCACGCGGGTACGTTACCGGCAACTATCAGGCCTCTCGTCACCCTACACGTCGTGCGCGTCAGGCAGTCCGGTTTCAACGCGAGCGTCACGGCCCTTGTCAATATTTTGAAGAAGGCCCTGGAGGACACCGAGCCTCCAAAGGACCACGCTGCAACCGACAACGACCCTGCCAAAATTCTCTCCCCCGAAATCCCCGAGCAAGGCTACGGGCCGCATTTCGAAATCGGCGATGACGGTGTCGTCACCCTCGCCCCTCCCGCTGCGCTCGACCGCCAGGGCAACAACATCGACCGCCTGAAGCGGATGCATCCTGAACTCCGAGACCTGTCCAGGGAACTGGCCGAGGCGCTTGGCAAGGGAAACATTCCCCACGTCTATCTGCTGGATCGCGCCAAGGCCTATCAACGGCAGATTGATCAGGACCTCGAGCACATCGATTTCGCGCTGTTGTACATGGCAGGCGTACGACTGGCGAACGCCGAGAAGGCGGCGGCCGGCGACAGGGAACTACCGACGCTCCCGGTGTCCGTCCGGGAAACGATCGACAGTCTGCTGCAATTCCACGGAACCTTCATGCTGGCGACCCGGGAGGGACTTGAATCGATCGAGGCCGAACAGCGCTATCGACGCACGCAACAGGAAGAAGTCGAATATCGCAAGGCGGCGATTGATTTCGCCAGAAGCCTGCAAAACCAGCCAACCGTGGTTGATTCGAGGGCCGCGGCAGTTGTCATGACCGCGGCTGAGGACATTGGCAAAGGTGCAAATCCCGAGCGCAGCGGGACGGTCGCCACTGGCGCCATGAAGAACATCACTGTCACGATCGCCGCCGGCGCGGCAATCGGCGCCATTCCTGTCGCGGCCGTGGCAATGGGGTCGACTTTGTTGGCAGTTCTGGCCAGTCCAGCCTGCTTGATAGCTACTGAAGGGCTCAAGAAATCCAAATCGTTTTCTGCCCTGGCCGTGCTTGTCACCATGGGGCTCGACACGGTGGCCGAAACCGAATTGTCGAACGCGCTCGCAAAAGTGCGCGCGCTGTTTGCACCTCAGGTGCGATTTCTTCTGTCAGCCAAAGAGCAACTCGGGCGATTGGCCGGGCGAAGCGACGAATTCAAATGGCTGACCAGGACCGTACGCTGGGTCGAACAGGAGGTGGAGACGAAGCAGCCAGTGGCGCTGCCTCCAGCCGATCCACCACGCAGACCCCAGCCCGAGCCTCAGCTTTCCCCTCCTCCGCCCGAACCTGGCCTGCTCGGCAACATCTATCTCGGCCGGATATCGGTCGTCGAGCCGGTGCTGCAGGCAGCGTTCGTGGATTACGGCGCCGAACGCAACGGCTTCCTGTCCTTCCACGACATCCACCCCGATTACTACCAGATCCCGGTCGCGGAACGGCAACGCTTGATAATTGAACGACCTGTCTTGATCGGCGGTCGGTATAACGCGGCCGAGGTAAATCTCGTCGCCAGCGAGGGCCAAAACAAAATCCAGGACATCGTCAAGCGCGGACAAGTCGTGCTCGTGCAGATCGTCAAGGAGGAGGTGCGTGACAAAAAGGGAGTGGTGTTCAGCACGCACCTGTCGCTGGCGGGCCGCTTTCTGGTGCTCATGCCGAACAACGCGGGCGTCGCCGCTGTCAGCAGCGCAATCGTTAGCCCGCCTGACCGCGAGCGGCTGAAGACCGTGATCCAGATGCTCCCCGTTCCGGACGGCATGAGTATCATCCTGCGCGAGGCCGGCGCTTCACGGCGCCAGGCGGAGATCGAGGACGATCTCAAGGAGCTGATTGCGCGCTGGGATGCCTTACGCGACCTGGCTTCGAAATCGAGCCCGCCGTCGCTGATTTACAACGCCTCGGCCAACGAGCCGCCTCGCGGGTCTGACGGGCCGCAGGGTTAGCGCGGGTTGATGAGAACGTGAACGGAGCCTCCAGATGATGATACCGATCAGGTTTGCCGTCATTGCACTTGCCATGCTGACGGCTGCGACGGCGGTCACGGCGCAGGAAAGCCCGATGCCGGACGAGATGGCCTGGAAACTCCTGGAGCTCGGGCGGGTGATCGATCCGCCGAAGACGGCGGCGCTCTATGCGCCCCTGCAGCAGAAGGAGCCTTATCGGGGCATCAAGGTCGAGCGCGACCTCAAATATGGTCCGGCCGAGCGCAACCTGCTCGACGTGTTCGGACCGGAGACGAGCACGTCGCCACTTCCGGTGCTGATCTTCGTCCATGGCGGCGGCTTCGTCGCCGGCAACAAGCGCACCGGAGACAGCCCGTTCTACGACAACATCATGCTGTGGGCAGTGAAGAACGGCTTCGTCGGCGTCAACATGACCTACCGGCTCGCCCCGCAATCGCCCTGGCCGGCCGGCTCGGACGACATCGCCAGCACCATCCAGTGGATCACGACCAGCATCGCGGCGCGCGGCGGCGATCCGGCGCGCATCTATCTCATGGGTCATTCGGCCGGCGCCAGCCATGTCGCCGGTTACGTGTCGCATCCCGAACTGCACAAGGTGGAAGGCGGCGGCATCACCGGCGCGATCCTGGTCTCGGGAATTTATGACCTCACGGCCTCTCCGCCCGGCGATCCCGAGATCGCCTATTTCGGCGCTGACACCTCGCGCCATGCCGAGCGCTCATCGCTTGCCGGTTTGCTGACCACACCAATCCCGCTGATGATCGCGGCCGCCGAACTCGACCCTCCGCGTTTCGTCGACCAGTTCAATCGGCTGAACGACGCGCGCTGCAAGGCGGCCGGCGGTTGCGCCCATGCGATCCTGCTGCCGCAGCACAGTCATATGTCGGAGATCTATTCCATCAACACATCAGACGACCGGCTGACACGGGAGCTTCTGGAATTTGTGGCGCGCAGAAAATGACCTTGGCAACGCGCGTGGCAGAAGGGCAGCGCACCATCATTGCCCGTCGTCTAGTTTTCAAACATCCAGAGCGATCTCTCGTGCCCCGGACGCGGCGCAGCGCCTTGGCGGTGCGCCGCTGAGCCGGGGCCCATGCTGACGCACATTCCGGATCGGGCTTTCAGAATGGGTCCCGGCTCTGCGTCGCGTCACTGCGTGCCGCGCCGCGTCCGGGACACGACTCAGAACGTCAGCTCATTGGTCAGGTCGCGCCAATCCGGGTTGAGTTTCTCAATGAGTGATATCTTCCACGCACGACGCCAGCGCTTCATTGAGTGCTCCCGTGCACGGGCTTCGAGGATCGAAGAAAAGGCCTCGAAGTAGACCAGTTGGTCGACCCGGTGTTTCCGGGTGAAGCCTGGAACGAACCCTCCTTTATGCTCGGCCACACGTCGCGCAAGATGGTTGGTGACACCGATGTAAAGGGTCCCGTTTCGCCCGCTGGCGAGAATGTAGACAAAGTACTGGGCCTCCATCCGCAGCCCCCCGAAGTGCCGCGCGCCCCTTGGCCGGCGCCGAATTGAGAATGGCAGAAGCCGCGCCCGTTGGCGACTGCAGCCGGCCTCCGTGCCCCGGACGCGGCGCAGCGCCTTGGCGGTGCGCCGCTGAGCCGGGGCCCATGCAGCCACACGCTCCACCGCGCTCTCGAATGGGTCCCGGCTCTGCGTCGCGTCACTGCGTGCCGCGCCGCGTCCGGGACACGAGGTCAGGTTCAGTCAAGCGGTCGGCATTATCCTCCGCCGCGCTCCTTGCGCAGCTTGGCCCAGTAATCCAGCCGCTTCCGGATCTCGCGCTCGAAGCCGCGTTCCGGCGGATCGTAAAAGGTCTGCCGGCCCAGCGCGTCCGGGAAATAATCCTGACCCGAGAAGCCCTCCGGCATGTCGTGATCGTATTCGTAGCCCTTGCCGTAGCCCTCCTCCTTCATCAGCCTGGTCGGCGAATTGAGGATATGCTTCGGCGGCAGCAGCGAACCGCCCTGCTTCGCGGCGCGCATCGCCGCGCCAAACGCCTTGTAGGCGGCGTTCGATTTCGGCGCGGTGGCGACATAGATCACGGCTTGCGCGATCGCGAGTTCGCCCTCCGGGGAACCCAGAAAATCATAGGCATCCTTGGCGGCATTGCAGACGACCAGGGCCTGCGGATCGGCCAGCCCGATATCCTCGACCGCCATCCGCACCACACGCCGCGCCAGGAACAACGGGTCCTCGCCGGCATCCAGCATGCGCGCGAGATAATACAGCGCGGCATCCGGATCGGAGCCGCGCACGGCCTTGTGCAGGGCCGAGATCAGGTTGTAATGCCCGTCGGCGGATTTGTCGTAGATCGGCGCGCGGCGCTGCAGGATGTCCTGCAGCTGCACGGCGTTGAAGACCTCGCCCTTGCGTGCGGCGCGCCAGACCTCTTCGGCCAGTGTCAGCGACGCCCGGCCGTCGCCATCGGCCATCCGTACCAGCACGGCGCGGGCCTCGTCGTCGAGCGGCAGCTTGCGGCCCTCGATCGCTTCGGCATTCGCAAACAGCTTTTCGATCGCTGCCGTATCGAGCGAATGAAACACCAGGACGCGCGCGCGCGACAGCAACGCGGCGTTCAGTTCGAACGAGGGATTTTCCGTGGTCGCGCCGACCAGCACCACGGTGCCGTCCTCCATCACGGGCAGGAAGGAATCCTGCTGCGCGCGGTTGAACCGATGCACCTCGTCGACGAACAGCAGCGTGCCCTTGCCCATCTCGCGACGGGCGCGCGCCGCATCGAACACCTTCTTCAGGTCGGCGACGCCGGAGAACACTGCCGAGATCTGTTCGAAATGCAGGTCGGTGGCATCCGCCAGCAGCCGTGCGACCGTGGTCTTGCCGGTGCCCGGCGGTCCCCAGAACACCAGCGAGCCCAGCGTGCGGGTTTCCAGCATCCGCGTCAGCGCGCCGTCGGGGCCAAGGATGTGATCCTGCCCCACCACGTCGGAGAGTTTGCGCGGCCGCAGCCGGTCGGGTAGCGGGCGCGGGGCGTCCTGCTCCAGTCCCGCGGCGGCGAAAAGGGTCGTCTGATCGCGTGGTTGCTTCGGACTCATCCGCCGAGCGTGACGTTGATCTGCTGACCGCCGCGAACCAGCGTGATGCGCCAGACGCGGGCGGCCTCGCGCGTCGCCTTCTCGAGGTCGCCGGTCTTGCCGATCTTCTGGTTGTTGACCGCGAGGATGATGTCACCCTTCTGGAACCCGAGGCTGGCAGCGGTTCCGTCGCCGGCCAGATCGGTCACCACGACACCTTCGGTGTCCGCATCCAGATGCAGTTCATCGGCGACCGCCGGCGAGATGTTCGCAACTTTCGCGCCCTGGAACGGCGAGCGCCCGGTCAGGACAACTTCATTGCGGCCGGTATCGGGCGCAGTCTCGAGCGGGACGGTCAACTTCACGGGCTTGCCGGCGCGTTGCACGTCGATCTGCGCGGTGCCGCCGAGCGGACGCGTGGCGAATCGATAGTCGAAACCGTTGAGATCCTCGATCGTCTGCCCGTCGATCGCGACAATCAGATCCGACAGTTTCAACCCTGCCCGCGCCGCCGGACTGTTGGCGACGACATTGGCCACCAACGCTCCGGAGGGAATACGAAGCCCCAGGGTCTCGGCGATCTCCGGCGTCACGGTCTGCAATCGCGCGCCAAGCCAGGGTCGCTTGACCGCCTTGCCGCCACTCTTGGCGGAGGCAACGACGACCCTCACCATGTTGGCAGGAATCGCAAAACCGATGCCCTGCGAACCGCCGGAGCGCGAGAAGATCGCGGTATTGACGCCGGCCAGCCGGCCGGTCATGTCGACCAGCGCACCGCCCGAATTGCCGGGGTTGATCGCGGCATCGGTCTGGATGAAGAACTGGTAATCGGTGATGCCGACCTGCGTGCGCGCCAGCGCCGAAATGATGCCATGGGTCACGGTTTGCCCGACCCCGAACGGATTGCCGATCGCCAGCACGACGTCGCCAACCAGCAGTTCATCGGAGTTGGCGAAATCGAGCGTCGGGAATTTCTCCTTGGCGTCCTTGAGCCGCAACACGGCCAGATCGGTGCGGCTGTCCTTGAGCACGATTTCGGCCTCGAATTCGCGCTTGTCCGAAAGCGACACCTTGACCTGGTCGGCGCCCTCGATGACATGGTTGTTGGTCACGACCAGACCGGACGGATCCACCATCACGCCCGAGCCCAGCGAGCGCTGCATCTGTTCCGGCTGCTGGCCCGGCACGCCGAAAAAGCGGCGGAAGATCGGATCATCCAGCAGCGGGTTGCGATTTTGCACCATCTTGGCGGCATAGACGTTGACCACCGCCGGCTGCACCCGCTGCACGATCGGCGCGTAGGACAGCCGCACTTCGGCGCCGGAGGACGGCACGCGACGGTCCTGCGCGAAGGCTGGATCGGCGGTGCCCGCCAAAGCCCCGGCGCACAGCAGGATGATCGCGGCAGCATAGGATTTGAGCATCTCGAGAAACCTCTCCGGATAAGCCGGAACTATATAGCGCCCCGACAAGCCCAATAGAAGAGCAGTTTCCCCTGATTCTTCCAGCGCTTGACGGCGGAAATCGCATGTCCCGTTTCCTGCCAACCGCCGCTCTTTGCGGCAACATGCCTTTGCATGACGATCGTCAGGTGAAATGTGTGACATCGCTACAACACATGCCGACTCGCGCGATGCAGGCGAAGTTTTCAGCATTGAGTTGTTGCAGAGCGCACCTAGCTTCGCTGGTAATTTCGACCGACGGGTTCAGGGACACGGCCGAGATTCGCAGTTGTCGCGCAATCGCGGCGCCATTCGTAAGAGATAGCAATTGGGGGTGATGTTATGTCGCAAACCAGACTCATCAGTGCGGCGGCGGTCAGCTTGATCACGGCCTTGGGTACGTCACAGGCACGGGCGCAATCGTCCGGCGCGGACGCTGAGATCGCCTTGTTGAAACAGCAATTGCGCCTGATGGAGCAGAAGATCGACAGGCTGCAAAAACAGACCGCGGTCAACACCACGGCGGCCGCCAATGCCAAAGCTGACGCCAAGGCCGCGGTTGCCAATGCCAACGCCGCCATCCCGGTCAAGGCAGCGGTGGCGCCTTCCGGCGCGGTCCTCACCATGCCGAACAACAGGCCAACCTTCTGCACGGCAGACAATCAGAACTGCGTATCCATCACGAGCCGCGTCCACTTCGATGCCGGCGGTTACGACTTCCGCCCCAACACCGCCAACGGTCCGCAACGGCTCGATGACGGCATCAACGCCCGTCGCGCGCGTATTGGTGTTCTTGGAAAATTCTTCGGCGACTGGAACTATGCGCTGATCTACGATTTCGGCGGTTCCTCGGACGGCTTTGGCGGAACGGCCAGTGCCGGCGGTACATCGGTCGGCTTTCTTCCAGGCGGCGCAGTGTCCGGCATTGAAAACGCCTATCTGAGCTATACCGGCTTCAAGCCCTTCGGCGGCAAGCTCGCGATCGAGGGCGGTATCATGGATCTTGCCTGGACGATGGACGAGGCGACGAGTTCCAACGACATGCTGTTCATGGAACGCGCCTCTTCCGGTGTCATCGCCGCCAACATCGCGGCCAGCGACTTCCGCTCTACGTTCGGCACCCGCTGGTACAACGACACGTTCTGGGCCGGAGCCTATGTCACCGGGCCGACAACCGGCGCCATTCATTCCGCATCGAGCGTCAACCCCAACGGCACCACCGAGCAATATGGCGTGGTGGCCCGCGCCGCTGGCCAGATCGTGAGCGGCAAGGACTACTCGCTGCACCTCGGCGGCGATGCGGAATGGCTGATCCAGCCCCCGCACAATCTGGTCACGGGGGCGCAAACCCTGACCTTGAGCGATCGTCCGGAGCTGCGCATCGACCCGACCACGCTGATCTCCACCGGCGCACTGGCGAACGTATCCGGCGCGCAGGTCTACGGCGTCGAAGCCGCGGGGACCTACGGGCCGCTGATCGTTCAGGGCGAATATTACTGGTTCAACGTCCAACGCGGCGCCACCACCGGTTTACCGCCCATCGGCGCGCCTGACGTGAAATTCCAGGGCGGCTACGTCCAGGCGGGCTATGTGCTGACCGGAGAAACCCATCCTTACAACGCAGGCAACGCCGCTTACGGCGGTATCGTGCCCAAGAATCCATTCTCATTGGACGGCGGCTGGGGTGCCTGGGAAATCGCCGGCCGTTACTCGACCATGGATCTGAACAATCTGATCGGCACTGCCACCGGCGTCGCCGGCGGGCGGCAGAACGTCTATACGGTTGCGCTGAACTGGTACATCAATCGCAACGTCCGCCTGATGTTCGACTATCTCCACGGCGATATTTCCAAGCAGGTGAGCTCGACCAACTTCGGCGATTCTGGTTCGAAGTTCGATGCGTTCGCGATGCGGACGCAGATTGCGTTCTAAACAGATTCGTCACCAAGGCAGGAGCAGCCAAGGCTGCTCCTGCCTTTCCCGCCGTCAGGCCGCCCGATCGGGCGATGCGCCGAGTTCGGTTGCCGGCGCGCAGGAGAGCCGTTGCTGGTGGCTCTCGCCCCAGGCCTTGAGGATGTCGATGACGGGGCGCAGGCTCTCGCCGATCTCCGACAGGCGATACTCAACCCGCGGCGGCACCTCCGCATAGACCTTGCGGATCACCAGACTATCATCCTCCAGCGCTCGCAGCTGCTTGGTCAGCATGCGCTGGGTAATCCCCGGCATCCGCCGCCTGAGTTCGCCGAAGCGCTGGGCGCCGTCCTGCAGATGGTAGAGGATGACCCCCTTCCACTTGCCGTCGATCAGGTCGAGCGTCGCTTCGACCGCGCAGCCGGGGCGGTGCGCGAAATTGCGTCGTTTCATCGCAGTTTTCCAATAGTATCCAAACAGGGACTATGTGCCCGATTTTACAGTACTTGCCAAATGGACGCTATGGCGACAGTTAGACGGCGACGCGTTGACGAGGCGAAGACCAGCCCCTCGCAGTCCGCTGCGGCGCCGGCCATCGCTTCACGGAACGCGCGACAAGTCACGGCAAAAAAGCCCAGCGCAAGGAGACGTCAATGAAGGCCGTCGGTTACCAGAAATCGCTGCCGATCGAGGACCCGCAAGCCCTGTTCGATTTCGAGGCTGACAAGCCGGAGCCCAAAGGACGTGACATCCGCGTCGCGGTGAAGGCGATTTCCGCCAACCCCGTCGATTACAAGGTTCGCAAGCGTGCCGCCCCGCCTGCGGGCGAGACCAAGATCCTGGGCTATGACGCGGCCGGAATCGTCGACGCCGTCGGCCCCGACGCCGGCCTGTTCAAGCCGGGCGACGAGGTGGTCTACGCCGGCTCGATCCTGCGCCAGGGCACCAATGCGGAGTTTCACCTGGTCGACGAACGCATCGTCGGCAAGAAGCCGAGCACGCTGTCATTCGCGCAGAGTGCAGCGCTTCCCCTCACCTCGATCACCGCATGGGAGCTGCTGTTCGACCGGCTCGGCGCCGTGCCCGGCAGAAGCGTCGACCCGCGCACGCTGCTGATCACGGGCGGTGCCGGCGGCGTCGGCTCGATTCTGATCCAGCTGGCGCGGCGCCTCACCGGCCTCACCGTGGTGGCCACGGCATCGCGGCCGGACTCACAAAAATGGTGCCTCGATCTCGGCGCCCATGCGGTGATCGATCACGGCCAGCCGCTGAAGGAGCAGATCGAAAAGCTGAAGGTGCCGCCGGTCGCGCTGGTCGCGAGCCTGACCTTCACCGAGCAGCACTACAAGGCGATCGCCGAGTTCATGGCGCCGCAAGGCCGGTTCGGCCTGATCGACGACCCGGCCGAATTTTCGATCAGCCCGTTCAAGGGCAAGGCGATCTCGATCCACTGGGAATCGATGTTCACGCGCTCCTCGTTCCAGACCGCCGACATGATCGGCCAGCATCATCTGTTGAACGACGTGTCCGATCTGATCGACAAGGGCGTGCTGCGCACCACGCTCGATCAGAGTTTCGGCACCATCAACGCGGCCAACCTCAAGAAGGCCCATGCGCTTCTAGAGAGTGGAAAGTCACGCGGCAAGATCGTGCTGGAGGGATGGTAGGCGCGGTCAATACCAAAGGCCCTGGGAATGAGCTATTCACCGTCACGGCCGGGCCTTGTCACGGCCATCAGAAATCTTGCAGCATCGCAAGAATAAAGTCGCGGATGTTCGCGACAAGCGTGGGCATGACTAATCGTGAGTAGCTACCGTTGAGATCGGCCTCACCATAGGCACCGGTGCTTGCGCCGTGCCGCTCTGCAAAGCGGACGCTCATTCCTTTCCATCTACCGGAACCTTCTCGCAATAGGCATAGCACTTGCGCAGCATCTCTTCCGCGAAGTGAAGGCACGCTGCGTTCGACGGCAACTCTGAACATTCCTTGCGATTGATGTCTGCATTCTTCGTGCAGCGCGCCCTGCAGATTCCTGGCTTCGAAACACTTGGTGGTGCGACCGGTCCTTGCGGTCCTATGACAATAACTGCAATCAAGAATTGGAACATTCGCATTCGCGCCTCAAGGACCACTGGAGCAACGTCCAACCTCTCACTCTATTTCGATGGCAGCTGACAGCACGTAAAAAAGCGGCGCCTCTCGGCGCCGCTTTTGAAAACTGCATCCCGTAAGGCTTACGCCGCTTCGGGGGCCTTGTCCTGGGTCGGGCCGGAGTCCTTGCCCTTGGCATCGACGTCGCGGTCGACGAATTCGATCACCGCCATCGCCGCGTTGTCGCCGTAGCGGAAGCCGGCCTTGATGATGCGGGTATAGCCGCCCTGGCGGTCCTTGTAGCGAGGGGCCAGCGTGTCGAACAGCTTGCGGACCTGATCCTTGTCGCGCATCTCGCTGATGGCCTGACGACGCAGCGCGAGACCGCCCTTCTTGCCGAGCGTGACCAGCTTCTCGACGATCGGCCGCAGCTCCTTCGCCTTCGGCAGCGTGGTGACGATCTGCTCGTGCTTGATCAGCGCCGCGCACATGTTGGCGAACATTGCACGGCGATGCTCCGCGGTGCGGTTGAGCTTCCGATGAACCTTGCCGTGACGCATGATGTATTCCTCTTGGACTTGTACTGTCGCGACGGCTCGTCGGACAATCTGCTCAGGTGGGCTGCCTGCGTTCGCCCTGTCATTCCGGGGCGCGCGCAAGCGCGAACCCGGAATCTCGAGATTCCGGGTTCGGCTCTGCGAGCCGCCCCGGAATGACGATTGCTCAATAGTGGTCTTCGAAGCGCTTGGCCAGTTCGTCGATATTCTCCGGCGGCCAGCCCGGCACTTCCATGCCGAGATGCAGACCCATCTGGGCCAGCACTTCCTTGATCTCGTTCAGCGACTTGCGGCCGAAGTTCGGGGCGCGGAGCATTTCCGCTTCCGACTTCTGCACGAGGTCGCCGATATAGACGATGTTGTCGTTCTTCAGGCAGTTTGCCGAACGCACCGAGAGCTCGAGCTCGTCGACCTTCTTGAGGAAGGCCGGGTTGAACGCGAGATCGGGAATGATCTCCTGCGTGACTTCCTTGCGCGGCTCTTCGAAGTTCACGAACACGTTGAGCTGGTCCTGCAGGATGCGCGCGGCGAAGGCCACGGAATCCTCGGGGCTGATCGCGCCGTTGGTCTCGATCGTCATGGTCAGCTTGTCATAGTCGAGGATCTGGCCCTCACGGGTGTTCTCGACCTTGTAGGAGACCTTGCGCACCGGGGAGAACAGGCTGTCGATCGGGATCAGGCCGATCGGCGCATCCTCGGGCCGGTTGCGTTCGGCGGCGACATAGCCCTTGCCGGTCGCGACCGTGAACTCCATGCGGATCTCGGCGCCCTCGTCCAGGGTGCAGATCTGCAGGTCCGGATTGAGCACCACGACATCGCCGACGGTCTGGATGTCACCGGCGGTGACGACGCCCGGACCCTGCTTCTTCACGACCATGCGCTTGGGGCCTTCGCCCTGCATCTTGATCGCGATATCCTTGATGTTGAGCACGATATCGGTGACGTCCTCGCGAACGCCCGCGATCGAGGAGAACTCGTGCAGCACGCCGTCGATATGCACCGACTGCACCGCGGCCCCCTGCAACGACGACAACAGCACGCGGCGCAGCGCGTTGCCGAGGGTCTGTCCGAAGCCACGTTCGAGCGGCTCGGCAACGAGAGTAGCAAAGCGGGTCGCGTCAGAACCAGGCGCAACCTGAAGCTTGTTCGGCCGAATAAGTTCTTGCCAATTTTTCTGGATCGTCACTGTTTCACCCATACAGGCCAGCAAATCTGCCATCTGGCCTACTGGCGTTGGAGACCCGCGGAAATATGCCGCGGCATTGCAAACATCAGCGCAGGCGGAAGCTCCGCCCGCGATCGCACATCAGACGCGGCGTCGCTTGCGCGGACGGCAGCCATTGTGCGGGATCGTGGTCACATCGCGGATCGAGGTGACGGTGAAGCCCGCGGCCTGCAGCGCGCGAAGAGCCGATTCGCGACCCGACCCCGGACCGGCGACCTCGACTTCCAGCGTGCGCATGCCGTGTTCCTGCGCCTTCTTGGAAACATCCTCCGCCGCGACCTGCGCGGCATAGGGAGTCGACTTGCGCGATCCCTTGAAGCCCATCGTTCCCGCCGACGACCAGGCAATGGTGTTGCCCTGCGCGTCGGTGATGGTGATGGTCGTGTTGTTGAACGACGAATTCACGTGCGCGATACCGGAGGCGATATTCTTGCGCTCGCGACGGCGAACGCGGGTGGCTTCCTTGCCCATCTCATGACCTTTCTGACGATCTCAAACGCCGCCGTAGTGCCAGCGGCTACACCTAAAATGCGTGCGGCGCACGGCGAGCAAAACTACTCGCCACACGCCAGCCCGCACTTTGCGAAACTACTTCTTCTTGCCGGCGATAGCCTTGGCCGGTCCCTTGCGGGTGCGCGCATTGGTATGGGTGCGCTGGCCGCGCACCGGCAGCCCGCGGCGATGGCGCAGGCCGCGATAGCAGCCGAGGTCCATCAGACGCTTGATGTTGATGCCGGTTTCGCGACGTAGATCACCCTCGACGACGTAGTCGCGGTCGATCACTTCGCGGATCTGCAGCACTTCCTGGTCGCTCAGCTGATTGACGCGGCGCTCCAGGGGAATCTTGACCTTCTCGACGATATCGGTCGCGATCTTCGGACCAATGCCATGGATATATTGCAGCGCGATCAGCACGCGCTTGTTGGTAGGAATATTCACGCCGGCAATACGGGCCACGGCCTTCTCTCCTGTCGCCGAACCCTAGCGGAACGGCCTTGATTATCGCTGTCTCAGGCAGGTATTCGCAAACGCGAACACGACGCCCTAACCCCTTGGTTTTCCCGGGGCCCGGCATCGTCTGATAACTATCCGACTTGGATGCCGTGCTTATAGGGAGTGATCCTCGTTTCGTCAACCGATTCTAGGTCTTAGCTCGCTTCTTCGTGACCTTTTTAGCCCCCTTGCGAGGCATCTTTTTGGCCACCTTCCCCGCAGGCTTGGAACCTTTGCCGGCCGCCTTGCCACCCTTGTTACCTGCCTTGGCCACTTTCGCGGCCTTCTTGACCGATTTCTTCGGCTTGGGGGCCGTTTTAGCGGTCGATTTGGCCGATTTCCGCGTCGATGCTTTGGCGACGCCAGCCTTGCTCGCGCTCGTCCTGGTTCCCTTCACGCTCTTGGCGGCCTGAGGGCCACGTTTGGCGGGGCCCGCTTTCCGAGAGGCCTTCGTTTCCGCCGCTCCAACGGCGGTGAGAATCCGGTCGATCTCGCGTGTGACCTCCTCGATCGTCATCATGCCGTCGACGGTCATCAGCTTGCGCCGCTCCGAGTAGTAGTGAATCAGCGGCTCGGTCAGCGAACGGTAGCTCGCCAGGCGCTTGGTCAGCACCTCCGGCGTGTCATCGACCCGCACCTCTTCGCCGCGCGCCCTGGTCTCGGCCGCACGGGTTTCGACGCGATCGATCAGCGCACTTTCGTTGACCCGAAGCTCGATGACGGCATCGAGCTTCATGTGCTTCCTTTTCAGGAGTTCATCGAGTGCTTCGGCCTGCGGCACGGTGCGCGGAAAGCCGTCGAGGATGAAGCCCGCGGCCGCATCCGGCTGGTCGATTCGGTCGGAGATGATCCCGACCACGACGTCGTCAGGCACGAGGCCTCCGCTCGCCATGATGTCCTTGGCCTTGAGACCGACGGGCGTCTCCGCCGCAACCGCGGCGCGGAGCATCTCGCCGGTCGACAGCTGGACGATGCCGTAACGTTTGACCAGACGCTGCGCCTGCGTTCCCTTGCCCGAACCGGGCGGCCCCAGAAGTATCAATCTCATACGCGTAAGCCCCCCGGCCCGGTGAGCGAGCTCCCCGCGCACCTCTTGTTTTTTCAACGCCGGACCCGCCTCGTCCCGCCGGGGGTCCAAATCCACTGCACCAGATCAGCGACGGCGGCCCCTGAGCTTCGACTTCCTGATCAGCCCCTCATACTGATGGGCGAGCAGATAACCCTGAACCTGCGCCACCGTATCCATGGTCACACTGACCACGATCAACAGCGAGGTGCCGCCAAAGTAGAACGGCACCGAGGCGTAGGAAATCAGAATTTCCGGGATCAAACAGACGATTGCAAGATAGACGGCGCCGAGAACCGTAATGCGCGACAGCACGTAGTCGATGTATTCGGCGGTGCGTTCGCCCGGCCGGATGCCCGGAATGAAGCCGCCGTGCTTCTTGAGGTTGTCGGCGGTCTCGGTCGGGTTGAACACGATCGCGGTGTAGAAGAAGGCAAAGAACACGATCAGCGCCAGGTACATCACCAGAAACAGCGGGCGGCCGTGGCCGAGCTGGGTGTTGATCCACTGGAACCACTCCGGTCCCTTGCCTGCGTTGAAGTTGGCGACCGTGGTCGGCAGCAGCAGCAACGAGGATGCAAAGATCGGCGGAATCACGCCCGAGGTGTTGAGCTTGAGCGGCAGATGCGAGGACTGGCCCTCGAACATCTTGTTGCCGACCTGGCGCTTCGGATACTGGATCAGCAGCCGTCGCTGCGCCCGCTCCATGAACACGATGAAGGCGATCACGGCGACCGCCATGATGATCACGATCAGGATCAGCCCGGTGGACAGTGCGCCCTGCCGGCCCAGTTCCAGCATGTTGGCAAGCGCCGAGGGCAGCTCCGCAACGATGCCGGACAGGATGATCAGCGAGATGCCATTGCCGATGCCGCGCGAGGTGATCTGCTCGCCCAGCCACATCAGGAACATGGTGCCGCCGGTCAGCGTGATGGCGGTGGACAGACGGAAGAACAGTCCGGGATCGCTGACGACGTTACCTGCCCCCTCGAGGCCGACCGCGATGCCGTAGGACTGGAATGCCGCCAGAATCACGGTGAGATAGCGGGTATACTGGTTCAGCGTCTTGCGTCCCGCCTCGCCCTCCTTCTTCAGCGCCTCGAGTTGCGGCGAGACCGTGGTCAGAAGCTGGATGATGATCGAGCCGGAGATGTACGGCATGATGTTCAGCGCAAAGATCGCCATGCGGTGAATGCCGCCGCCGGCGAACATGTTGAACATGCCGAGAATGCCGCCGGCTTGCGTCTTGAACACCTGCTCCCAGATATTGGGGTCGATGCCGGGCAGCGGAATGTAGGTCCCGAGCCGATAAACCAGCAGCGCTCCCAGCGTGAACCAGATGCGCTTCTTCAGTTCGTCGGCCTTGGCCAGCGCGCCGAAATTGAGGTTTGCCGCAAGTTGTTCTGCTGCTGAGACCATGTTTGGCTTTCTCCCGCCGCGCCTCGCGCCGTCGTCTCAGCCGGAGGCCGAGAGCGGGCAGACGCCAGCCATTATTTGGGGCTCGGCACCGATAAGTCCATCGCCCCGTCGCCGGCCTCCGTGTGCCGGGGCCGGCGATGACGCAGATGTTACGCCGCCTCGCCTTCGTCCTTTTTCGCCGGCGCCAGGATCTTCACTGAGCCGCCCGCCTTCTCGACCGCCGCGATGGCGGACTTGGAGGCACCGTGAACCTCGATATCGATCTTGGACGTGAGCTCGCCCCGGCCGAGCAGTCGCATACCGTCCTTGGCGCGGCGCAGCACGCCGGTCTTCACCAGCGACTCGGCGGTAACGACGCTGCCGACATCGACCAGCTTGGCATCGATCGCCTCCTGGAGGCGGTCGAGGTTGATCTCGGCGAAGTCGAGCCGGAACACATTGTTGAAACCGCGCTTGGGCAAACGCCGGTGCAACGGCATCTGGCCGCCTTCAAAGCCCTTGATGCGCACGCCCGAGCGCGCGGTCTGGCCTTTGCCGCCCCGCCCCGCGGTCTTGCCCTTGCCGGAACCGATGCCGCGGCCGACACGCATGCGCTTCTTGCGCGCGCCCGAATTGTCGGCGATATCGCTGAGCTTCATCGTTAGCTTCCCTTATCCTGAGGCATGATCCCGACCGAAGGCAGCACGGCCTTCCGGATCACACCATCCTATTTCCCGTCGACGATGCGGACGAGATGTTGAACCTTGTCGAGCATGCCGCGCACGGCCGGCGTATCCGGCAGTTCGGTGACGCGCCCGATCTTGTTGAGCTTCAGCCCGATCAGGGTCGAGCGCTGCGAATGGTGGCGGCGAATCGGGCTGCCGGTCTGCTCGACCTTGATCGTCTTTGCGGCCTGGGCCATCGTCTTGAACTCCAAGAAACCATCTGAGGAGCGCGCGTGAATGCGCGTCTGATTAGTCGGCGGCCACCTCTGCATCGCCACCGATACGGCGGGCCTGCAGCGTGGACACCTTGATGTTGCGGCGCGCCGCGACCGAGCGCGGCGAATCCTGATGCTTCAGCGCGTCGAAGGTGGCGCGAACCATGTTGTAGGGATTGGACGAGCCGATCGACTTGGCAACCACGTCCTGGATCCCGAGGGTCTCGAACACCGCACGCATCGGACCGCCTGCGATGATGCCGGTACCGGCCGGCGCAGCACGCAGGTAGACGCGGCCGGCGCCATGGCGGCCGGCGATGTCGTGATGCAGCGTGCGGCCTTCGCGCAGCGCCACCCGGGTCAGGTTGCGCTTGGCAGCGTCGGTTGCCTTGCGGATCGCCTCCGGGACTTCGCGCGCCTTGCCGTGACCGAATCCGACCCGGCCCTTCTGGTCGCCGATGACGACCAGAGCCGCAAAGCCGAAGCGCTTGCCGCCCTTGACCACCTTCGCCACACGATTGATGTGGACCAGCTTGTCGACGAACTCGCTGTCGCGCTCCTCGCGCCCCCCGCTCCGTTCGCGTCCGCCGCGTTCCCGTTCACCTGCCATGGTGCTTTTCCAATCCTTGCAGGGCCTAGGCCCTCGATCCCAGTGTTAGTTCAAATCCAACTTAGAAGCTGAGCCCGCTCTCGCGCGCGGCATCCGCCAGCGCCTTGACGCGGCCGTGATAGAGATAGCCGCCACGATCGAACACCACTTCCTTGACGCCCTTCTTCACGGCGCGCTCCGCCAGCAACTTGCCGACCGCCTTCGCCGCATCGATGTTGGCGCCGGTGTTGCCGGTGTCGCGCATTTCCTTCTCGAGCGACGAGGCGGAGGCGAGCGTCTCGCCCTTCAGATCGTCGATGACCTGCGCGTAGATGTGCTTCGACGAGCGAAACACCGACAGGCGCGGCCGTCCGCCGGCGGACCGGCGAAGAGACAGCCTCACGCGTTGCTTGCGCCGGGCATTCGTAACTTTGTTTCTCGACATGACCGGCTCCGTTACTTCTTCTTACCTTCCTTGCGGAAGATGAATTCGTTGGCGTACCTCACGCCCTTGCCCTTGTAGGGCTCCGGCGGACGGTAGCTGCGGATCTCGGCAGCGACCTGGCCAACGCGCTGGATGTCGTTGCCGGTGATGACGATCTCGGTCGGCTTGGGAACCGCGATCGTGATGCCTTCCGGAATCGAATAAACGACGTCGTGGCTGTAGCCGAGCGCGAGCTGCAGGTTCTTGCCCTGCATCGTGGCGCGATAACCGACGCCGGTGATCTCGAGCTTCTTCTCGAAGCCCTTGGTCACCCCCTCGACCAGGTTCGCGACCTGGGCGCGCGCGGTGCCATACAGGGCGCGCGCACGGTTGGTCTCGGACCGCGGCGCCACCTTGACGGCACCACTCTCGAACTTCACTTCGACATCGTCGTGGACGATGAACTGAAGCTGGCCTTTCGGCCCCTTCATCTTGACGGTCTGCCCATCGACGGTCGCGGTAACACCCGACGGAACCGTCACAGGCCTCTTGCCGATACGTGACATGGTTGACCTCTCAGAACACCGTGAAGAGAACTTCGCCGCCCACATTCGCGTCGCGCGCGTCGTGGTCGGCCATGATTCCCTTGGGTGTCGACAACACGGAAATGCCGAGACCATTGTTGACCCGCGGCAGGTTCTTGACCGAGGCGTAGACCCGTCGCCCGGGCTTCGAGACCCGCTCGATCTCCCGGATGACCGGCTCGCCATCGAAATATTTCAACTCGATCTCGAGCTCGCTGCGCCCCGACGGATGCTCCACCGAGGCATAGCCCCGGATGTAGCCCTCGGACTTCAGCACTTCGAGCACGCTGGCGCGCATCTTCGAGCCAGGCGTCGAGACCTTCGACTTGGCGCGCATCTGCGCGTTGCGGATGCGGGTGATCAAATCGCTGATTGGATCGTGCGTTGACATCTGACGACCCCCTTACCAGCTCGACTTCACGAGACCGGGCACCATACCCTTGGACCCGAGTTCGCGCAGCGCGATGCGGCTGAGCTTGTTCTTGCGATAGACCGAGCGCGGCCGGCCCGTCAGCTCGCAGCGATTGCGAATACGGGTCGCCGACGAATTGCGCGGCATCTCGGCAAGCTTCAGGGTCGCCGCGAAGCGCTCTTCCATCGGAATGGTCTTGTCGGCGATGATCGCCTTTAGCTTCTCGCGACGGGGGGCGGCGTTCTTGACCATCCGCTTGCGCCGGTTGTTCTTCTCGATCGAACTCTTCTTTGCCATGCTTGGCTCCTGGGTTTCCGCGTTTGAGACGGCTTGTTCAGCGTCTCACTGCCGGAACGGGAAATTGAATGCGGTCAGAAGGGCACGCGCCTCATCATCGTTGGGCGCGGTCGTGCACACCGTGATGTCCATGCCCCAGCTCTCCCCGGCCTTGTCGAAATCGATTTCGGGGAAAATGATGTGCTCCTTGATGCCGAGCGAGTAGTTGCCGCGGCCGTCGAAGCTCTTCGGATTGAGCCCGCGGAAGTCGCGCACGCGCGGCAGCGCCACGTTGATCAGGCGGTCGATGAATTCGTACATCTTGGCCTTGCGCAGCGTGACCTTGCAGCCGATCGGCTGGTTCTCGCGCAGCTTGTAGGTCGCGATCGCGACCCGTGAATAGGTCACGATGGCCTTCTGGCCCGCGATCAGCGACAGGTCGGCCGCCGCGGTCTCCGCCTTCTTGCGGTCGTTGACGGCCTCGCCGATGCCCATATTGAGCACGACCTTGTCCAGCCTCGGCACCTGCATGACGTTGGCGTAGCCGAATTTCTCGGTCAGTTGGCCGCGGATATTGCGGTCATATTCCGCGCGAAGGCGCGGCACATAAGCGGTCTCAGCCATCGATCTCTGCTCCCGAGCGCTTGGCAACGCGCACCTTCTTGCCGTCGGCCTGGACCTTGAAGCCGACGCGGGTCGGTTTGCCGTCCTTGCCGAGGTAGGCGATGTTGGAAAGGTGGATCGGCGCCTCCTTGGAGATGATGCCGCCCTCCTGGTTCTGGCTCTGCTTCTGATGCCGCTTCACCATGTTGATGCCGCGCACCAGCGCGACGCCCTCGGTGGGACGCACCTCGAACACCTCGCCCGAACGCCCCTTGTCGCGGCCGTTCAGGACGATGACCTTGTCGCCTTTCCGGATCTTCGCAGCCATCACAGCACCTCCGGCGCGAGCGAAATGATCTTCATGTGGTTCTTCGCGCGCAGCTCGCGCGGCACGGGCCCGAAGATACGGGTGCCGACCGGCTCGGACTGGTTGTTGATCAGAACGGCTGCGTTGCGGTCGAACCGGATGACCGAACCGTCGGCGCGGCGGATGTCCTTGCGGACCCGCACCACCACGGCCTTCATCACGTCGCCCTTCTTCACCTTGCCGCGCGGAATGGCTTCCTTGATCGACACAACAATAATGTCGCCCACGGTGGCATAGCGGCGCTTGGAGCCCCCGAGCACCTTGATGCACATGACACGGCGTGCGCCTGAATTATCGGCCACGTCGAGGTTGGTCTGCATCTGAATCATTGATGCACCTCGTCCTCTTCATCTTTTGCGCAAAGAACTGCGCCTGAATGTTTCCCGAATCCGGTCCGAGGCGATCGCCTCGGCTCAAATCAGGCGGTTTGCTTGTGCTCGCCCCGGATTACGGTCCAGCGCTTGAGCTTGGAAATCGGCTTGCTTTCCTCGATCCAAACGGTGTCGCCCGGCTTGAACTGGTTGTCCTCGTCGTGCGCGTGATAGTTCTTCGACCGGCGGATCGTCTTCTTGTAGATCGGATGGGTGAAGCGGCGATCGACGCGCACCACGATTGTCTTCGCTTGCTTGTCGCTGACGACCACGCCCTGAAGCGTACGTTTCGGCATGAGTACAGCCCCTTACTTCTTCTTGTCGCGCTGCTGCGCGGCGATGGTCTTGATCCGGGCGATGTCGCGGCGCGCCTCGCGCATCCGCGACGTGTTCTCCAGCTGGCCGGTGGCCCGCTGGAAGCGCAGGTTGAAGCGCTCCTTCTTCAGGTTGAGGATCGAATCCTCCATCTGGTCGGGGCTCATCGCGCGAATATCGCCAATTTTCATCTGGGCCATGGCCATTACTCCGCAATGCGCTCGACGAAGCGCGTCTTGATCGGCAGCTTGGCAGCCGCCAGCGACAGCGCTTCGCGCGCGGTCTGCACGGCGACGCCGTCGATCTCGAAGATCACGCGACCGGGTTTCACCCGCGCCACCCACAATTCCGGCGCGCCCTTGCCGGAGCCCATGCGGACTTCGGCCGGCTTCTTGGACACCGGAACGTCCGGGAATACGCGGATCCAGACGCGGCCGGCACGCTTCATGTGACGGGTCAGCGCGCGGCGGGCGGCCTCGATCTGGCGCGCGGTGACGCGATCGGGCTCCATCGCCTTCAGGCCGAACTGGCCGAAAGACAACGTCGCGCCCGAACTGGCGACGCCGTGGATACGGCCCTTGTGCGCCTTTCGGAACTTCGTTTTCTTTGGTTGCATCATGGCTTCAAGCCCTCAAACCTTCTCAAATGCCGCCGATCAGGCGGCGTCGCGGCGCGGCCGCGGCGTGTTGTCGCCCTCGGCCATCCGCTTGTCCTGGGCCATCGGATCGTGCTCGAGGATTTCGCCCTTGAAGATCCAGACCTTGACGCCGCAGGTGCCGAACGTGGTGAACGCGGTCGCCACCCCGTAGTCGATGTCGGCACGCAACGTGTGCAACGGCACGCGGCCCTCGCGGTACCATTCCATGCGCGCGATTTCCGCTCCGCCGAGGCGACCCGAGCAGTTGATGCGGATGCCTTCGGCACCGAGGCGCATCGCCGACTGCACGGCGCGCTTCATGGCGCGACGGAATGCAACACGGCGCTCGAGCTGCTGGGCAATCGATTCGGCCACCAGGGTCGCGTCCAGTTCAGGCTTCCTGATCTCGACGATGTTGATGACGACGTCGGAGGACGTGATGTCGGCGACCCGCTTGCGCAGTTTGTCGATGTCGGCGCCCTTCTTGCCGATCACGACGCCGGGACGCGCCGAGTGGATCGTCACGCGGCACTTCTTGTGCGGACGCTCGATCACGATGCGGGCGACGGCCGCCTGCTTGAGCTCCTTGTGCAGGATCTCGCGGATCTTGACGTCCTCATGC
>Ga0268264_10000654_pt1 | contig 40767 bp, 39 predicted proteins | sample KBSSwiS32_FD_190357 | JGI IMG/M metagenome (GOLD analysis project Ga0268264, IMG submission 190357) | Switchgrass rhizosphere microbial communities from Kellogg Biological Station, Michigan, USA - KBS Switchgrass S3-2 (SPAdes) (version 2) | ecosystem: Host-associated > Plants > Roots >... | reverse complement strand
AGAAGCATGGAAATGTCCAGAGCTCGCCTTTGCCGTGCGCGGCCCCCGGGCCGTAGGGAAATTTGACGCCGACCGCCAACTGCCCTTTTGCAACGAGCGGCGATACGATGCTGACCGCAATGAGACCGAGTTCCGGGTGGCACACGGTCGTCACCTGCACCATCTCGCCGTCGAACTTGAAGCGGCTTGTGATCGTGCCGGACCAAAGATCCAATTCCTGACGGATGTCGGTGATATCCGTCAGCTTCGCGCTAGCGCCATTGGCGTCCTTCAGCACCATGCCTACGCGCCCGAGATTGAGCCGTCCCGGCGTGGAGTAGAGATAGTTGGCGGCGGCCTCCAGTTCCGGCGGCGAGACGCCGCGTTCATAAACGAGGTAGGGCACCTGGCGACCGTCCACGAGCGATGGGGTGTAGGGAAATTCTTCCAGCTTGAAGCCCTCGGGACTGGGTTCGGTGTGGAAGCCCCACTGGGAGAGGGTCGAGATTGGAGTTCCGCGCTTGTAATCGTTGGGGAAGGTCTGAAGACCGGTCACATCGGCCGTGAAAGCGAACTCGCCGTTGCCGACCGAAAGCGGCACATTGACGTCCGCCGCCGTCAGTACGACCTTGTGGCGGGCGACCAGTTCGCGTCGTCTGTCAAGCCGCCCCGCGGCCGCGGCGTCCGCGGACGTGCCCTCCAGCGTCAGCGAGCCTGCGGTAGCGGCGCCTAGCTGGAAAAACCGCCGGCGACTTAAACCCTCTGTATCGTCTATGTCGGTCATAACATCCTCCCTGAAGTTGGAGATTGTGGATAAGGGATCGGAGCGGCTGCACCGCCGACCGACCTAGTGCTTTACCAACAGGAGCCGAGCGGCCCGGTCGGAACCGCCGTTGACTCCATCACCCAGTGAGCCGCCACCCAGGCCGCCACCGTTCCAGGGCTTCGGGGGGAGCTTGAGCTCTCCAGGTCGACCCACATGTCGACCTCGACATACGGGTTCGTGTAGGTCTTCTTGGCCCGCATAACGCCGTACCTCCTCTTGTTTGCCGCTTCCGCCCGCGCGATCGCGCCGCGCGACGGCAGCATCTCATTCCAGAACTGCGAGTTCGTACTCGTTGAGGCGAGGCAGGGTGAACTCCACTATGTCCCCAGAGCGCGTGCCGCGCAGGACCACGCCGCTGGTCGCCAGCTTCACGGACGTTCCTCGGCCAGGGGCTTTGACCCTTACCTTCAGAGGTCCCACGGGGTAGGCGCGCTCGGCGATCTGTTCGCCGTTGTCGATGCCGGACCCGTTCAGCAGGTGAACCAGGAACGCGCCGTTCTTCCGGTACAAGTAGGCGCCCACAAAGCCGGGTCCGTCGAACTCGACCGGCAAAGGTCCTTCGCCGGCGCACCAACGTAATAGGTTGCCGATCAGCAGCGCCTGGTCCGGATGCGGATCATCCAGATACCTGTGGTCTAGGTCGTTCGGCATGAAGGCCACACGCCCACGGCCGAAGGTCCCAACGATAAGGCACGGGCGCTCGCCGTCGTCGGTCGGGGCGCCATCGTTCTTAGCAACGGCGAAAGTGGCCAGGACCTGCCGGTCCGGCGCCACCCGCAGCGCAATGGCGCTCCCGCCGTACGGGATGACCTGGGTCTCCTCGAGGCCAGCCAGAGCCGGATGGCGCACGCCGCGGCCCGATGGAAGAGCGAAATAGCTGTCCTCCATGGCGTTAGAAAAGAATGTGCGCGTGGGCGCTGCCGCCACAAGGTTAACGCCGAGTACATCGGCTAGCCCGAAGTCGCGACGCGGTTCCCCGTCGCCGTCGTAGAGGCTGGTCATGCCGGTGACGACGATCGAGCCGCCAGCGCGGACGTATTCGCGAACCGCCGCGCACTCGGCGTCCGTCATCCCGCCGATGTTGGGGAACACCAGAACCGGCAGATCCTTGCCGTGCCGGGCGAGGTCGGCGATGTGCAGCGGATAGTAGGGAATCCGGCTCTCGAACAGCGCCTTGACCATCCCGCGATAGGGCACCTGCGTTACCCGGCTGATAGATCCCGGTTGATAGATGACCGGCGCGTCACGGCCGAAGAAGACCGCGTTGTCATCCGAGCGCACTACCCCCGCCGTCGCCACAGGCACTGCGCGTGTGAGTAGCGCCTCATGACGACGCTGCCACGCGAAGGTTGGCGCGGCGATCTCGAACGAGCGACGGTCCTCCGAATAGGCAGTCGGGTGGTGCCACCACAAGTTGAAGCCGCCGGCGAATCCGGCCTGCATGTACATGCGCGTCTCAAGCGCCGGGTCGGCGGGGAGCCGGAAGTACCCATGGCTGTGTTGGGTCATCGAGGTGCAGGGCGCCAGTGGCTTGGCCCAGCCGAGGATGGAGCGCATGTAGCGCCCCTCGTCAGCGTGCTCACGAAAGCTGGCCGCGTCGTTGCGCGACTGGCAGTCCATCATCAGGAGATCGGCGCGGGTCGCGATCTCGCGGTTGAGGGTCGAGAACTTTCGGACGAGGCCGATATAGGCGCAGCCCGGCCCACCGACCTTTTTGGTGAAAGCGTTGGTCGCTTCCCAGTTCTCCATCGTGACGGCGGTGTTCCACCGACGCCAGCGGCGATAGATCGGATCATCCAGTCTGGGGCCGGCCGGCATCGGACCGCCGACATCGCGCGCCCAGCGCGCCTTGCAGAAGTCGCAATAGCAGAGTGGTCCGCCCGAGACCCCACCGTTGTCGGTGAAGGCGTCAACGCGGTAACGCTCGATCACCTCCCGATATACAGCGTAAACGTGGGTCTCTCGGAACGGGCTATTGATGCACATGGTCTTGCCGGGCCGGCCCTGCGCATCGCGCGTCAGCCATTGCGGATAGGCCGCGCGGATCTTCGGGGTGAGGACAAAGGAGTCCATCCGCGAAGCCACGTAGAGGCCGTCCGCTCGAGCCGCCTTGGTGATCTCCCCGAGCAGATCTCGATTGGGCGCGAACTCGCTAGTTTCCAACAGCGGGTTGCGACTCGGGAAGGTCGCAAAGCCTGCGACACCGTTGGGTATGATCGCCTGGATGCCTGTGCGTCGCCATTGACCTCGCCAGAATTCGACGTCGTAATTGCGAACGTCCATTGCGCTCGTGTTGGTCTGTCCCCAGCGCGTGACCTTGTTGAACCAGAGCTCCTCGCCCGTCTGCGCTTCAGCCGTCGCCGCGCTCAGGGCGACCGCGCCCGTCGTGACGATGAATTCCCGGCGAGAGAATGTCATGTGCGGTGCTCCAACATAACGGGGGCAAGAAGGCGGACGGGCGTGAGCCCCACGATCTTCCGTTTCACGCCAGCACCACCATTTCGTGCTCGGCGACTTGATCCAGCTCGAACTCGGCCCGGCCCCCCTCGATGCGCATAGGTGCGTGCCGACCGGCCACCAGCAGCGTCGCGGCCGCTGGGTTCGTGCCGGGCGGCAGTGCGACACTCACCTGCAGTGGCCCGACCGGCGTCGTTTGTCGCACCGCGCCCGCCTGATTATCTGCCCCGGTAAGGTTGACGAGGTGAAGAACGAGACCGTCGCCGCGCTGCTCGACCCTCGTGGCCAATTTCGCCGGCCCGGCCACGCGCAGTGGGACTGCTGGACCGGTGGCCCAGGCAAGGAGGTTTTCCAAGAGAGTCCGATGATCGGCGATAGGGTCGATCCCATACCGGCGGTCGAAATCTGCCGGCATGTACGCGACCCGGCCCCGGCCGAACGTACCGACCACCAGGCCGGGTACATCCGTTCGCTCCACCCTGGGGTAGACTTCATCAATCGGACTGCTCGGGAACGGCGGCACATAGGTCATCAGCACAGCGCGGTCGACCGACACCGATTGCGGCCATAGGACGCCGCCGTACGCGAGCAGGTCCGTGGCGTCGAAGCCCTTCAGGATCGGGTGGCGCGGCCCGGGCTCGGCGCGCTCGCCGGCCTTGTGCGGGCCGTGCGTCCGCGCCGCGTACTCCGGCTTGAGGCGCACATAGTCGTGCTTGCGAGGCGACGTCTGTCGCGGGGGCGGCGCGCCCTGGATATTGACGCCAAACACGTCCTGCAGCGCGTAATCGCTGCGGGCGCGCCCCATCGCGTCGTAGAGGCTAGTGACGCCGGTCGCGATCAGAACGCCGCCGCCGCGCACGAACTCGCGCACAGCCGCAGCTTGCGCGTCGCTCATCACCGCCACCTCGGGCAGGATCAGGACATCGACACCCCGCAGCCCTGCGCCGAGGCGACTCTCGTCCCACACCTCGTGGGGCAAGTTGACGTCGCGCAAGGCCTTCGCCATGCCGCGGAAGGGGGCTTCGGAGAGCCTTTGGACCTGTTCGCGGCCGTAGAGTGTCGCTGACGTCGGCGACCAGACCAACGCGATCCTCGCCGGGGCCATCGGCCCGCCCCAGCGCTCACCGTTCTGAGCCGCCCAGTTCATCACGGGCGTGGCGACGGACAGCGTCCGAAGGTCCGAGGTGAGGTTCGCCGGCAGCTCGACAGCGGGGGCGAGGCCGCCCGTCAGGCCGGCCAGAATTGCCAGGCGCGCCTCGCCGGGCGCCGCGCTGGCCGCTGCGAATGGCCGAACACCTCGGTGATAGGTGGGAGTCAGGAGCACGATCGGCTTCCCGCGCGCCAGGCCCGCCAGATAGAGGCCGTCGTCCACCAGCTCGCCGAACCGCCCGACGCGCGCGGCGTCCGCGTTGTCGACGAACAACATCGGGGCCTCGGCAGCCAGCGCCGCCACGTCCTGGAAGCGCGCGATCTGCGCGGTTCGCACCGTCGGGATGAGGCCGATCCACCGCGCGGAGCCGTTCGCCCGGCTCGCCGCCTTGTCGTTGGCCCGCCACATCTCGGTGCGGCGCGCCCTGTTCCAGGCAACCCACTGGTCGAAGATCGCGGCATCCCGATCCGTGGCGAGGGGGAGATCGGCGCTGGCGGCCGCGCGGAAGCCGCCCTGGCAGGCGGCGCAATAGCAGATCTTGTCCCAGCCGAGGCCACTCCAGCCGACGCCCAGAACGCCGTCCACAGGCGCTTGCGCCACCGCCCGCGAGATCCTCTCGGACAGAGGGGCGTCGAAGAAGCCGCCGTTCACGCAAGCGGCGTACCCGGTATCGACCGCGATCGGCTCGCCCTTGTCATCCCGTGCGACCCAGGCCGGATTCGCGGCGACGTCTTCGCGCGTCAGCGGCTTTACGGTCACGCTGGCCAGCACCGCCATGCCCGCGGCGCGCGCCGCTTGAGCCAGCGTCGTCAGCGGGCGAAGCCCTTCGGCCCCGTCACCCGCGGGGAGGACGACCCCCTGGACCGAGAATCCGCGCCATTGGGCGGTCCACCACGCCGCATCCGACGCGGCACGATCGGCGAGGTTGACGTAGCACCACGTCCTGGCCGCGCTCCAAGCCGCAGCCCCGTTCGAGGGAGAATCGTCCTGCATCATCGCTGCACGCGCTTGGCGTTCAGGCGGCACCGGGCCGACGCCGGCGTTAGGCAAATCTTGCGCCACTGGGTCATCCTTGTCCTCCAAAGGCATTTATTGATAAGGGTTCGAACCCTTGGCATGCATGCATTCTGCTTCGGTCGATAAGGGCGGCATCTCTCCAGATATGCGTAATCTTATCGGCGCTAAGTCATATGAACAACAAGAAGATGGCGCAACGCATATAACTTTGCGTAGGAAGTCGCCTGCGACTATCCCGCCGAAACGGCGAGGCTCGCCGGCCTGATCGCCGACGCACGCGTGGGCTGCGCCTTCGTTGCCGCGGATAACCGCGCGAACCAATCCCGCGCAGCCGGTTCGTGCGACGGCTGAGATTCTGTCCTTCTGGGATGCCGGCCGGGCGAACGTTGAACGTCGGCTTCTGACAAGAGCTGGCGTTCGACATGTCGCATGCGAACGTCGGGAATGTCCCCATCCCCGTCGTTGCTGGTCAAATGGGCAGACGGCAGGTTTCGGGAAAGCGCCGGCGTAACCTGAATGGCGGGGTTTGGGGAGCAGCCATCGCATCCGATTGGGCAGAAATGGGCTGGGTTCCTGTCCGGCATCTTTTCGGACCGCGAAGTCGATAGCCGCCGTTGATCGCATTCCACAGACGCCGCGGCAACCGACCCTTTCCGGCCGTTCGGTAGGTCGGCGGGACATCCCGAAACCGCCGTTCCACCAACTCACAGCGTTGGCGCGCTCCACTCCGAACCTTGCGAGCCGAAGAACAGTGACGTAGAAGGAGGCTGCATCAAGAGTTGGGGCGACGCCCGACGCCAACCTGCCAATCCGGGCAAGGTGGCTCTCCGAAAGGAGGATGTGGCCGAGCCGGCAACAAAACGGACCGTGTCACGCGTCGCCTGCAAACGAGCAGGGAGCGAGAGTGTGACGGACGATCTACAATGGCAGCCGCAGGCATCATTCTACTTCGCCAATGCGGCGGCCGGCGTTATGTTGCCGGACGTTCTTGAGGCTACCATAGGGCACCTCCGGCGCGAGGCTGCTATTGGCGCAGTACCAGCGGCAGCCGAAGCATCTGACCTGCTGGCGACTGGCTATGCCGCAGCTGCCCAATTGATTGCGGCCGACGTGGCCGAAGTCGCGTTCGTCGAAAGCGGAAATCGGGCGCTTGCCGCGCTGATCCAATCAGCCGCTCTTAAACCCGGCGATCACGTTCTGGTCGATCGTACATGCTGGGGTGGAACGCTCCAGATGCTGTCCAGCTATCCCGATATCATCATTGACGTGATGCCCGTCGATCAACATGGCCGAGTTGATGTGGATGCAGCCCGGGAGCAGGCTCACCCCGCGACCAAACTCATCGTGCTGACATGGTGCCCCGCTACATGTGGCTTCTTCAATCCTGCTGAGGCGGTAGGCCTAGTCGCCGAGGACATCGGTGCGTTCTACATCGTCGATGCCTGCCAAGTCGCCGGCCAGCGTTCGATCAACGTCAGCGATCTGCGCTGCCACGGCCTCGCGGCTAGCGGACGTAAATGGCTGAGAGGCCCACGGGGAACCGCGCTGCTATACGCATCGCGGGCCTACCTTGCTGCTACCCGGCCGTTCATGCCGGATCAGTTCGGCCAAGGCAGAACGGACGCACGACGCTATCGGTGAAATCGCAGCAAGAACCGAAGCCGCGATCGAATTGGTGCAGCATCGCCTCGAACAAGAGTCGGTCGATTGGCGGCGTGCTTCCTACCGCAATCTGGCAACCAACCTGGCATCATACAAAGCCGCATTGCTGGATGGCCGGCTCCGCACACCGGGCGCAGGGTTAGGCTGGGGTGCTGGGAAAGCCATTTCCGATTGGGGGCTGGACGATGTCGAGGTCAGCGCGGCCGTCGAGTTCGCAGAAGGACTTTATCGCGACGGCCGCTGAGGCCCCGTACTGTACGGCCACCACTTTATGAGTTCACGACCTAACGCGCCTCGCGTGGTATATGATTAACCCTGCCTAACAGGGGTAAGCCAATGCGAGTCGGGGTTACTTTAGTGGTGGCGGCGCTACTCGCGGCCACGCCGGCCAATGCCGCGGTACTCTATTCGATCACGGATCTCGGCACGCTTGGGGGGACTTCCAGCAGTGCCTCGGGCATCAATGCCTCGGGGTGGGTGACGGGCTCCAGCAATCTTGTCGGTGATACGATCAGCCATGCCTTCCTGTATGACGGTTCTAAAATGAAGGACCTCGGCGCGCTTGGCTCGGGAGAGAGTGCCGGCTCCGCCATTAATAACTCCGGGCAGGTCACAGGAAGAAGTAATTCTGGCGACGGGAAGACCGAAGCTTTTCTCTATGATGGCACCAAAATGGCCGGTCTGGGTACGCTTGGAGGATCCTACAGCAACGGCATTGGCATCAACGACTCAGGAGAGGTGACGGGAACCAGCAATATTGCCGGTGACAATACGGAACACGCATTTCTGTACGACGGCACCAAAATGACCGACCTTAACCCACTTGGCGGCTTTGCCAGTGTGGGCAATGGCATCAATGCTTCAGGCCAGGTGACGGGTGGGACTACATATAGCGCAGGACAAAGGGCATTCCTGTTCGACGGCGCTAGCACTATCGACATCGGTACACTCGGCGGTGATTTTTACACCGAGGGTTTTGCCATCAACGCCTCAGGACAAATAACAGGAACTAGCAATATTGGAACTTTTGACGCTTCCGGTTTTCCATTATACCATGCTTTCTTGTTTGATGGTTCCAAAATGATCGATCTTGGGACGCTTGAGGGAAAAACCGACAGTGTAGGTTTGGCTATCAATGATCTGGGGCAGATCGTTGGCTATAGCCTTCCCGGCAGTAGCCAATTCTTCGATGCTCACGCCTTTATCTACGACGGAACCGGTATCGTCGATCTCAACGACCTGATCGATTCCCAAGAGGGCTGGCTCTTGAACATTGGCCGAGGCATCAACGACCGAGGCCAAATCGTTGGCGAAGGAACGCGCGACGGTTTTCACATTCGCGCATTCCTGCTCACGCCCATCCCGACCGGTGCCGTTCCCGAGCCCGCCGCCTGGGTGATGATGATCGCCGGGTTCGGGCTTACCGGCGTGGCGATGTGCCGCCACAATGAGGGCGCTGTCAAACTGGCGTGATCCCCTAGCGGGAGTTAATACCGTACGCCCAAAAGGCAGTGCAGCGCTTTCAGCGTCAGCGACAACGCCTTGAGGAAACGCCCGATTTCCACCCCATTCCAGATGTGACACAGGCTCGATTCAACCACTCCTGATCGTGCCCTATCGTCGATCGACGACGCGAGGGAGACACGGGAATGGCGAAGTTCCACGAAGCGAATTATCAGTCACGGCGCATCAAGCTTTCGCACCAGATTGCCGATGCACAGCGGGCGTACACGGAAGCGACGATCGCGCTGGAGTTTGGCGAGGGCGATCAGGCCGCGGTGAACGCTGCACGTGAGCAGATCACGGCGCTCAAGGACCAACTGGTGGGCGTTGAAGCGGCGTTTCAGCGCTCGCAGGCGCAAGCTGTGGCCGGGAAGGCAGCATCGGAGCGATCGGGCCGGCTGGCCGCCATCAAGGCAGTCGAGGCCAGTCTGAAGAAGCGGAAAGCCGCTGCTGACGACATGGCCGAGGCGGCTGCAGCGCTCGGTGCGGCCTGGCAGCGTTTCGAGAAGGCGAATGCTGACATCACGGCCACCGCCAAGCCGTTCCTGCCGGACCTGGGCATGGAGGGCATTCGCAACCTGGCCTATGAACTGACCGGCGATTTCCATTCGGCCAAGCCTTACATCGGCCATGCCTTGATCGATGCGGGGCTCAAGCTCAGCAGCAATCATTTCACTGAATCACATTCGCGCTTCCGCGGCAGCTCGAACGAGAAAGCGCCACCGCTCCCCCGGTATGTCAGGCATCTTATGTCGTTGACGCAGACGATGTAGGGGATCTCCGATACTGCCTCCAGGGCGTTCGCTCGGCATGGGCCATGCTTGACGGCACTGACGATCCAGTCGTGCGGCTCACGCGCGAATATGCCGATCACGTGGGCATCGCGAACAAGCCGGATCGTTTCCGCTGGAAGCACGAAGGCTATGAGATGCCTCAGGGCGGGGAGGCGTAAAATGGACCCGATCTACCATATCAACGATAGAGGTGATTGCGTCATACCAAGCGTGATCGCCGGTACGTCTCCCGCGTTGGCTGCGCTTATCGAAGGGTACAGGGAAGCGTTCTTTGGGACCGGCGACGACTGCGCCGATCGCCAGCACATCACCGCCATGCAGGTGAAGGATTTCGTCCCATCAAACCCGGCTGACATCGCCTCGAAGATATTGATCGGTCTGCACTATGCTAACCCGTTGTGCGACGGCGATCAGCTGGCGACGATGACAGAAGACGCGCCATGTGATCGATTGGCGCTCGAAATCATTCTCACTGGCTTGGGCGAACTCACCAATCTCGCGGCCGGGGGAGGTGACAATGGATGAGCACATCCCCATGCACCCGGCGAAGTGTCGCTTTTATGATGAAGGTGCGCTCAGAAGCCGAGCGCCCGCGCCGCGTTCACCACGCGCGCGGCATGGGCGCGGGGCGTAACTCCCTTCTGCAGGGCGGTCAGGTCCGGCACCTCAATCCCCACGTGGAAGTCGGGCGGCAGCACCTCCAGCATCTCGGCCAGCGGCAGCTCGCCTTCGCCGGGCACGAGCCGGTGAAAGATAGCCTCCTCCATATAGGGCATGCCCGGGGAGGTCAGCGGCGCGTCGCACAGCTGCGCATAGCCGAGGCGGCCGCGCGGCAGGGCACGGATGTCGTCGAACGAGCCGCCGGAGCGGATCAGGTGCATGACGTCGAACATCAGGCCGCAATGATCGCCGACATGGTCTGCCACGGCCTGTGCCATCGGCAGGCTGCTGATCATATTGGTCGGTGCGAACTCGACCATGAAGCGCATGCCGCGCTCCACCACCATCCCCGCGAGGATGGCGAACTGGTCGTGTGCGCGGGCAAGGTCCGGCTCGCGGCTGATCGCGTTGACCCGCACCGCGCCGAGCCCGGCCATCATGTCGAGGTCGGCGGCCCGCTCGCCCACGTCGCGGTCGGGTAACACCATGAAGCCCTCGGCAAGTGCGATGCTCAGGCCGGTGTCGGCCAGTGCCGCCCTGAGTTCGGCGCGCAGCGCCGCGTCGCTGGACAGCGACCAGGGCTGGTACAAGCGGAGCGGCGCGACACCGAACGCGGACAGGTCCATCGACGCCGTCGTCAGCGACACGCCCGAGCACCCGAGTTCGGCGGCGAGGCGCACATGGTCGACCGGGTTCATGCCGAACAGCGTGAGCGCCTCCAGCCCGAGGCGGTTGACACCCGCGCTCATCGGCCGGCCGCCAGGTGCGGGCTACGCGCCGAGTCGCCGGAACGGGATTTTCGGGTTTCGATCGTCATTGTTTCTATCCTTTCCGCGTTGGCCGCGCGCGTCATTCGGGGGGATAGGCGATCTCTCCGGCCATTTCCACCGGATCGGCGCGGGACCCGGCGGTGACGGCGGCGCGTTCTAGGCCATTGACGACCTTCTTATTGCCGCGCAGCATCATACCATGTCCCGCCGGGCGAGAGTGTCGACCGAACGATGAACGACCTGCACCACGGCCAACGCGCCGGGGTTTTTCTGTCAGTCGCGTTCACCGCTTCTCCGAGAGCCTTGCGCTCTCGAAGGCGTATGCCGATGCGGAATGGTGGATACCGATCTACCGCCAAGCCTTCCCGCGCCTGATGACAGCAGTCTCGATCCGCGAGGACGGCTGGGCTCAGCGTGGCGGGGTTTTTGCACCCAACCTGCGCTCCAGATCCATTGCGTACAGTTCAAGCGCCGGGAGCAATGTCTCGCAGGTCGTGGAATCGATCAGCCGACGAATATGTGTCAGGCGCTCCTGCGCCTCCAGAACACGCGGCGATGCGCTCGCGGTCATGTCATCCTCCATATAATGAGCAACGAGCCTAGCAGCGCCGAGCTTGCCTGAATTTGATGCGCGTCAAAGAGAGCGCTCGGTGGCAACCCTTGCCCCGCCGGCTTCGGCTGGCGGGTTTTTTATATCCAGCCAGTTGCACGGAACGTAAACCGCGTGCGCCTCGTTCGTGAGTGCATGGTGAGTACACGCGCCGAACTAGGCCAGAGAATTTCCGGGCGATCTTCTCCAAAAAATCGTTTATTTTGAAAGTGGTGGACGCACCAGGGCTCGAACCTGGGACCCGCTGATTAAGAGTCAGCTGCTCTACCAACTGAGCTATGCGTCCATGGCTGCGGCGGAATCGCCTTGACCGGCATGACTGCCCTTGGGCCGTGATGCGGCGCGCCGGGTAGCAGGTGGCGGGGGTGGTGTAAACCTCGCAGAATAGAATTGTTACAGGCCGCCGCGCGGCTGCGCCCGTTCGGAGCGGGCGATCGCCATCAGCAGGCCGATCGAAAGCATCACCGTCATCATCGCCGATCCGCCGAATGACACCAGCGGCAGGGGAATGCCCACCACCGGTGCCAACCCCATCACCATCATCAGGTTGATCGCGAAATAGAAAAAGATCGTCGTGGAGAGCCCTGCGGCTGCAAGCTGCGAGAAACGCGCCCGCGCCGCCAGGGCGACACGCATGCCCCAGTTCACCAGCAGAAAATAGGCGAAGATGAGCGGTATGCCGCCAAGCAGCCCCCATTCCTCGGCCATGGTCGCGAATACGAAGTCGGTATGCCCCTCGGGCAGATAATCGAGATGGCTTTGCGTTCCCTGCAGGAAGCCCTTGCCGGTGATGCCACCCGAGCCGATCGCAATCTTGGACTGGATGATGTGATAACCCGCGCCAAGCGGATCCTTTTCCGGATCGAGGAAAATCTCGATTCGGTCGCGCTGATAGCCGTGCAGCATCGAAAGCGCGATCGGGAAGGCCGCTGCCACCATCAGTGCGCCGCCGACGAACAGCCGCAACGGGAGCCCCGCCAGGAACATCACGGTCAGCCCGCCTGCCATGATCATCAGCGCCGTGCCGAGGTCGGGCTGGACCAGAACCAGCAGAAACGGCACGCCGATCAGCGCGCAGGCCGGCCAGATCGCGTTCCAGCGCCGCGTTTCTCCGGCTGGGAGCAGATCGTAGAAGCGGGCGAGCGTCAGAACGATGACGGGCTTCATCAGCTCGGAAGGCTGGACGGTGATGAAACCCAGGTCCAGCCAGCGCCTGCTGCCGCCACCGACGACCCCGAGCACTTCGACGGCAATCAGCAGAAGCAGCAGCACCGCGTAAAGCGGGAAGGCGATCTGCTTCAAGCGATCAGGGTTCACGCGTGAAAGCGCGATCGCCGCCAAGATGAATAGGATGAGCTTGATGCCCTGGGAAAGCGCCCAGGGCCGGAGGCTTCCGCCCGCTGCCGAATAGAGCACGACCAGGCCGAAGCTGCCGATGGCCAGCACGAGCAGAAGCAGCTTCCAAGGCAGCCGCGCAATCGAAGCGGGGACCAGCGAGGCCGTGCTCATTCCGGCCGATCTCCGCTTTGATTGGCAGCAGCAGGAACAGTCGCAGAAGCTTCCGGATCGGGATTGGCCGCCTGCAGCTGCTGTGCCTGCCAATGAGCCGCATCAGCGCGCATGCGCGCGGCGATGTCGCCGCCCCAGCCTTCCTCCATCTTCAGCAACGTATCCATGGCGCGCGCCGGATCGAACAAATAGGTCATGCAGTCGCGCGCGATCGGCGCAGCCGTCACGATATGGCCGCTATGCTCCAGGATGATACCGCATGCGTAGCGCGGTGCGCCATAAGGCGCGAAGCCCATGAATAGCGAATGATCACGTAGCTTGAAGGGCAGGGCGGTATCGCCGAGCACGCCAGACTTGCGCTCTGCCATGCTGATGCGGCGCACCTGCGCGGTACCGGTTTTACCCGCAAGCTCCACGCCTGGCACCTGCAGCCGGGCGGATCCGGCGGTACCCCCGCCATTGACCACGGCGTGCATCGCGTCCTGTACGAAGGCGAGATGTTCGGGATCGATCGGCAAGTCGCCGCCCTGGGGCGGGTAGTGCCGGTTGACGATGAGCCGCGGCGCCAGCGCGCGCGCCGAGGCGATCCTGGTGGCCATGGTGGCAAGCTGAAGCGGATTGGCCAGCATATAGCCCTGGCCGATTGTCGCGTTCACTGTGTCTGCGACGGTCCATGCGCTTTTGTATTTTCTCAGCTTCCACGCGCTATCGGGGACGGTGCCGTAGCGCTGCGTGGTGTAGGGTAGCGGGAATTGTTCGCCGAGGCCGAGCGATCGCGCCATCGGTGCGATGGCATCGATGCCAATCCGCTGCGCCATCGTATAGAAATAGATGTCGCAGCTCTGGGCGATGGCGCGCTTCATATCGACGCCGCCATGGCCGTGCCGCCGCCAGCAATGAAACAGGCCAGTGCCGACCCTAAGCGTACCGGAACAAACAACCACCTGTTCGGGCTTGATGCCGGCGCGCAGCAGCGCCAGCGCGACCATCGGCTTCACAGTCGAGCCGGGCGGATACAGCCCTTGCAGGATCTTGTTGATCAACGGCCGATGGTCGTTGGCCGAGAGCATATTCCATTCGCTGTGGCTGATGCCGTCCGAAAAGCTGTTCGGATCATAGGCGGGCATCGAGGCCATGGCGAGAATGCCGCCGGTTTGCGTATCGAGCATCACGACCGAGCCGGACGCCGGACCGAGACGCCGCGCCGCATATTCCTGAAGCCCGATATCGATGGTGAGCTGGAGGGTATGCCCGACCGTCTCAGGACGGGTAGTCAGCTCCCGGACCAGCTTGCCGTGTGCGGTCACCTCGGACCGTTTGGCGCCCGGCTGGCCGCGCAGCCAGCTTTCCATCGTGCGCTCAAGCCCGTCCTTGCCCACCTTGAAGCCGGGGGTAACGAGCAACGGATCATGCGTTTTCTCATAGTCGGCAGCCGAGGCTGCGCCGACATAGCCGACCAGATGCGCGATCGCCGCTCCTGTGGGGTAATAACGCGCCGTGCCGCTTGCCGGAACGACGCCGGGCATGTCGGGCGTGCGGAGGCTCACGGCCGCGAACCGGTCATAATCCAGGTTGCTGGCCACCTGCACCGGCTGGTAGTCGGCTGCCTTGGCGAGATCCTCGTGAATGCGATCGACCTCTTCGGGAGGCAGTGTGAGGATCTGCTTCAGCTCGCGGATCGCGGCTTCCGCGTCGTGCAACTGGTTGGGAATCAGGTCGACGCGGAAGTCGGTCCGGTTGATAGCGATTGGCTTCCCGAAGCGGTCGATGATCCATCCGCGCCGCGGCGGGATGATGGTGAGCTGTACACGATTGCTTTCGGCAAGGAGGCTGTAGCGCTCATTCTCCGCGATCGCGAGCCAAGCCATGCGGGCCGCCAGCATCGCCGCCACGCCCCCCTGCGCCGTTCCGAGCAGAAGGGTCCGCCGCGTGAAGCTGAACGTCTGCGAGTTCTGCGTGACGATCTTGCCGGTGCGCATCAGCCCATTAGGACGGGAACGGGTCCGCTCACAATGGCAGTCGCCAGCGATCGAGCCGAACGCAGATGCGGACCAGCCCGGGGAAGCAGAGAATGGACAAGGCGATTTGCGGCAGAAGCGTCTCGATCGCCATCGGCGAACTGCGGAGCCCAGAAAACCAGTAGCCCGCAAGCATATAGATGATCGCAAAGATGGCGCCGACCAGCCAGTCGATCCAGAAATCGCGCCAGATAAAATAGGAGTCCATCAGGTCGAGCACCAGCAAGGTGAGCGTCCACAAGCTGATCGCGGTTCCCAGCGGCTGCCCGGAAACGAGATCGTCGAACAGGCCCAGCGGCAGCCCGATCCAGACCGGCCAGAGTTCGGGGCGCAGCAGCCGCCATGCAAGCAGCATGAGGAAACCCAGCGGAGGCATCAGAGGCGCCGTGCTGACCAGCGGCGCAAGCGCCGCGAGCGATGCGATCATCGTGGAGAGGACGGGCACCACGCGCACGCGGACACGCGTGACGCGAAGGCTTTCGGTGGTGATCGTCCGTTCGGCCATCAGGGCGTCCCGCTACGCGATGGCGGCAGGGCCGGTTGATAGGGCTGGCGTACGAGCGCGAAATCGGCGGTGTCGGGATTGGCGAGCGGCCATCCGATCGCGCTATCCCCGTCGACGCTGGTGATCACCGCAACCGGCACGTCGGGCGGGTAAATGCCGCCCGTTCCCGATGTCGCCACGACGTCACCTTTGCGGAACGGCCTCGCGCCCGGCAGCAGCGAGCTGATCAACAACGTGCCGTTTCCGCGGCCGCGCGCAAGCGCGGCGACGCCGCTGCGCGTCAGCCGCACCGGCACTGCGCTTTCCGGATCGGTCAGGAGCAGCACGCGCGAGGCCGACCGGCCGGTTTCCAGGATGCGGCCAATCAACCCGTCGGCAGCGATGACGGGCTGGCCCGAACGCACGCCATCCTTCTCGCCAGCGGCAAGGGTTCCGAAGCGGCGTGCCGAAGAGAGGCTGGAGCCGATCAGCCGGGCGGTGGCCACCGGCTGGCTTTGATAGTCGATGAGCTTGAGCAGGCGGCGGAGCTGGAGATTCTGTCGGCGGATCGCCTGCGCTTCGAGAAGAGCATGGCGGCTTCGTTTCAGCTCGGCGCGCAGGGCTTCGTTCTGGCCGCCTGCCTCAATATAATCGCCGATATTCCGGCCAATCGTCTGAATGCCGGTCACGATGCTTCGTCCGCCGGAAGTGACGGGGGCAGAAACGTCCAGCGCGGTGGCGCGCAATTGGCCAAAACCCTCCGGGTCCAGCCTGCTCAGCATGACCAGCGCCAGCCCGCATACGACGCCGACCACGGCAATCACATAGCCGATGAACAGACCGAATTGAATGCGACGCGAGAAGCCCGGACGCCGGTTGCGGGGCGGCGCCATCCGCCGAAAAGCCGCCTCAGGCGGTCAACAGCACGCCGCGGAAGATCGGATCTTCCAGGGCCCGGCCCGTACCAAGCGCGACGCAGGTAAGCGGATCGTCCGCGACCGTGACCGGGAGGCCAGTCGCTTCGCGCAGCACCTCGTCCAGCCCGGTCAGCAAGGCGCCTCCACCAGTCAGAACAATGCCTTGATCGACGATGTCGGCAGCCAGTTCGGGCGCGGTATTTTCAAGCGCGATGCGCACGCCCTCGACGATCTGGGAGACAGGCTCGGTGAGTGCCTCGGCGATCTGGCCCTGGGTGATCGAGATTTCCTTGGGCACGCCATTGACGAGGTCGCGGCCCTTGATGTGGATGGTCGATCCCTTGCCGTCCGCGGGCATTTTGGCGACACCCACCTCCTGCTTGATCCGCTCAGCCGTGGCTTCGCCGATCAACAGATTGTGATTGCGGCGTACATAAGAGGAAATGGCCTCATCCATCTTGTCGCCGCCGACGCGAACCGAGGTGGTGTAAGCAAGGCCGCGCAGCGAGAGCACGGCGACTTCCGTCGTGCCGCCGCCGATATCGACCACCATCGATCCGATCGGCTCGGTAACCGGCATATCGGCGCCGATCGCCGCCGCCATCGGCTCCTCGATCAGCCAAACCTGCGACGCGCCTGCGTTGGATGCCGCATCGCGGATGGCGCGGCGTTCGACCGAGGTAGAGCCCGAGGGGACGCAGATCACGATCTCGGGCCAGCGCGGGAAGCGGCGCTGACCATGGACCTTGTGAATGAAATGCTTGATCATCTGCTCGGCGACGTCGATGTCCGCGATCACGCCGTCGCGTAAGGGGCGGATCGCCTCGATCTGATGGGGCGTCTTGCCCATCATCAGCTTGGCATCGTCGCCAACGGCCTTGACGCGTTTCACGCCGTTGATCGTCTCGATCGCGACCACCGACGGTTCATTGAGAACGATGCCCCGCCCGCGCAGATAGACGACCGTGTTCGCCGTGCCGAGATCGATCGCCATGTCATGCGACATGAACTTGAAAAAACGCGTCCAGAACATTCAGCCCTGCCTTATCCTTCCCCGCCGCAACCACGGCCGCGCTGCTTCTCATGCCATGGAAAAATCAAATATGGGAGCACAGATGGCGGGTCGCGGGAAGCCGTCGCTTGGGCTAGAGACCTGTCCATGTCAATACGCCGCCTGCCCGAGCATCTGGTGAACCGCATCGCGGCGGGCGAGGTGGTGGAGCGGCCGGCGAGCGCGCTCAAGGAGTTGGTCGAAAACGCGATCGATGCGGGGGCCGGGCGGATCGCGATCCGGCTTGCCGACGGCGGTCTCGCAGGGATCGAGGTGATCGACGACGGCTGCGGCATGACGATCGATGAGATCGCGCTGGCGCTTGAGCGGCATGCAACCTCCAAACTGCCCGATGACGCCATCGAGGCAGTCGAGACGTTGGGTTTTCGGGGCGAAGCGCTGCCCTCGATTGCTAGCGTTTCGACGCTGCGAATCGAGAGCAGGGTGCGGGGCAGCGACGGCTGGGCGCGCGTGATCGACAATGGCCAGCTTGTAGAAGAGGGGCCGGCCGCGCTTCCTCCGGGCACGCGGATCAAGATGGACGGGCTGTTCGAGCGCGTTCCCGCCCGACGTAAATTTTTACGCTCCGCGCGTGCGGAATATGCGGCTTGCGCGGACGTTGTGAAGCGGCTGGCGATGGCGCGACCGGATGTCGGCTTCACGCTGGAACATGACGGGCGGCGAATATTTTCGGTGCCGCAGGGGGAAGCACGCGCCGAGCGCGTGGCCGCGGTTACCGATCGCAGCCTCGCCGAGAATAGCGTGGCCATCGATTATGCGCGCGGCGAGGTTCGGCTTGGCGGCGTCGCCGGGTTGCCGACGTTCAACCGGGGTGTGGCTGACCATCAATATCTGTTCGTCAACGGCCGACCGGTGCGGGACAGGCTGCTGATCGGCGCGGTGCGGGGCGCGTACCAGGATTTGCTCGCGCGAGACCGGCATCCGGTAGTGGCGCTCTTCGTCGATCTGCCAAGGCATGAGGTCGACGTGAATGTGCACCCGGCAAAAACAGAGGTTCGCTTCCGCGATGCGGCCCTGATCCGAGGGATAATCGTGGGAGGGCTGCGCGACGCGCTGGACCGTGCCGGGCATCGCAGTTCGCAGGCGGCGCGGCCCATGACCTGGACAAGCGAAACCTCTTCGCAGCGCCCCAATCCTGCGGCTTTGGCGTCAGGCGGATTACGCGCTAATGCCGGTTCCACCTTCGCGACGGGCGTTCGGCCAAGCTGGGGTGCCGCTGCTGCGATGAAGGAGGATGTGCTCGATTTCCGGGCGACCCCCGCCGCCAGGGCTGAGACCGCTGAACAGGCAGTGCCTGAACGTGCACGTTTTCCGCTTGGGGTGGCGCGGGGCCAGGTGGCGGCGACCTATATTGTCGCCGAGGCCGAAGATGGCCTGGTGCTTGTGGATCAGCATGCTGCGCATGAGCGGCTGGTGCTGGAGCGGATGCGCACGGCGATGAACAACGGCGGCGTTGCCCGCCAGGCGCTGCTGCTGCCGGAAGTGGTCGAGCTCGACGAAGCGGCTTGCGACCGGCTCGAGGATCGCTGCACAGAGCTCGCCGAAATGGGCCTTGAGCTGGAGCGTTTCGGGCCGAAGGCAATGCTGGTGCGCGCGACCCCGGCGCTGCTGGGGCAGGGGGATATTCGTGGATTGGTGACCGATCTGGCCGATGAGCTGGCCGCCTATGACTCGGCGGTGACGCTCAAGGAACGGCTCGATCATGTCGCGGCGACGATGGCGTGCCACGGATCGGTGCGCGCCGGGCGGATATTGTCGGTCGCCGAAATGAACGCGCTGCTGCGGGAGATGGAAGTGACGCCCCATTCCGGCCAGTGCAACCACGGGCGGCCGACCTGGGTAAAGCTCGGCCATGGCGACATCGAAAAGCTGTTCGGGCGGAAGTAACCGGGGTTCTTGACGGCACGCGTTCGCGTCAGCGGCTTCACTCTGCTTCGCCGATCAGTCATGGACTGGCCATGCCCAAGAAGATGCGTGCCGATCAGTTGCTGGTGGAACGGGGATTGGCGGAAAGCCGCGCTCGCGCGCAGGCGCTCATCCTGGCCGGGTTGGCTTATGCCGGCGAGCGCAAGATCGCCAAGGCCGGCGATCAGCTGCCGGAAGACGCGGCCTTGACGCTGAAGGGCCGCGATCATCCCTGGGTATCGCGCGGCGGGATCAAGCTCGCGCATGCGCTCGATCAATGGGGCTGGGAGGTCACGGACAGTGTGGTGATCGACGTGGGCGCATCGACCGGCGGCTTTACGGATGTGCTGCTCAGCAAGGGGGCGGCGCGCATCTACGCGGTCGATTCGGGGACGAATCAGCTGGCTTGGAAACTGCGCCAGGATCCACGCGTGGTCGTGCTGGAGCAAACCAATGCCCGCTATCTGACAAAAGACCAGATTCCCGAACCGGTCGACCTCGTCGTTTGCGATGCGAGCTTCATTGGCTTGTCAAAAGTGCTCGCCGCTCCGCTGGCGCTGGCCAAGGACAGCGCACGGCTGGTGGCGCTGATCAAGCCCCAGTTTGAAGCGGGGCCGCAAGAGGTTGGAAAGGGAGGAGTTGTTCGCGATCCCGCCGTGCATCAGCGTGTCTGCCAGGAGGTGCGGGACTGGTTGGAAAGCATCAGCTGGAAGGTTCTGGATTTCATCGAGAGCCCAATCAGGGGACCCGAAGGGAATGTGGAATTCCTGATCGGCGCCGAACGGCGCGCGCGTTAACCTATCGTTGGGCTTGTTTCGAACCTGTATCAACGGCTAGTCACCGTTCCGCTGCGTTCAAGCGGCACTGGACGATGGTTCGGTGGAACGACAATATGCCGAGCCGAGTTGCTGTGCGTTGAAAAGGATACCGATGGGTCAGATCGCTTCAACCTCCCAGCTTCGCATGGCATTCCTGCGTTGGGCGCTGGTCACGATCCCCCTCGTCGAATTGCTGGGGATCTCCAGCGGCCAGCTTTCGGGCTCGGGGTTCGGCAATCCTTGGTTCGATGCGTTGCTCAAGCCGAGCTTCATGCCGCCCGGCTGGGCGTTCGCTGTCATATGGCCGATCCTGTACGCGCTGATGGGGCTCGCCTTGGGCATCATTCTTGCCGCGCGCGGCGCGCGCGGGCGGGGCGTCGCGATCACCTTGTTCATTATCCAGCTCATTCTGAATCTTGCCTGGTCTCCCTTGTTCTTCGCCGCGCATCAGGTGACGATTGCATTCGGAGTCGTGGTGGCGATGCTTGTGGCGGCGGTCGCGACGGCGGCAAGTTTCGCGCGGATCAGGTCCGGCGCGGCTCTGCTGCTGGTGCCGTATATCGCGTGGCTGGTTTTCGCGGCGCTGCTCAATTTCGAGATCATGCAGCTCAATCCCAGCGCAGAAACGCTTGTGCCGGGCGCCAATGGAACCCAAATAGAGCTCTAACCTTTTCCCCTTCGGGTTTTCGCCAGAGGAGGCGGCCATGCAGAGCGAGAACAAGCTTTTTGAAGATTTTGCCAAATTCATGAATGGCGCCGCTGGCACGCTGGCTGGTTTGGGCCGCGAGGCCGAGGCCTCGGTGCGCGAGCGCGCCAAGGAATGGATTGGCGGTCTGGATTTCGTGAGCCGCGAAGAATTCGAGGCGGTGAAAGCAATGGCAGTTGAAGCCCGCGAGGAAATCGATCGCCTGAAGGCCGAATTGGCTGCGCATAGTGCTACTAAATCGTCCGGCGTGGACGCACCGCCGCGGGCTTGAAGGGGACTGACGCCGCAACAGTCCACAGATTTGTGCGCTGATAAGGCGGGCGTTGCTTGCGTGCGACCGGCAGTGACGGCACGGTGCGCGCGATTTGACGGGACCTCCATATGAACGAGGACAATTATTTCGAGACGGTGCGCGAAGCGAGTGCCCCTATCGACATGCTTGAGCAATATTTCGAAGCGCATGGCTGGGCGTTCGAGCGCAGCGGCGACGAGGAGATCCTCGCCAACTACCAGGGCAGCTGGACGCAATATGAGCTGCGCGCGGTATGGCGCGAGGAAGATCGCGTGCTCCAGTTCCTGGCCCTCCCGGATATCCGCGTACCCAGCGACAAGCGCCTGTTGATCTACGAAACGCTGGGGCTGGTGAACGAGCAGCTCTGGATCGGTCATTTCGAGCTTTGGGCAAGTTCCGGCGTTTTGCTGTTTCGCCATGCAGCGCTGCTCGACGGCAACGGCGAGCCGCAACTGACGCTGGATCAGGCCGAAACGCTCATTGAAGCGGCGATCGATGAATGCGAGCGTTTCTATCCGGTGTTTCAGTTCGTGTTATGGGCCGATAAAAGCCCGGCAGAGGCGATTTCCGCCGCGTTGATCGAGACCCAGGGCGAAGCATGATCGGGCCGATCTGGCTCGTGGGCGCCGGAAATATGGGCGGAGCGATGCTGCGCGGCTGGCTGGCCAGCGGAATCGATCCGGCCGGAATTACGGTCATCGACCCCTTCGCGGCCGATCTTCCCGGTGGCGTGACCGTGGTCTCCGAATTTCCCCGGGATGGCGCACCGGATTGCCTCGTACTGGCGGTGAAGCCGCAGCAATTGGATAGTGTAACGGCGAGCTTTGCCGGGCGGGCCGCGCCGCCGCGCCTGCTGCTGTCAGTGTTGGCGGGCGTGGAAACAGACGCCCTGACGCGCGGCTTTGGCGCGCAGCATGTAATCCGTGCGATGCCGAATCTTCCGGCGTCGATCGGGGAGGGCGTCACCGTCCTGTTCAGTGCCGGCGATGATCGGGCGATCCGGGCTGAAGCCGCGACCCTGGCAAGGCCGCTGGGATTAATCGAGTGGATTTCCGAAGAGCGGCTGTTCGATGCCGTCACCGCGCTATCGGGCAGCGGACCGGGCTATGTCTTTCGTTTCATCGAAGCTTTGGCCGAGGCCGGCGCTACGCTTGGACTGGATGAAGGTCTCGCCCGACGGCTGGCGATCGCGACTGCAAGAGGATCGGCATTGTTGGCCGAACGGAGCGATGTTTCCCCTGCCGAACTGGCGGACAGGGTTGCAAGCCCCGGAGGCACCACCCGCGAGGGCCTCAATGTCCTTGACGAAGCAGCGGGGATCAAGCCTCTGCTTCTACGAACCTTGCAGGCGGCGGCACGGCGCAGCGCGGAGCTTGCGGCGACGAGCCGTCGCTAATTATCGATTTCGGTTACCCGCTCCCGCTGCTCCTCGGGAATCAGACCTTCGAGCACCCGCCAGAAACCGGTCACTGATCCCTGGCCGGCCTCCGCATAGGCTTCCGCCATCTTGGCGCGGATGGCGGCGAAGAGTTCGGATTCAAGCTCGATTCCCGTGGCCGTGAGCCGCAGCAGGCGCTGGCGGCGATCACGCTTGCCAGGAAGCGATTCGAGATAACCCTGCTCAGTGAGGTCTCCCAGCACCCGGCCCAGCGATTGTTTCGTGATTCGTAGCAGCTTGAGCAGATCGCCCACGGGCATTTCGGGCCGCCGCGCGATGAAATATAGCGCCCGATGATGCGCACGGCCCAGACCTTGGCGGGTCAGGACGAGATCTGCAGTTGCCGTAAAATTGCTATAACCGAAATAGAGCAGCTCGATTCCACGCCGGATCTCGGCTTCGCGCAGGAATAAGGGTGATGCAGACGGGACAGCCATGTTGACCTATTTTTGCGATCTTTCTAATGCCATGCCGCCTCATGGCGATTTTATCCAGAGCGAGATTTAAGAGAGGCTGCGTGTGACCGGCATCCAATTCAAGGTTCAACCCCATGGCGCTCCTGTTTCTAAGGCACAACGGCAGGAGCTGATTTCCAATCCGGGTTTCGGCAAGGTTTTCACCGATCATATGGTGATGATCCGCTACTCGGACGATCTTGGCTGGCACGACGCGGCGATCCTGCCGCGCGGTCCTCTCTCGATCGATCCCGCCTGCGCCGTTCTTCATTATGCCCAAGAGATTTTCGAGGGGCTGAAGGCCTATCGGCTGCCGGATGGCGGGATTGGCTTTTTCCGGCCTGACGCCAATGCCCGCCGCTTCCAGAAATCTGCCGAACGGCTCGCCATGCCCCAGCTTCCCGAGGACATATTCCTCGAGTCGATTCGTGAGCTGGTCAGCATAGATCGCGATTGGATGCCCACGATCGAGGGGGGCTCGCTCTATTTGCGGCCGTTCATGTTCGCGAGCGAGACGTTTCTCGGCGTTAAGCCGGCCAGCGAATATCTCTATCTGGTGATAGCGTCGCCGGTCGGCGCCTATTTCAAGGGCGGGGCGCCAGCGGTCAGCCTGTGGATTTCGGACGATTACAGCCGCGCGGGGCCGGGCGGCACCGGCGCCGCCAAATGCGGCGGCAACTATGCGGCGAGCCTGCTGCCGCAGTCCGAAGCGATTGCCCAGGGCTGCGACCAGGTCGTGTTTCTCGACGCTGCCGAGCATCGTTACGTCGAGGAGCTGGGCGGGATGAATGTTTTTTTCATCTTCGAGGACGGCTCCATGACCACGCCGGAACTGGGTACGATCCTGCCGGGCATTACCCGCGACTCAATCATGACCCTTGCACGCGATCAGGGCGTTGTCGTTCGCGAGGAAAAATATGCGATCGATCAGTGGAAGGCCGATGCCGAATCCGGACGCCTGCGCGAAGCCTTCGCCTGCGGGACTGCTGCGGTGGTCACACCGATTGGCACGGTGCGCGGCACCACGACCAATTTCACGATCGGCAATGGCGGGCCCGGCATCGTCACGGAGAAATTGCGGTCGCAATTGACCGCAATCCAGCGCGGTCTTGCGCCAGATCCGCATGGATGGCTGCATCGGCTGGACTAGCAGCTTTTCAGCTGCCGCAGCCTCATTCGCCCTGACCATAAAGCCCGAGGTTGCGGACCCGCGCCGCGAACTGATTGCGGGCCGCGGCTTTAGATGCCGGTATAATCCCGGTACCAGTTAACGAAGCGCGGCACGCCGGTGTCGAGCGAGGTCTTGGGCTTGAAGCCAAGGTCGCGCTGAATGGCGCTGATATCGGCATAAGTGGCTGGAACGTCGCCCGGCTGAATCGGCTGATAATCGCGGACAGCGGGCTTGCCGCAGGCAGCTTCGATCAGATCGATCAGATAGCCGAGCTCTTCGGCGCGATGATTGCCGATATTGTAGAGGCGATGGGGGCCGCGGCTGCCGCCAGCTTTCTCCTCGCCATCGTCTGGCGGGGGATTGTCGAGCGCGGCGACCACGCCTGTAACGATATCGTCGATATAGGTAAAATCGCGCTTCATCGCTCCATGGTTGAACACGGCGATGGGTTCGCCCGCCAGAATCTTGCTGGTGAAGATCCACATCGCCATATCCGGCCGCCCCCAGGGACCATAGACGGTGAAAAAGCGGAGCCCGGTTTGTGGAAGGCGATAGAGATGGGCGTAGGTCTCGCTCATCAGCTCATCGGCTTTTTTGGTGGCGGCATAGAGCGACATCGGATGATCGACGCGATCTTCGACACGGAAGGGCAAAGACTCATTGCCTCCGTAAACCGAGGATGACGAAGCGTAGACAAGATGGCTTACACCCCGCGCCCGGCCGACCTCGAGTATGTTGAGGTGGCCGATCAGATTGGAATGTGCGTAAGCGCGGGGATTTTGGATGGAATAGCGCACGCCTGCCTGCGCGCCCAAGTGAACGATGCGATCGATGTCGGATCCCTTAAGCGCGGCATCCAGCGCGTCATGGTCCGCGAAATCGAGTTCGATGAAACGAAAATCCCCCTTTTCCCCGTCGAGCGCGGAGATGCGGTCGCGCTTGAGTTGAGGAGGATAATAGTCGTTGAGGTTATCGATGCCGAATACGCGTTCGCCCCGGCGGAGCAATGTGGCGCAGACATGATAGCCAATGAACCCCGCTGCTCCCGTAACCAATATCGCCATTGCCCGCCTGCCTTTGATCTTCTTTTGCGATAGCGAAGCAAAATCCTGTCGTCGAGGCTTCCCCCGTGTGCGTTCCCGATTATAAGGGCGCCGCTGCTGGGGCGTCGCCAAGTGGTAAGGCAACGGTTTTTGGTACCGTCATTCGGAGGTTCGAATCCTCCCGCCCCAGCCAACCGAGTCCTCATGATTTGGTTCCTGTGCAGTCACTTATGGCGAATTCTTCAGATCGGACCGCTTGCCTCGGCTGGACTCAGTTCGACGGCTATTCCGCCGGGATTTTTGGCGTGTTTTCCTCTGCGCCGGGAGCCGACCAGAGTCGGTATGGGAAAAAAAGTGGCACTCACCCCTGCGTTGATCGACACGCACCAGATCGGAATTCTGGCTGACCTCTTGACGTCCGGGCCCTGTCGTCGAGGTCCTCAGCGGTGGCAAGAAGAGGCGGGGCTATCGGCGGCAGGTGGCGGGGACCACGATCAGGCGTTCTGCCGATATTTTTGAGCACGGGCGCATGACGATGTTACAGGCGGCCGGCGCATTGGCGGTTAGGGTGCGTGCAGGAACGCCTACTCCTGCAGAGGTGCACTCAATTCCACCATCACGCCGTTGGGATCGCGCACGAACAGCAGGCGAATGCCAAGCTGCGGTGCATCGAACATTTCAAAGGGCAGACCCCGATCCTCGATAGCTGAGTGGACCGAATCCAGTTCATCATAACGAAGCGCGAAATGGTCGATCACTCCGCGCTGGGCGACGCCACGGACCGGATCCGCAGCAGCGGATTCGGACCTGGTGCCAGACAGGTGAACGACGGCGATGCCCCGTTCGTCGAACGCCCAGGCGCCGGCGGACATGTCCTGTGCCATCGGCGACGGCCCCAATGAAAGGCCCAGCACATCGCCATAAAATGCGATCGATTCGGCAAGCCGTGCGGTCGGGATGTTCACATGATCGAGATGGAGTACCGGCATGTGTCGTCTCCCAATATGTTCCGCTCAGCCGGTGGCATCGACAAGGACATGCCGGGTGGCGTCCACAATGCGCCGCACGCGCTCCTCCGCCGATACGCCGGCCTTTTCAAGCGATCGCAACGGCACTTCGCCACTGACGACCACATCGGGCCGCACGTTGCGCAGAATGGAAACAAGTGGCAGTTCCCCTTCGCCGGGTATCTGTCGTTCGTGCATCGCTTCGTCCATGTAGGCTTCGTTCGAAGGCGGCATCGCCAGCGGGGCATCGCATATCTGCACATAGTCGATCAGGCCGGGGTCGACGCGTGAGGCCGCTTCCGCCTCCCCGGTGCGCGATATGTGCATGGTATCGATCAGCAACCGGAAGTTGGGCTGTTCCACCTGGCGGATCATGTCCAGCGCCTGTGCCAAGGTGCGCACGGTGAGGACCGGGCAGGGCTCCATCGTGACGGTGATCCCATAAGGCTGCGCCATTTCGACGAGACGGGCGGTTTCATCGAAGGTGCGGCCGATTTCGTCGAACGACACGGTGTTGACACGGTAGGCGCCAAGTTCCCCCATCACGTCAAACAAAGGCCGGAACTGCTCCACCGACTGGTTGCGGTACACCGCAACGCCATCGACCAGCGCGAGCGAAACGCCATGATCGCCCAGACGCTGCGCAACATCCCGCCGCAGGGCCGGATCATGGGCGAGCGACCACGACTGCTGGCCGCTGCCGGCTGGCGCATAATATGTCGCAAACAGCGCGACATTCGCGCAACCGGCCCCAGCGGCGATCCTGATGAAATCCAGCGGATGTGTGCCCATCAGGGTTATGTATTCCAGCCCGATCCGGTTCATGCGGGATCCCATCCCAAGATGCGGCATCGCATGTGCCGCGTTGCCAATTGGCTATCGTACAGGCCCAGGCTTATCCAGTGCCGGCCATGGGCGCGAGCAAGGCCTTTTCGAACGCGTTGTTAGCTGAAGGGCGTCTCCATGGCCATGGTATCCGCGAGCATCGGCTGATGCGCGCTGATGCCCCCATCGACCGAGATAATCTGACCCTGGATGAACTCGCTTTCTGCGGACGCAAGAAAGGCAACCAGGGACGCAATATCGTCGGGCTGGCCGACGCGCGGCCCGAGCACATGACGTTCCATCATATTGACGTAATTGGGAATCGCTGCCTTCAACTCCTCGTCGGCGATGAACCCCGGCGAGATTGCATTGCAGCGGATCCCCTGCTTGCCATGCTGGGACGCGATATAGAGTGTCAGGACGGAGATTGCACCTTTCGACACGCCGTAGCAAATGCGTGCGTCGTCGCCTCCAAGTGCTGCATTGGAGGTCATGTTGACGATAACGCCTCCGCCATTCGCCTGCATATGCGGGATGGCATGGCGGCAGGCGGCGAAATACCCACGCACATTCACCTTTATAGTCTGGTCGAACACGCTAAGCGGCGTGTCTAGGACGGTCCCGTCCGAGCCGAGATCCTTGAGGTTCGTAAGGGCGGCATTGTTGTGCAGGATGTCAAGCCGGCCAAACCTATCGACTGTACGAGCGACGAGCGACGCGATGGAACCTTCGTCGGAGGCGTCACATTCTATCGCCAGCACGTGCGTTCCAAGCCGGTCCGCAAGGGCTTCGACGCCGGCGGCATTCACGTCGGCCGCGGCTACGCGAACGCCTTCCTCGACAAGCCGTTGGACCGTCGCCTTACCGATGCGCCCCGCTGCGCCGGTTACAATTGCCACCTTGCCATCAAGTCCTCTCATTTTTTGCTCCTGTTCACTCGCTCGTAAGAAGGCTTTCACGCCTGTGCGCGTGACGCGCAGCGGAGAGGAAATCCGAACGGCAGCCTTCAGTAGCCGGCCGAGTTGGCAGGACGAAGAATCAGCGCGACCCCGTCCTTATCCACCGCCATGACCTTCCGGCCGGGCGCGAGCACGTGAAGTGCCTCGCTGCGGTGGAAGGGCTGCGGAACTTCGTTGTTGCCGACCATGACGAGTATGTACGTGTCGTCGGAGAGACCCATCCGAATATTTTCGCCGGCCTCGTTTTCGATGACGATGTCGTCAGCAGTGATCGAGACGAGCAGGCCCGTCACGGGGCGCCGGCTGCCGGGCAGATAAAGGCGGATATCGAGCGAGAAGCGAAATCGATCGGCCGAACGGTTGCGCATCCCGGAATGGAGCGTGGTGCCGGTAAACATCAGCACGTCGCCCACGCGGTAATCCGCCCTCGCCCAGGCATCATCGGGTGCGAATTCCTGGGTAAACCAGCGATCCTGCACCATGCCGTGACGATGCGATCCCGGCAGGATGGCAAGCCCGCCGACATCGGGATCGACATTCTCGAGCGGAATCCAACAGGTGACGAAATCGAGCCCGGGCAGCCCCTTGGCATCCTGATGGCGCAGCGAGAAGGCATCCTCGCCGCGTTCCTGGCCCGGCGGCACGATACGGTAATAGTCCGAAGCCGTCAGCCAGTCGGGCGTCTCGCCGGTCAGGTCGCTGAAGAAGCGGATGATGCCGGGATGCTCGACGAACGTCTCCCAGGCACGGGCCTCGCGCAGCCGCGGGAAGCGTGAACTCGTCACGCCGTCGTCGATCGCGATCGGCGTCCTGCGGTTCCAGACGGCCTCGCTGCTGCCCGCATCCACGAGATCGCGGTCGCGCAGTTCGTCCATATAAAGGTCGCGCAGCCAGCCTACCGCCTCGGGATCGAGCACGTCCCGGAAGAACCAATAGCCTTGCTCGCGCAGGATCGACATCAGCAGATCCCGATCACCCAGAGCGTAATTCGTTTCTTTCAACTGTTGCACGTCAAATGATCCGACCTCATATTCTAAACGCCCAGCCTGTGAAGCATGGCATCCATTCGGGCCAGGCTGGCTAGCACGGCATCCTGGTCTACATCCCCAATACCGAGAAACTCGATCTCGAACGGCCCCGCATAGCCGGCAGCTATGGCCGCGCGGAGGAATTCCTCGATCGGCAGCTCGCCGCTGCCGGGCAGACCGCGCGTTCCGGCACCCGGAGTGGCAATCGTCCCGATCGTCACATCGCTGACCTGCACCAGGCCGATACGCGCACCGACGTGCTGGATCCAATTCCGGACGTCGCGTTCCGCATAGCAGTTTCCGATATCGACGACGATATCCGCGCCGCTTATTTCCGTGAGGTCCAGCGAATCGCGCAAATTGTGAACGAACGACATCTGGGGACGCAGCGTCGGCTCGAACGCGACCCGTACGCCCCGGCTTTCTCCATAGGCGACGCACGGAGCAATCGCTTCAGCATAGCGTGCGGCGTTATCGTCCCAGCTGTCGAACGCGCCCTTTCCGGGTGGCCCGTAGACGGCGCCACCGCCGAGCGCCTGCACGACGTCGATGCAGCGCAGGACGGATGCCCGCTCGGCATCCCAGCACGACGGGTCAAGCAGGGTGAACGGCCCGAATATCACGCAGGACAAAGCCAGTTCGCGTCGCTTGAGTTCATCCACCGCACGTTCGAACCCGAACGCTTCGATTTTCCGATCCCATAAGCCGACGCAGCGCAGCCCCGCCCGCGTCCAGAATTCGAGATCCTGTTCAAAGGTCCAGTCGAACGTCGCCATTGCGCTCAGCGAAAGACGCGGATGAAGAGGATTGGTCATTGCTCTCCCAACGAATGCCAACGGACGCGGCGTACCGTTCGCAAATAGGCGCAGAGCGGCCCGCGACACTCCCATCGCCCGGTAGGGTGAGAGACACGTTAGGTGCGGCATTTCATGATCACAGACCTGCCGACTTCTGCTCGGCATCCGACCGTTCTCCCACGAGGAGCTGGCCGCTCCCTGATTATTGTCGCGAGGTAGCAAGATGAGCGCTCTGAGGATCGAAAACGCGATCGACATGCATTGTCACTTTGGACCGGATACGATCGGTACGGGCGCCCACCCGCAGCATTCGGTCACGGGTCTCCAGGCGGCGCGCGAGGCTTATGAAAGCGGTCACCGCGCCATCGTGCTCAAATCGCATAGCTTGGGATCGCCGATGCTCGCGACCGAGATCGAGCAGATGGTTCCAGGGTTGCGTGTGTTCGGCGGCATCTGCACGGATTATCCGAGCGGTGGGCTCAACGTCGATGCGGTGAACGCGGCCTTGCAGCTCGGCGCGAAGATCGTCTGGCTCCCCACCATCCACAGCCATCAGGATTATCTGAACGGCAAATCCGAGATCCTCGGCATTCGCGGGGAGGGGCTCCGCGTCACGGGGGACGACGGGGAGCCGCTGCCGGAGGTCCGCGCGATCTTCGATCTGGTGGTGCAATATGATGCGGTGCTGGCGACCGGCCATGTCACGGCGGTCGAGCATTATGCGGTGATCAAGGCTTTCGCGCGCGAAGGAAAGCTCCTCGTGACGCACGCCGGGGAGCCGCTGGCCGGCCCACATCTGACGCCGCAGCAATGCCGCGATCTCGCTGACCTTGGCGCAATGATCGAATTGACCGCCCAATGCTGCCATCACGTCTTCGGTATACCTGGAAAGAGTGTTCCAGATATGGTCGAGATGATCCGCACGATTGGCCACGAACGCTGCACATTGTCGACCGACTATGGCTGGACGACAGAGCTTCCGCACCCTGCGGCTGGCATGCGCGATTTCCTCGAGAAGCTCTGGAACCACGGTATGACCGAGGAGGAACTCACGACCATGGTTGCTGTAAATCCGGCAAGGCTACTCGGCTTGTGAGCAGCGTACCGGGCGCGGGCGGCTGCGCCGTCATCACCGGCGGCGCAGGGTTGCTCGGTCGGGCGATGGCGCTGGCCTTCGCACGCCAGGGCATGACCATCGTGCTGGCCGATATCGAGACCGAAAAGCTCGAAGCGGCCGCCGATCCGATCCGGCAAGAGGGTGTCGAGGTGGCGACGTTCCAGGTGGACGTAGCGGACCCTGCCGAAGTGGATGCACTGGCTGCCTTTGCTTTCGACCGGTTCGGCCAGGTCAACCGGCTCTGCCTCAACGCCGGCATCGCGATATTGAAGCCGTTCGATCAGCTTTCGCGCCAGGACTGGAGCAAGGTGCTCGGCGTCCAGTTCGGTGGCGTGCTGAATGGGATAACCGCCTTTCTGCCGCACCTGATTCGGCAAGGCGGGGATCGGCACGTGCTGCTCACCTCATCCATGTCCGGCGTGGGAAGGGCCGATCTGCGCCCGCTGAACGCGCCCTATGTCGTCGCCAAATTCGCGACCACCGGACTGGGCGAAGTGATGGCGTCACCCCTTGCCGAGCACGGGATCGGGGTTTCGATCCTCTGCCCGGGAATGACCGTCAGCGATCCGGCCGCCATGCGCGGGACGAAATGGCCGATGGCAAGTGCGGCCTGGTACGAGAACAATCTCCTCGATGCGCATCAGGTCGCGTCCGAGGTGCTGGCGGGCATCGCCGAAGGGCGGCTCCATATCTTCCCCCATCGCCTCGGCCGGCAGGAGGTGATCGATCGCCACGCGAAGCTCATGGAGGGTTTCGACCAGGCAGAGCGGACGTCCCCGCCCGTCTCGGCCGGCTAAAGCCGCCGGCGGTGTGCCCGCCTCCCTGATCGGCGGTCAAATCAAAAACGCCGGCCTGCCGGTTGCGCGCGACCGGGTATCCGCACACTGCGGGAAAAGGCAGGGAGAGGCCTACCTTCTTCCGTTCGTTCCTCACGAGTGGCGCTCCATCCGCCTGAGGGATTCAATGGCCGCAACGATCCGGCGATCCTCGCTGGACGACTTCAGCGTGCCGCGTCGATCTTGAAGCCGCCGTCGGCGTGGAAGCTGTATCCAGTCACGTAGCGTGCTTCCGGGCTGACGAGAAAGAGCGCGACGGGCGCGATATCCTCGTCGAGATTGCCCATGCGTGGGATTGGGCTGGTCGCCTCGGCACTCGCAAGTCCCTCCTCGACCGCCTTCTGGACACCTTCGGTGAAGGCGACCGGCATGAGCGCGTTGACCGTGATCTGCTTGCCGCCCCATTCGCGCGCGGCGGTGCGGGTAAGGCCGCGTATCGCCTCCTTCGCCATGTTGTACGGCGCGAAGCCGGGATACCCCTCGACCGAGGCGGGGGACCCGAAATTGAGGATACGGCCATCGCGCCCTTCCATCAGAGGATAGACCTCCTGCATCATGCGTAGCGCTGCGAGTGGCCCCGTCACCATCTGGCGATGGAAATGCTCAGCGGTGGTATCGAGCACTGAATGCATCCCGCTCGCCAGTTCGAATGCGTTGTTGACCGCGATATCGACCGTCCCGAACGCCTCGACCGCGCGCGCCACGACATTCTTGATGTCGGCTTCCTCGCCGATGTCGCAGACGACGCCTATCGCGGTGCTGGCGCCATGCTTCTCGTTGAGCTCGGCGGTAAGTGCCTCGACGTTGGCAGGCGTGATCGACGCGACCACAATTTTCGCCCCCTCCGCCGCAAACCGCCGCGCCATTGCGCGCCCGATACCGCGCCCCGCGCCCGTGATGATCGCCACTTTGCCGCCCAAGCGTCCCATAGTTCCTGCTCCTCGAATATTACCAAGATCGGACGGTCCTCCCAGCGGTCGTCGGTGGCCGCCTGGTTGTCCACCAATCTTCGGCCCGGCCTACCGAGCTCCGGCGCCGGGAATCGCGCGGAATCGGCGGTCCGACGCCTGTCTCCGGACAGGTTGTATGTGACGCACCGCGTTGATCGCCAGCGGTCGGGTCATAGCAATCGATGTCCACCGCGTTGGACCGGATGAGATGCGAACACACTATTCCTCGCCGCTCCCACTCGAGAATAAGCCGTTGCTGGGTCCGGTCCTGGCGCTTAGGTTGGCGGAATGCGTATGAGAGGCGGTCGAAGAGCTTGGTGAGCGAGACAATGCGTGAGAGCGGAACGGCCAGCCGTCTGCTTGAGATTACGGCCGAAATGCTAGTGAACCAGGGCTATTCGGCCGTCTCGATTGCCGAGCTGGCAACGCGTGCGCGCTGCTCCACCGCGACCATCTACGAGATGTTCGAAACCAAAGAGCAGCTGTTTCGTGAGGCGCTGCTTTACCTGCAGCAGCGAGAGCCCGGACCCGTGCTCTGCGCAAATGGCCCGGACGACCAAGCGCTTATCGCCATCCTCGATTATAGCGTCGCACGGATCGCCTTCCTGTCGAGTGCACGGATGCGCGGTATGCTGCTCGCTTCGCTGCCCTGGGCAGAGCGAACGCGCGAAGAAATGCGTATATTGTTTCGCGAGCGTGATCAGGCGGGGCGGCTCAGCGAAGCAATCGTTGCCGCAATGCGCGCTGGCCATCTGCACGCCGTTCCCGATGTGGAGGCGACTGCTTATTGCCTGCTTGCCGCGATGAGCTTCGAGCCGCTAATGATGAATCTGTATCGGTTCGAGCCGGTCGATACCATCGCGCTGTTGCGAACCGTGTTAGCGCCCTTCCTTACGGCAACGGGCGTAGCGCTTTTCGAAGATTGGGGACGCCAGCATGGGGTGAATGATGTTGGTACCACGCCCATTCGCTGGACCTATCTGAAGGCCATCTGGTGACAACGCACTAACCATCAAACCGGACCACTCAGTGGGGCCGATCAATCTCGTCCTCAATTCTCTGGCTCCCACCGGGAGCCCATTCCTTGGATCGAGACCGAGGAATGATCGTCAGAGCGGCCCCAATTACCGAAGATCGCCCTTCCGATCACCCTCGAACTCTATCTTGTCCCGGCAAATGACGGCCGGGAACGCCCGGTTCTAGAACTTCACCCGCGCCTCTATTCCGTAGGTTCGAGGTTCACCAAATTGCCTAAAGTCATAGCCACCGGTCGTCAAAGAATTATTGCGCGCCAGCGTGTATAGTTTGTTCGTGATGTTGCGAGCGAAGAAGCCCACGCTGAACGGACCGCCTCCAATCTCATTGAAGTCAACACGGGCATTGAACAACGTGTACCCTTCGATCTCACTATTGAGGGACTGGGAATCATTTCCGGGTTTGCGGCTGCGAGTGTACATGTTGCCATTGAAGACCACCTCCCCGCCGGCTCCGCCAAGCGGCACGACATAGTCTACCGTAAGCCCTGCGGCGTTCTTGTAGATGTTTCCGAACATCTGACCGGAAAGGTCGTTTGTCCCGGTGTACACACATGGAGGAGGCAGCGCGGGCAGTTGGAATTTGCCATACCTGCCCAATGTCCTATTGTAGAAGCCCGAGACCTGAAGGCGAGGTGTCAATTTCGCCTGGAGTTCAAATTCCAGTCCCTTCGGCGTACCGTCGGCCGCGTTAACGACGATTGATCCACCACTTTGCAGAAAACATCTTATGACGGTGAAGCTGTGAATCTTCTTGTACCAGCCCTTGTAAAGCGCAAGATTGGCCCGAACCGGCACCGGGCCCGCGTTGAACTGGGTTTTCGCGCCGATCTCGACATCGGTGAGCGTTTCGGGATCATACGTGCGGAAGATGAGCGGCGTGTCGGTTGAGGTCAGGTTGAAGCCGCCGGCCTTGTAGCTGTGACGGCTGGCGACATAGAGCAGGGTATTGGGCGTGACCTGGTAATCCAGGCCCACTGTCCAGCTCGTGCGTCTGGTTTTCGTTGTGAGTGGCCCAAAACTAACAAGAGGTACGCCAGTATTCGCGGCGAGAACATCTTGCGACCCCGTGCGACGGTCCCAGGTCGAGCGTAGGCCGCCGGTGATTTTCACACCTGGCAGCCCGAGCGCTTCCAGTTCATAAGTCGCCTGCCCGAATATCGCCTTCGAAATGTACTCGTCATGGGCGTCGGTGAGATTCCCAGGTGTCGTCGTGAAAACAACCGCAGATTGAAAGACCCTTGTTTTCTGCTGCGAGTAGAAAGCACCAACAATCCAGTTCAGATTATCGTTGATGGCACGTCCAGTTAGTTGAAGCTCCTCGCTGAACTGATGAGACTTGCGATCCTGCGCAACGTCGACCAGCGGGAAGTTGAAGCTAGTCTGGTTCAAGCGGTTCAGCGCTTTTAAATGATAATAGCCAATGATATTCTTTATTGTCACGCCGCCAAGGTCATAGGACGTCGCATTGCTGATAAAGTAGCTGCGACTCTTGTCTGGGTTCGACGAGAAGGAAAAATCGACCGTCCTATTGCCAAGCTCGTTCTGTCGATCGAGGCCGGCGATAGCCTGCGGGAAGAACAGCGCAAAGCCGCCCAGCTGCTTCACGATCGAGGCGTTGAGATGCTGGTTACTATGGAAATAGTTGAACAGCAGATCGCTCTTCAGCCGCTCGGTCGGCGTGAACCTGACGGCGATGCGCCCGGTTTCGTAATGCTTGTCGTTGCCGTCGGGGCCGCTCAGATTTTTCACAAATCCATGCTGGCGCGCGATCTGCCCGGAGAATCGAACACCGAGTACATCCTTGACCAATGGAATGTTGACTGCGCCAGTGGCTTCTTTCAGTGAGTAATTCCCGGCCGCGAGGCTGAGATGGCCGTTGAACTCGCTAGTGTCGGCACGCTGCGGCGTGAGGACGACGGCACCTCCGGTGCTGTTCTTGCCGAACAGGGTGCCTTGGGGCCCGCGGATCACCTGCACCGATTCCAGATCATAGATTCCCGCCGCAACCACGCGAGTATCAACCGGCACGTCCCCGAAATAGGTCACCACCGTCGGGTCGGAACCCAGCGTTTGCTGTTGACCACGCAACTCGAACACCGGCGCGCTGGTGCCGCCGAGCGCATCCTGGTTGACGACCAGGCTGGGGGCGGAGAATTGCAGATCTCTCGCGATGCTAATCCGCTGGGTTTCCAGCGCTTTAGCTCCAATGACCGAGGTCGCCACCGGAACCCGTTGCAGATTTTCTGCGGTGCGGCGCGCCGTAACAATGATCTCGCCAAGGCCGCTCTGTTCGGCGGCTGGCGTGGGAGGCGCGGATTGTGCGAATGCGGGTGAAAGTGCTGCCGGCGCAGCCGTCATCAGCAAGATCGTTACTAGCGGAAAAGTGCGCATCGTTATCCCCTCTAAAGCCTTTCTGGAGTTGCAAACGTCGTCCCGTCTGACTCATGTCCAGTTCGGCGGTTAAAATGCTCTTCAATGTTCAGTAATTGTCAATCCCAATCTATTCCTATCCATTCTCTGCGATACGTCCCAGAAAAGGGCGGCCGGGAACGCCCGGTTCTAGAACTTCACCCGCGCCTCTATTCCGTAGGTTCGAGGATCGCCGTATTGGTGATAGTTATAGCCGCCTGTACTCAGGTTCTCGGCGTTGATCAGGGTATACAGCTTGTTAGTGATATTCCGGACGAAGACGCCCACGCTGAACGGACCGCCGGCAATATTGTTGAGGTCTACGCGAGCGTTGAACAGCGTATATCCTGGGACCGGGCTGTTGAGCGACTTGAGATCGTTCCCCGGCTTGCGGCTGCGCGTATACATATTGCCGTTGAAGGCCAGCTCGCCACCCGAACCGCCGAGGGGAATGGTATAGTCGATGGTGAGGCCGCCGGCATTCTTGTAGATGTTGCCGAAGATCTGGCCCGAAAGATCGTTGACGTTCGAGGTAAAGACGCATGGCGGCGGCGGCGTAGGCAGGGCGAATTTGCCATATTTACCCAATGTCCTGTTATAGAATCCGGAGATCTGAAGGCGAGGTGTCGGTTTCGCCTGGAGTTCGAATTCGAGGCCCTTCGGCGAGCCGTCGGCCGCGTTAACGACGATTGATCCACCACTTTGCAGAAAACATCTTATGACCGTGTAGCTGTGGATATCCTTGTACCAGCCCCTATAGAGGGCAAGATTGGCGCGGACCGGCACGGGTCCCGCGTTAAACTGCGTTTTCGCGCCGATTTCGATATCGGTAAGCGTTTCGGGCTGATATGTGCGGAAGACGAGCGGCGTATCAATCGAGGTCAGATTGAAACCACCGGCTTTATAGCTGTGCCGGCTGGCGACATAGAGCAGCGTGTTCGGCGTGACCTGGTAGTCCAGCCCCACGGTCCAGCTCGTCCGCCGCGTCTTCGTTTGGATCGGTCCAACCAGCGAAGGTATGCCTAGCGACTGCACGAGAACCGCCTGTGAGCCGGTACGTTTGTCCCATGTTGAGCGCACGCCGCCGGTGAGCTTCAAACCACTTAGCCCGAGCGCCTCCAGGTCATAAGTCGCCTGCGCAAATATCGCTTTCGAAATAAACTTGTCATAGGCGAAGGTAACATTCCCAGGCGTCGTTGTGAAAACTATGGCTGATTGAAGGACGGTCGTTTTCTGGTTCGAGTAGAAACCGCCCACAATCCAGCTCAGATCGTTGTTCAGGGCATGCCCGTTTATCTGAAGTTCCTCGCTGAATTGATGCGACCGCCGATTCTGCTCCACATCCACCAGGGGAAAGTTGAAGCTCGTCTCGTTGAAGCGACTGTCCGCATGGATTTTGTAATAGCCGATGATATTCTTTAATGTTACGCCCCCGAAGTCATAGGATGTCGTGTTACTGATCAGCCAGCTACGATTTTTGTCCTGGTTGGGCGAAATGGACTGGTCGATCGTCCGGTTGCCAAGCTCCTTCTGTCGCGCCAAGCCTGCGAGGGCCTGTGGGAAAAACAGAGCAAAGCCGCCCAGGTCGTACACGATCGACGGATTTTCATGCTGGTCGCCGTGGAAGTAGTTGAACAGCAGATCGTTCTTCAGTTGCTCGGTCGGCGTGAATCTGACGGCGATGCGCCCGGTTTCGTAATGCTTGTCGTTGCCGTCGGGGCCGCTCAGATTTTTCACAAATCCGTGTTGGCGTACGATCTGGCCGGAGACGCGGACGCCCAGCACATCCTTGATTAAAGGAACGTTGACCGCGCCGGTGGCCTGTCTCAGGTCATAGTTTCCTACAGCGATGCTGGCGTTGCCGTTAACACCGCTCACATCGGCATGCTCGGGCGTAAGGACGACAGCGCCGCCAGTGCTGTTCTTGCCGAACAGCGTGCCTTGCGGTCCGCGGATCACCTGCACCGATTCCAGGTCGTATATTCCGGCCGCGACCACCCGCGTGTCTACCGGAACGTCGCCGAAATAGGTCACCACCGTGGGGTCGGAACCCAGCGTTTGCTGCTGACCACGCAACTCGAACACCGGCGCGCTGCTGCCGCTGAGCGCATCCTGGTTCACCACCAGGCTGGGCGCTGCGAACTGCAGATCCCGCGCGACGGTGACTCGCTGACTCGAAAGCGCCTGGGAACTGATCACGGAGGTCGCGACGGGGACTCGCTGCAGATTTTCTGCGGTCCGGCGCGCCGTAACAATGATTTCGCCAAGGCCGCTCTGTTCGGCGGCTGGCGTCGGAGGCGCGGATTGTGCGAATGCGGGTGAAAGTGCTGCCGGCGCAGCCGTCATCAGCAAGGTCGTTACTAGCGGAAAAGTGCGCATGGTCATCCCCTTTAAAGCCTTTCTGGAGTTGCAAACGTCGTCCCGTCTGACTCATGTCCAGTATTCGGCGGTTAAAATGTTCTTCAATGCTCAGTAATTGTCAATCCCAATCTATTCCTATCCATTCTCCGCGATACGTCCCTCCCTCACAAGGCTTTCGACGATGGCCAAACGGGCTGAGTTCGTGCGAGGGAAACCCGCATAAGCTGTAGAGTGATAAATTACCTCTTCCAGCTCCTCGATCGTGAGGCCGTTGTTTAACGCGACGATACAATGGATCTTCAACTCTTCCACCGAACCGAGTGCGATCAAAATACCGAGCGTCAAAAGGCTCCGAGATCGACGGTCCAATCCCGGCCTGATCCATAACCGCGAGAAGACATTATCGAGGGTGAGCGCCCCCATTTCCTTGGCAAATGAAGTTTTCGAGGATTTCTCCAGGATGTCGTCCATCGCCTTGCAGGAAAAGAATTGCTCAAGCATTGACAATGCAGCGGCCCGCTTTTCGTCATTCGTCAAGTCTTCCATTTTGATGTTCCTCCCAGTTTATATTTATCGTCATCGCTACCAAGGAGTGCTGACTAAATGTCAAAGCTCTGGACACTTATTGCACAAATACGAAAAACGGTATCCAGTTAAACTGCTAAGTTGTGATCGTGTTATTGGGGCATGCCGGCTACACATTCGCACATGTGACTAAGCGTAGCCGTTCCTTATCATGCGGCAAGAACCATTTCGTCCGGGCAAACCTGATCCGCTAAAACTTGTTTCACCCGCAACTCTTCTGGAATGCGGTCGATCCCAATCCGCCGATCGATTTCTTCATGGTACCAGTAGATTGCCCGTTCCTGCGCTCCCATGGTCATGCCCGTGAAAGCTCCGCCTTCCAACGAGCGCTGTATCGATGAGAGCAATCGCATATCTTCTTGCAGGATTGTCTCATTCCCCTCCAGCCACCGATCCCAGTAGATCTGCTGGTCTTCAGCGGAAATGTTCGGATCATCATAGCCGAGAACCCAGAAGTCCATCTCGGTCTTGCCGGGGCCGACGGGCCACATAGATTGCCACGGAAATCCCCCTGGCTCCATCGCTGCCTGGTTGTTGGGGAAGGTGCAGATGCCGGTCGTATGGTCGTCGTAAACCGCAGCAGCTCCCGGGACATAGGGACTCTTGCCGTCTGCAATCGCCCGGCCCTTCATTTTCCGGGTTGTACAGAGGCGGCCGTGACCGTTGTTGAAGATGTCGATCGCCATGGCCTTAGTATCCAGCCAACTCGTAACAGACGGGTTGTGGATCGTGGCTACGTGATAGCCTTCGTAGAAATTATCCAGCATCGCCTTCCAGTTGCAGTCAGCGGTGACGTATATACGCGCCTTGACCACAAGCCTTTCGAGCGGATAGCCCGCGACCTGTCCTTCAAGCGGGCGCATATGCTCCTCAAGCGTCATCGACGGTTTGTCCGCAAGGTTGATGAAGATCAGGCCCTTCCAGACTCCGCAGTGAACCGGAATGAGGCTTCTGCTGCGCACTTCCTCGGAGAAGTCTTCCTTGCAAGTGACAGCGAGAATCTTGCCGTCCAGCGAGTAACTCCATGAATGATAGGGGCAGACGAAGCGGGAAACCCGGCCGGAGTCATCGAGCACCAGCGGCGCGCCGCGATGCCGGCACACATTATGGAACGCGCGGATATCGCCATTTTTGTCACGAACTATGACGAGGGAGACGCCGAGCCTATTGAAGGTGATATAGGAGCCGTTTTCCTTCAGTTCGGAAACGTGGCCTGCGGTCACCCAGGTCTTGCGCCACATATGTTCCATTTCGAGGTCGTAGAAGCGCTTGTCAAAATAGCGCCCGCCGGGAATTTCCGGAAGCACTGGAAATCCTTCAGGATAGTCGTCCCTGGCTTTTTCCTCGGCCACTCTCTTATAAGCGAAAGCTGCTTCTGCGGCGCGCATATCCATCTCCAATCTTAAATCTTAAATGCTACTCTTGAACCTAATGCTTTTCGGGGCGACCTCCGCCGCGCTTCTACCGGGGTTACTGTATCAGGCGGCTTGACGCTGGTGCTGTGCGAGGTCATCGGGCGTGACATGGTCTTTGAGGACCTGCTGGACGCGGAGTTCCTGAGGGATGTTGTCGATGCCGATGCGGCGGTCGATCTCCTCAT
>Ga0268264_10000653_pt1 | contig 40789 bp, 37 predicted proteins | sample KBSSwiS32_FD_190357 | JGI IMG/M metagenome (GOLD analysis project Ga0268264, IMG submission 190357) | Switchgrass rhizosphere microbial communities from Kellogg Biological Station, Michigan, USA - KBS Switchgrass S3-2 (SPAdes) (version 2) | ecosystem: Host-associated > Plants > Roots >... | reverse complement strand
TGTCGATCGCCGCGCGAATCGGCGTTCTCCGGCTCGGCGCCACCGGTTCCTGTTCGCAGATGGCGCGCATCACGGCGGTCTCGTCGCGGGACTGGAGTTGATACGGACTCTGCCCGGCGAGCAGGCCCGCATACGCATCATCGAAGATAAGAGAAGCTACGCAAACGCGGAACCCGAAAAGATCGTTTCTCTGTCCCCGGATCGCGTTCAAGCGGGCTGCCCTCATTTCGGCATCTGCGGCGGATGCAGTTATCAGCACACCACCTATGAAACGCAACTCGGCCTGAAGCAGCAGATTCTTCGCGAAACTCTTCAACGTGGCGGAGTACCACCGCCGCAAGAGATCGAAGTTCTCGCTGCCAGCCCTTGGGGCTATCGCAATCGCATTCGCCTCGCCTTCGATACTGCCGGAAGCGTCGGATACCGCAGTCGCCGTTCGCACGAGATCATTGCGATCAAGGAATGCCCAATTGCTGCGCCTCTGCTGATCAAGGCCGCTTTACATGCCGCCGAAATCCTTCGCATCGCGAAACCAGCATTTCGGCCAACTGAATTGTCACTCTTCTGCGATGGGGAAGAGAAAGCATTGCTTGCCAGCATCTACGTGAATGATCCCCGTGGACAGGGCTTCGATCAATTTGCGACTGCCTGGAAGGACCGGGTTCCCGAACTCGCCGGCGCAGAGTGCATCCACGAAAACTCCACTGGCACCATCTCAAAGCAACTCGCCCGCTGGGGAGAGGATTCGATTCTCTACCGCGCGGCGGGGTCCGATTATCGCGTTGATCACGGCTCGTTCTTTCAGGTGAACCGCTGGCTTATCGATGCTCTGGTTCAAAGAGCCGTCGCCGACTATCACGGCAGCCTGGCCTGGGACCTCTATGCAGGCGTCGGGTTGTTCGCACGCCAACTCGCAGGGCACTTCGAAGAGGTGATCGCGGTGGAGTCCGCGCCCGCGGCCACGCAGGCCCTTACTCAAAATCTCCACGGCACAAACGGCCGTAGCTCAACCATCGATACACTCTCTTTCCTGAAAGCCCGAACACCCGCGGCGACTCCAGACCTCATCGTCGTCGACCCCCCGCGCGCAGGACTTGGCCCCGAGATCACCTCTCTTCTTGGCGAAATCCGCACGCCGGCGCTTGTTTACGTTTCGTGCGATCCCTCCACCCTGGCGCGCGATCTGAAAGCTCTCACTGCATCGGGATATTCCCTTGATTCCGTGACGCTTGCGGACCTCTTCCCGCAGACCTTCCACCTTGAGACGGTGGTCACATTGCATCGATCGTGATCCTGATACCCTTGCGGCCATAAACAATCTCTCAACTTCCGTGCCGCATGAAAGCTGAACAGATCCAGCGTGGGACAGTTGCGCTGCAAGCGCAAAAAGAAACCCGAATCGGAGCCCCACTCTTTCACGCTGCCTGGCTTTTTGCCATTGGCATTGTCGTCGCACACTACCTCTGGATGCGCCCTGCGTGGCTGCTTCTTTCGCTTGCACCTATCGCAGTCCTCTCCGGTCTCGCCGCCATTCGCGCGCAACGTCTGATATGGCTCCCGCTCGGAGTCCTATGGTGCATCCTCGGCGTGTGGTGCGCGGAGATGCAGCCTCAGCCGTCGCCGGATCCATCCCTCGTTGCCCTCTCTGACGGCCTGATGCGCACAGTTGAAGGCACAGTGATAGACTCCGCACCCGTCCGAGACGGACCCGACACTGAGACCAGCGGTTTCCCGGAGGAAGGCCCCGCTCAACGCATCGACGTACGCACCTCATCCGTCGAATTCGTCTCCGATACCGAAGATGTGCAGAAACCCGCCTCGGGCACGGTGCGCATGACCGTTCGATGGCCGGCAAACGTTGCAGCGCCTGTCGGATTCAGCTGCGGACAGCGCATTCGATCCGACGCACGGCTGCTGCTTCCCAATGTCTATCACGATCCTGGCGCGTGGAACTACAGAGACTATCTTCTCGAGCAGGGCATCACCTCAACTGCAACGGTCAAAGCAGATCGGGTGATGCAGTTCGGCTCCAGCAGCGAAAAGCCTTTCAGCTGCCGCATCACAGGATGGCAACACTCAGCAAGCGCGCAGCTACTCGCACTTCCCTCAACGATGCAGATGTTTCCCGCTGCTCTCCGCCTGAGTGACGACGACGCAATCATGCTGGCAGCCATGGTCACTGGAGATCGCACCTACCTGACGCACTCTTTGCGCGAGAGCTTTGAACGGACGGGGTCTTTCCACATGCTCGTGGTCTCAGGACTTCATCTGGGCATTGTTGCTGCCTGCATATTCTGGATCACACGCAGACTCCGCCTCCCGCAACTTCCGGCAACCTTGATCACCATCGTCATATCGTTTGGCTACGCTCTCTTTACAGGATTTGCAACTCCGGTGCAGCGATCGCTCTGGATGGTAACCCTATACCTGGTCGGACGGCTGGTCTACCGCCAGCGCAACATACTTAACACCATCGGATTCGCGTCTCTTTGCCTTCTCGCCGCAAGCCCTCGCAGCCTCTTTGAGTCGAGCTTGCAGATGACCGTCCTTGCCGTTGTCTCCATTGGCGGGCTGGCCGTTCCCCTGCTCGAGAAGACGATCCAACCCTATCTGAACGCCACACGCGATCTGCGGCTGCTTGCTCTCGATGTGAAACTCCCCCCCCGCGAAGCACAATTTCGCGTAACACTTCGCATGTTTGCATCCTCTCTGGGCAAAGCGATCAGCAAGGCCATCGGTTGGAAGCTCTTTCCCTGGACCATCCGCGCCGCTCTCCGCTCTCTCGAAGCGCTCGTCGTCTCCTGCATCGTTGAGCTCGCAATGGCGTTGCCGATGGCTACCTATTTTCACCGCATCACCGTCTTTGCTCTGCCGGTGAATATGCTCATCCTCCCTCTGCTCGTGATGCTCGTGCCCAGCGCACTGCTAACTTTATTGCTCACCTTCGTCTCCCACACTGCTGCCGCACCCGCGGCCATAGCGACGGCAGCTCTCCTGCATATCGGCGTTGGGATGATCCATCTTTTCGCGGCCATTCGAACCGGTGATTTCCGCATCCCCGCACCGCTACTCGTCCAGACAACAGCATTCTGCATTCTCATGGGCGCAAGCCTTCTGCTTGCGGGGGCTGGAAATCAGACGAGACCCAACTGGCTTCGACAAGCCGCATGGTTCTCCATGCTCCTCGCCGCGATATCGGTCGTCCTGCCCCGCCCCATCGATCGCCCTCACGATGCACTCCTCGTCGAAGCCATCGACGTGGGCCAGGGCGATTCCTTGCTGCTCATTACTCCTGATGGAAAGACCGTGCTCGTCGATGGGGGCGGATTAGGCGGCGCGCCTCACCAGGCCCCACCGAACTTCGATATCGGCGAAGAGGTGGTCTCTCCAACGTTGTGGTCCCGTGGCATTCGTCACCTCGATGTCGTGGTCCTGAGCCACGCGCACTCTGACCACATGGGCGGTCTGCCTGCCGTTCTACGGAACTTCAAGCCGGGTGAGTTATGGGTCGGCAACAATCCAGCTTCCCAGCCCTATCTCTCTCTCCTGGACGAAGCGCGGCATCTGGGCGTTCACGTGCGATCGATGCGCGCCGGCGATAGCACGACAGTCGGAACGGTCGGGGTCCGCGTACTCGCGCCATTGCCCGGCTACAATCCCGGCGTCGAGCCAAACAACAACGATTCACTTGTGCTGCGCGTCGGCTATGGCGCTACGTCTGTTCTGCTCGAAGGGGACGCCGAGGCGCCCATCGAACGAGGAATGCTCGCCGAAAACCCTCTCGAAAGCACTTTGCTCAAAGTTGGACATCACGGCAGCGCCACCTCCACGCAACCAGGCTTCCTGTCGCGGGTTTCGCCTCGATTCGCCATCATTTCTTGTGGGCTGCACAACCACTATGGGCATCCCCGCCCCGAGGTTCTTCAATTGCTCCAGGCATCCCATGTGCGCACCTTCTCGACCGACATCAGTGGAGCAACGTGCTTCACGCTGGATGGTAAAGATTCCCGAGTAGATCCGGGTTGCGCTCCCAACTAGGTGGTTGCACTTTCTCCAGGTTTTTGGTCAAGCGTCTTCAACCAGTCTTCCGCACGAAGTCTGACATCTCCAAATGGATGAGTCCGGATCGCTTCCTCGAACGCATTCCGGGCAGGCTCCAGTTCGTTCATGGCTCTATACGTCGCGCCCACTATGATCCACATCGCAGCTCGATCTCTGGCCTTGAACCGATCGAAACCATTCAATGCTTCTTGCAGCCGGTCTTTGGCGTGCTGGACCTCTCCATTTGCCGCAAGTGAATACGCATGAAGACCGATAGCAGTAGCGGAATCCACAGCCCGTTCGAACACATACCCCGAGATAACTCTTTCCATCAATTCCCTTGCCCGCACAGCATCAACCCCTTTAACGAGCAGGCAGGAGGAGAGCTCCATCTCATAGTTTCCAAACCCAGTGGAAGCTTGCGTTCCCACTTCGAAAATTGTGATCGCTTCTTCTACGCGGCCTTCAGAACTCAGGGCATGTCCGTATAGCACAAGGTGAAACCTGTGCGGGCGTGGCTTCAGCGTCGCATCGAATGCTCCGGGTGCGAGAACGTCCCGCGCCTCCTGATATCGACCCGCCTCAAGGTATATCCATCCTCTGAGAATGTCTCCGCAGTCTGGAAGAAATTGAATCCACCTCTGAACTCGAAGGGCCTTGTCATACGATCCCTTGAAAGCCAAGTTGATTGGCAGTTGTCTGGATTGAAGAATTACTCCGGGAACTACATAGATAAAGAGCAGCCCAAGGAACTTCGTTTTCCAGTCAGCCTGCGATAGCGCTATGACCGCTATGCTCACGCCGAAAGTGCACATTAGTACAACGTCGATCGAGTTCATATGGCGGAAAGACTCGATCGAACCCACGATCATCACAGAGTGTCGCCCGGCTTTAATTGCCGCGACAAGTGGACGAAAGAAAAAGGTAATTAGCAAGACAACGAAACTAATCGCCGCAGCAGCGTATTCCGCGCTACGCGCACCGTCCTGGAAGTATTTCTGAGCGTTGAAGTAAATCCATTCATTTGCCCCCAGCACAAGCAGAAACATGCAAATAATCAGTACTAAATGCGAACGAGGGCCGAGGCCTCGGTTGCTGTAGCCATCCTGACTTCTGGGTTCTGGGTTGTCGATCGGCATGGAAGCGCGAAGTTTCCGGAGAATTGAACTTATGATATATGCAAAAGCAAAGTACTTTTAAAACCGCATCCTCGCCCCAAACTGGAATTGTCTCTGACGATAAGAGTCAGTGGCATTGATGTCCAGCGGCTTGCCGAATTCCGTCTGCCCACTCTTCAGCCCGGTAAGGAAGTTGAGACGCGGCATGGCGCCGTTCAGAGTTCCCTGTTCGATGGAATAGCCCACAGTCTCGATCTGAGTGACGTTCTGGTGATTGAACAGGTTGAAGCTCTCCGCCATCAGCTCAAGTTGTCGCATCTGCCCGAGGTCGAAACGTTTTGCGATCCGCAGGTCTGCCTTCCACGTGGCGGGATACCGGTATGTATTGCGTCCGATGCCGTACACGCGACTATCGCCGCCATATCCATTCATCCCCGTGCTCAGACCGACAATTGCTTGCCCACTCACATTGAATTCCTTCGCGAGTGAGCCGGACGTGCGCATCGTATAGGGCAAACCGCTGCGGAAGTGACCGACGCCACTCATCATCCAGCCATTCGCCAGGTAACCGGCGCCTCGCGGGAGCTTCCATTTCGGCTGCAGAATTACAGCGGCGGTCGCCGAGTGCCGAGTATCAAGATCACTTGTCCCATATTCCTGTCGGAAGTCGGTCGGATCGAAAACGCTTGGTCCGTTAATCTGCAACGCTTCATCAGGATTCCAATCAGCAGCGTGCCCAAACGTGTAATGTCCGCGAAACATCAGCCCGTGCGCATTCCGAGAGAGCCGCACCACCATTGCTTCAAAAGTGGAGTTGGCCCGACTGACTATTTCAGCCACATGCTGATAGTTCGGATTCAAGCGTCCGCCGAACCCGGAAGGCGAGGTGACCGATGGCCAGGATGCAAAGAATGGAACCGTGATCTGCGGGGTCTTGATGGGCCCTGAGCCATTTCCATCGACGACGGCATACGTGATGGTCTTCGGATTCGCTGCAGGATCGATGTTCGCGTCCATCGTTACCGGCAGTCTCCGGCCGAGGGTCGCAATTCCGCTCACCTCAAGATGAACGCGGCCCGGGAACGTCTGCTCAATCGACACGTCGGCCTGATGAACCTCTCCATTGTGGAATTCAGGCGCAAACTCAATGGCCGCCGCCTTGACCGGCGTGCCTGGCTCTCCAGCCAGCACATACGGAAATGGCGGCGCACCTCCGCCGTGCAAATTATCAGTGGGCCGCATAAAGAAGTTGAGATTGCCTTTCATCGACCCGGTCTGCGTCAGTGCAGATTCAACCACCGCATTCGGCGTACGGCTGAAGTACATCCCGTATCCCAGGCGCAATACAGGCCAGCGGCTTTCAGTCGCGCCCCACGCAAATCCCGCACGCGGTCCCCACTGATTGCCCAGACCTGGCAGGTGCTGTGTCAGCGGCAGATCCGGGTTATCCAACATCCTGATCGGAGCCGGCAATTGTTCCAGTTCCCATCGCATCGCGGCCGTAAATACAGCCCGCTTGCTGACCCGCCATTGCGAGGCCGCATATCCTGCCCAGTCGTTTGTGCTGAGCCACCACTCTGATGGCCCCATTGTCTGCGAATAGTACGAGTAGCAGGGCAAGTAACCCAGCCCATGCAGCACGCCCGCCGTGTCGCGCCACGGCCTTCCCCTCTGATCGCAGTTGTGCTGATCCATAGGATTGAGCTGCCCGTTCAACCCAAACGCGAAGAACGCGAGCGCATCCGACGCAAAGTCCCCAATGCTGGAGTAATGATAGGTTCCGGTCTGATTATGCAACCGAGTAGTTGCATTTAATTCGTGAGCAAACTCGCCGCCCAGATTCAGCAGAACATTGCCGTGAACCCATTTTACCTGCTGCTGCACGCTATAGACGTTTTCATTCGGATAACGGCCCCGCCCAAACCGCGCTGGATTGCCAATCGTGAATCCATCCACTGCATCGATCACAATCTGCGGCAACTGTCCCCACGAGTTGATGTTCAGTGACTGCTCAAAAGCCGAAGGACTCTCCGGCTCTGCCTTTCGGACCTGGCGTCCGAACGAGCCCTGAATGGCCGCGAGCAAATTGGGAGTCACGAATCCCTGCCATCTTCCGAGCAGCCAGTCATTCGAAGCGTCAATTGACCCGGAACTATGCGTGCCGTATGCCTGCCACCCCCGTGTGAATCCCCCTCCAGGCGAGTTGATTCTGCTGCCGGCTCCCTCCAGCGTGAACCGATGGCGCTCGCCTGCATGCCAATCCAAACGCACGAAACCACTCAGTTGAAGCGACGACCGCGGTGCGGGGCCCAGCAATCCAGCCAGCGACTCCAGCAGTTTTGAATACGCGCTCACGCCCTCCGTAACAGGATCGACACTGCTCAAGCCAAGTTGCGCACTCAACAGCTGCATCTGATCGTTCGACGGCTGCGCAAAAAATCGATCCGGGTGCCGAACCGCAGCAACCGCGGGGTAGCTTCGCTCGTGACCATCGAGGGCTCCAAACCAGAACAAACGGCGTCGATGAAGAGCGCCTCCGATCCCGGCTCCCCATCGCAGCTCAATGTCCGAAGGCGTGTACGCCTCACCCGCGAATGTCGGGACCCTCGCTCCCGACCCGTGCGCCGTCTCCTTCACCCACTCGGTGAACGGATTCTGCGCCGAAAACAGCCGCTGACGATTAAACAGAGAGACCTGCCCATGTAGATGCTCACTACCGCGCCTCGTCTCGATGCCGATCGTCGCACGATTTGGCTGCGTGATAGCCAAACCACCATCGACTCCGTCGCGCCGAACCAGGCTGATTGCGCTCTCGCCAGCAATGAACTCACCACCGCCGCGTCGATGCACACCACCAAACGCCGAACGCATGCGCAGGTTGTCCACGTTCATTTCAAATCCATGTGCCACGCCCGACCGGCGTTCTTCATCCACCTCATCGCCGGACGATTCTCGTGCAAAACTAGGAAGACCCGTCCAGTTCCCGCTCGTCGGAAGCGATTCCAGCTGAGCCGAGTCCAGCACGTCCGATGGGTGCTCAGTGGCGTCCAGTCGAGCTGCAGAAATTTGCGCTTTCGAACTCAAATGCGCGGCGAGAGCGGAATTCTGCAGTGTATGCAGGCCGATCGGTTCGAGTTCGGCGATGTCAGGAGCAAGGGAGAGACGCACGGGAGAGATCGATACATCCAGAACGGGAGGGAGTGGATGCCGTTTAGATCCGGTCACTGGCAAAACAGCCATCGGCGACAACGAAAGTGATGCCTCCAGCATCGCTCCTTGCGCAGGGGGCGTTGACTCCCTCGCGACGCGCGCCAGCAGTTCCAGTCTGCTGACTTGCAGTGCATTGTCCTTCGACTCGCTCGCCCTTAGAGTGTGGGTAGGGTTCACGCTCGCTTTGGGCGAGACTACAAATTCGATCGCCGCCCGAACATGCGACTCATGCCCCGGTGAGATAACGATCCCGCTAACTTCTCCGCTGCCCTGATTGCTCGACGCGGCCAGTGTGTATTCGCCTTCGACAAGATCCGGGAATCTGTATCGGCCTCCACGCGAGGTTGTTGAGCTGATCGCAGATCCCGTGATCACGTTCCGCAGCGTGACAACCACATTCTGTAGCGGAGTGGAATGCGTATCGGTCAGTATTCCCGCCAGGGATCCGGTCGGCTCTTGAGCGCCGGCGCGACATTGCAAAAGCGCGCCGACAAACATCAGCAATCCCAAAACGGTGAGCAGCTTCCTCCTGAGTTGCACTCACATGCCGGCCAGCTTGCGGTCGAAAGCGAGCTCTCGCAAACGGCCTCGACCTTGCCCAACATGGAATTCTGAGCGAGACCATGCCAGATCGGGAATCCCGCTGTATCCAGCCGCATTTTCCTTGCAGTGAAATAGGCAGCCATTGTAAGTAGCACCGGGGAAGCGCCAAGGTGACTGCGCGCACAGGCCCTGGTGCGAAACGGGACAGCACGCGCCCATTCAACCGTCAACGGGTTGATAAACTGGAGAAAGGGTCGGGCCGAGTAGAGAACCTTTGTGCCTTCTTGAACGCCGTTTGCCCCTAAACCACTGATGTAGTGCGAATTATGTTTATCGATGAAGCTAAAATCCGGGTGAAGGCGGGCGACGGCGGAAATGGCTGCATGGCCTTTCGCCGCGAAAAATTTGTCCCCCGAGGCGGACCCTCCGGCGGCGACGGTGGCCGTGGCGGCGACGTTGTCATGGAATCCTCGCAACGCCATAACACCCTGATTCACTTCCGCTTCAACCCCGAGCACAAAGGGCAGCGCGGCGAACATGGCATGGGATCCAACTGCACCGGGCTCGACGGCAAGTCCGTTGTGCTGCAGGTTCCTGTCGGCACGTCCCTGTACGATTTCGAAACCGGTGAGCTCGTTCACGACTTCTCCGAGCCCGACGAACGGATCGTTGTTGCAAAAGGCGGGCGCGGGGGTCGCGGAAACCAGCACTTTGCCACCAGCACACACCAGGCTCCGCGCGAACACGAAATGGGCCGTCCTGGTGAAGAGCGCGTCTACCGGTTGGAGCTGAAACTGCTCGCCGATGTCGGCCTTGTTGGATACCCCAATGCCGGCAAATCCACTCTCATTTCGCGCATCTCCGCCGCCAAGCCGAAGATTGCCGACTATCCTTTCACAACCCTCGAGCCCAATCTGGGGGTCGTGACCGTCGGCGAAGAGCCTCATCAGCAGTCGTTCGTGGTCGCCGATGTGCCTGGCCTGATCGAAGGCGCTCATCTCGGCTCAGGACTCGGCGCTCAATTTCTCCGCCACATTGAGCGCACCAGCGTTCTCGCTCACCTCGTTGACGTCTCCGACGCATCTGCCCGTCCTGATCCCGTCGAAGACTTCAAGGTCATCAACAACGAACTCGCCAGCTTTGGCAACGGGCTGCTCGAAAAGCCAATGATCGTTGTTGCTACCAAAATCGACGCGGCCAATCCTGACAAGCTCAAGAAGCTCGCTACCTATGCCAAACGTCGCAAGCTAGAGTTCCACGCCATCTCCGCCGTCACGGGTCAGGGCATTGACGAGCTTAAATGGGCGCTCGCAAGGCGCGTGCAGCCGATCGCAAAGACCGCCTGAACGGTACAGCATCGACCCCAATATCCGCCAAGCGTTGTTACACTCAAAAAGTGCTGATGAAGATTCTGATTCTCCCCATTCTCGCCACCGCGCTCGCCTCCACCGTCGCCGCGCAAGACGCCAAACAATTTCTAGGCCGTTGGGATATGACGGTTACCCCCGCCACCGGCAAGCCTTATCCACAGTGGATGGAGCTTACGGATAATGGCGGAAAAATCGAAGGTCGCGTTCAGCCAAGAGGCGGCGCCTGGCATCCGATTGCGGATGCCCATGTTGACTCCGGCAAACTGATCGTGGCCGTGGGGGATGCGACCAAGTGGGAGCTCACTTCCAGCTCAGATAAGCTGACCGGCATTGAGAAGCACGGCGACGTCGAGGGCCCGACACTTGCGGGCGTGAAGGCCCCTTCGCTGGATCGACCGATGCCAAAGAAGTGGACCAAACCCCGCCCTCTTTTCGACGGCAAGGATCTGAAAGGCTGGGAGCCGATCGGAAATGTCGAAAATAACAAATGGGTCGCCCGCAACGGTGAACTGGTAAACGACAATCCAGAGGTGCCGGGACAAAGAATGCACGGCGCTGCCAACATCATGAGCACCGAGAAGTTCCAGGACTTCAAGCTTCATATCGAAGTGAACTGCCCGGAAGGTGGCAACAGCGGGATCTACATGCGCGGCCGCTATGAGTTGCAGGTTGGCACCGAAGGCGGCAAGCTCCCGACGCACGAGATGGGCGCGATCTACAGTTGGTATCCACCGCCGCAAGGCTCAGAGCTCGGTCTTGGAAAATGGACGACCTTCGATGTCACCTTTGTTGGCAGGCACATCACGGTTCTGCGTGACGGAAAGATGTACCACGACAATGTCGAGATTCCCGGCCCTACCGGCGGCGCTCTCGATAGCAATGAAAGCGAGCCAGGACCGTTCTACCTGCAGGGTGATCACCACGGCGTCATCGCCTACCGCAACATCACGATTTCCGTTCCAAAGGATTGATTCGTTAGTTCGGTGGATGTCTCAAGGGCCTAAACCATTGCCCGTTCCTTAACCATCAGGTACTGGTTCAGCACAGACGACGTAACCGCCTCCGGATTTAGATCAAGCGTAAGGGCCCCCTGCTCGTGCAGGCGTGCGATCAGCAGTTCGCGCCGCCCCGACATTTCCTGCGCGGCGGCGCTGCGAAACATCTGCTCAACAGTTTTTGGCCGCTCCTGCGCAATCGCGTCCACCTCTGGTTGCGCCATGGCTACGAAAAGCAGCACATGCCTCCGCAGCAATTGCATCGCTCCGTCAATCACCTCCGGGCGCATCGCTGTCTCGGCGAGATCCGTGATCCAAAGTATGAGGGAACGTCGCGGCTGTAGCCTGCCCATCAGTGCGGTGGCGCGCAGATGATCGGCTTCGCTCGACTCGGCCCGAAGCTGCGCCAGCAGTTCGATCATCTGCCGAAGATGCGCGGCGCCCCGGCCCGGCAGCAATCGCTGCTGAACCGTCTGTCCGTACGCAAGAAGTCCCACGCGATCCCCTGAGAAGAGCGCAAGTTGCGCCAGAGCCACTGCAGTCGAGCATGCATGATCGAGTTTTGAATGAGCCCGCAGACTTCCCGGAGCAAGCGGCATCGCAGCATTGGCCTGAGGCGGAGCCACTACGCGGGACCGCATCAGCCTTCCGCAGTCGAGCACGATCCACACCGGCTGGCTGCGTTCTGTCTGGTACTGCCGCGTGATCAGGCTTCCCCTGCGTGCGCTCGCCGTCCAGCAGATGTCCCGCAGATCGTCGCCTTCGCGATACTCACGCAGGCTTTCAAAATCGCGCCCCAGTCCTCGCTGTCGCGTTTGTCGCAATTGCAAATCAAGCTGCCGGCTCCGCGCCAAAAAGATTTGTTGCTCTTCGTTGGCCCGCAACATCGGGTACACCCGAACCGTTTGCACAAGCGGCGCCTTCGACCACTTCTCCGCTAGTCCAAGCGGAGAACGATACCGAACGTAAAGCAACCCGGTGGTACAGTCTCCGCGCTCCTGGGGCTCGATACGATAGCGCACAGTCGCCGGCACTCTCGGGAATGCCGTTACCCGAATCGGCTCGGGATGCGCTGTGGCATCCATCAGTCCCGACGGCAAATCATCTATGAGCCTGCACTCCAGAATGACTGCGCCGCGATTTTCGATGATCAGTCCGATTTCAGTCTGGCTGTCGAGCGCGGGAGCATTCGACCATCGTCGCGTAGCCGTAAGATTTTCCGGCTTCGGCAGCCGCCATCCATCCAGAAATGCGGCCAGCAACACCAGTGCATCCCATGCCGGCATTGCGTAGCTCAATCGCACATCCCACAAGCCGAAGATCAGAAATACGAATCCTGCCAGCAGCAACGCGATCGTCCGTGGCGTGAGTCCGAAGCTCAGCTTGCCGCGCGGCTCGCATTGTGCGCGAACTTCACCGGGGTGGAATTGGGGAGCAATCATTGCCGTGGAACCGGCACCGCCGCAATCACGTCCGCGAGCACGCGGTCGGCATCGAACCCTTCCAATTCGGCCTCAGGCTTCAGCATCACGCGATGCCGCAGCACCGGCGGGATCGCTCGCTTCACATCATCCGGCACCAGGTAATCTCGCCCATCGAAAGCCGCCGACGCCTGCGCGACACGCATGAGACTGAGTGCAGCTCGTGGGCTTGCACCAAGCAGTAGAGTCGGCCATTCGCGTGTGCGCCGCGTCAGACTCAGAATGTATCCATACAGCTCCGGCTCGATCCGAATCGCACGAACCTCCGCTCGCGCCTGATCGAGCATACCCTCCGGAATCGGCGCAATCGCCACGTCCTCCAGCAAACCCGCTCCACTTCCCGCGTGATGGCGCTCTAGAATCTGCAGTTCCTCGGCTTCCGTCGGATACGACACCCGAATCTTCATCAGAAAGCGATCGAGCTGCGCCTCTGGCAGCGGATAGGTGCCCTCGAAATCCACCGGATTCTGCGTCGCAAACACTGTAAACCAACCCGGCAGCGGTCGCCGCGTTCCGTCGCTGGTTACCTGTCGCTCCTCCATGCACTCCAGCAGCGCGGCCTGCGTACGCGGAGGCATGCGGTTGATCTCATCCACCAGCAGCAGATCCGTAAACACCGGCCCCGCATGAAAGGTGAACGTATCCGTGCCGGGCCGTAGAATTGAAGTTCCCAGAATGTCGGCCGGCATCAAATCGGGTGTAGCCTGCACACGCTGAAACCCAAGGCCTAGCAGGTGCCCCAGCGTTTTCACCATCAGCGTCTTCGCGATGCCTGGTACGCCCTCCAGCAACGCGTGGCCTTGGCAGAGCACCGCGATCAGGACCTCTTCCACTGCATGCGTCTGGCCCGAAATAACACGGCCCAACTCAGTGCGTGCGTGCCCAATCAATTCGCTTGTCGCGCGAAGCGTTGATCCTTCGCTAGCCGCGCGCACCACCGGTTGTTCTAGATTTGTGTTCTCTCTCAATTCCTCGCTCATGAGGGCCTTTCGTTGCTGATTTTGCCAGTCGAGCTGAACTTACTTCCCGGCCTGGCCGCGTCGATCAACAGCTGCCGGTGATGATGAAGGGTCTGAATCGCCTTTAGAGCCGCGCGTGGTTCGATCTTCTCATTTCGTGTTGCATCTTCGCAGGAACGAAGGTCATCTTCAAGCTGCGGATCTGCGTTCGGGAAACGGCGCCGTATTGCGGCTGCAAGTTCCTCAGCACTGGCACGAGATTGGCGAAGTCCGCACATCCGCAAGGCGCTCCGCCGAAAACGCTCCCATGCGATCGACACTGCAGTCGAGTTGGCTCCGGCGCTGCGATAGAGCGATCCCAACGCATCTAGAAATTCGATAGGCGTGGCGCGAGGCGGAGGCGGCAATTCGCGCAGCGGTCCGCTGCGCCGGCTGAAGCTGAAGATGATCAAAATCGAAGTCAGGATCAGGCCCGTCCACAACAATCGCACGGTTGGCCCGCCAATGAAGCTCCACGTTGATCGGATCTCCCCATGCAGCGATTCGTCCCAGTAGATCTGATGTCCTTCGCGCGGACCGATGGAGTCAAGCAGCAGATCGAAATTTGCCCCGCGAGTCAGCGACGCGTTCTCCAGCGGAGTCGAATTCGCCCACCAGACAACATGCCCCTTCCCATAGTCATACTCCACAACCGCCGGCTGTCCCGCACAGTTGTACTGCGTGCGCTGGGCAGGATTGCCGACATTCCAGCTCGCCTCCGGAACCATCCAGATCTCACCGGTGCCTGCAAGCGTATCCAGCCCTTCCGCATCGAGCTGGCAGGCTGCGAACGTGAAGGTTTTCGACTCGCTCACCTGCCCTTCGGGGGCGAGGTATCCACCATACAAACCAGTAGCCACCACGCGTCCGCCGCGCGAAACTATCTGCTCTACTGCCTTATAGTCTTCCGTCTCGCGGCTGAACGGCTCCGCGAAGATGACCACCGTATTCGGACCTGCCGCAGTCGCCAGCTCTTTTAACGGGCGCTCCCACCTATCGATGTTGTAGCCCGCCCGCAGAAGCGATTCATAAGCGGCGCGTGCTCCATGTTTGCCCGATAGATAAGTTGAAGGTAAGGGATTCTCATCATTGTTTCCATTAGGCATCACGAGAGCAATCACGACAGCGAGTCCGATGGCAATCCCGATACTCCACAGCAGCAGCTTGCGGTCTTTCGAGTCGAGCGATGACATGAATCTCATCGCGCACCGCCTTCAGAGCCTGCTGGATTTGTCCCGCCATTGATGAGCCCAGTCGCGACGCTCTCGGCCTTCTTGTAATCGTTCTCCGCGGCCGCTCGTCCTCCATACCAGAAGCGTTCAAACGTGTTCGTCAGTTGCAACAGCCCCGATCTGCGCGGATCCTCCTCGGCTACCAGGGCGAGATATTCTCGTGGAGTGCGCGCGCGATCCGCCGGCCAAAGGCGCCGCGATTCGAGCCGCGAGATCGCCGACCAGTAAAGGAAGTGAATCGCCTCGCGCCACTCGCCCGCCGCCGCTGCACGCCGCGCATCCTCAAGCCACGACTGCCAGTCTCGCGCCGAGGCGGCACCAGGCGCAGGCATTTGATCGTCGTCGGGCGTGAGCCTCACACGCCATTTCCGCTCAAGCCTCAGGAGTGAATAGACCAGCGCGACACACACGCCCAGAATGAATCCCCATACAATCACGCGGCCAATCCAGGCAGATTGCGACTTGAAGAAACCCGCACTTGCAAAGAGATGGTTCAGCCATCTGGCAAACTTCTCCAACACGGTGTCCTTTACCGTCTGTTCTTGCAGATTGCGAAATTCCTTACCGGCCAGCACTTCGCGCATCACTGCGTGTTCCTTCACGTGATCTGGCGCTGACACGAGCGGTGCGCGCGATTGCGCCAAGTCTTTCTCGAGCCGTGTCTTCGCATCTTTCAAAAGCTGCGATGTCGGCGTCTGAGCCTGGACGACCGCGGCTGGTTTAGGAGCATTCTTTCCCTTTTCGGCGATCTCATCTTTCGTTGCGGCTTTCTGAAAGAGCACCCGCAACCACCCATAGCGAACTACCCGCCGCTCAGCCATCGAACCAACGGTAACTGACACGCGATCGTCAGCACCGATCAGCCCCGGATCGCAGGACTTCCCGTCACGCCCCTTTGAGCAAGCCTCCAAAAGCGACTCAAGACGGGCGAGATGCTGTTGATACCCCTCCAACGAAACATCATCTGCATGAACGGTTACCTCCGATGAAGGAGGAGGAAGCTTCTGCGCACGTGCAATTGTGGCCGCAACAGAGACACTCAAGCTGAGAACCGCGCAAGCGCGCAAGCGCAAGGACATCATTCCTGCACTCCCACTGCATCGGGACTTGCAGGTGACCCGTCGATCACGCGGCGCTGATCGTTGTAGATCACGGATAACGAACTCGCAAATCCCGCCCAGCAACAACCGCTAAGCGCCGATATGAGCCCGAGATAAAACGCCACGGCGCAAATCACCAGCGTCCATATCGTTTGCGTAGAGGGATGAGTGAGATATCCGGAAAAGATCAAATATCCGATTGCCCCGACGAACATCGCAATCATCATTACAGCCAGCATAGCCACATACAGAGCCGCATAGACTACCAGCACGACCAGGAAAATCTTTCCGGTCACTCCCTGAGTCAGCGCCCAGCTGCGCCGGATTGCCTGTCTCACAGTGAGTGCCTCAAAAACGGATGCTGGAAAGGCCAGGGATAGCCGAAGCGCCAGGACAACTCCGGCAATGATTGCCGCCAAGAGAAGAAGCACTCCGATCGGGATCAGAACGATTAGAAGAGGCGAAAAGTTCTTCGAAGCAGTAGCGGCTGCCCCACAACCGAGCAGGCCGGCTTCCAACAACCATCCAGGAAAGAAGCAAATCCCGTACATCGACAGGATCAGCAGAATGAAATGACCCGCGCGACCCAATGCAATTCCATATGCTTCCGCCGCGGTCACGGGAACTCCACGATCTAATTGCGCGGCAGCGTGGGATGCTGCCGCCAGAAACAGCGCGAAGACGATGAGTTGCACCAACATCACGATCGTGAACGCAGTCAATACTCCCAGTGGCGACGGCACTGCCGGGGGCTGCTTGCGCGTCAGGATAGCCGGCAGAGATGTCAGTGCAACGGTGGCCGTCAAGCCTCCGTAGCAGATAAAGAGCGCGGCAGCGGGAACCACGCCGATTCCGAGCAGTGTTCGGAAGTTGATGCGCAACAATCGAAAGATCCTATCCAGAATCTGACTGAAGGATAGGGGCGGATAGGCCGGAAGCTGTGTCGCGCCACTCAAGCGTTGCTCCCCTCGGGATTGCTGGCCGTTTTCTGCTCAACTTCCGAATTGGCGGTCACCATATTCTGTTCAATAAAATCCGGCGGCTCTCTCCTTTCTTGAGTGCCTGCGCAAGTTGAAGCGGGGTCTCCCGGAATTGGCGCATTCTCCTGAGGCGCACCTGGCCCAACCATCCCCGCCTGTCGCATCATCCACTCGATATCGAATCCTTCTTTGCGAATCCGCTGATCGAAATAAAACAACGTCAGCGCAATTCCATACACCGGCTTCGTCATCGCCCGCACCGCGAACATTGCGCCGTACGTCACAAACATCATCAGTATGCCCAGTATTTGCACATGCGCCTGTCCCTTCAGGCCGGGAATAAGCGCCAGCATGATCACCGCTGGGAATGCAATTACCCAGGTCAGGATTTGATTGAGAAGGATCCCCAGAATGTACAACAGCAGGATTCGCCCTTTCGTTCCTTCGCTCAGGCGTGTGCCTCGCTTGAGTGCATTCCAGGCACTTGTCTGTTCTACCACCGCAGCCGGAAAGGCCAGGCACAACCGCAGCAGCATCCATACTGCGAAAACGCAAAGAATCGCAATTACTAAAAACAGCAACCCTCCAAAAAGAGGGCTCGGGTCGTTTGTTGAATAGCCGCTCACCTTTACCGTGATCATGACTACGAAAGCAATGACCAGAACGACTGCGGGGCCAACCATGATCGCCAGTCCCTGCAGGACGAAAAGGCCGACGTAGCGCCACCCTCGATTCCAAGCCGTTCGGTATGCTTCTCGGATCGTTATCGTGCCACCGAGAAAGATGCGCGCGCCCGCTTCACACATCGCCGCCTCACCAAGCGCGCTCGTACCCAGGCTCGCCGGCACGATAAGGAGGGACAGTATGATCACAAACGCCCAGACAATAACGCTCGCCGTCGCTGGGCCATTGTTCGCATTTGGGCCGATCCATGCGATCAGCCCGAAGAGTCCCGCAAAAAAGACGAAAATCGTCCCGGCGGGAATGGTCGCAATTCCCAGGAAAACGAGGAACCGCGAACGATAGATCTGCGCGGTCCGGTCGAGGATCTCCCCCAACCTCAAGGGGTGAAGCGGTTCATTCATTTCCGCTCCCAGGGTCAACCCCAAGTGCTTCAAGACCGGCCTCAGGTTGAGGGGACACAGGCGCAGGCATCATGCCTGCAGCTTGCATCATGTGCTCGATGTCGAAACCCTCTTTGCGAATACGCTGATCGAAATAGAACAATGTGAAACCTGTTGCGTAGATCGGGCCGACGAACGTATTGGTCAGAAACGCCAGCAACTGTTGCAGCACGCTCATCCACAGCGGAAGCATTCCCTTGTGTCGAATGCCTGCGAGAATGAAAAATCCCTGTGTCAATGCAGCTAGGCCAATCTGAATGACGATCGTAAGCAGGCCAAGCATGAAGATGCGGCCCCGTGAACCCTTGCTGAGAGAAATGCTGCGCTTGATGGCAGCTCGCGGTTTAAGGTTCTCCACGGTGCATGCCGGCACAGCCAGCGAATAGCGCAGAGTCATGATGATGCCGTAGATCCCGAACAACAGTAGCAGCAGAAAGAACGCGATCGATGCACCCACCAGCATCAATGCGGTGCTTTGATCGATCGCAGGTGCAGAGTGAGCGTTCAGAGTTCCCGTGAATCCCACGTAGTGAAGAATAAGAACTGCGTAACCCGCGTAAAGCAGCACGCAGGGAAACCAGGCTATGAAGTAAATGATTGTCAACAGCCAGACGTACCGCCCGGTTCGCGGCAGAACGGAACTATAAGCTGCGCTGATGCTTGCGGGCTCACCAAGGTGTAGCCATCCCACCGCGCGCGTATTCGCCGCCACGGCAACTCCGCCACTCACCAGGCTGACGAGAACCAGCACGACAATCCCAATCACTGCGGCGGCAATCAACCCCGCGCTCATGTGCATGGCAGAGAAGCCGCGTTGCACACCAATCTGCACCAGTCCGAGGACCAGCAGAATTCCCGAGTAGACGGACGAAATCCCCGCAAGGAGCAAAAAGTTCGTCCGGTAGAGTTCGGCGGTGCGGTCCAGAATCTCTCCCAGGGTAAGGGGCCGCAAGGTCGTCTGCATTTGGTTATGTCCTTTGAATGTGTGCAGGAGTTGCTTGCCGGGATGCTAGCACAATCGAGGTCAGGAATGCCGTTCCACGGGAGTGTCAGTGAGGGAGTGGAGAAAGCTCGGGTAGTTTCTTCCCATCCGGAACTTCTTACCCATCAAAATCCACGGTCTTCAAGCCGCAAATTCTTAGATCTAAAGCGAAATTCGTTTGGCACACCCATTGCTAGTTACAGTCACCGCAAGACCATGCCGTTTCCCCAGATCGACGCCACGCCTAAAGTCAGATCCGACGCTGCGAGGGGCAAACGCCCACAACCCCCGGAGGTTAAATATGAAAACTAGAATGTTACTTCTTGGAATTTCCTCCTGCGCTCTGATGATCGCAAGCACTCAGGCCCAGGGCTTCGCAATGAATTCAGCCACCCCCATGCCGGTCCTCCAGGAGCCGCAGGCTCCCCCGGCTCAGACACCCCCTGCTCAGACGGCGCCTGACCAGTCTCCAACGACAACCCAGGACCAATCCAAGGCGACCACCTTCACCGGCACCATCGTGAAGGATGGCGAGAACTACGTCCTCCGCGATTCGTCGGGTGGAATCTACAAGCTCGACGACTCCTCGCGTGCACAGACCTTCGAAGGCAAAACCGTGAAGGTAACCGGCAAGCTCGACGCAGACTCCAAGATGATCCACGTCGACAGCATCCAGGCGCTTGCCTCCTAATTGTCCAACGGAGGAATTCGGACAGAGAAGTTCGAACCTCGGCACGATAGTAGATCCGGATGTGGGCACATCGCTCGCATCCGGATTTTTTATTGAACCCTTCAGTATGCTGTGCAACGAGGTTCCCGGGCTCCCGATAGAATTGTTCCGAAGGGAAGCCTGTTCTATGCCCACCGATTCCGCCTGCGATCTATTCCTCGACTTCTCGCGCAACAAGCTCCTCAATCAATATTGGCCGCGGCTGCGGAAAGCTGTAGAGCCCCTCAGTCAGGAACAAATCTGGTGGCGTCCGAATGAGGCGAGCAACAGCATCGGCAACCTGATTCTTCATCTGAACGGGAACGTGTGGCAGTGGCTGGTCGCCTCGTTCAACCGCCTCCAGGACGAACGCAACCGCCCTGCCGAGTTCAGTGCAACCGGCGATCTCTCCGCAGCCGACCTTCTCGCCCGTCTCAGACAGACCATGGACGAAGCTTCCAAAGTGCTTGCGCGCCTCACCTCTGAGGAGTTGCTCGCGACCTGGAACATTCAGGGCTATACCGTCAGCGGCCTTGCCGCCGTTTACCAGGTAGTGGAGCACTTCGGCCTGCACTACGGCCAGATCGTCTACATCACCAAGATGCAGGAGGGCCGCGACCTGGGCTTTTACGCAAGTCTCAACAAGACGGGCCGGGCCACCGGCGGCACTGTATAGAGAGTTTTCATCTGGCAGACCAAATGATGCGCCAGAAACGCAGTTGGACTGCTATTCCAAGTGCTGAATCTGTGTACCCGGCGGAATCTTCACCGCGAACTCATCTGCAGGCAATTTCACATCCGTGTTCACTTTATCCACGGTCAGGGTGAGCTGGATGCCCTCGAGCGGCCGTTTGATGACGACTTTAGACGGAAACAGCTTTCCATTGAAATCTTTATAGCCCGAGTAGCTCACCTGGCTCTCGAGATTGCCCTGCGCATCGTACAGGTCCTGACTCGATGGCAGAAGATCGTCCCGATGGAACGTAATCACGCGAACCGGCTTGTCCCGCCGGCTGCCGTCGTTGGCGTGTTGCGTAATGCTCAGAACGTACTCCGGCATCAAGGTCAGGTGTTTCTTCTCCGCATCTTCGATCGTTTCCGTGTCCGAAATCTCTGCGTAGTAGTCTTCCGGTTCGAGCCCGCGCACCATCATGGCGTCGAAGAAGAAGCCCGGCCGCAGATTCTCCATCTGTTTGTCTGACCGCTTGGTCAGCGTATTCGGCCCCTCGATCGCCCTGCTCTTGGGCGGAATCATGATCGTGAATCGCCTGCCGTCGCTTGCCATGTCGAACACCTTGACAGTTCCCAGCAACTGCCCCACCACCCGCATCCGATTCGGCTTCTGCATCACAATCCAGCCATGAACAGATGGATAATCGGTGGCAAGCCCCTCCTGCGGCTTCAGGAGCGTGGCCCGCATCTCCACGGTCGCTGTCAGGTTCTGGAACTCGTTCCATCGCCTGCCTAGTGCATCAACCAACTCCTCGGGCGTAGCTGTCTGCACGCGCGCCGGCGGTTTGGGCACCGGCAGATGCCGCTTCATCGGCATGATCCCGCACCCGCTGAGCACCAGCGGAAGCATGAGCGCGGCGTACATCCCTCGTCCGCGTCGCACACCCCCGCTCATCGCTGCCCCGCCTTCTTCATTGCCCGGCGATAGCCCGACACATTCTTCGTATGTTCTTCAAGCGTGGTCGAGAATAGTGATTTCCCCTGCGGATTCGCCCCGGCCGCAACAAAGTAAAGGTAGTTTGTTTGTGGCGGATTCATTGCCGCACGGAGCGAGGGTAGCCCCGGATTCGCAATCGGCCCCGGCGGCAATCCCGGATGAAGATAGGTGTTGTACGGTGTGTCCCGGCCCAGATCGCTTTTATAAATAGCCCCCCGCCACTGATCACGGACTTCAAGACCGTAGATCACCGACGGGTCCGTCATCAACGGCATGTGCTTTCCAAGCCGGTTCTCAAAAACGCTGGCGACCAGCGGCCTCTCCGATTCCAGTGCCGTCTCTCGTTCTACCAGCGAAGCCAGCGTCACCACTTTATGTACGTTCTCCTTCAAACCAAGTTCCGTCGTAATCGTTCTGAACCGGCGCACCATTGCGGCTGCAATCTGGGTAGCACTCGCCCGCCGCGGGAACCTGTACGTATCCGGGAATAGATAGCCCTCCAGCGTCTTGGCCTGGGGATCGATATCAGCCACTAGTTCAGCGAGCCGGGGCTGCTGGTCCAGAAAGTCCTCCCTCCGTGATATACCTGCCTGCTCCAGCCGGTTGGCAACTTCAAATAGTGTTGCCCCCTCCGGAACCGTAACAGCAACTGTGAAAACCTCACCGCGCGCGATCTCTTCGTACACCTGGGTCAACGGCATCGGATGATCGAACCGGTACTCGCCCGCCTTCAGCTTTCCGCGCCGAACCCACCGCCACAGATCAAACGCAAGCTGGTTTCGGATGATGCCGCTCGCCTGCAGCTGCCGGGCAATATGCGTCGTCGAAGAACCGGTCGGAATGTCGACGAAAATCTCGGTTGAGGGTCCAAACGGCGTAAATATCGCCCAAGCGGCTACTGCGGCCGCAGACACTGCTATCACGAACAGCACCAGCAGGAACCCCGCCGCGCCGAGTCCCCTCCTTCGTTTCCCTCGACTGCGGGCTGATCCCATTTACGCCAGAACACCCTTCCTGCAATAAGACGCGCTGCTAACCCTATTGGATTCTCGATCTTTCCTTATTTTACCGGGCCAGCATGGAAACATCGACCGGATGCACGAAGGCTGAGCAGGACATACATACGCTCAGGTCTCCAGAGCCGGTTCGCTCGAATCTCCTCGTGCGATTTCCGCGAATCCCTCCGTCCGAAGCCTGAGCAGCATTACGAGCGCCAAAGCGACTCCGATTATGGGCGTCATCATTTGCAGGTAATAGAAGATCGGTCTGCCTGTATCCGTCGCGAGCCGGGCGAATCTACCGGTCATAAACGAGGGCAACAACGAAAGAGCGAGGATGGCCTCAATGGAGTTTGTGCGCTTCTCCAGCGCTTGAGCGTAGCAAACAACCAGTGCCGGAGCGGCCAAAACATAGGCCGACATCCATGACACCGGAGAGATGCAACATGACAGAAGCAGGAAGACAGAGAGCACAGCGACTTTTCGACTATCGTTCATCCTCTCAGTGCTCCTGGGTCGGCATAGCCAGGCGGCATAACAGAGCACAAGGATCGACAAGACCTTTCCAGCCCCGACCACTCCGACTGCGGGTGCGGGTCCATCGGATCCATACCAGAACACTTCCACCGCGCTAATCAGGTTCAGATTAAGTATGACGATCGCTTTATTTCCCATGGAAGGTACTACGTGAAAGACATACTGCCATAAAGTACTCGGGCCATTGACGAGCAGGAGTGCTCCCACAATGATTGCGCCCCAAGAAGCGAGCGATCGCAGAATCCTCCAATCTCGCCATGCGAGAAATGGAACAATCACGATCAGAGGGGTGAGCTTGATTGCTGCAGCAAAGGCAAACATGAGTCCAGCCAATCTCATTTGATTGCGCCGATAAAAGCTCAATCCCCCCAAAACAACAAGGAGGAGCGCGATAGTGATCTGTCCTCTACTCAAGGCTTCCCAAGTGGGGCGAAACATAAAAAGAAAAACAACGACGAGTATCTCAAGACCCAGCCCCTTCAGTTCGAGCAGCCGAGTCAAGATGAGACTTGAACCCAGCAACATTGGCAAATTGAGCGCCTGCCAGACGATCAGTCCAATCAAGGGAGACAGAGTCGTGAACGGAATCATAAGATCGGCGAGGGTCGGCGGACAATCATACAGAGTTACGTTTGCAAAGCCATGGGCGAGGGTAGTCCGGGAATAGACCGACCCTGGATCCGTATCCTCGTCAATAACCGGGTCGATTTTCCGCTTGGAAAAGTCGTAGAGATTTGCGCTCTGACCGTTGCGAACGATCCACGCGCCAATGTAGTAGCCCGAAAAGTCACTGAGAGCGTAAAAAGCCGGAAAGTCGTTTGGATTGTTGTGGAAGTAATCCAAGTATTTGACGACCAACCGTGCATCAGAAAAGCCGTTTATTAGTACAACAAACACTGCAACGGCGAAAGCGATTCGAAGTCCTCTCCTGCGCATTCTCAATTATGCCCAGTGCAACCCGCTTTCAGTCACTGCCCCGAACAAATGCATCTTGTTAGGTTCATCGCGTTGACGGCGCGCGTTTATGATGGCGGACGCGAAGTGCATTCGTTCGCTCGCAAGACGATTTGAGATCGTGAGCCGACTGACGCGCATTTACGCTAGAACACTTTCCTGCAATAAGACGCGCTGCTAACCCTATTGGATTCTGCATATTTCCTTATTTTACGGGCTAGCCGGACATCTTCGAACCGCCCTCCGCGATTTAAGCTGGACAGGGAACTTTCATGCCCGATCAGCTCCGCCCACCCCGCTTTCTCGCGCTCGATGTCGGCTCAAAACGCATCGGCGTGGCGGTCTCAGACGAACTGGGCCTCACCGCTCAACCCGTGCTGACTCTGGAGCGACGCCGCAATCCCCGCGAAGATCTACGCTCCCTCGCCCGTCTCTGCCGCCGCTACGAAGTCGAAGGCGTCGTCGTTGGCAATCCTCTTGGCGGGGATGGCCAGATCACTCCCCAGGCCGCGAAGATCCAGGCCTTTGCATCGGAGTTGGCCGCCCTCACGAAGTTGCCGATCCATCTCTGGGACGAGCACCTCACTACCCGCGAAGCCCACCAGATTCTCTATGAAGCCGGCCACGCCCGCCAGGAGCACCGTCGCGTGGTTGACCAGGTCGCCGCCACCCTGATCCTTCAGTCATTCCTCGATACCCAGCGACCCCCGTTGACCAGGAACTAAGCGGGAAAAAGGAGACTGAGCCATTGGCCCTGAACTCACTTGGCTGCACGGGAGATGGGAAGAGTGACGCGACTCACATTCTGTGAGGGACAAAAATGGCAGCATTTACGCAATTGAACAGGTGGGCTTCTCTATGCTCCTGCGAAGGTTTGGTAGCTGGGTACTGAATCACATCGTCCAGGATGTTCCGGAAGATGTTTGTTTTTGTGAATTCGACTGCCGGGAAGCCGATTGCTCCCAAACCCGGATGGGAAACTGTGAAAGGCGGCTGAAGCACACCGGGGATGAATTACCTTCTGCGCCCAGCCTCTTCGACACCGGTCTCGATTTATCATCCATTCACTCCCTGCAAAGCCTGCGCAAGCCGATGAATGGCGCCCTGCTCCGCATCGCCGATCACGTAGAACCGCAGCCCATTCTTTTCCCACGTCTCCACATTGAATGAATTGCGCACCGCGACTCCTCGCGAGAATGGCAGCGCCGTTCCAGAACCCCGACTCTCCTGCGTGATCAGCACAGAAATCTTGTGCTTCCCAGCCCCAACAACCAATTGCGCGGCCGGCTGCTGATGCAGATAAACCAGTCGCCCGCCAAGCAGCGCAAACTCAGACCCCGCAAGCTCCGGCAGATTGAACGCAAACGGAATCTTCCCCTGAAACCACGGTTTCACGGTGTGTCTGTCCGACGACACCACGTCGTACGGATTGGCGCTCGCCAGATCCGACACGTGTAGGTCTGCTACTTCGCGAAACGCCTGGTTACCCAACGTGCTTTCGCGGTTCCACACCACTGCCAGCAGCATCATCGCCAGCGCAGCTACCGCAACCGGCCAGAGCCACCGCGATGGCACATTCCGCTTCGGCGCGATCTGTCCCTGCACTTTGCGCCGGAATTCCGCGCTCGAAGCAAACCGCGATGCCGCAGGCTTCATCGCGCGCCGCAGCCTCACCTGCGCTGCAACTTCCGCAGCGCATTCAGGACAACTCAGCAGATGTTCCTGCAGCAACCGTTCCTGATCCGCCGGAAGCTCGCCGTCGAGATACGCCGCCAGCGCGCTGCGGTCCTGACTGCACGCCGTCATCTCACTGCCTCCTTCGCTCCCAAAGCTGCACGCAAATTCCTCCGCGCGCGCGCCAGTCGCGACATCACCGTCCCAGTCGGAACGTCCAGCACCTGCGCGATCTCCCGGTACGACATCTCGTCCACATCGCACAGCAGAATGATTTCGCGATGCGCCACCGGCAGCCGCTCCAGTGCACTGAAGATCGCTTCCTGGCTTTCGCTCGCCAGAAACAGCGTCTCAGGCGTCACCTCGTGCGCAACAGCTTCATCTACCCCGGCCTCATCTTCCAGATACTCCGTCTTCTGCTTCAACCCGCTCCGTGAATTCAAAAACGCATTGCGCAGAATCCTGAACATCCACGCCCGCAGATTTGTTCCTTCAGCAAACGAAGCAAACCCCTTCAACGCCTTGGCGTAGCTCTCCTGTACCAGGTCCTCGGCATCCGCGCGATCCCCAGTCAGCCAGCAGGCGTGATTGTAGAGTTGATCGAACAGCGGCATCGCCAGCTGTTCGAAGAACGCTCGATCCATTCCACTCTTTCCGGGCTGTCCAGCCCGGATCCTATTTGCCCGAGGATACCACCCGAAGAAATTCGATGATGTCAGCCCGCTCTTTGGAGTCGGACACATGAAAAGCCATGTCGTTGTCTCGAACCACCTCATCTGGATTCGTCAGCCACCGGTCCAGCATCGGACCGTCCCACGTTATTTTCGCGGCCCTCAATTCGTTCGAATAACTGAAATCCGCAACCGATCCCGCCTTCCTTCCGTACACACCCTCTAGCCGCGGCCCTTCCTTGTTCTTGTCCAGCGAGTGGCACCCTGTGCAGCGCTTCTCAAATAGCACCTTACCGTTCGCAGCATTCGCACTCGGTCCAACCTCGGTGATGGCTTGCTTCGGAAACAACAGAATCGCCAGCGTGCATGCAGACCACGACCATGCGAAAACCAGCCATAACCGCCTCACGTTCTTGACACTCATTGCCCAACCACCTCCTTTTGTCCTTCAGCCTCAGTTTTCAGCCGTCGTCTCTCAGCTCGCGCCCACGCAGCTACTTCCTGCGTCTCTACATCGCTGATGTGACGCGTCGGATGCATCATCGTGTATGCCGTCGGCGGCATCTCCGCGCTGCGAACCTCCGCAGCAATCCTCGACAAAGCATCAATCCGCTCTTCAGCGCGCATCTGCTGCCACCGCGAGAAGTTCAATGCCTGTCAGCCTTCGCTCACGTCGTGCTCCATCAGCCACGTACCCGGCGCCAGCCTGCTGTACACCGGCCAATGCGTCCGGTTCGAATGGCAATCGGCGCATTTCTGCTCGAGGACCTCTCTCACGCCCCGCGGAACCTCGCTGCCGCCGAACATCTCCCCTCGCGCGTCAACATTCCGCACATCGCCCCACGGGTGCACAAACGACAGTCCAACTGCAGCCGCCAACACCAGGCCACCATAAGTAATCGCGATTCTCCCCACCATCACAGCCCCGACTCACTTTTGTTTGCAGGTGCCGCTGCCAGAGTTGCATCCACCACCGCCAGTTCACGCCGTTGCGCGACGAAGCTCACATCCGTAATTCCAAGCACGCTCTGCAGCCGCTCGGCCGGCACCTTCATCGGCCCGGGCGATGGAGCCGCTCCCGGAGCAGGCTGCGGAAACGCCGTCGACATCGCTGTGTGAAACTTCACGTTCCCCTCCACCTTCTGCATTACCTGGTGAATGTGCCCGTTCAGCACCGTTACCGATCCAAACCGTTTCAAGGATGCAAATGCCTGTTCGCTATCCGAAGTCCCCCAGCCCCAGTCCGGATAAACAGCCCACAGCGGAATGTGCGCAAACACCACCACCGGCGTGCTGCTCTTGATTGCGTGCAAATCGTCTTTGAGCCAGTCGATCTGCGGCTGCCCCAGCTTCCCCATCCCCTCAAGTTGCACCACGTTGTTCAGCCCTACAAAATGCACGCCCTTGTGATCGAAGCTGTACCAGCCGTTCCCTTTCGTGCCCTTTCCGTAGCGCTCAAGATACATTTTTCCGTCATCGACAGACGTATCGTGTTCGCCCGGCACATAGAACACCTGCCGCCGCGACTTCAACAGCTGATCCAGCGTGTCAAACTCGCCCGGCTTCGACGAGTGCGTCAAATCGCCCGTGTGAATCAGAAAATCCGGCGCCTGCGATGCCGCGTCGATCTTCGCCAGCGCTTTCTGCAGCGTCCCTGTCACGTCAGCATTAGCAGGCTTGTTGAAGCCGATGTGACTGTCGCTGATCTGCACAAACGTAAAATCCGATTGCCCCCCGCCCCGCGCTCCTTCGCCGAACGCCCGCGACGTCGGCACTCCTCCCGCAAACGTCCACACCAGGCCAGTTCCTGCCCACGCCATGCACTTCAGAAATCCGCGCCGGTCGATTCCGTCTGCGCTCAGGCCCTTCCCGGCTCCATTCTCCAACTGCTCATCATGCAAGTCACTCATGTTTTCTCTCCTGGAACTCTGTTTCCGTTCACACTCGAGAACCGGCGACCCGCGCTTTTATTCCCTCGACACTCAAAAATCTCGCAGCTCTCATCCCACAAACAAGAAACGCAGAGCATCTCACCTTTCGCGCGCCCCACATTGGGCTCGGACGGTGCCTCAACGCGCCGCCTTCGGCCCCCATCACGGCGCGTATAATGGAGCTTCCAGGACGTTTCATCTCTCGCGGTTGAGCAATCCCCGCCCGCCGCCACGGATCACTGAATGCCCGATCACATCAAAAAGCAGCTGCTCAAAGACATTGCTGCTCTCGAGCATGAACTCGCTCACGAATTGCCGGCCGAGATCAAAAAGGCCGTTGCCATGGGAGACCTCTCGGAAAACGCCGAGTACCACATGGCCAAGCAACGGCAAGAGTTCGTGAACGCTCGCCTCGGCCAGCTCAAGCGCCGCATGGCGGAGCTCTCGCTCGTCAATCTCGCCAACATCCCACACGACAAGGTCGGCTTCGGTTCCACTGTTGTGGTCTTCGACAACACCAAGGAAGAAGAAATCGTCTATCGCCTCGTCACCAGCGAGGAGTCGGACGTTGCCAAAGGCCTTATCTCCACCACCTCGCCCATCGGACGCGGCCTCGTCGGCAAGCAGGTCGGCGACATGGCCACCATCGTCACGCCCAACGGCAAACGCGAACTCGAGATCCTCAAGCTAACCACCGTCCACGATGAAGTGGGCGAAGATGAAGAAGAAGAGGCCGGCACCGGCACGGATAAGTAAGGGAAGTAAGATGACTTGGACCAGCGCTTTCGGCCGCGCCTGCGGCTGGCTACTTGACCGGATCGTTCATGGTCTGGCCCTTACGAAGATCTCTCCCAACGTCCTTACCTTCATTGGCCTGGTCATCAACATCGTCGCCGCCTTCTTCTTCGGCAAAGCCAACGCCACCAACGCCGGAATCATGTTCTTCTACGCCGGCTGCGTCATCTTCGGCGCGGGTCTCTTCGACATGGTCGACGGCCGCGTCGCCCGCAAAACCAACCAGGTTACGGTCTTCGGCTCCTTCTTCGACTCCGTTATAGACCGCTACTCCGACGTCGTCCTCTTCTTCGGCCTGCTCGTCTATTACGGACGCATCAACCGCTTCCGCTACGTCGTCCTTGTCGCCTTCGTCATGGTCACGTCGCTGATGGTCAGCTACACGCGCGCCCGCGCTGAAGCCCTCATCGGCTCGTGCAAGGTCGGATTCATGGAGCGTCCCGAGCGCATCGTCCTCATTCTCCTGGGCGCCCTCTTCGAGCAGTGGGGCGTCATGGCCCCCGTCCTGTGGGTACTCGCGGTGCTCTCCACCATTACGGTCATCCACCGCATCCAGTACACCTACTCGAACACCAAAGGCATGGCCCCGATCAGCGAGTGATACGAAAACGCCTGTCATCCCGACCGACCAAAGGCGGAGATTCGAGCGGCAATTGTACAAAGAACGCCATTGCCGGCGGATGAAGTCCCGTTGTTTTTCTATTCCGAACAAGGGATAGGATTCATCGACCTGGCGCCCGGTAGCTCTCCGGCGACAAGGAGACTCGCCGTGCGCCAGAATTCTGCGGCCGGCAGCACTCATATCACTGCGCGCATGGTGGTGGCGTCAGCAGCGCCTGGTTCGCGGCGAGTTCGGCGTTCAGCGCCTGCTCCAGGGCGCGCCAGCGCGGATTCGAAGACAAGCGCGCGCTGAAAAATGGATCCCGCGCGATCGTCGCCGGCCCGACCCCGGGGTAGCCGCGCGCGAGCGTCTCGAGGAGCGCTATCGCCTCGTCGTCTTCACCGGCCCACGCGAGCACGCGCGCCGTCATCAGTCGCACGTGCAGCGACTCCGGAGGGGTCGAGGTCTCGGCGACTAGGCGCGTGGCGGCTCGGGCCTCGTCAGTGGCGCGCGCCTGTTCCCCACGCATGAGCGCGCTCTCCGCACCCAATAGACGGCGCCACCATTCGTTCCTGGCGGACTTCGGGAGCCGCTCGACGAAGATCGCGAGCGCCTCGCCTGCCCGAGCCGCGGCATAGCGGTCGCCAGCAAGCAGCCGTTCCCAGCCGACAAGCTCGGCCACGGGCTTCTGGCTCGCCCCGACGCGCGCCCCGAACGCGCTGTGCTGAGAGAACTCCGAGGACGCGGTGGCGAGCCGGGCACGCAACTCGGCGAACCGCTGCTCGTACCGCAGCAGATCGAACTCGCTGGACAGTGTCGCGTTCGGATCGCCACCAGCGCGGAGCCGCGTGACCTCGTCCCACCAGCACGCGGTCGCACCGGTGAACCCGAACACGTACTCGCCCCGATAGAGCCGCCCGGGATACTTCGAGTCGAAGTCCCTAAGCACGTGCATCGCCTCGACAGGGCGATGCGCCGCCGCCAGATTCGATACCCAGAACCGGAAAATCATGGCGTTGCCGGGATCCAGCCGGGCCGCCCGTGCCTGCGCGGCCAGTGACTCCTCAAGACGCCCGGCGAACATCGAAAAATTGCCGCTGGTGAGCAGCAGGTCAGCGTCGAAGGGGCCCACCTGCGCTGCGGCTTCCATCAGCCCGAGGGCGCGCCCGAGGTCGTGGTCCACGAGGAAAGCCAGTTGGGCGGCGCGGACCAGGACATGCGGCGTTCCGCCGGCGTATTTCTGCGCGAGCGCGATGTCCGCGCGCGCATTGGCGACGTTCCGCTCGCTGCCGTCGGCGCGGCTCGCATACCTGGCGATCCGAACTCGCGCGCGATCCGCATAGGCTGCCCCGTAGGTGTCGTCGAGTTCAATGGCTCGCGTGAACATCGCCTCCACCCGATCGATCTCCTGGGCGGTCGCTCCGCCGCCGCCGACCTCCTGCCACGCCAAGGTGCCCTTGAGCCATTGGTCGTACGCCTCCGGGATCCGCGGCGACGGCAGTTGAGCATTCCTCGCCACAGGCAATTGGATCTCGAGCTGCTCGGCCACCTCGCGAGCGAGCTGCGTCTGCAGCGTCATGGCGTCGACAAGGGTGCGCTGGTAGCTGCGCGACCAGACTTGCCGGTCCGTGACGGCATCGATGAGCTGTAGCGACACGCGCACGGTGCTCGCCTCGCGGCGGACGCTGCCCTCGAGTATGTGGGTCGCACCCAATTCTCGCCCCAGGTCCCGCACGGACGTGGGCCTGGCCCGATACAGCATCATCGTGGTTCGCGAGATCACTTCCAGGGTCTGCGCACGGCTGCCAAGCGCGCTCAGCAGTTCCTCGTGCATGCCATCCGCGAAGAAGGCGTTCGCCGGGTCAGGGCTCAGGTTCTCGAACGGCAGCACCGCGAGGCGAGTGACCGATGGCCGGAACGCCGCGCCCGGCGCGACACGGACGGCGGGCGGGCGGGTTGCGACGATCGCGATGACGACAGCCACAGCGGCCACGAGACCGAGCCCCGCAAATCTCCAGGCAGCCGGACGTCCGGCGGTGCCCGCCTCCGCCGTGCCGATCTCGGGTCGCCCTGGTGGCGACGACGCGTGCGGTGCCTCCCTCACCGGGTTAGCATCGCGCCGTTCGATCAAGCCGATGAAGCGATGGCCCTGCCGCGGCACGGTCTCTACGTACTTCGGCGCCTCGGCATCGTCGGCGAGAGCGGCACGAAGTTTTCGCACGGCGGTGTTGAGGCCGGCTTCGAAGTCGACCACGCTGTCCGGCCAGAGGTGAGCCGCGAGAGCCTCGCGCGTGACCAGCTCGCCGGGCTGGCATAGCAGCGCCTCGAGAATCTGCAACGGCTGCTCTTGGAGCTTGACCGGCTGGTCGCCCTTGAACAACTCCAGCGGCGCCCGCCGGAGGGTCCAGCCATCGAATCTCGCCACCAGCCGCGCGTCATCGCCGTGCATACGGGAAGTCTATCCGAGGCCTGCTGGCCCCTCGGCCGCAGTTCACGGACAAGTCAGACCCGGTTCAGCCCTATTTCAGACCGGGTCTCTGGTAGGGCCGCATGACGGCGTGTTCACTGGAGCGAGGAGGTCACCGTGCTTGTTCGCCGTGTCGCATCCACCACTGATCGACTGTTCTTCCCGCTTATAGGTCTAACCGCGTTGGCGGTCATTGGCGCGGGATTTACGCCCACCTATTACCTCGGATTTTGGTTCCGCGCACCCGCGCTCGCGCCGATCGTGCACATCCACGCCGCCGCTTTCACGGCGTGGCTCCTCTTGCTGGTGAGCCAGACAGTGTTCATCCGCCTGGGCAAGTTTCGGTGGCACCGCGCCATGGGGAAGGTCGCGGTCGGATTGGTCGCAGTGATGGTAATCACCGGCTACATGGTGATCTTCGGCAAGCCGCGGCCGACGGCCGACGGCCGCGCGTTCATCTTCACGCCCATGCTGTCGCTGCTGCTGTTCCCCATGTTCGTCGCAGCCGCGATCCACTTCCGCCGCGATCCCGCCACGCACAAGCGCCTCATGCTGCTGGCGACGATGGTCATTGCCACGGCGGGTATCTCGCGCCTGATGGTGATGCTCGGCCTCGATGCGACGCACTACCGGGCGTACGTGGCGACCTATGCGGTGTTGCTGCTGCCGTTGATCAGCTTTGATCTGGCGCGCCTGGGTACGCTTCACCGCGCGACCCTCTGGGGTTCGGCGCTGCTACTCGTCCGACACGTGCTGCACCAGGCGATCGCGAACACCGACCAGTGGCAGCGAATTGCCGCGTGGCTGACGCCGCCCGTTTGAGTGACAACCGTAGGACGTCAAGTCGACGTCCTGAGCACCCCGTGTTTGCGCTCGCGCTGTTGGCGTCTGCGTTGCCGGCGCGCCGAGCAGCGGCTGTCGATCCGATGGGATCATTGCGAGGCAAATAGAAGTGCCATCCGCGCGTAGGAGATTCTGTTTCTTACTGTCTCAGCACGTCCAAACTTCGGACTTACAGAACCCGACAGTCCTGCCACTCGTCGCTCATCACCAGAGAAAAACGCTGGCACTAGGGTCGCGTCATTTGGTTACAGGAATCACGAGCAAAGCAGAACCAATTCACGCATCGAGGGCTGGATTTGTCTTCGCAAGTCGGCCAGTATCAGCAACCCGGAGGAGTCGAATCTCAATTGTTAAGGACCGGCCAAGTCACTCATCGAACGTTCGGCAACTCGGATGTTGGATAAATTTCGTGCTGAATAAAGTGCAACTGGCGGCTCGCGCCGGTCTCCAGTGAACTCTGATGTGGCAAGGCCCGTCAACTCGCATTTGCGACCGGGAGGTTGACCGCTCGCACCTCCACTTGGAAACCTTCCATCCTTCTCTCCGGGTTGACTCTGGGCAATTCGCCGGCGTGAAGCACAGGTCCATAGATCAAAGTTCCCAACATTCCTGTAACGTCAAGCTCTCAAAACGTCGCATCCCGCCACGCCCTTCATTCCAAACGCGAATATCCTTCTGCAGGCAATATGCCTCCATCGGCCCATAATGAAATCAAAGAGCAAACCATGCGATCCGACCGCATTTCACAGAACATTTCGCGAGCACTCGCATCCTTTTTCGAGATCACAGTCCGATCGGTCTGGAGATTGCCCGTAAGTCCTTTGGCAAGAAAGATCTACAGCCAAGTCCAATGGGCAGACATATCTGGCGACACCCCCCTGTCTGTATCCCAATGAAAACAGCACACTTGCGCCAACAAGTATGGGGGGGGATAACCACCTGACACTTCAAAAGGAAGACATTCCGCAACCGTGTGCCAGCAGGGCGCTCACCTTGGCGTTTGCTGCTGGGGGCGTGGGAAATTTTGATTCTGCGACGGGAATAGGGTCTGGTCCGCTCAAGCGTCTGCCTGCACAGACGCCTCCGTGAATTCCTTGGAGAATTCATCCCATGCATCCACAACTTCCGCACGAACTGAACCTGACTCCGGACCCTGGAGGTCTCCGCCCTGGTTCACAAACATCTCGGCTCTTGAAATCGCGGACTTCAACCGCTCCACCTTCTCATGAAAAGTAGCCACGCGGACCCTCCCTGACGCCCATCGATGTTCTCGAGGATCACGTTCGCCCCTGTTCAACATCCGCAGCGCACTACAGGGTTTGATGCTTAGACAATATGTTTATCAGTGTGAATTTCCAATCTGTCGATTCTTGCCTCACCAAATGGAAGAACGCCATCCTGAGCTGCAAAGAAAACCCTGAATGACAGCAACCACCCCTCGATTGGAAGTGAAGCGATGATTGTCGTTTAGCTTTGCACTCGGTGAATCGATTAAGCTGTTCCAGCTCATTCACAAAACCACCTTGTGGGCAAATTTGCTTGTAGAACTAAGCGGTTTTGGGTGTACTATCCCGTCATATTCAGCATTTGTAGAGTTGTTCTGGCGGTGAGGAGAAGATGTCTCGCAAGCTTCTGACATTTGGCTATGACGCTTGCCATCGCTGGGCTGTCCTCCGCCTCGCAGGCTTCACTGTACACGCCTGCCAATCCATTGGCGAGTTGCGCGAACTTCTGATGACCTCGCAAGACGTGGACGCCGTCGTCATGGTCGAAGACATCGTCAGCATCCCGCAGGAAGCAATCGTCGCGGCGAGATCTTATTTCGACGGCCCTCTCGTCCTGTTCGAAGCTCGGATGCAGGGAAGCAGAGACGCCTTTGATCTACGCGTTCCCATTCTGACGGGCCCCACCGAGTGGCTCTTAGAGGTCGAAAAGCTGATTGAGAAGACTCACTCCACTTCAATCCGCAATATACCGGTTGACGTACCAGAAAGCTTGTAACAAGTCTCAGAGTTTCCAAAAAATCCAGACTTTGCCTCTTGCAAGGCCGCCTCAACACGATCCCCACCTACCCTGTCTCGAAACTTCGCGGATCTGATCGTCGGATCAAGCGCTCAGCAAGTCACCATTGTCACGCTGCATCCCGGCCTCGTTGGTTTCCATTGCACCAGAAAGCTTGTAACTGAACTCGCCTGCATTCGTCGCATCGCTTCGAACTCGCCGCTTTTCTGGCTGTAGAGCAACCTGCCTTTGTCGCTTAGAACTGCGAGCGCAGGTACGCCCCTTTGCAGCGGCACGCCGTAGCGGTGTGCGATGTCGACGTTCTCGTCCATGTGTCCGATGTTGATGTGCACCAGCACGTAGTTCGCATCTAGAATCGGCCGGTTCTCGGGATTGTGAAAGTAGATGTCGAGCACCTGGCAATCGCCACACCAGTTCCCTCCGAAGTCGATCAGTACTCGCTTGTGCGTCGCCGCCGCCTGCTTCAGCGCAGCCGCAAGATCCGCTTTGCCTTGAGCGGGATCGGGATAGATGTCGCGTGTGGCGGAGTACGCGGTGCCGGTGACCAACGACAAAGCGGCAACCAGGCTCAACAGCTTCAGCAGTTTCATTGAGACAAATCCTCCAACCGGCTTGAATCGAGTCTGCCATAAAGATGCGTCAACTAGCTATTCCGTTACAATCAGTGCCACACAACCTTCTGCCGTGGATTTAGTCTTTAATGAGATATGAATAAGCTTCGCCAGAAGCTCGAGTCGCACGCCTTCCCTAATCTCGCAGCCATGATGGAGGGCTATGCGCAGGCGGCGGTGGAGACCGCGAAGACCGAGTTTCGGCAGACACTCGACTACTCCACAGATTCCATCAATACGCTCGACGAGATCATCGTGCTGCTGAGCGAGAGCCTCGACATCGATCTCGATTTCGAATCCCGTTTGTGGGGCAGCTATCTTGGAGAGGTCATTCGCACCCGCTACGCAGGCATATGGGAGATGACTCAGTATCCTGGCGGGCAGGTCGCTGTTCCTGCGGTTGAGGTCCGCGGCTCGCGCCTCTTTCCGCTGATGAAGGTCTACCGACGCCTCACCAACGGTGAGGAAGAAGACCTGCACACCTTCTACAACATGGTGACCGAGCGCCTCGGCAACCCCGCCCAAGTGAACTGACCTTTAGTTCCTGGACGCAGTTGGGCTGCCAGAGGGTCTGCTGAGGTGAGGCTCGGCGTTTAGCCGTTAGCTGTTAGCTCTTAGCTCTTAGCTCTAGCCAGGGGCTGGTAGCTCCCAGGAGGGTACCCCCTCACCCCTCCCCCCACCCTATCCATCTCAAACTACTCATTCTAAAGGGAATTGCTATTTGCCTATCGCGCTAAGCTTTTGATTTTAAACGATTAAATCGTAAATATTTGCATTCCCAGGACTTAAGGTCACGCTTGGTGACGCGGCCCTTTTTGACGAACTTCCGCGCGTCTGCGATGGCGGAGAGCAGGAATTCGAGGGTGGGCGGTTTCCGGGGAAGTCGGCGATAGGAAGACTGTTTTTTCGGCTGCATGCATTGAGGATAGAGAATCGTGCGAATCAGACTGCAAAGCGCGTGTTTTGTAAGTGCATGAAATGACGCGGTGAACTGGGTATTTCTGGTCGTGTATGTTGACAGGATCCCGATCCCGATAGCCGAGACCTTCCGATGCCGACTCAAGACGATGGATCATCACATGACGGCACTCTCACCCATCTCTTCGAGGGATGCGGCACCCAAATCCAGACGTGGGCTCCTGCTCCGTTGTTGAATTGGAATTTGTGGGATTCCCCGGTCCCCAAAGGCGAGAAACCACCACCCCACGAACCAAGACCTGTTCATGGGGGCCCGGGGACCGGGGGGCACCCTCTGTGGTTTGGAGAGCGGGCAGGACACGGGGCACCCCTCTGTGGTTTGGAGAGTGTGCAGGGACGGGCCGTTCTACTGTTTGTCGTAGACCATGGTGACGGTCACAGGCTTTCCCTCAGGATCGGTGCCTTTAGCTTTCATCGTGATGGTTTTGCCATCAGACGAGACCGTGAGCTTGCCGTGAACGTGGTATTTTGTGGTGCTGTTCTTGGCGTCATAGGTGAATGTGTTGGCATTGACCTGCTTGAGGGAAACGGTGTCATAGGGGGCTCCCTGACCGGAGACTGCAGCGTCAGAGCCATCGTATTTGGCGGTGTAGGTGGCGTTGACTGCGGAACCGTCGGCACGCTCGCCGGTGTTGGTCACCTTGACGCCGTTTTCAGCCGCTTCGCGCACCGCGGTGATGCTCTTCACGGGAAACGGAGCGGGAGTGTATTTGGACTTTTCGACGTTCAGCTTCCAGGTTCCAAGCGAATTATCGGCGCCGAACGCGGCTACTGAAGTGGTGATTGCCAGAGTTGCGAGAGCAAGAGTGATCAGTTTTTTCATGAGTGTTTCTCCTTATTCCTTCTGGTGGTGAATGCGTTTTAATACGCCGGAATGAAAGGTGAGTGGATCAGGAAAGGAGGGTTCGGGATGAGAACGAGGAGAGAGAAGGACCTTCTAAATGCGGACACCATATAAGCGCGGGCGCGGGTGGACCGTCAAGGCAAATCGGGTGGGCTTGTCGGGTGGGGTTTGTTCGGCGGGGCGGACCAGGCAGGGAGGACCTATCGGTCGAATTCCTGCGCTGGTTTCGTCCTGCGGAAGGCTTGGGTGCCTGCCCAGCGTTATTGTGCGGCAGGCTGGTCGGTGTCTACGTGGCCGCGGCCATCGCGCATTTCATTGCCCTTGAAGTTGTCGTTCTTGTCGAGAGCATTGGCCGGATCGGCTTTGTCGCCTGGCTGGGGCAGCTTGCCTGTGTAGCCGTTGGCGGCAATGAGGCGATTGTCTACACTGCCGCGGAAGTTGTCAGGGCCGTGGAACCAGGGACCGGCACCCATGAACGCTCCATCGGCGAACCATTTGGGACTGTAATAACCGTAGGGAGCGCACGAATAGGGAGTGCTGTCGTAGTAGCCATAGGGGCATGCGGGAGCCATGCCAGCATTGAGAGGGACTGCTCCCCGGGTGGTGGGGGCCTGATCCTGGGCGATTGCAAGGGGAGCGAATGCCAACATGGTGCATCCGGCAACAGCCGATAGCATACAAAGCTTGAAACGATTCATAGTTCTCCTTAACCTCGCGGGAATGTCAGAGGACACCCCCGCACGATGACGTTAGCTGGTTCGGGGGTGCGTGTCTGAGCTATAGAGACCGCGTGGGGTGAGTAACCCGCCCTAACAAGTTAGGACGGGGCACCCTTCGCAGTACGGACCACCTGCCCCGGCTTCCGAAACAAGCGGGGATTCGTCCGACAAGACATACCATTGTTGTTCAATCGTGATTTCTGGAGTTCATTCGGGTTCTCTGGAGCTTCCCCATGCTGAAGAGGATTGTGGCAATCACCGTCGTGGCAGTGCTGGTGCAGGCTGCCGTTCCCGGGGCCGTGCGTCTGGCGCAGGCGCAGGCGGACAAGAATCAATACGCCAACATGGCTCCTCTCGACCAGTATTTGATCGCGGACCAGGACGCTGAGGTTGCGCTGGCGAAGAGCGGCGCTCCGCCTTCGATTTCCGGCGAGGCGGAAGTGATGGTCCTGAGCCGGACGGGATTCAAGACCGCGGTGGAGGGCAAGAATGGCTTTGTGTGCGTGGTGGAGCGGGGCTGGGGTGCCGGGACCGATGCGGCGGAGTTCTGGAATCCGAAGATAAAGGCTCCGATCTGCTTCAACCCTGCAGCCGCACGAAGCTTTCTGCCCATCTTCCTGATGAAGACGAAGCTGGTGCTGGCGGGAAAGTCGAAGGCGGAGATTGTGGCGGCGACCAACGCAGCGTTCGATAAGAAGGAACTGCCGGCGCTGGAGCCTGGCGCGATGTGCTACATGCTGTCGAAGCAACAGTACCTGAACGATGTGGGGAAGAGCTGGCATCCGCACGTGATGTTCTTTGTGAGCGGGGATGCGGCCAAGAGTTGGGGAGCCGACGCAAAGGACTCGCCAGTGATGGCGGGACCCGATCCGGAAGAGCGGGCGACGATCATGATGGTGTGGGCGGAGCACTGGTCGGACGGGACGGCGGTGGAGTAAATAGAGCAGACCCAACAAAAGTGAGAAGAAGCTATGGATAGTGTGCTATCCCACTCATCTCGATAAAGCCGGATTAATGGGACACAGTTTCGGTCTTCTGAGTGGGCCACTTGCCGTGTCGCACATTCTCTACGTCTGGCACTCATTCAACCGTATCACTTCGTGCGAAAATGCAGGTAGGTTTTGCTGGATTAAACGGGGCTCACTAATGGACGAGAAAGTTACTGGAGCATGGCTGCTCCATCATTCCCTAAAGCTACAGCAAGTTACAGGCGGACAGGACTTCAACAACGTGAACGCTGCGGGTAAAGCGGGGACACTGTTGTCTGCGCTTTCCTCGAACGATCAGACTTCGCTTGACCGAGCCCAGGTAGAGGTGACCTGCCCCCATTTTCCGCACGGTGATCTTACAACTTAGCCAGCAGCCGTCGCAGCTGTGGGAAAGTTGGAAACGCCATCGGCGTTTTCAGAGTGGGCGGAGCCCACGCCTTTTCCATAGCTTGCTTGGCGTGCAAACTCTGCCGGCGTCCGATAGTTCAAGCTGCTGTGTGGCCGTTGTTCGTTGTAGTCATGGCGCCAGATGGCGATCTTCCTTCTGGCGTCAAACAGGTTTTGAAACCAACTAATCCTCAGGCACTCTTCGCGCAGCCGCCCGTGAAAGCTTTCGACATGCGCGTTCTGCGTGGGCTTACCGGGCTGGATGTGGACCAGCTCAATCTTCTTCTCAATACACCAGGCAAGGAAATGACGGCTTGTCAGTTCGGGGCCGTTATCGCAGCGAATCGATCTCGGTTCTCCGCGGTGTTGGATGATCTCATCTAGCACCCGTGTTACCCGCCGGCTGGCGAAGCTGGTATCAACTTCCAGCGCCAGGCACTCGCGTGTAAAAGCATCGACCACGCTCAACACACGGATCGCGCGACCTGCCGCGATCGCATCGTGCACAAAATCCAGCGCCCATTCCTGGTTCGCGGCCGTGTACTGGCGCAAGGGAGCGCTCTGTCGGACGCAGTGTTTGCGCTTCTTCCTCCGCAGAGCCAGGCCCGCCTCTCGGTACACTCGATGCACACGCTTATGGTTCACCACGTCTCCGGATCGACGCAGCAGCACATGCAATCGCCGGTATCCGAAGCGCGGCTTCTCTCTGGCCAACTCCACCAGACGCGCCCGCAGGTCTTCATCTGAGCTTCGTGCCTGATAACGGACGCTCGAAACCGCAACCATGAGAAGGCTGCACGCTCGACGCTGACTGAAGGCGTACTGTTGTTCGACATGCTCGACAGCTGCCTTCATCGCTACGAGCTCCATCCGTTTTTTCGAATCACCGACTGCAGCGCTTCCTTATCCAAACTCAGGTCTGCCACTAGCTTCCGCAGTCGCGTGTTCTCATCCCGCAACTGCTTGGCTTCCTGAGCCTCCGTCACATCCATCCCACCGTACTTCGCCTTCCAGCCATAGATGGTGTGCTTCGATACCCCATACTCCCGCGCCACGTCCTCGACCTTCCGGCCTGCTTCCACCTGCTTCAGCGCAGCGATCATCTGCGCCTCCGTGTGCTTGCTCCTCGACATGCTCCGCCCTCGCTCCTGAATACGAAAATCGTACTCGGTTGTGTGCGGATCCAGGGGAGCAGGTCAGATCTCCGGGTGACGCG
>Ga0268264_10000651_pt1 | contig 40986 bp, 36 predicted proteins | sample KBSSwiS32_FD_190357 | JGI IMG/M metagenome (GOLD analysis project Ga0268264, IMG submission 190357) | Switchgrass rhizosphere microbial communities from Kellogg Biological Station, Michigan, USA - KBS Switchgrass S3-2 (SPAdes) (version 2) | ecosystem: Host-associated > Plants > Roots >... | reverse complement strand
GGTCCGGGTGTAGATCCGTGTCAGGTTGACCATGGGCGCACAGTAGCCCGCAGACCAGCCCAAAGGGTGAGCCCGCTCGACGGCGCGACCGGCACGGTGAGCAGGAAGAGCGCGGCGCGGGAGCAACCCCTCGCCGGGTTCGAGCGTCATAGTGGTGTGAGTCACAACCCGCTGGAGCAGCCCGTGGACATCATGAGCGACGGCCCCGTCCTCGTTCTGTGCGGCGACCTCGACGTGCGCAGCACCATGCAGGTCCGCACGGCCGTCCGCGAGCTCCTCGGGAGCTACGACGAGGTCGCGATCGACCTCAGCGGCGTCGAGAGCGCCGACGTCACCGCGCTGCGCGTGCTCGCCGCCGCGACGCTCCACGCCATCCGCGACGGCCACCACCTGACCCTGCGCCGGCCCTCGCCCGCCGTACGCCGGATGCTGCACATGTCGCACTTGGCTCGCATCGTGGAGGTCGCACCCCCTGCCGCGGGTGTCGGATAGCCCACACGTCCAGCCGGTGACCGACCGGTAACGGCCGTCCTACCCTCGGAGGATGACCGAGAAGGACCGTTCTCCGCACGCCCGGGCGGCCAAGGACAAGCCGTGGGTGATGCGTACGTACGCCGGCCACTCCACGGCCGAGGCGTCGAACGCGCTCTACCGCGGCAACCTGGCCAAGGGGCAGACCGGCCTGTCGGTCGCCTTCGACCTGCCGACCCAGACCGGCTACGACCCCGACTCGCCGCTGGCGCGTGGCGAGGTGGGCAAGGTCGGCGTACCGGTGCCGCACCTGGGCGAGATGCGCAAGCTCTTCGCGGACATCCCGCTGACCGAGATGAACACCTCGATGACCATCAACGCGCCGGCGATGTGGCTGCTCGCGCTCTACGTGGTGGTGGCCGAGGAGCAGGCTCAGCAGAACGGGGGCGACCTGTCGCCCGAGGAGGTCGCCGCGCAGCTGGCCGGCACCACCCAGAACGACATCATCAAGGAGTACCTCTCCCGCGGGACCTACGTCTTCCCGCCCGAGCACTCGCTGAGGCTGATCAGCGACCTGATCGCCTACACCGTCCACCAGATCCCCAAGTGGAACCCGATCAACATCTGCAGCTACCACCTGCAGGAGGCGGGCGCGACGCCGACGCAGGAGCTCGCCTACGCCCTGTGCACCGCGATCGCCGTCCTCGACACGGTCAAGGCGTCCGGCCAGGTGGACGAGGCCGACTTCGAGAAGGTCGTCGGCCGGATCTCCTTCTTCGTCAACGCCGGCGTGCGGTTCGTCGAGGAGATGTGCAAGATGCGCGCCTTCGTCGAGCTGTGGGACGAGATCACCCGCGAGCGCTACGGCGTCGAGGACCCGAAGATGCGCCGGTTCCGCTACGGCGTGCAGGTCAACTCGCTCGGGCTCACCGAGGCCCAGCCGGAGAACAACGTCCAGCGCATCGTGCTCGAGATGCTCGGCGTGACCCTGTCGAAGAATGCTCGCGCCCGCGCCGTCCAGCTGCCGGCCTGGAACGAGGCTCTCGGTCTGCCCCGGCCCTGGGACCAGCAGTGGTCGCTGCGGCTCCAGCAGGTGCTCGCCTTCGAGTCCGACCTGCTGGAGTACGACGACATCTTCGACGGCTCCCACGTGGTCGAGGCCAAGGTCGCCGAGCTGGTCGCGTCGGCCCGTGAGGAGATCGACCGGGTGCAGGCCCTCGGCGGCGCGATCGCCGCGGTCGAGTCGGGCTACATGAAGGAGGCCCTGGTCAGCTCGCACGCCGAGCGGCGGGCCCGCATCGAGTCCGGCGAGGAGAAGATCGTCGGCGTCAACATCTACGAGAGCACCGAGGCCTCGCCGCTGACCGCGGACCTGGACGCGGCGATCATGACCGCCGACCCGGAGGCGGAGAAGGCGGCCCTGGCCAGCGTCGAGGCCTGGAAGGCCGAACGCGACCAGAACGAGGTCGACGAGGCGCTCGCGAGGCTGGCGGCGGACGCGAAGACCGACGCCAACCTGATGGCGGCCACGCTGGCCGCCGCGCGCGCGGGCGCGACGACGGGGGAGTGGGCTGACACACTGCGTGAGGTGTTCGGCGAGTTCCGGGCGCCGACCGGCGTCTCGGGGGCGGTGGCCCCCGTGTCATCGGCGGGCTCGGCCGGCGCTGAGCTCACCGCGGTGCGCCAGCGCGTCAAGCAGACCGGCGAGGAGCTGAGCGGCCGCCCCGGCGGGCGGCTGCGGCTGCTGGTCGGCAAGCCGGGGCTCGACGGCCACTCGAACGGCGCGGAGCAGGTCGCCGTACGAGCGCGCGACGCCGGCTTCGAGGTCATCTACCAGGGCATCCGGCTGACCCCCGAGCAGATCGTCGCAGCCGCCGTGGCCGAGGACGTGCACTGCGTAGGCCTCTCGATCCTCTCCGGCTCCCACATGGAGCTGGTGCCCGCCGTGCTCGACGGGCTCCGGGAGGCCGGGATGGAGGTGCCGGTGATCGTCGGCGGGATCATCCCCGACTCCGACGCCCGCCGCCTGCTCGAGGCCGGCGTGGCAGCGGTCTACACCCCCAAGGACTTCGGCCTCACCGAGATCATGGGCGGGATCGTGGATGTGATCCGCACGGCCAACGGGCTCGTCTGAAACCCCGGCCTTGATACCCCCGCGAGCTTCGGCCCCCAGTCCGTGGCGACGCTCGCTTCGCTCGCGGGCGCCGTCGCTCGCTGGGGCTCGCTCGGCGCGGTCGCCACGGCCCGGAGGCCGATCGCGGGGCGCCTCGCTGCGCTCGGAAGAACCGGGTCGCTTCGCTGCCATCCACCAACCCATGACCGACCTCAGTTGGGAGCGCAAAGTCACCCGGTCACCAGCCACGTGACGGGAGCGAAGCGACCCGGTTTGTCGCGGGCGAAGCCCGCGCGCCCGGCGATCGGCCCCATGGCCGCGACGACTGCGCCGCAGCGAGCGCCAGCGAGCCAGGCGCCGCGAGCGAAGCGAGTTGTCGTCGCGGGCTGGGGCCGAAGCTCGCCGGGGTATCCAAGGAGTCCGTTCGCTGATAGCGGATCCGCGTGCCTCCACGCCGGGAACGCGTAGGCTGGCATTCGGGTTGTCCCGAGCGACCCATCAGGACCTGTTGAGGAGATGCGCATGTTCGAGCGGTTTACGGACCGAGCCCGCCGGGTGGTCGTGCTGGCCCAGGAAGAGGCCCGCATGCTCTCCCACAACTACATCGGGACCGAGCACATCCTGCTCGGCCTGATCCACGAGGGCGAGGGCGTGGCCGCGAAGGCCCTCGAGAGCCTCGACATCTCGCTGGAGGCGGTCCGCGCCCAGGTCGAGGAGATCATCGGCCAGGGCCAGCAGGCGCCGAGCGGGCACATCCCGTTCACGCCGCGCGCCAAGAAGGTGCTGGAGCTGTCCTTGCGCGAGGCGCTGCAGCTCGGCCACTCCTACATCGGCACCGAGCACATCCTGCTCGGGCTGATCCGCGAGGGCGAGGGTGTCGCCGCCCAGGTGCTGCAGAAGCTCGGCGCCGACCTCAACCGGGTCCGCCAGCAGGTCATCCAGCTGCTCTCGGGCTTCCAGGGCAAGGAGTCGACGGCCTCGGCCGCGGCGGCCGCAGGCGGTGGCGACGCACCGAGCTCGAGCCTGGTGCTCGACCAGTTCGGCCGCAACCTGACCCAGGACGCTCGCGAGGGCAAGCTCGACCCGGTCGTGGGCCGGGAGCAGGAGATCGAGCGGGTCATGCAGATCCTCTCGCGCCGTACGAAGAACAACCCCGTGCTGATCGGCGAGCCGGGCGTCGGCAAGACGACGATCGTCGAGGGGCTGGCCCAGGACATCGTCAAGGGCAATGTGCCCGAGACGCTCAAGGACAAGCAGATCTACACCCTCGACCTCGGCGCCCTGGTCGCCGGCTCGCGCTACCGCGGTGACTTCGAGGAGCGGCTCAAGAAGGTCCTCAAGGAGATCCGCACCCGCGGCGACATCGTGCTGTTCATCGACGAGATCCACACCCTCGTTGGCGCCGGCGCTGCCGAGGGCGCGATCGACGCCGCCAGCATCCTCAAGCCGATGCTGGCCCGCGGTGAGCTGCAGACCATCGGCGCCACCACCCTCGACGAGTACCGCAAGTACCTCGAGAAGGACGCCGCCCTCGAGCGCCGGTTCCAGCCGATCCAGGTGGCCGAGCCGTCGATCGCGCACACCATCGAGATGCTCAAGGGGCTGCGCGACCGCTACGAGGCGCACCACCGGGTCACCATCACCGACGAGGCGCTGGTCTCGGCCGCGACGCTCGCCGACCGCTACATCTCCGACCGGTTCCTGCCCGACAAGGCCATCGACCTGATCGACGAGGCCGGCTCGCGGCTGCGGATCCGCCGGATGACGGCCCCCGCCGACCTGCGCGAGTACGACGAGAAGATCAGCGACGTCCGCCAGCGCAAGGAGGCGGCGATCGACGGACAGGACTTCGAGGCCGCGGCCCGCCTGCGTGACGAGGAGAAGCAGCTGATCCTGAAGAAGTCCGAGCGCGAGAAGCAGTGGCGCGCGGGCGACATGGACGAGGTCGCCGAGGTCGACGAGGAGCTGATCGCCGAGGTGCTCGCCGTGGCGACCGGCATCCCGATCGTGAAGCTGTCGGAGGAGGAGTCCACGCGGCTGCTCAAGATGGAGGAGGAGCTGCACAAGCGCGTCATCGGTCAGGAGGAGGCCGTCAAGGCGCTCTCCCGGGCGATCCGGCGTACGCGGGCGGGCCTGAAGGACCCCAAGCGCCCCGGCGGGTCGTTCATCTTCGCCGGCCCCTCCGGTGTCGGGAAGACGTGGCTGTCCAAGTCGCTGGCCGAGTTCCTCTTCGGAGACGAGGACGCGCTGATCCAGCTCGACATGAGCGAGTACGGCGAGAAGCACACGGTCTCCCGGCTGTTCGGCTCGCCCCCCGGCTACGTCGGCTACGAGGAGGGCGGCCAGCTCACCGAGAAGGTGCGCCGCAAGCCGTTCTCCGTCGTGCTCTTCGACGAGGTCGAGAAGGCGCACCCCGACATCTTCAACAGCCTGCTGCAGATCCTCGAGGAAGGTCGCCTGACCGACTCGCAGGGCCGGGTGGTCGACTTCAAGAACACCGTCATCATCATGACCACCAACCTCGGCACCCGCGACATCGCCAAGGGCGTCCACCTCGGCTTCAACCAGGGTGGCGACGCGGCCGGCTCCTACGAGCGGATGAAGAACAAGGTGCAGGAGGAGCTCAAGCAGCACTTCAAGCCCGAGTTCCTCAACCGCGTCGACGAGATCATCGTGTTCCCGCCGCTCTCGCAGGAGCAGATCGTCCACATGGTCGACAACATGATCGCCTCGGTCGAGCTGCGGATGCGCGACCGCGACATGCGGATCGAGCTGACCCAGGCGGCCAAGAACCTGCTGGCCGAGCGGGGCTTCGACCCGGTGCTGGGCGCTCGCCCGCTGCGCCGGACGGTCCAGCGCGAGATCGAGGACATCCTCGCCGAGAAGATGCTCTACGGCGAGGTCGGCCCCGGTCAGATCGTGCTGGTGGACGTCGAGGGCGAGGGCCCGACGGCGAAGTTCACCTTCTCGGGGCAGAAGGTCGGCGAGTTGCCCGACCTGCCGCCGTTCGAAACGGCGGGCGTCGAGGTCGGCGAGCCGCTGGGTGACCCCATCGCCGAGGAGCCCGGCCCGATCGACGTGCCGAAGGCGGGCAGCGAGGACTGACCCCGCTGACGTAGAGCCACACGAGAGGCCCTTCCGACCACGTCGGGAGGGCCTCTCGGCTTACCGCAGAACCCGGCGTACGTGCGCGAGGAACTCCGAGCTGATGATCGACGACCCGGGCAGGAAGGCCTGGTAGGCGTCGATGACCACCGTGTCGGACCGCCGCAGCGCCTTCAGCATCACGGGCTCAGAGCTGTGGGCGTACCAGAGGAAGCGCCCGTGCCGGAACAGCGGGCGCAGGTTCTCCAGCGCGTACCACATGAACGAGTCGCCGAGCAGGAGGGTCCGACCCGGATAGGTGCGTGCCCTTGGGCCAGTGACCCAGCTGTGGTCGGTGACGAGGGTCGGGTAGGACCAGTCCGGATCGGTGCGGCTGCGCACCGTCACCTTCGTCGCCGGCGTGGCCGTCTGCACCGTCTCAGGGGTGCCGTCCAGCTCGAGGCCGCCGACCCGGGTCTCGGTCCCGTAGTGATAGCGCTGACGCCTGGCGAGCCGCGGGTCCAGCTCGCGGGCCAGGGCCTGGACGAAGTAGACGGCGCCGGAGGTGGTCCAGTGTGGGTCGGTCCTCCAGTAGATCTGCTGCTCGCTGCTGGCCTTGACCAGGAGCCGCCGCACCGGCAGGTAGGTCGGGTCGCTGACGTCGTCCAGCACCTGGTTCTGGAGCTCGACGCCGACCGTGTCGCAGCTGCCCTGGGGCAGCAGGGCGGGGTCGATCTCGGTGCCGAGGACCGCCGACTTGTTGGGCGCGACGGTCCAGACGACCCGACGGCCGGACTGCTCGACCAGCCGCGCCAGCTCGGCCAGCCTGGCGACCGGGCCGTGCAGCCCGTCGCCCAGACCGCAGGCGATGTCGAACTCGTAGCCGAAGAACAGGTTGCCGTCGTCTCCCGGCACCGCGTAGGGCGCCGAGTCGTACAGCAGACCGTCGATGCCCGTCAGTCGAGGCGACACGGGCGGCTGGTGCTCGGCGGCGGCCGCGGGTACGACGAGCAGCGCGAGGGCCGATGCGAGGGCCGCCGCGAGCAGCCGGTGCCTGCTCATCGCAGGGCCTGCCGCAGGTCGTGCCGGAACGCCTGTCTGGACAGTGGGTAGCTCGCCAGGAAGACCTGCACGGACTCGAAGACGACCGTGTCGGCGTGCTTGATCGCCTTGATCACGGTGCCGAGGTCGACGTGGTCGACCCACAGGAACCGGCCGTGCCGGAAGATCGGCCGCAGGTTCTCCAGGGCGAGGACCACGAACGAGTCGCCGAGCAGCACGGTCCTGCCGGGATAGGTCAGCCGGGCGGGGCTCGAGACCCATCGGTGGTCGAAGACATCACCCACCGCCCAGTCCCGCGACCCCGGCGCGGTCCGGACCTCGACCCTGCCGGCGGGCGTCGCGGTCTCGAAGGTCTCGGGATCGTCGACCCCCTGGGCCACGTTGAGACCGCCGACGCCTGTCGTGGTGCCGTAGCTGTAGCGCTGCGCGCGACCGATGCGTGGGTCTAGCCGGGTCGCCAGCGCCTTGGCGAAGATCGATGCGCCGACGGTGCTCCAGTGCAGGTCGGTCTTGAGGTAGGTCTGGCGTCGCTGGGAGTCCAGCAGGGGGCGCACGGGGAGGTACCACGGGTCCGGGTAGTGGTCGAGCAGGTGGCGCTGTCGTCGCATCCCCGTGGCGTCGCACGACCCGTGCGGCAGCTTGGCCCGGTCGATGTCGGCTGTCAGCACCGAGGACTTGTCGGGCGCGACCGTGTAGACGACCTTCCGACCCGACCTGCGGATGATCTGGGCCAGCTCCGCCTGGTGATCCATGGCGACTCGCAGCCGGCCGGCGAGACCGCACGCGACGTCGAAGTCCGGACCGTAGAACAGCTCACCGTTCAGCCCCGGTACGACGAGCGGTGCGGACTCATAGACCAGGCCGTCCGCGCCGATGAAGCGTGGCGTGGCCGGCTGCAGTGCGGCCGCGGGAGCGACCAGCAACGCCGACGCGAAGGCCAGTGCGACCGCCCACTGCCTGGGTCGTCGGGTCGTCACCGCAGCACCTTGCGGACCTGGCTTCGGAAGCTCTGGGACAGCATCGGCGTGAACGGCAGCAGGAACTGGTAGCCCTCGATCACCACCGTGTCCGCCCGCTTGATCGCCGACAGCACCACGCTGTCGTCGACGTGACCGGACCAGAGGAAACGGCCGTGGCCGAAGACTGGTCGCAGGTTCTCCAGGGCGTACCACAGGAAGGAGTCTCCGAGGAGCAGGGTCCGCCCCGGCCACGTGTGCCGGACCGGTCGGCTGCTCCAGGAGTGGTCGAAGGTGATTGCCGGGTAGGACCAGTCCTTCTCGGCACCCTTCGGGCGCACCTTCGTATGGGTCAGGGGCACCGCCGTCTCGAGCGTCTCGGGGGCCGTCGAGCCCAGGTAGATGCTGAGGTCACCCAGTCGGGTCTCGGTGCCGTAGGTGTAGTGCTGGCGTCGGCCCACTGCCGGGTCCAACCGGTCGGCCAGCGACTTCGCGAACACCGAGGCGCCCACCGTGGTCCAGTGCAGATCGGTCCTCCAGTACAGCTGCCGGGTCTTGTCGCTGAGCGCCTTGCGAAGCGGGAGGTACGCCGGGTCGTCGAACCGATCGAGCAGATCGGACTGCGCGGCGCGTCCCGCCGAGTCGCAGTAGCCGTGCGGCAGCTGGGCGGCGTCGATCAGGTCGGGTCGGGCAAGGTACTTGTCCGGCACGACGGTGAAGACGACCTTGCGGCCCGACTGCTCGATCACGTTGGCGAGCTTCGCGAACTCGCGCATGACCCGCTCGTAGTGCTGGCCGAGCCCACAGACCACGTCGAAGCTGGGACCGTAGTAGATCTCGTCGCCGATGCCGGGCACCGCCGGGCCGGCGGACTGGTAGGTGAGGCTGTCGATGCCGACGAAGGTGCCCCCGGGCTGCGGAACGGCGTCGCTCCCGGTTGCCGGGACCGCGAGCGGGACAGCGAGCACGAGGCTGACGGCGAGGGGCAGCACCGCCACCCGGAGCCGGGTCATCGCAGTGCTCGCCGCAGGTCGCGCAGGAACGTCTCGGACGACAGCGGGTAGCTGGCGAGGAAGACCTGGACGTACTCGAAGACGACCGTGTCGGCATCCTTGATCGCCCTGATGACCGAGTCGAGGTCGACGTGGCCGACCCACAGGAACCGGCCCTGCCGGAAGATCGGCCGCACGTTGTCCAACGCGAAGGCCATGTAGGAGTCGCCGAGCACGACGGTCCGGCCGGGGAAGGTCAACGCTGCCGGCCGGGAGCGCCACCGGTGGTCGTAGAAGCTCTCGAGACCCGCTACCTGCGGGGAGGTGAGGCTCGGCCGGACCTCGACCCGGCCGGCCGGCGTCGCGGTCTGAGCGGTCTCGGGCTGGTTGATGCCGAGGGCGCCGTTGAGCCCGCCGACGAAGGTGGTGGTGCCGTACTGGTAGCGCTGCTCCCGACCCAGCCGCGGGTCGAGCCGGGTCGCCAACGCCTTGGCGAAGATCGATGCGCCGACCGTGCTCCAGTGCAGGTCGGTCACCAGATAGGTCTGCCGGGTGTCGCGCTCGAGCTTGCGGCGCAGCGGCAGGTACGACGGGTCCGGGTAGTGGTCGAGGAGGTGCCGCTGGGCCTTCAGCCCGAGGGAGTCGCACGAGCCGTGCGGCAGGGTGGCTGCGTCCACCTCGGAGGTCAGGACCGAGGACTTGTCGGGTCCGACCGTGTAGACGACCTTCCGACCGGACCGCTGGATGATCGCGGCCAGCTTGGCCAGCCGGTCCATCGCGACCCGCATCCGACTGGACAGGCCACAGGCGACATCGAAGTCGGCGCCGTAGAAGAGCTGTCCGTCGAGGCCGGGCATCACCGGCGGAGCCGACTCGTAGAGCAGGCCGTCCGCGCCGGTGAACCGAGCAGCTCCGGGCGGCGTGGCCGCCTGGGGCGCGCGCCCGACCTGCGTCGTCCCCTCCGAGGCGGACCGACCGGAGACCGCGTCGACGGGGCTGGGAGCCAGCACGGCCGCGGCGACTGCGGCGACGCAGGCGAGGGCCAGCGGATGTCGGCAGGTCACGATGAAGGGGGCTTTCGGGGGTGGGCCAGGGAGGCGTTCGGCGAGGCGTCCGGGGAGGGCGCAGACAGGCTACCGGCGTCGCTGGTTCAGTCGAGGTAGATCCCCGGGCAGCACAGACCGACCCGCGCCCTTCAGCGCAGCAGCGACTTGAGCTTGTTCTGGAACTTCGGGTCGACCAGCGACGTGATGGTGGCGAAGCGTTGCACGACGGTGAACACCACGGTGTCCGAGGCGTTCACGGCGTCCGCGAGCTCCTGCATCGAGTCCTGGAAGCCCAGCCACATGAAGCGGCCCTTGCGGAACAGGTTGGTCAGCGCCTCGGAGGCGACGTAGGTGAAGGAGTCGCCGAGCAGCAGGGTGCGGCCCGGGTAGGTCTTGCGCGAGGGGCCCGAGACCCAGGAGAAGTCCGTGCTCAGCGTCGTCAGCGTCGGGTCGAAGGCGGTGCTGCCCCGCGCCGGCCTGGTCCGTACGCCGTTGCTCGGGATCCGACCGATGATCGTCTCGGGACCGGCTCCTACCACCTTGGCAAGATCGCCCAGATGGGTCCGGGTGGTGCGCTTGTAACGCAGCCGGTCGGCCAAGCGGGGGTCCAGGGCCTGTGCGAGCGCCTTCGCGAACACGTCCGTCCCGGCCGTGCTCCAGTGCGTGTCGGTGTGCCAGTAGGCATGCGGTGTCGCGATCAGCTGCCGGCGGATCGGAAGGTAGTGGGGGTCTCGGTAGGAGTCCAGGATCCCGGACTGGATCCGCATGCCCTTGCGGGCACAGCCCTGCTGAGGCAGAGGCACGGGGAGTACCTCGCGGGTCACCGAAGCCTTGTTGGGCGTGACGGTGAAGTAGACCTTCTTGCCGGCCCTGGTCAGGATCCTGGCCAGGCGCGACAACCGCTCGAGCGCCGTCTCGAGGTGACCGCCGAACGCGCACGCGGTGTCGAAGTCGGTGCCGATGAAGTAGTAGCCGCCGCGTCCTTGGATCACGGTCGGGCTGACCTGGTGCACGAGGCCATCGAGCCCGACGAACGTCTGCTCGTCGTCCAGGGCCCGGGCGGGGGCGGTGGTGGTGACGATGACGCTCAGGGCCACAACAGCGATGGACGCGGCAAGGAGTTTGCGTCGGAGCTCAGGCATCGGGCGGAGACCACTTTCGGGGAGTTGGCGCGGTCACCGTACTCGGTGGGCCGACGAGATGGGTCACCCACCGTCGGAAGACGGACTCATCCGGGTCCCGACGGTGTGCTCGCCGCCAGGGGCCGGTGGCGCCCCGCGTAGGGTCGCTGCGTCGCAACGCATGTGAGGAGTCCTGGGTCGTGGTGTTGCTGCTGGTCGTTGGGGGCTGCCTGCTGTGGCTGGGGGTCGCGTCGTACGCCCGGCAGCTGGGTTTCGCGGACCTGACCCGCCGCGGCTCCCTGGTCATCGGCTATCTCGCCTTCCAGCTCCTCACCGTGGCCGTCGTCGAGCTGGCCAGTGTCGGTGACCATCTGCACAGGTCCGTCGTGGCGCTGGCCTGGCTCGTGGTCGACCTCGCGCTGGTGGTCTTGTGCCGCAGACCCCTGGTCGACCTCGCTCGCACCGGGCGGCAGCGCCTCGCCGGCCTCTGGCGCCGGCGCCCAGCCCCGACCCTGGACCAGCTGGTCGCAGGTGCGGTGCTCGTGGTGTTCTTCGCGGCCCTGGTGCTCATGGGCTGGCTCTACCGGCCGGCGAACAACGACTCCCACGCCTACCACCTGTCCCGGGTCGAGCACTGGCTCCAGGCCGGCTCGGTCGCGCCGTTCGCCGCGCACTTCCTGGCGCAGGTCGAGCTGGCGCCGCTCTCGGCCTACCACTTCGCAGTCTTGAAGCTGGTCACCGGCACCGACCGCTGGGACGGCTACGTCGAGCTCTCGGCGGCCGTCGTCTGCGTCCTCGGCGCCTCGGAGCTCGGCCGCCGCCTCGGTCTCTCCGGCCGCGGCCAGATGCTCACTGCGGTCGTGGCAGCGACGGTCCCCAACCTCCTCCTCGAGGCGACCAGCACGACCAACAACCTGTTCGGAGCCTCGATCGGTGTGGGTGCGCTCGTCGTCTTGACCTCGGGTCTCGGCGCGGGAGGCTGGATGAGCCGAGCCGCAGCGCTCGGCGCGGTGGCCGGCCTGGCAGAGTTGGCCAAGGGCACCCTCATCGTGATGGTGGGTCCCGCTTGCCTGGTCCTGGTCGTCGTGGCGCTGGCCGAGCTGTGGCACGAGCACGGTCCCGCGGTCGTGCTGCGCAGGTCGGCGGGCGCGGCGGTGGTCGGCGCGGTGGCGGCGGTCGCCGTGGCCGGGCCGTTCCTGCACCGCAACATCGAGCTGTTCGGCGGTCTGGCTGGGCCGGTGACCAAGACCACGATCGTCTCGGGGCACAGCCCCGGCGGGCTGGCGGGCAACGTCATCCGAAGCGTCGCCGCCCAGTTCCTCGTCGGCGGCGACGAGGGTGCCCTGCACGACGTGAGCCGGGCGGTGACGGGCCCGCTCCACGCTCTCTACGACGCCGTGGGCGGTGATGCCGGACCGGACTACGTCTTCCAGCCGGACGTCAGCCCCTTCGCCGACCGCGAGTGGGCGACCACCAGCCGCTTCGAGGACGTCGGCGCCAACCCGCTCCACACCGTGCTCGTCGGCCTCGCCCTCCTCATCCTGGCCGGTGCCTGCCTCGCGGGTCGACGATCGGCCCGGCTGCCGCTCGCGCTGGCCCTCGCGCTCTGCGTCGGCTTCCTCGGCTTCGCGGGGACGGCGACGTGGAGCATCTACGCCAGCCGCTACTACCTACCGCTGTTCGTGCTCTGGAGCCCGCTGGTAGCGGTCGCCGTCCAGCAGCTGGGCGGGAAGGTGGCGATGTACGCCGGCCGGGCGATCGCCGCCGTCCTGGTCGTCGCGGCTCTGCCGCTGGTCTTCGACAACTACAGCCGTTCCCTGATCCACGCCGACTGGCGCCACGACACTCCGCTCGAGGCCTACTTCGGTCGTTCCGGCAGCTCGGACGGTGCTGCCGCACGCAGCCTGGCCGCCGACTACACGGCGGCCACGAAGGCGATCGCGGACTCGGGCTGCCACAAGGTCGGGCTGGCCACGCACGTCGGCGCCGAGTACGCGTTCTGGGTGGGGCTCGAGCAACAGGGCTGGTCGGGCAAGATCTACGACATCGACGTCACGAACGTGAGCAAGGCCCTCACGCCGCGGGGGTTCAAGCCCTGCGTCGTGGTTATCGACAGCGGGGGGATCGGCTTCAGCAAGACCCCACCCCCGATCCCGCAGCGGATGACGTCGAGCACCTACGGCACCCTGACGGTCTATTTCAAGGGACGCCTCGGCCGCGGCTGACCCGTCCGTGAGCAGTGCGGGTGCCGCAGCGCTCGCCGGCTGGAAGCATCCTCAGTCCGACGACGGGCCCGGCAACGCGTAGGAGCGAGGCCCCACGGCCTGCGCGAGCCCGTCGGCCACGAGTGCGGCGAGGCAGCGCTCGCGCTGGGCGGGGTCGGGCCACACGGCCTCCAGGCGACTCCGCTGGACCGGCGTCGGGCTCGCGCGCAGGACGGCCAGCAGCCGACCACGGCACTGCCGGTCGGTGCCCTCCCAGGCCTGACCGCGACGCGGTGCGCCGGCGTACGCCGGCCGTCCGGCGGCCCGCCACGCGCAGAGGTCGGCGACCGGGCAGTCGTCGCACCGGGGGCCGGAGGCGGTGCACACCAGGGCGCCGAGCTCCATGACGGCGACCGACCAGGTCGGGGCCGTGCCTTCCTCGTCGTCGGCTGGGAGCAGCTGCGAGGCCTGGTCGCGCTCGGCGCGCGCGACCGAGGCGGGTGGGAACTCGACGCCGGAGACCGCGCGGGCCAGCACCCTGCGCACGTTGGTGTCGAGCACGACGTGGCGCCGGCCGTAGGCGAATGACGCGACCGCAGCGGCCGTGTAGTCGCCGATCCCGGGCAGGGTGAGGAGCTCCTCGTAGCTGTCGGGGACCTGGCCGGCGTAGCGCTCGACGAGGGCCGCCGCGGTGGCGTGCAGCCGCAGCGCGCGCCGCGGGTAGCCGAGCCGGCCCCAGGCCCGCACCGCCTCCCCGGCCGGCTCGGCGGCGAGCCCCGCGGGAGTGGGCCAGCGCGCCAGCCAGGCCTCGTGCACGGGGAGCACCCGAGCCACGGGCGTCTGCTGGAGCATGATCTCGGAGACCAGGACCGACCACGGTGTCGCCTCGGGGCGGCGCCACGGCAGGTCGCGTGCGTGGTCGGCGTACCAGCGCAGCACCGGCTCGTGAAGCGCGCTCATCGTGGCCCGAGACTAGCTGCCGGTCGGCTCACCCGGCGTGGGTACCTCACCGTGGCCCACCGGCGTCCTACGGTGCGAACCATGCGGCTCCGGACTCCTTCTCGACGCGGGGGTGCCTCGCCCGCTGCGAACGGTTCGGTGGGCTGAATGGTCGCCAGGACTCGTGGTCCCCTGCCGCCGGGCGTCTACTGGCGCCGTCGGCTGGCGGTGCTCAGCGTGCTCCTGGTCGGGTTCCTGGGCGCCGGCAAGCTGCTCGACATGGGCAGCGACGACTCGTCGGATCCCAAGGCGGAGCAGGCCGGATCGGGCACGCTGGCCACCCCGACGGCGACCGTGCCGCCGGCCGGACCGAGTGGCGAGGGCGGGCACGGTGGCAAGCACAACGGCGGGAAGCACAACGGCGGGAAGGGTGGAAAGGGCGGGAAGGGCGGGAAGGGCAACGGCGGATCCGCCTCGCCCACGCCGACGCCGACCCCCACCCCGCCGCCGACCCCGGTGCTGCCCGACCCGACCGGGCCGTGCGCCGACGACGACGTGTTCATCACGCCGAGCGTCGCCGCCCCGATCGGCGGCTCGGACATCACGTTCATGCTGAACCTGCAGACCCGGACGGCGCAGGCCTGCACCTGGCAGGTCTCGCCCGACACCGTGACGATGAACATCGTCTCGGGGCACGACCAGATCTGGCTGAGCAAGCAGTGTCCCGACGCGATCCCCACGCAGGACGTCGTGGTGCGGCTCGCCTCGGTGACCCAGGTGCCCGTGGTGTGGAACTCCCGGCGCTCCGACGAGGAGTGCTCGGACCGCACGGCCTGGGCCCTTCCGGGCTTCTACCACGTACGCGCGGCCGCGCTCGGCGGTGAGCCGACCGACGTCCAGTTCGAGCTGGTCGCTCCTGCTCCCGTGACGGTGACCGAGACGGCGCAGCCCCAGACGGGCCACGAGACGAAGGGCGCCGGCGGGCACTGAGCCCGACCCGTCCGCGCGACCAGGCCGGCCGGCCCGGCCACGCCGTCAGACGTAGCGTTCCAGGATGGTCGACTCCGCCAGCCGGGAGAGGCCCTCGCGGACGCTGCGCGCGCGCAGCTCGCCGACACCCTCGACCACCTGCAGGTCCTCGACGCTGGCCGAGAGCAGCTTCTGCAGGGTGCCGAAGTGGTCGACCAGCCGGTCGACCACCGCGGGCGGGAGCCGCGGGACCTTGGCGAGCAGCCGGTAGCCACGGGGAGCGACGGCGCCGTCGAGGTGCTCGACGCTGCCGAGGCCGAGCACGCGGGCGGCGGAGGCGGGGTCGACCAGCTCGGTCGCGGTGAGCGTCTCCAGCCGCTGGAGCAGCACCTCGGGCCGCTTGCCCCGGCGCCCACCGGGCACATAGTCACGGATCACCAGCTCGCGCTCGACGTCGACGCCCGTGATCAGCTCCTCCAGCTGGAGCGCGAGGAGCCGGCCGTCGGTGCCGAGCTCGAGGACGTAGTCCTCGATCTCGCGCGCGATCCGGGTGACCATCTCCAGCCGCTGGGCCACCACGGCCACGTCGCGGACCGTGACCAGGTCCTCGATCTCGAGCGCCGAGAGGGTGCTGGAGACCTCGTCGAGCCGGAGCTTGTAGCGCTCCAGGGTCGCGAGCGCCTGGTTGGCCCGCGAGAGGATCTGGCCGCCCTCCTCCAGGACGTGCCTGGTCTCGCCGACGTACGCCGCGATGATCTGCATCGACTGCGACACCGAGATCACCGGGAACCCGGTCTGCCGGGCCACCCGGTCGGCGGTGCGGTGCCGGGTGCCGGTCTCCTCCGAGGGGATCGTCTGGTCGGGCATCAGGTGCACGGCCGCCTTGAGGATCCGGGTGATGTCGCGGTCGATGATGATCGCGCCGTCCATCTTGGCGAGCTCGCGCAGTCCGGTGGCGGTGAACGGCACGTCGAGGTCGAAGCCCCCGGTCGCGATCGAGTCGACCGTGCGGTCGTTGCCCAGCACGATCAGCGCGCCGGTGCGCCCGCGCAGGATCCGCTCCAGACCGTCTCGCAGCGAGGTCCCCGGCGCGATCGCCTGCAGGGTCGCGCGCAGCCGCAAGGTCTCATCGGACCGTTCCGCCATGGCGCACCCCTCTCGCAGTCAAGCGCAAGCGTAGGCGGTCGGAGGGGCGGAGTTCGGGTACGAGCCAACTCGGCCAGCCGATAGGCTTTCCCGGTGACCAGCTCCGACACCCGTCCGTGGGGTTCTTGGCATGTCCTGGACGAGGCGGACGGCTTCAAGGTCAAGCGGATCGTGGTGACGCCGGGCTCCCGGCTCTCCCTGCAGAAGCACGAGTTCCGGGCCGAGCACTGGTTCGTGGTGAGCGGGACGGCGACCTGCACGGTCGGCGACCAGACCGTCGTCCTCGCTCCGGGTGAGGCGGTCGACATCGAGGTCGGCCAGGCCCACCGGATCGCCAACCAGGGCGACGAGACGCTGGTGCTCATCGAGGTCCAGCGGGGCTCCTATACGGGCGAGGACGACATCGTCCGGCTCGAGGACGACTACGGCCGAGCCGGGACCCGGGCCTGACCCGAGCTCCTCAGTCGTCGGCGGCCCGCAGCCGCGGCGGCGCCGAGGTGAGCTGGAGCAGCCGCAGGGCCGAGGCGATGTCGGGCACGTCGAGGACACGCAGGCCGTCGACGACCCAGGACTCGGGGGACCGGGGGGACGGCTTGGTGCGGTCGCTCGGGACGACGGCGACCCGGAACCCCAGCCGGGCCGCCTCGGCGAGCCGCTGCGGCAGGTCGCGGACCCGCCGGAGCTCGCCGGCCAGCCCGATCTCGCCCATGGCGACCACGCCCGAGGGTGGGGCGACACCGAGCGTCGCCGAGCCGATCGCCACGGCCAGGGCGAGGTCGCTGGCCGGCTCGTGCAGCCTGGCGCCGCCGACCGTCGAGGCGAAGACGTCATAGGAGTGCAGCTTGATCCCGCAGTGCTGCTGGAGCACGGCGAGCACCATCGCGACGCGCGAGGAGTCCAGCCCCGAGGTGGTCCGGCGCGGCCGCTCCAGGGGAGACGGCGTGACCAGCGCCTGCACCTCGGCGAGCAGGGGACGCCGGCCCTCCATCGTCACCGCCACGCAGGTGCCGGCGACCTGGCCGGTCTGGTGCTCCACGAAGAGCCCGGTGGGGTCGGTGACCGCCGTGATGCCGTCGGGGCCGAGCTCGAAGCAGCCGACCTCGTCGACCGGGCCGAAGCGGTTCTTCATCGCCCGGACGAGCCGGAACCGGGAGTTGCGGTCGCCCTCGAAGTGCAGCACGACGTCGACGAGGTGCTCGAGCACGCGCGGACCCGCGATCGCGCCGTCCTTGGTGACGTGTCCGACGATCACCGTGGTGATGTTGCGGGTCTTGGCCACCCTGATCAACGCGGCCGCGACCTCCTTGACCTGGGTGACGCCGCCGGGGACGCCCTCGATGCCGGAGGCGCCGATCGTCTGGATCGAGTCGACCACCAGCAGGGTCGGACGAACGTCCTCGATGTGGGTGAGCACCGCGCCGAGGTCGGTCTCGGCCGCGAGGTAGAGCTCGTCGTGTACGCCGTTGGTGCGGTCGGCGCGCAGCCGTACCTGTGAGGCGGACTCTTCGCCGGTCACGTAGAGAACCCGGTGGCGTACGCGCGCGGTCTGGGCCGCCACCTCGAGCAGCAGCGTGCTCTTGCCGACGCCGGGCTCGCCGGCCAGCAGGATCGCGGCGCCCGGCACCAGCCCGCCGCCGAGCACCCGGTCGAGCTCGGGAACGCCGCAGCTGCGCGAGACCGACTCCTCGACCGAGACCCTGCCGATCGGGACCGCGGCGGCGCTCACCGGGCTCGCGACCGCCCGCAGCGTCGGTGCGCTTGCCTCGACCACCGAGCCCCAGGCCTGGCACTCGCCACAGCGGCCGACCCACTTGGCGGCCTCCCAGCCGCACTCGGCGCAGCGGTAGCCAGGACGGGGCGATGACTTCGACACGTGAGCAACCTAGGCGCCCGCACCGACAGCGGGTGCGCGCCGCTCCACAGGCCCGCGGGACCGTTGAAGCAACGCCCGGCGAACCTGGCGTTATCCTTCCTTGGAACGATCCAGAGCACTCGGCGGCCAGGAGGGGACGTGTCACACACGATGAACCGTCCACCGGTCACCCCGCCCACCCTGGCCGACGTCGCGGAGCGGGCCGGCGTCTCGCGGCAGACCGTCTCCAACGCGGTCAACAACCCCGACCTGCTCCGCGAGGACACCCTGCGCCGGGTGCAGAAGGCGATCGCCGAGCTCGGCTACCTGCCCAACCGGGCCGCCCGCAACCTGCGCACCCGGGCCTCGCACCTCATCGGGCTGCCGATCAAGGCCGCCGAGGAGGGCACGGCGAACGCCGCGATGGACCGCTTCGTGCACTCGCTGGTCGACTCCTCGCGCGAGGCCGGCTACCACGTGCTGCTCTTCTCCGGCACCCGCACCGGCAAGGCCGAGGACGAGCTCCCGGCCTACGACGACCTGCTCCGCTCGACCGCGGTCGACGCGTTCGTGGTCACCGACACCTACCTCGGCAACCCCCAGGCCGCCTGGCTCGAGCAGCGGCGGGCGCCGTTCGTCGCCTTCGGCAGGCCGTGGAACGACCCGGACGCGCGGCATCCCTGGGTCGACGTCGACGGCGCCGCGGGCGGCGACATGGCGACCTCGCACCTGATCGAGCGCGGCCACCACCGGATCGCGTGGATCGGCTGGCGCAAGGACTCGCTCCTGGGCGAGGACCGGCGGGCCGGCTGGTCCCGGGCGATGCGCTCGCGCGACATCCCGACCACCGGGCTCGCCTCCCGGGTCGAGGACACCGTCGCCTCGGGCCGCGAGGCCAGCGCCGTCCTCCTCGACGAGGCGCACCCGACGGCGTTCGTGTGCGCCTCCGACACCCTGGCGATGGGCGTGCTGCACACGCTTGCCGAGCGCGGGCTCCGCGCCGGCCAGGACATCGCCGTGACCGGCTTCGACGACTCGCAGGTCGCCCAGACCGTGCCGCCCGGGCTCACCTCGGTCAGGCTGCCGCTGGAGCAGGTGGCGGTCGAGGTGGTCAAGGCACTGGAGGGGTTGCTCGGCACCCCGCCCCAGGTCAGCCCCGGCGTGCTGCTCAGCCCCACCCTGGTCGTGCGTGGCAGTAGCTGAACAGGGCTCTTCTGACGTATCCGTGGGCCGGTGGTTCCGCGTATCGGCGGCCGCTCCGTTGCCACCTCGGTCAAAACGGAACCGGGGTCAACACTCCTGTAGCGACCCTTGCGCTTCTGCACCGAGATCTCGCTGCAGAACTACCGGGCTCGGCTGAGCAGTGGTAGCGATGGGGCCTGGGTTGCTGGTGTGGGTGCCGGCCCAGGTGGCGGTGACCTCTCAACGCCCTCGACGCCGCCACCGGGTGAGGACCCACCGCCACCCCGCGCGTCGCCGCAGACACGCCCAAGGGGCGGTGGCTGGGCGACCCCTCGCGGCAGCTCACCCGTTGAAGGGTCACCGCCGCCGTGGCCGCAGCTCCGCTGATGCCAGTGACGCGCGCGGGCACCGGCAAGCGGGTACGGCGACACGAGGCAGGACCGGGGTGGCCCACGGATACGTCAGAAGAGTCCTGATTAGCTAGAACCCCTTCGACCACAGGTTGACGGCGTAGTCGACCTCGGTGCCCTCGTGCTCGGTGAGGATCGCCCCGGCCGTGGCGGCGTCGAACTCGATACGGACGACGGCCTCCAGGTCCGCTCGCGAGGAGAACCGCCACCCCATGTCGACGGGCGTCCGGCTCCAGCCGCGGGTTGACCAGAACCTCTCGACGGTCGCCGGGTCCGGCAGCTTCGGGTAGCCGCGCCGGAACCAGCCGCCGAACGTCGACCGGGTCGGGTCGTTGTCGATCACCAGGGCGGTCCCGCCCCGGCGTACGACGCGGTCCAGCTCGTCCAGCCCCGGCTCGCAGCCGGGCCCGAAGAAGTAGGCCCAGCGAGCGTGGGCGACGTCGACGGACGCGTCCGGGATCGGCAGCGCCTGCGCGGTGCCGTGGTGGACGGTCACCTGTGGGAGGCGGCGCGTGCGGCGTCTGGCGATGGCGACCAGGTCGGGGTGCGGCTCGACACCGGTGACCGTGGCGGCGGTCTCGGCGAACCGCGGCAGGTGGAAGCCGGTGCCGCAGCCGATGTCGAGGACGTCGCGGCCGGCCCAGCCTCCGGTGCGCTCGACCATCGCCGACCAGACCCGCCCCTCGGGGTCGACCGCGCGGTTCTCGACCTCGTAGGTCGCGGTGTGGTGCCAGATGTTGGGGCTGGGGCGGGTGCCGTCGGGCAGGGCGAGTTTCATCGGTCAGCCGACGGAGCTCGAGCCTGGACGACGAGGCTTCGTCGTCCCACCCAGGGTTTCGTCGGCCGACCGACGAAACTCGCCACCCGAAGCGCGCAACCTCAGATGCGGACCAGGCCGCGCGGCGTCTGCACCTGCGCGGCGATGATGCCGGGCGTGCCGTTGGGCGCCGCCCACTCGACCTTCACGTCCTCCAGCGGAGCCTCGACGGTCTCGCCGAGCCACTCGCTGACCCGCTGCGGGTCGCCCGCGATCTCCAGGCAGGCCAGGGAGTAGCTGTTGTCGGCGCCGAAGCTCGGGTGCAGCTCGGCGGGGCTCTCCCACTTGATGAAGAACGGCAGCTGCGGGTCGGCGATCAGACCGTTGACGCCGATCTGCTTCCAGCGCAGCTCGGTGCCGTCGGGCCGGTGCCGGTTGCCGAGCACGGCCTCGCGGCCCAGGCGATGCTCCACGACCGCGATGTCGTCGACCGCGACGACCCAGCCCAGCCAGCCGCCGCCGAGCGCCGAACGGGCGCGGACGGCCTGGCCGAACGGCGCCTTGTCGGACGCCGGATGGTCGAGGACCTCGACCACCTCGAGGTAGGTGTGATCAGCGAGCGGCAGCACCATGTTGCGAGTGCCGAACCGCGGGTGCACCCCGCCATCGACGAAGCGGGTGCCCAGCTGGTTGCCGATGCGCTCGGCCGTCGCAGCCAGGCCGTCGGGTCCGGCGGCGAAGGACAGATGGTCGAGACGCATGCAGAGATTGTGAACGCCGATGCTGCGCGCGACCAAAGCGGGGTCGTGATCTCTTGATGTCAAGATTCAGAGCGAGTCGGGACTTCCGGCTCAACCCGGTCGGCGGGATGGATCGCCAGCGAGCTGCGCGAGAGCAGGTGCGCCTCGCAGTGCCGGGCCAGCTCGTCGTAGGCGGCCTTGCCGATCAGCTCGGTGAGCTCGGCGGCGCTGGTGATGTAGAGCGGCTCGGGCGCGGTGTGCGCCTCGGTGTTGCCGGTGCAGTACCAGTCGAGGTCGTGGCCGCCCGGCCCCCAGCCGCGACGGTCGTACTCGCCGATCGAGACCTCGGTGTACTCGGTGCCGTCGGGCCGCTCGACGGTGCGGAAGGTACGCCGCAGCGGCAGCTGCCAGCACACGTCCGGCTTGGTCTCGAGCGGGTTCTTCTCCAGCACGTAGGCCAGCGCGTGCAGTGCGCAGCCGGCGCCGAGATGGAAGTCGGTGCGGTTGTGGAAGATGCACGCCGACTGGCCGTCGTACTCCACGACCACGGTCTTGCGCTCGCCGTCCTCGTCGACGTCGACCCAGTCGTCCCTCCGGACCTTCTTCGGCCGGCCCTTCTTCCCCTGCGGCCGGAACTGCCACAGCGTCTCGTCGAGCATGCCGACGTACTCAGCCACGCGCGTCTCGTCGTCCTTGTCCGCGAAGTGCGCGCCCAGCGCGCAGCAGCCGACGTCGGGCGACTCCTTGTAGATGCCCTTGCAGCCGCTGCCGAAGATGCACTGGTAGCTGGAGGTGAGCCAGGTCAGGTCGCAGCGCAGAACCTCGGTGTCGTCGTCCGGGTTCACGAACTCGACATAGGCGCGGGGGAACACCAGATCGACCTCGGGCACTCGCCCAGCCTACGCACGAGCGGTCGAGTGCATGGGACGAGTCGAAACCCCGTACCGTGGACCCATGCGTGTCGGCGTGCTGGACATCGGCTCCAACACCGGGCATCTGCTCGTGGTCGACGCCCACGGCGGTGCCGCGCCGCTCCCTGCGTACTCCTTCAAGCAGCCGCTGCGGCTGGCCGAGCACCTCGACGACCGTGGCGAGGTCTCGCAGACGGGCATCGACGCGCTCACCGCGTTCACCGCCGAGGCGCTGCGCGTCGCGGAGGACAAGGGCTGCGAGGACATGCTCGGCTTCGCGACGTCCGCGGTGCGCGACGCGACCAACAGCGAGCAGGTGCTCGAGCACGTCCAGGACCGCACCGGCGTCATGATCGACGTCCTCGCCGGCGAGGACGAGGCGCGGCTGACCTTCCTCGCCGTACGCCGCTGGTTCGGCTGGTCCGCCGGACGCCTGTCGGTCTTCGACATCGGCGGCGGCTCGCTCGAGATCGCGGGGGGCGCCGACGAGGCTCCGGACGTCGCCTGGTCGCTCCCGCTGGGTGCCGCGCGGCTGGCTCGTACGCACTTCCGCAACGGCACTCCCGACGAGGACACGGTGCGCGAGCTGCGCCGGGAGATCCGGGCCGAGATCGCCCGCGACGCCGGGCACCTGCTGCGCGGCGGTCCGCCGGACCGGGCCGCGGCGACCTCGAAGACGTTCCGGTCGCTGGCCCGGATCTGCGGTGCGGCGCCGTCGACCGAAGGCAACCTGGTGCCACGCACGCTCCCGCTCGGCCAGCTGCGCGAGTGGATCCCCAAGCTGGTCGCGATGGCGCCCGAGGAGCTCGCCGCCCTGCCGGGTGTCTCGTCGAGCCGGGCCCACCAGATCGTCCCGGGCGCGCTGGTCGCCGAGGGCTGCATGGACATCTTCGACCTCACCGAGCTCGAGATCTGCCCGTGGGCGCTGCGCGAGGGCGTGATCCTCGAGCGGCTCGACCAGCTGTCGGTGCTCGGGGACGCGGTTTGACCCGCGTCGGGCTGTCCACGTCCTCGGTCTACCCCGAGTCGACCGCGCACGCCTTCGGCTACGCCGCGAGCCTCGGCTACGACGCCGTCGAGGTGATGGTCATCGACGCCCTCTCGCAGTCGATCAGCGCCGTCCAGCAGCTCTCCGAGCACCACGAGATGCCGGTGTCGGCCATCCACGCACCCTGTCTGCTGTTCACGCAGCGGGTCTGGGGCACCGAGCCGTGGGGCAAGCTCCAGCGGGCGGCGGAGATGGCGAAGGCCGTCGGCGCCGAGGTGGTCGTCGTGCACCCGCCGTTCCGCTGGCAGAAGGACTACGCCCGCGACTTCGTCAACGGCATCGCCGCGCTCGAGGAGTCGACCGGGGTCGCGTTCGCGGTCGAGAACATGTACCCATGGCGCGCCTCGTCCAAGCGCGCCATGGAGATGTACCTCCCCGGCTGGGACCCGTCCACCGAGCCTTACGCCAACACCACCATCGACCTCTCGCACGCCGCGATCGCCAAGGACGACCCGATCGCGATGGCCGAGCGGCTCGGTCCCCGGCTGCGGCACATCCACCTCACCGACGGCACCGGCTCGGCCAAGGACGAGCACCTGGTGCCCGGTCGCGGCACGACGGGCGCCGCGGACTTCCTGCGCCACCTCGCGCGGACCGGGTTCCGGGGCGAGATCGTCGTGGAGATCAACACCCGCAAGGCAGGCAGCCGCGAGGAGCGGGAGAAGGACCTGCGCGAGTCGCTGGAGTTCGCCCGCGAGCACTTCTTCGCCGCCACGCCGTAGGGCTCCTCTGCTCGGGACGTGATTCCGACCGCGCCGGTCGTAGCCTTCGGGCATGCCCCACGCCGCCCGCCGGGGACGCAGGCCCGGCTCGCCGGACACCCGTGCCGCGATCCTGACCGAGGCGCGCGCACTCTTCGCGGCCAACGGCTACGCCGGGACGTCGGTGCGTGCCGTTGCGTCGGCGGCCGGCGTCGACGCCGCGCTGGTGCACCATTACTTCGGCACCAAGGACGACCTCTTCCTGGCGGCGCTCGAGCTGCCGATCGACCCGCGGGTGGCCCTCGCGCCCGCGATCGCGGCCGGCCCGGACGGTGCGGGGGAGCGGATGCTGCGGGTGTTCTTGTCGGTCTGGGACGACCCGGAGCTCCAGCTCCCGCTGCTCGGGGTCTTCCGGGGAGTGGTGGACCCGGACGGCCAGCGGCTGCTTCGTGACGGCTTCCTTCCCGCGGTGCTCGGCCCGGTCGGGGTCGCACTGGGGATCGACCGGCCCGAGGTGCGGATGCCGCTTCTCGCGAGCCAGGTGATGGGCCTGATCCTGGTGCGCTACGTCCTGGCCGTGGAGCCCGTGGCGTCGATGAGCGCCGACGAGGTGGTGGCGATCTACGCCCCCACGTTGCAGCGCTACCTGACCGGCCCGCTCGGTTGACGGCTCGGCTCACGCGGGAGAATAATTCAACGCATGATGAATAGCGTCATCGAGGTGCGCGGGCTGACCGTCGTACGCGGCGGTCGCCGGGTTCTCGACGGCCTCGACCTGGCGATCGGTCCCGGCGTCACCGGCCTGCTCGGCCCGAGCGGGTGCGGCAAGTCGACGCTGCTGCGCTCGGTCGTCGGCGTCCAGCAGGTGACCAGCGGCGACGTGCTCGTCCTGGGCGAGCCGGCGGGCAGCGCGCCGCTGAGGCGCCGGATCGGCTACGTCACCCAGGAGAGCAGCGTCTACGACGACCTCACCGTCACCGAGAACCTGCGCTTCTTCGCGCGCGTCCTGGGCTGTCCGGAGTCGGAGGTGGCGAAGGCGGTGGACGCGGTCGATCTCGGCTCGCACGCGGATGCCGTGGTCGGCCGGCTGAGCGGCGGCCAGCGGTCGCGGGCCAACCTCGCCGTCGCCCTGCTCGGCAGCCCCGACCTGCTGATCCTCGACGAGCCGACCGTGGGGCTCGACCCGGTGCTGCGACGCGACCTGTGGGAGCTGTTCCACGGGCTCGCCGACGCCGGCGCGGCGCTCCTGGTGTCCAGCCACGTCATGGACGAGGCCGAGCGCTGCGACCAGCTGCTGCTGATGCGGGAGGGGGCGATCCTCGCCCACGACACCCCGGCGGTCATCAAGGAACGCGCCGGCGTGGCCGACGTGGAGTCGGCATTCCTCGCGCTCGTCGACCGGGCGGCGGCATGATCACCCCGCGCATCACCTTCGCGGTCGCGGCCCGGGTGCTCACGCAGCTGCGCCGGGACCCCCGGACCATCGCCCTGATGCTGGTCGTGCCGTGCGTGCTCATCTCCCTGCTGTGGTGGATGTTCCAGGACACCTTCGGCGACCCGTTCAACCGGTTCGGGCCGGCGCTGATCGCGATGTTCCCGTTCACGGTGATGTTCCTGGTGACCAGCGTGACCACCCTTCGCGAGCGGTCGAGCGGCACCCTCGAGCGGCTGCTCGCGATGCCGATGGGCAAGCTCGACTTCCTGCTCGGCTACGCCATCGCCTTCGGTCTCGTGGCGGCCCTCCAGGCGGTCCTGGCGGTGACCGTCTCGGTCGGGCTGCTCGGCCTGGACATCGAGGGCTCGGTCCTGCTGCTCGGCCTGGTCGCGATCGCCGACGCGGTACTCGGCTCGGCGCTGGGGCTGTTCGTCAGCGCCTTCGCGCGCACCGAGTTCCAGGCGGTCCAGTTCCTGCCGGCGCTGGTCTTCCCCCAGATCCTGCTCTGCGGCCTGTTCGTGCCCCGAGATTCGCTGCCGGACGTGCTCCACGCGGTCAGCGACGTCCTCCCGCTCTCCTACGCCGTCGACGCGATGACCCACCTCACCCGCGGCACCGACACCGGCACCGTCTGGACCGACCTCGTCGTGGTCGCTGGCTTCGCGGTCGGTGCCCTCTCCCTCGGAGCGGCGACCCTGCGTCGGCGTACGCCGTAGCCGGGGACTATCCCGGCGGCGCGGGCGGGCAGGGGAGTCGTAGCCTGTCGGCATGGCGTTGTTGAGCCGACCACTGCTGATGCTCTCCCGAAGCGGGGTGGTCAAGAAGCTGGTCAGCACGATGCCGGTGTCGGCGGGGATCGTGCGCAGCTACGTCCCGGGAGAGACGAGCGAGTCGGTCGTCGAGGCGACCGCGCGCCTCGTCGACGAGGGGCTCCGGGTGAGTCTGGACTTCCTCGGCGAGGACACCCTCGACGCAGAGCAGGCCGAGGCAACCGTGACGGCGTACCTCGAGGTGCTCGGCCAGCTCTCGGCACGCGGGCTCACGAGGATGGCCGAGGTGTCGGTCAAGCTCTCGGCGATCGGGCAGGCCCTCCCAGACAACGGCCACAAGATCGCGCTCGAGAACGCCCGGAGCATCTGCCGTGCCGCCCGCAACGCCGGCACCACGGTGACCCTGGACATGGAGGACCACACCACCACCGACTCGACGCTGGCCATCCTGCGCGACCTGCGCAAGGACTTCCCCGAGACCGGTGCGGTGCTGCAGGCCTACCTGTACCGCACCGAGGCCGACTGCCAGGCGCTGGCCTACGAGGGCTCTCGGGTGCGGCTGTGCAAGGGCGCCTACGACGAGCCCGAGGAGGTCGCCTTCCAGTCCGACGTCGACGTCGACCGGTCCTACGTGCGCTGCCTCAAGGTGCTGCTGGCCGGGCAGGGCTACCCGATGATCGCCACCCACGACCCGAGGCTGGTCGAGATCGCCTCCACGCTCGCCTCGCGCTACGGCCGCGACCAGGGGTCGTACGAGTTCCAGATGCTCTTCGGCATCCGCCCCGAGGAGCAGCGTCGGCTGGTCAAGGCCGGCGAGCGCGTGCGGGTCTACATCCCCTACGGCCAGGAGTGGTACGGCTACCTGATGCGCCGGCTCGCCGAGCGACCGCAGAACCTGACATTCTTCCTGCGTTCCCTGATCTCGAAGAAGTAGAGGCACGCACGGGGGCTCCACCCCCGTGAACCCCCGACAAGACAAGGTGGCCCGATGAAGCAGACCGCCATCCTGGGCGCCGGCGTGATGGGCGAGACCCTGCTGTCCGGGCTGGTCCGCGCCGGGCGTCGCGTCGACCAGCTGCTCGTCGGCGAGAAGCGACCCGAGCGGGCGCGCGAGCTCGAGGAGCGGTACGGCGTGGCGGTGGTCGGCAACGTCGAGGCCGCGGCCAAGGCCGAGACGGTGGCGATCGTCGTGAAGCCCCAGGACATGGGCGACCTGCTCGACGAGATCGGTCCGTCGCTGCGACCGGGCCAGCTGCTGGTCTCGCTGGCGGCCGGCATCACCACCGCCTTCATCGAGTCGCGCGTGCCCGAGGGCGTCGCCGTGGTACGGGTCATGCCCAACACCCCGGCCCTCGTCGACGAGGGCATGGCCGCGGTCTCCCCGGGCTCGCACTGCTCCGAGCAGCACCTCCTGGAGGCCGAGGAGCTGATGGCCTCGGTCGGCAAGGTGCTGCGCATCCCCGAGCGGCAGCAGGACGCCGTCACCGCCATCTCCGGCTCCGGTCCGGCCTACATCTTCTTCGTCGTGGAGTCGATGATCGAGGCGGGCGTGCACCTCGGGCTGCCGCGCACCACCGCAACCGAGCTGGTGATCCAGACGCTCGTCGGCTCCGCCAAGATGCTCCGCGAGACCGGCACCCACCCGACCGTGCTCCGCGAGCAGGTCACCTCGCCCGGCGGCACGACCGCCTCGGCGCTGCGCGAGCTCGAGGTGCACAAGGTGCGGGCGGCGTTCCTGGCCGCGATGGAGGCGGCCCGCGACCGCTCCCGGCAGCTCGCCGCGGGCGACTGAGGCTCCGACCTGGGACGGATGACCGCGCGCCCCACCCTCGCCAGAGTGGACGCGTGGACAAGCGACTGCCGATGGTCTGGGGGGCGACCCCCGACGAGGCCGCACGCGACTACCCCGCCGACGACCTGGTCGCGGGTGCGCTGCTGCTGACCCGGGCCATCTCTGTGGCGGCGCCCGCCGCGCTCACCTGGCGCTGGCTGTGCCAGATCGCCGTGGCGCCGTACTCCTACGACTGGGTCGACAACCGCGGCCGCCGCAGCCCGGACACCCTCACGCCCGGCGCCGACCGGTTCGAGCTCGGCCAGGCCATGGCCGGGGTCTTCCTGCTGACGTCGTACGACGACGGCCACCACTGGACGGCGCTGACCTCGCCGCGTGGCCAGCGGCTGTTCGGCCCGGTGGCGATCACGTACGCCGCGGAGCCGGACGGATCAGCGTCCCGCATCGTGTGCCGGCTCGCGGTCGGGGTGGACGGTCCGCTCTCACGGCTCCGCGCCCAGGTGCTGGCCTGGGGCGACCTGGTGATGATGCGTCGCCAGCTGCTCAACCTGAAGGCCCTCGCCGAGCGCGACGCCGGTGCGCACGCCGCCCCGCACAGCTTGTAACTGACCGTTCGGATCACTTCCCTGCGGTTGTAACCGCATGGAAGAAGTCGTAACAGTCAGTTACAAGCTGAGCGGCGGCGCGCACACCGGCCCCTACGGCAGCACCCGGATCTTGATCACTGTCACGTGGCCGTTGATCAGCACGCCCACGTTCCAGTAGGTGTGCACGGCGAGCGCCGACTCCATCAGGATCGGGATCGTCCACAGGTTGTGGCCGGCCGACCGGAACGGGAACGGGTCCACCTTGAACGGCTTGTGCGGGAACGGCGCGGCGTCGAGGTACCGCGGCCGCGACGCCGAGTGCACCACCAGCTGGTAGGTCCGGCCGAGGTGCATCGTGAACGCGCCGTTCTTGAACGGCGCTCCCTTGAACCCGGCGCCGGAGACGGTGTAGCTGCCCTTCTTCGTCGCGACGTTCCCGGCCTTGTCGACGGCCCGCACCGTGTAGTGCACGGTCGTGCTCACGGCTCCGCCGGTCTTCTTCGTGTGCACGGTGCACGACGCGATGCCGGACAGCCCGTCCTTGCCGACGCAGGTCGGCTTCGGGCCCGGGGCCGGGTAGTGGCCGCCCTTGGTGACGCCGCCGACCGACACGAGCGGCGCCGCCTGGTCGATGTCGATGTCGTCGACCGTCACGGTGTCCATCCCGCCGTCCTGCGCGGTGATGGTCTTGGAGATGCTCTGACCGCCGCCGTTCTTGTTGACCGTGACCGGGTCCGGGCACGGGGCGACCAGCGCGGCGCCGTTGGTGGCGCAGGTGAAGGTGACCTTCACCGGCGTGCGGTACCAGCCGAACTTCGACTTCGGCTTCGCGCTGGTCACCTTGGCGGTGATCGACGGGTCGTTGCGCGAGGTGCTCGCCGAGGACGCCGAGAAGTGGGTGTCCCCGCCGTACGCCGCGCCGACGTTCTGGGTGGCACCGGACGGCACCGTGTAGGTGAGCGTCGCCACGCCGCCGGCGCCGACGGGCGCGGTGCCCACCGGCGAGCCGTTGACCTGGAAGGCGACCGAGCCGCTCGGTGCGCCGGTGCCGGGCGCGACCGGTGCGACGGTCGCCGTCACGGTCGAGGTGCCGACCGTGACCGCGGTGGTCGTGCTCGCCTTGGAGACCGGCATCGAGGTGCTGCCATTGGAGGAGATGTAGGGCAGCGCGGTCGGGGTGAACGCAGCCCCGATCGAGTGGGTGCCTGGGTCGAGCGGTACGCCGCCGGGGCCCGTCAGCGCCGCCGAGTGGGCGAGCCCGCCGGCCAGCGGCACCGCGGCGCCCTGGTCGACACCGTCCACCGAGAACTGCACGGTTCCCGGCGAGCTGCCCGAGTCGAAGGTCACCGTGGCCGTGGCTGTCACCGGCTGGCCGTAGACCGTCGACGCCGGCGCCGTGGTGACCAGGGTGTGGCTGGCGATCGTCATGATCCAGTCGACGGAGTTGTCGCTGGATGTCGAGGCGGTGTTGAGGTTGCCCGAGCCGTCCTGCGCGCCGCCGGCCGCGACGGTGGCCACGACCTTGCCGGACTGGCTCATGCCGGACACCGCGACGTCGTAGGTGATCGGTCCGCCGGTGATGACGGTGGTCATCGGGCCGCCCGCCGTCGACGAGCCGAGCAGGACGTCGGCCGAGTCGAATCCCGACACCGGCTCGGTGAAGGTGGCCGTGAAGTGCACCGGCGTACCGGTCGCGGGGTCGGCCTGGCCGGCCGCCTTGTTGATCGTGACGTCGGGCTTCGTGACGTCCGGTACACCGATGGTGGAGCTCACCGAGGTCGGGGTGATGGTCATCGGCAGGGTCGGCACACCGATGATCGGCATGTCGTAGGACACCGCGCCCGGCGTCTGGGTGAGCACCTGGCCGTTGACGTCCGCGTCATCCACGTCGACCGTGAGGGTCCACGTTCCGGAGCTGTTCGCAGTCACCGTGGTCGGCCCCGACGCGGGCCCGACTGCCGTGGTGCCCGCGGGCGCGGTGAGGGCCGCCGGCAACCCGGCCACGTTCGCGTCATTGTCGGAGTTGTTGGTGAGCGTGAGCTGGTAGGTGATCTGGTCGGCGGTGGTGACGGTGGCCGGGCCGCCCGTGAGCGTCGCCGAGACCGCGTCGGTCACCGTGATGGTGCCGGTCGTCGCGGACATCGACTCGGTGGGCCCGCTCAGGACGGCCGTGACCTTCACCTCGAGCTGGACGCCACCCGCGCCGGGGTTGGCCACCACTCTGGCTGGGAGGTCGGCGACGACGCTGCCGCCGCCCGGGACCGAGCCGGGCGGGAAGCTCCCACCGGGTGTCACGATCCCAGAGGTGGCCGGCCCGCTGTCGACGCTCGAGATGGAGAGCGAGTCCGGACCTGGGTCCACGGAGATCAACGCCTTCACCACGAACTCGTCACCGACGTTGGCGGTGGCCGGCGGCGGCTGGCTGATCGACACGTGCCAGCTCTGGTTGGTCGAGCCGACGGTGAGGGTCTTGATGTCCGCAGGGGTCGGGCTGGTGCCGGTGGTGCCGCCGTCGAACGTGACGACGACGCTGCTGCTTGCCACGTCGTTGTCGACCGCCGTACCGGGCACCGTCGCGTCGAACGTCAGCACGGCACTGCCGCCGTTCGCGGCGAGCGTCCCGAGCGGCGCGGTGACCGCGCCGCTGCCGAACGTGCACGCGCCGCAGGCCGCGCCACCCAGCTGGATGTTGGTGGCGTTGTCGAGGTTGGCGAGCGTGTCGACGAGCACCGCGTTGGTGGCGTCGGCGGCACCGGAGTTGTTCACGGTCACCGAGACGTGCACGACGTCGCCCGCCTGGAGGGTGCCGCTGTTGACGTCGGTGAGGGTGTGCGGCGCGACCGTCACGACGGGTGCCTGGACGGTCGACACCGCGGGCGCCAGCGCCACGGGCCGGTTCGGTAGCGACGCGGCCGACATGGCGTAGGTGACGCCGCCGGGGCTGAACGTGACCACCGTCTGGTCGGCATCGGAGTCGTCGACGTCGACGGTGAGCGTGCACGAGGTGTTCGCGCCGGGCGCGAGCGTGGTCGCGCAGTCGGTGGGAGCGCCGGCGGCCGTCGTCCCCACCGGTGCGGTGAGCGTCGGCACCGTGAGCTCGGCCGCCGTGTCGGAGGAGTTGGTCAGCGTCAGGGTGTAGACGATCTGGTCCGACAGCGCGACCGTCGCGGGCGCGCCCGTGATCAGGCCGGTGACCGCCTCGGCGACCGAGATCGGGCCGGAGTCAGCAGTGCGGATCGCACTGGCCGCCCCGAGCTGGCCCTGGACCGCGGTCTGCAGCTTGACTCCCGGGGTGCCGGGGGCGGCGACGACCCGGGCCGTCGCGGTGACCACCGTGCTGGTCCCGGCCGGGACCGTGAACGGCGCGGGGGTGTCGTAGACGATGGAGTCGAGGCCCGTGGTGCCGACGCCCGAGCCGAGCGAGGTGACCTGCAGGTCCTGCCCGCCTGGGTCCACGGAGATGGTCGTCTTGACCGTGACCGTGTCGCCGACCTCCGCGCTGCCGGGGCTCAGGGTGTTGCTGGCGGACCAGTCCTGGCTGACCCCGTCGTTGTCGAGGATCTCGACGTAGGCATAGCTCAGCGGGCCGGGGCCGGGCACGTTCACCGCGCCCGAGTGCGGCGACAGGGTGATGTGGAACGCCTCGGGCCCCTCGGGCGCGTTGTCGTCGGCGATGCCCACGGTGAAGGTCTGGGTCATCACCCCTGGCGGGAACGGGACCGTCGTGTCGGTCTGGTCGTAGTCGCCCGGCTCGAAGGCCTGGGTCGTCCCCGGGAACGGGTTGGGCGCGATCGAGGTGTCGAAGCCGTCGCCGGTCGCGACCTCGACGCTGTCGGAGGTCGCGGCTGGGCCGGTCCGCGCGACCGTGACGGTGACCGTGCCGTCGCTCTCGTTGACCGGGCTGATGGGCTGGATGACGTAGGTGTTCTTCAGGTCCACGGCGAACACGTCGGTCGACGCGTTGTTGTCCGGGGTCACCAGGTCGTCGGCCAGGCTGACCAGGCCGACGGTGCCGCCGTCCTTGCTGACCACGGCGTCGCGGGAGACGCCGTTGGCGTTCTTGCCGCCGGCGTTGGTGGTGAGGTTGACGGTCATCGCGTGCGGCTGCGCGTAGGGGTAGCGCACGAAGACGTTGCCCGAGCTGAACGGCGGCGTGGCCGCGCCGATGTCGTTGGCGGAGGAGAAGAACACGATCTCGGTGCCGTCGGCGTTGACCGTGACGCCCGGGTCGGTGCCGGCGCCGCAGTTCGGGGGGTTGCTGCCGGAGCAGAGGAACGCGTCGGCGTTGCCGCCGCCCGTGCCTGCGTCGTTGGCGCTGATCAGCTGGGGCGCGAAGTCGGCGGCAGCCGGCACCGACGGGGCGGGCGTCATGCGCCGCGCATAGACCTGGGTGCCGGACGTGCCGGCGGCGATGTCGGTGCAGAAGCTCTCGAAGACCACCATCGTCCCGTCGGCGCTCAGCCCGGGCCAGTTCGAGGCGCCGTTCGCGCAGCCGACGGTCCCGGTGCTGTTGGTGTCGACCATCAGCACGGGCCCGGCGGCCTTGCGGTAGAACACGTGGGCGTTGGTGTTGTGAGGGGTGCTCGAGAGGTTCGGCGCGTTGCCGTCCCACGCCACCGCGGTGCCGTCCGCCGAGACGACCGGGCTGTTGTTGCCCCCGGTGCCGACGCCGCCGGCCGCACTGATCAGGGTGGTCGAGCTCGTCAGCAGGTTGCGCTCGAAGATGTCGCCGCCGGTGCCGCCGCCCGGGCCCATCAGGCCGTCGCCACCCGAGGAGAAGACGACGTGGTTGCCGTCGGCCGAGATCTGCGGCTCGTCGGCGCCGCTCGCGGTCCCGTTGGGGTCGTTCTTGTCAACGCTGACCAGCTGCGTCGAGGGCGGCGCCGCCGTGAACGTGCGGACGTAGACCTGGTCGATGCCGTGGGAGTCGTGCTGCGCGGGGTCGACGAGGTCGGTGCCGCTGCTGGTGAAGGCGACCCGGATCGCCGGCGGCACCAGGCTGATGCCGATCGACGGGTCCTGGCTGACGCTGTCGGAGCCTGCGGAGCCCGAGAAGTTCACGTCGACCATCTGCAGCGAGAAGACGTTGCTGACGAACGGCGCCCAGGCGTAGAGGTGGCGTGACTGCGGGCCGACCGGGACCGAGACCAGGTTGGTGGAGCCGCTCTCGAAGACGATGCCGACGCCGGCCGGCGCCATCACCGGGTGCTGCGAGGCGGCGTTGCCGGTGCCGGTGTGAGCGGCGTTCCACGACACCAGGCTCACGATCGGACCCACAGGGGCCGGTACGCGCGAGTCGTAGACGAAGACGTCGAGCTTGCCGGCCTGGGTGGGCGCACTGTCGTTGTTGTCGGTGACATGCCCGGTCTGTAGGGGGTCGGTCACCAGCTGGTCGGCCGGGACCGGCGAGGTGAACGCGATCACCTTGCCGTCGTCGCTGACCGCGACCTCGTCGGCGCCGAACGTCGAGGGCAGCGCGGGACCGGAGGTGCCGTCCGCGCGCGTCGACACCATGGTGAGGTTGCCGCGCGTGAGGCTGGCCGCCGAGGCGCTGGGCGCCGTGGCGACGGAGATCGTGGTGACGGTGACGAGGGCGCTGAGGACCAGCGCAGGCGCGGTGAGCAGGACCGCGGCCCGGGAACGAGGCATGGGCGGGAATCTAGGGCTCACCCAAACGGGTGGGGAATAGTCCTTTTTGGCCACCTCGTCGTGCTGCGCGCCACAGCCTCGGTCAGGCCGCTGGTCAGCCGCCGCTCAGCCGCTGGGCTGGTCGCGCAGCTGTTGGGCCAGGCGCTCCGCCTCCGCCCGGCCGGCCGTCCTCGCCGCCTCGCCCTCGGCCGCCATCTTGTCCTCGTCTAGCTTGAGGTGCTGCGGGTTCGCGCGGTCGACGCGGACCGGCCAGACGTGGCCGGCGTCGAGTGGCAGGGAGGAGTTGGGGACCCCCACCGTCCACTCGACGGCCGTCGGCTGCAGGCCGTCGGCCTGCACGACGACCTGCGCGATGACCACCCGGTCGAACTCGTTGCCGGCGTTGGTCTCGACGTAGCTGACGAGCGTGGCGGTGCCGTCGGCGGGGTCCTTCATGTGTCCGAACATTCCTCGGGTCCTTCGTGGGTCAGCTGTTGGCGTGGGCTTCCCACGCCCTCAGGCGTTGGTCGATGAGCCTGTGACGTTCTTCGGGGCTGCCCTGTTCCAGGACCTCCCAGGCGTCGGGCTCGGCGCGCTCGTAGATGCCGGAGGTCCGGGCCCGGAACGCCGCGTCCGAGGCCAGGTGGGTGACCCAGTAGCCACTGGCCCGGTCCTCGGACTCGAGCTTGATCTCGCCGGTGCCGTCGAACTCGGGCGCGTTCTGGTGCCTGGGCCGTTCGGCGCGGTAGGCGTAGAAGACGCCAGCCGGGTCCCGCAGCTCCCTGGACGCCTCGCTCCAGTAACGCGCGGACAGGGTGCCGTCCTCCTGCCACGCGCGGCCGGTCACCTCGAGGGCGCCGTAGCGGTCGCGGGTGATGCGCAGCAGGCTGACCGCCGAGGGCTCGTGCTCGGACCGAGCGGTCAGGGAGTACTGCCACCACAGGCCCTCGATGCGGCCGAGCCGCCCCTCGTTCTCGATGGCCGAACGGACCTTCTGGTTGACGGACTTGAGCTCGTGGGGACTCAGCTCCGGGTCGTAGCGCACACAGGTCAGGCCGAGCAGGTCCGTCGGGAGCTTGGCGCCGTTGGCGTGCAGGATGAACGTCCTACGCATGCCGAGCACGCCACCGAACAGACCGGCCTCGAAGACCACGTTGTCGCGTGGCGAGGCCTGTCCCGGGATCGCCGTACCAGGGTCGCCGCCGGCGGGTTCGGTCCAGTCGTCCTGCGCGAAGACGAACGCTGCGAAGTCGACCTCACCGGTGAGCTCGACGAGGCGGTCGAGCGTGTTGACGCCCGGGTTGAAGACCGTGGTCCACGGCTCGACGTCGGCAACGGTGGCCAGGCCGTTCGTCAGCGACTTGAGCAACCTGACCTGCTTGCCCGAGGACCCGAGGAAGATGCGCGGTTTCGGCATGGTGCCGCCCATCCTCGCCGAGCGGGTGGCGGACCGCCAGACTGCTTTGCGTGGACACCTACCGCACACCAGACGACCGGTTCGCCTCGCTGCCGGACTTCCCCTGGCAACCGTCGTACGCCGAGGTGACCGATCCGGACGGCGGCAGCCTCCGGATGGCCTACGTCGAGGCCGGGCCGGCCGACGGGCCGGTCGCCCTCCTGCTCCACGGTGAGCCGTCGTGGTCGTTCCTCTACCGGCACGTCATGCGCGTGCTCTCCGACGCCGGCGTGCGCTGCGTCGCTCCCGACCTGGTGGGGTTCGGCCGCTCCGACAAGCCGACGTCGGCGGCCGATCACACGTTCGCCAGGCACGTCGAGTGGGTCCGCGAGCTCGCCTTCGACCGGCTCGACCTGCACGAGGTGACCCTGGTCGGTCAGGACTGGGGCGGCCTGATCGGCCTGCGCCTGGTGGCGGAGCATCCGGACCGGTTCGCGGCGGTCGTGGCCGCCAACACCGGGTTGCCCACCGGCGACTTCGACATGCCGCAGATCTGGTGGATGTTCCGCGAGGCGGTCGAGAAGGCCGACGTGCTCGACATCGGCCGTTTGGTCGCCTCCGGCTGTGCGCGCGGGATGAGCGACGACGTCCGGGCGGCGTACGACGCGCCCTTCCCGACCGAGGCCAGCAAGGCGGGCCCCCGCGCGATGCCGGGCCTGGTGCCGACCCATCCCGACGACCCGGCCGCCCCGGCCAACCGGGCCGCGTGGGCGTTCCTCGGCAGCTGGGACCGGCCGTTCCTCACCGCGTTCAGCGACTCCGACCCCATCACCGGCGGCATGGACGCGATCCTCCAGCAGCACGTCCCCGGCGCCCACGGCCTCGCCCACCCCACCATCGAGAACGCCGGCCACTTCCTCCAGGAGGACGCCGGGGACGAGCTCGGCTCGGTCGTGGCCGCCTTCATCGCCCCGCCGCCGGGATAGTCCGCGACGAAATGGCTGCTGGTTGTGGCCCTACGGCAGCCAATTCGTCACGGACTATCCCGCCGCGCGGATGTCGGAGAGCACCTTGACGAGATCGTCGACGAGGCTGCGGATCACCGGGAGGCGGGTCATCCGGACGGTCCGGTCCAGGGCGGGTACGGCGCTCGCGACCAGCGCTCGGCTCCGGGCCTGACCGTCGCTGCCGTCGTAGACCCAGAACAGCACCAGCCCCATCTGCAGCAGCCACAGCAGGCCTGGCAGCTCGGGCCGCAACGGCGCGGCCACCTTCACGTCGGAGCCCGCCAGCACCTCCTCGAAGAGCGCGATGCTCGCCTCTCGGGCGGGCGTCGACTCCTCGCTGAACGGGGAGAGCGGGCTGCGCGGATCGGCGGCGTTGCGGAAGAACTGGCCCGCGAACTCGTGATGGGGAGCCGCGACGTCGAGCCAGGCCTCCAGCACCCCCCGCACCCTCCCAGCGAATGCTCGCTCCTTGGCCAGCACTTCCGCCGCGGCAGCTGCGTGCTCGACCTGGAGCCCGTCGTAGAACGCCTGGACCAGGTGCTCCTTGGAGGAGAAGTAGTAGTAGGCGTTGCCGACCGAGACGCCCGCGGCCTTCGCGACGGCGCGCATCGTCGTGGCGTCGTAGCCGTCGCGACGAAACAGCGTCATCGCCGCCTCGAGGATGCGTGCCCGGGTCTGCTCAGCCTTGGATCGCTTAGCAGGCTCCGGCACAGCGGTCAGGGTAGTCACCGCCGTTCACCAGCGGCGGCCGAGCCAGCAGGTGCCGGAGCCCGGCCGCGCTGAGCGCCATCGCCCGGGCCATCCGCAGGCCGGTCGGGGTTGCGAGCCGCTCCGCCGTCGCGCGGTGTGCGGCCAGGGCCCACAGGCACATCACCCACGCGTGCTCGCCGGTCCAGATCGAGCCGTCGTCGCCCACGACCGTGATCTCCTGCATGGTGCGCGCGTGGTCGAGGCCCGGGAAGAGGGCCCGCGCCTGCGCCGACTCGGCCGGCACCAGGTCGAGCTGCACGAGCGCCGGCTGGCCGGCGAGCCACTGCCGGAAGAGCGAGCAGAGTGCGCAGCCCGAGTCGTAGAGGACCGTCAGCCGTGAGACGCCCTCAGCCATGACCGGGAGCGGGGAAGGGCTGGTGAGGCGGCAGCACGGCCTGTGGCGGAAGCGGGGGCGTGCGCAGCGCCTCGAGCCGGTGCCGACGCCGGATCGAGTTGAAGACATAGACGTTGAGGAAGTGGATCACCCCGAGGGTGATCGTCACGACGCCGATCTTGATGCTGAGCTCCTCGAAGAGCCCGCGCAGGTCGAGGACCGGGTCGCTGATCCGGAGGTAGAGGCTGACGAAGCCCAGGTTGAGCAGGTAGAACCCGACCACCAGCAGCCGGTTCACCGCCGTGGCGAGCCCCTCGCTGCCGGCGAAGACGTCCTCGAGGAAGACCCGGCCGTTGCGCGAAAGCGTGGTCGCCACCCACACGGTGAGCGGGATGGCGATCAGGAGGTAGACGACGTAGGTGCCGACGGTCCAGTCCATGAAGACTCCTTTGAACGTGTTCAAAAATGCTGACGGTGCCGACCGTAGCGACTTTCTTGAACATGTTCAACTCGGGCTCATAGCCCGATCGCCGTCTGAGCCGCGGCCAGCACGGGAGCGGTGACCTCGCGACAGCGAGCCTCGCCGCCGGCGAACACCTGGGTCACGTGCACCGGGTCCGCGGCGAGGTCGGCGTAGCGCTTCTGGATCGGCTCCAAGGTCGCGACCACGGCGTCGGTCACGGCGCGCTTCAGCGCCCCGTAGGTGTCGATGCCCGCCGTCGAGCCGCCGCAGGCCTCGAGGATCGAGAGCAGGTTGGTCACGCCGGGCTTGTCCGGCGCCGCGCGTACGGCGTCCGGCCCGATGTCGGAGTCGGTGACCGCCCGCGACACCTTGCGTCGTACGACGTCGGGCGGGTCGAGCAGGTAGACCGACCCTGCCGCCTCGGCGGACTTCGACATCTTGCGGTCGGGGTGGAGCAGGTCCATGACCCGGGCACTGCCGTCGGTCGCGGTCACCACCTCCGGCACCGTGAACACCTCGCCGTAGCGCCGGTTGAACCGCAGCGCGAGGTCGCGGGTCAGCTCGACGTGCTGGCGCTGGTCGGCGCCGACCGGCACCTGCTGGGGCCGGTAGAGCAGGATGTCGGCGGCCATCAGGGCCGGATAGGTGAACAGCGAGACCCGGGTCGAGTCGACGCCGCGGCCCTTCTCCTTGAACTGGATCATCCGGTTGAGCTCGCCGGTGGTGGCGACGCACTCGAGCAGGTAGGCGAGCTGCGCGTGGGCCGGCACGTGGCTCTGCCGGAAGAGCGTGGCCCGGTCGAGGCCGACCGCGAGGAAGAGGACCGCTGTCTCGTCGGCGTACGAGCGCAGCAGCCGCGGGTCGTGCTCGGTGGTCATCGCGTGCAGGTCGGAGATCCCGTAGAAGGCGTCGTCCTGGCGGCGGGCCATCGGCACCAGCGCACCGAGGTAGCTCCCGAGCGTGAGCCGTCCGGACGGGGTGAGCAGGGAGAGGGTGCGGGTGATGGTCATGATGCGGAGCTCCTTGGTGAGAGCCCACGGACCGCCGGGAACGCGAACGGCCGCCCGTGGGCGGCCGGTGTGAGGGTGTGCTGAGCGTCAGCAGGGTCGGTGGGCCGCCGTCAGGCGGGCCACCACTGGACGAGACGCTGGGTCAGCACGGGTCCACGATACCTTCCAGAGCATGCACTGCGCCGGTCCGAGCACGGTGGTCTTCGATCCCACGCTCACCGACTACGACTTCGGGCCGGCCCACCCGATGTCCCCGGTGCGGGTGGACCTGACCATGCAGCTGGCCCACGAGCTGGGCATCACGACCGGCGGCCCGCTGCGCGTGGTCCCGGCGCCGATGGCCTCCCTCGACCAGATCGCGACCGTGCACGACCACGCGCTCATCGAGGCTGTGCAGCGCGCCGGGCACACCGGCGACGCCGAGCTGCAGGTCGGGCTCGGCAGCGACGACAACCCGGTCTTCCTCGGGATGCACGAGGCCGCGGCGCACGTGGTGGGCGCCAGCCTCGAGGCGTTCCGCCAGGTGTGGTCAGGGGAGTCGCTGCACGCCGCGAACATCACCGGCGGGCTGCACCACGCGATGCCCGACCGGGCCAGCGGCTTCTGTGTCTACAACGACGTCGCGGTCGGCATCCGCTGGCTGCTCGACCAGGGAGCCGAGCGGGTCGCCTACGTCGATGTCGACGTCCACCACGGCGACGGCGTCCAGGCGATCTTCTGGGACGACCCCCGGGTGCTGACCATCTCGCTGCACGAGACCGGCCAGTTCCTGTTCCCCGGCACCGGCTTCAGCGGCGAGGTCGGCGGCGAGGGTGCCGAGGGCAGCGCCGTCAACGTCGCGCTGCCGCCGGGGACCTCGGACGCCGGCTGGCTGCGAGCCTTCCACGCGGTGGTGCCCGAGCTGGTGCGCGAGTTCGCGCCCGACGTGCTGGTCAGCCAGCACGGCTGCGACTCCCACGCCGAGGACCCGCTGGCACACCTGATGCTCAGCGTGGACGGCCAGCGCGCGGCGTACGTCGCCGTGCACGAGCTCGCCCACGAGGTCGCCGCGGGCCGCTGGGTCGCCACCGGCGGTGGCGGCTACGCGGTGGTCGACGTGGTTCCCCGCGCCTGGAGCCACCTCCTCGGCGTCGTCTCCGGTACGCCGCTCGACCCCGCCACCGCCACGCCCGAGGCATGGCGGGCCTACGTCCGGGAGCGGCTCGGCGTCGAGGCTCCGCGGCAGCTGACCGACGGGCGGGTCCCGGACTATCGCGACTGGCGCGACGGCTTCGACCCGGGCACCTGGCTGGACCGCGAGGTCAACGCCACCCGCACCGCCGTCTTCCCTCTGCACGGCCTCGACCCGATGCCCTGAGTGCCCGCGTGGGGCCCGAGTGCCGGGTCGTCCGTGTCGTATCGTCGTGACGATCCCGGCGCCGTCGCGCAAGTCGACACGCCAGACCACTCGAAGCACTTTTCCGAACCACTTCCCCACGAGTCACATCTGCCCCTATTCTCCCTTGAGAGCGGCACGGGGATCATCGGTGGGGAAGCCGATGGCGTGCTGCACAGGAAAGAACGGTGCACGATGGCTGGTTCTGGGGACATGTCTGACGCGAAGTTCCTCACCGTGGCCGAGGTCGCGGCGATGATGCGCGTCTCGAAGATGACGGTCTATCGCCTGGTGCACAACGGTGATCTGCCTGCCGTGCGCGTCGGCCGCTCGTTCCGGGTGGTCGAGGAAGACGTCAACGAGTACCTGCGGAAGAGCTTCTACAACGCTGGCTGATTGGCGCTCGCTTCGCTCGCGCGTGCTCGGCGCGCTCGCAACGAACCGTCTCGGGCACCTGTTTTTCACGCCGGTGGTTCGGGCGTTGGGTTGAGTACCGCTGCGGCGGAAAAAGCAGGCACCCGAGCCGGTTCGGCGCGCCGAGCGGTGTTGGATTGCGCTGTTGGATTGCGCTCGCTTCGCTCGCGCGTGCTCGGCGCGCTCGCAACGAACCGTCTCGGGCACCTGTTTTTCACGCCGGTGGTTCGGGCGTTGGGTTGAGTACCGCTGCGGCGTGAAAAAGCAGGCACCCGAGCCGGTTCGGCGCGCCGAGCGGTGTTGGATTGCGCTCGCTTCGCT
>Ga0268264_10000650_pt1 | contig 40992 bp, 33 predicted proteins | sample KBSSwiS32_FD_190357 | JGI IMG/M metagenome (GOLD analysis project Ga0268264, IMG submission 190357) | Switchgrass rhizosphere microbial communities from Kellogg Biological Station, Michigan, USA - KBS Switchgrass S3-2 (SPAdes) (version 2) | ecosystem: Host-associated > Plants > Roots >... | reverse complement strand
CACCGTATGACGTGGGTCGGATGGGGCCCGATGTCCGACCAGAAGATTCTCGACCAGCTCACCATCAGCCAGGGCAACCGATTCTATTTCTACGAATACCAGAAGGAGCCTCAGATTCCGAAAGATCAGATCACGTGCCACAGCGCAAACATGCACCTCATCCCCTCCTCGTTCGCGATCCGTCAAAAAATCGCGTGGCTGCGACAGGGTGATATCGTGCGCATCCGCGGCCTGCTTATTGAAGCCACAAACCCTTCCTCTCCCGAAATGCGTCCCTGGCAAAGCTCCTTGAGTCGCACAGACACCGGCAACGGCGCGTGCGAAATCATGTGGGTTGAATCAATCGCAAAATACTAGAACCCGCACTTCTGCTGAACCTCTGCGAAACTGGAACGCTTGGTTTGCAATCCATACAAATATGAGTCGAGACCCGGCATTTGTTCAACGCGGGCAAGATTCGCCGGACTCTCCAGCCGCGAGAAAATCGCGCGTATGATCTTGCTGCGGGGAACGCTTTTTTCGCCATAACCCGCTGGAACATTACTCGACCAGAAACGCACATAATCCACTCCATCGCGCTTCTCCGTGCCGAGATAGATCACGGAATGCCCGTGCTCAAGTTTGCCCACCTCGTCGTTCCAGAAAATCTTCATGAAATCGCCCGGCTGCGCATCCGAGAAGTTGGTGAAATTATGGCCGAGTCCCAGCTCGTAGAAAAGCCGCGCCGTGCCGGGCCCGTTTGCATTCCAGCGGCCCCATATCCCCTCGCCGTCCCGCTGGCCCTGGCGGATCATGAGGGAGGTCAAGGTGGCATAATTGAGGTTCAGCAACCCCGCATCCCGCATGCGTTCGATCGTTTTCAAAAACACAAGGTACGTGGCTCCCGAGCAGTAGCTAGGCGACGCGGAATCCGGCAGGATGAAAAATTTGCCGGATTCAAAGTGCGCAGCCGACTCCAACCGGATGGTGGCAAAATGTGATGCTGAATATTTTCCACCGCTAGGCATCTGGCGGATCTGCTCCAGTACAATATCGTTCAGGTTGCCCGCCATCGACGGATGCACCATACCCTGCATGGCGAAAAGGATTGCTGGGACCAGGAGGCGGAATCTCATGCGTCCCCTATATTAAGTCTATCTGCGTACCCGGGCAAGCATGAGAATGGCATCCCGCCCATTGAGCAAATTACCCTTTTACAGGATCGCGGGATCACCGTAGAGCGTGAACCCGGTCGAGCGGGTAATCCGCACATCGAAGATTTGCCCGATGTGCCGCTCGCCACCTTCCATGACGACGATCTTGTTTGTGCGTGTGCGACCGGACAAACGCTCGGGATTCGTCTTGCTCGGGCCTTCGCACAGAATCTCCACATCGCGCCCCACCAGTTCGTCGCACTTGCGCCGCGCTGCTTCGTTTACCACCATGAGCAAATCCTGGTTCCGTGCTTCCTTCACGCTTTCTTCGATTTGCCCGGACAGATTTGCAGCCGGTGTGTCCTTGCGTTTGGAGTAGCGGAATATGAACGCATTATCAAATTCCACGCTTTTCACCAATGCACGGGTCGCTGCATAGTCTTCATCCGTTTCACCGGGAAACCCGACGATCACGTCGGTCGTTATCGCAATCCCGGAACGGGCCGTCCGGATTTTCTGGACCAATGCCACGTATTTCTCCGCCGTATAGGTACGGTGCATGGCTTTCAAAATCCGGTCCGAGCCGGATTGCAGCGGCAGATGCACGTGTTCCACTAGCTTGGGCAGATAGGTGAAGGCATTGATAAGATCGTCCTTGTAGCCGATGGGGTGCGGTGAGGTGAACCTGAGCCTTTCAAGCCCGTCCACCGCATGCACCGCCTCTAGCAATTGCACAAACGGGCTTTTCTCATCCACCTTCGGAAATTCGTGACGCCCATAGAGATTCACGATCTGGCCCAGCAGAGTCACTTCCTTCACTCCCCGTTCCACCAGTCCGCGCACCTCGGCTACGACCTCCCCGATCTGTCGCGATCGCTCGGCACCACGGGTGAATGGCACAATGCAGAACGTACAATGCATGTTGCAGCCTTGCATAATCGAGACAAACGCCGTGGCCTGCTTTTCCTCCAGCACGTGATCGCGGATCGTCTCCTGCGACTCCAGCTCCTCCCCGACATCCACGATTGAAAAACGCGCATCATCCATGCGTGCCTCGCGTTTCTTTTGAAAAATCTCGTCCACGTAGTCCGCGACGCGGTGGAATTTCTGCGTCCCCACTACGAGGTCGACATGAGCTATGTCACGCACGAGGTCCTCCCCCCTGCTCTGCGCCATGCAGCCAAGGAAACCAAAGATCAGCTCCGGTTTGTTTTTGCGCAAATTGCCGAGCATCCCCATCTTTCCGATCGCCTTCTGCTCCGCCATGTCGCGCACGCTGCATGTGTTCAGCAGCACCACGTCGGCATCCGTCTCGTGCGGGGTCATTTCATACCCGCGCGCCACGAGCATCTGCGCGACCTGTTCAGAGTCTCGCTCGTTCATCTGGCATCCGTAGGTTTTTATGAAGACTTTGGGCATTGTGGAAAACCGCGCACGTTAGACCAAGTTTTCGCGCGCGTCCAGCGGACAGTCCAATGCCTTGTCCAAGCCCCTATTTGCTATTCCGCCTTGTAGGTGGTGCCAACCACCAACGTAACCTTCGTGGCGCCGTATATATCGAACACTACCGGGATCGTGCCCCGGATGCCTTTTTCGGTGACTCCTATGCATTCCGGAAGGGCACCCACCTCAAAGTGCAGATGAGGGCCGTTGCTGTGCCCGGTCGTGCCGCTCCGACCGATTACGTCGCCGGTGAGGACATGCTGGCCCACAGCTACGCTCACACCATCGCGGGCAAGCTGAGCATACAGGGCCACTGTCCCATCCGCATGCTTGATGGCCACAAAATTGCCGATAGTGCTGTCCGAGCTCTGAACTGGCCGTGTTTTTTCCAGTTCGATCACGACTCCCTCGCGCGCTGCGCAAATGGCTGTGCCCTCCGGCATGTCGAAATCGAGCGCGTATGCCCCCTGGTGTGATGCCCTGCCGTTGTATCCTTGGGAGACATTATGGCTGGTACCGTGCTCAAAGGGGAGACGGTAGCCGAATGCGGGATCCACAGGTTGCAACCGGACCGGGACATCCTTTTTTGGAGCATCGGCAGGCACACGTGAACCCGATGGCGGCATGGCCGGCGCAGGTGTCGCCCGAACGACGGGTTGGGATGTCGGCGCATCGTCAGATGTGCTCACGGTACAGGTAAACGTAGCAGGCGGCGCTCCAGCGGTTTGAATCAAGGCCGTCATCATGATACGATCGCCCGGCAGGCATCTTTTTACGGCTTTGGTAGGCCATCCCTCGCTCTTTGCATTGTGGATATCCGCAATCTGGACAGTGATTGTGAGAGACCGGTCCGATAAATTTTCGGCAAGAATCTGGATCACATCGCCATCGCGCTGCTGTGAGATTTTCACCTGCGGCTGTTCACCTTTTGATGAAACGGGCAGTCCCAGCAACAGTGTTAGAATCAATAAAATGGCAGCTTTCATGGCCGGATGAGTGTCATACAATGGCAGGTTGTGTCTAAATCAGCAAATGAGATGCCACCGATTTGCTTTCTGTCGCCCCCCGTGAAGACTTAGCCGCTCGCGGAATTTTATCGCCGTCCGTCTCCCGCCCATGGTAGGGATGCGAAGGAAGGCAGCAAAAAAACGATGAACGATCCAGATCAGCAGTTTGCCGGGGAATATTACGATCAGGTAAGGCATCAGATCGAACACGAGGACAATCTCGTAACGCAACGGCTCTCGTGGCTGATGGCTTCGCAGTCCTTTCTATTTAGCGCATATGCAATCGTATTAAATGGACTTCAACCCTCAAATGCGGGCACCCCTCTCGAAGTCTCCAAGCTGGGGTTCTGCCATTTTCTGCCTTTCGCAGGCATTCTTTCCTCCGGGCTTATCTATGCCAGCATCTGCGGAGGCGTGCTTGCGATCAGCCACCTAAGAAATCTTTGGGCAACCCTTCAACCGCACGCCTCATCCCCATCATTCGCCCGCCCGCCCATCCAAAGCAGCGGCATTCCGTTCCTGCTGGGGCAAAGTTCCCCCCGGCTTCTTCCACTGGCTCTCATCGGGATGTGGATCTATCTTTTGCTTGGCAATGCCAGGGTTTGAGTCCTTGCCGGGATTCACTCCCATGAGCATTGCCTTGTGCTCGTAAAAGGGATCGAGAATGACCACGCCACGGTCATTATGTTTCATGGACAGAAAACATACATCCGCAGGTTGATCGCTTTTGAGCGGCAGCAACTCAAACAACTTGTATCCGCCTGCGATGTTAATAAAACGGGCTGTGAAACGATAACCGAGCCGGGCTAAGCGGTCGTGCGTAATCTTCTCACCAGTCGCATAGTGACGGCTGTAAATTGTCTCGATCTCATCGCTTTTCATCGGGAAAAAAAGCATTTCGTCAAAAAAGTGGGGGATTTCTTCAGGATTAGAGCATGCCGCGATTTTCTAATTTGTGCAAAATAATAATATTTATAAAATGTAGACGAAAGACTGAATTCAGACGAACCATACGACTCAACATCTTCAGACAACAGAAGTTGCCGTCCGGCGAAAAATGCTTCAATTTAGAGCCGTTTTGGAAAACGTCCCTCATGACGAGAGCTTGATTTTTGACTCCAGTTTTCTCTCCAAGCTGGAGCAGCTTTATCTCCTCTCGAAAAAACTCTTCCGGGGGCAGCACCATGCCGAGCGACGTTCAAAACGCACCGGATCGAGCCTGGAATTTGCGGATTACAGGGATTACACACTGGGCGACGATCTGCGAAGCGTGGATTGGAACATCTATGGGCGGCTCGACCGGCTGTTTATCAAGCTTTTCGAGGAGGAGCAGGATTTGCCCGTTTATTTCCTCATTGATACGAGCGCGTCGATGCGCTGGAATCCACCGGCCTCATCCCCGCAACGGTCCACAAAATACGACCAGGCGCGCCGCATAACCGCATCCCTAGCCTATATTGCCCTCGCAAATCTCGACCGGGTGAACATTCACTATTTCGATTCCCAACTTGGAGACCATATGGGTCTCTCTCGTGGAAAAGGTCAATTCCACAAAGTGCTGGAATTTCTCAACCGGGCTTCACCCGGAAAAAATGGCGAAACCCGTCTGCTGACGAGCTTCCGCACGTTTGCACAGCGCGTGAAACAGCGGGGGCTGGTGTTTGTGCTGAGCGATCTGTTTGACACAGAAGGCTGCGAAGAGGCACTCGCGCTGCTACGCTATAATCAATTCGAGACAAGTGTGATCCATGTGCTCGATCCTGCGGAATTGCAGCCGGAGCTGTCCGGCGATCTTCGTCTGGTCGAGCCAGAAACAGGACAGCCACTGGAAATTACTTCCGACCCCTCGTTGTTGAAGCGTTACAGGCGTGAAGTGCAGAATTTTTTACAGGGAACAGAAAACTTCTGCCTCCAACGCCAGATCGGATACGCGCAGGCAACCACGGAGGTCTCATTTGAGGATCTGGTGCTCCGCGTGTTGAGGGACGGAAGGCTGGTGCGATGAAAAAACGGTTTATTTCCTCCTCAAAACCATGACTCTCCTCGCACCATGGGCCTTGTGGTTTCTCACCCTCATACCGGTGATTGTGCTGCTTTATCTTCTCACACTGAAGCGCCGGCCGGTGCAGATTTCCACGCTCATGTTCTGGCAGCGGGTATTGCAGGTGAACAAACGCCGGGCATTGTCCCAGCGCCTACGGCAATGGCTGTCGCTGCTTCTGCATTTGCTCATCTTTCTGCTGATCCTGTCTGCGCTGGCAAAGCCGGAATTTGACCGTTTCGTGAAAGCCGGGGCATCTACCGTTTTGATACTGGATGCCCGCGCGCGCATGCAGGCTGTTGGGAAGGGCGGCCAGTCGAGGTTTGCAAAAGCCAAAAAACTCCTCGCCGCATACACGGGCCGTGCTGGCGGGCAGAACCAGATGACGCTGCTTGCCGCACACGGCACCACGGAAGTCGTGGTGCCATTCAGCGGAAATGAAAAGGCCTTCCAGCAGGCTGTGGCGGAACTCGAATCCACCGACGCACCCGGCGACCTCGAGGGCGCCATCCATCTCGCCGGTGAGCTTCTGGCCTCGCGCAGCGGTGCAAAGTGCATCGTGATATTCACTGACTACGCCCCGGAAAATGGGAGTCACCCATTGCCCGTCGAATTCGTTCCCGTCGGATCTTCGCAGGACAATCTGGCAATCACCCGTTTTGCCACGCGAGCGCTCCTTGCCAGTCCGCAGACTTCGGAAATCCTGCTGGAGGTCCGGAATTTCAGCGCGAAGCCGGCCGATGCAAATGTCGAATTGTATTTCGATGGCAACCTTATCGACGTAAAACCATTTCATCTTCAGGGAAACGAGCGGAAGACCAGCGTCTTTCCATCAATCCCAAATGTGAGCGCAAGCTCACGGGGCTGGCTCACTGCGAGACTGGATACAAAAGACGTCCTGCCCTGCGACAACGAAGTCTACGCCGTGCTGCCCAAACGCCAGCCTGCGCATGTGCTGCTCGTAACGAAGGGCAACTGGTTCATCGAAAAAATGCTCGCTGCCGATGATCTCCTGAAATTCGACCTGCTGACCCCCGATGCGTTCAAACCCGGCATGGCGAAAAATTTCGACGCTGTGATTCTGGACAATTTCATGCCCGATGGATTCGACATCAGGAATGTGGAGGGTAATTTTCTCCTCATCAATAATACGCCATTCGTGAGCGGAACGGCATCCCTCGACCAACCGCTCATCACGGACGTGGACGAGTCAAGTCCCTTGATGCGTCTTGTGAATTTGAAAAACGTCACATTTTTGCGCTCGAGAACGATTGAGTTTCACGAGTCCCTGGGCACATGGAATTTCCACGCGCCGCTTCGTTCATTTGAACATCCGCTGGTAGTCGCAGGCACGCGCAAAACCGGCGACACGGAGCAACGCATGGCCGCGTTCGCGTTTGATATTGCCGATTCGGATCTGCCGTTGCGCGTTGCCTTTCCCCTGCTGATGTCCAACACGCTGGAGTGGCTCGCCGGTGAAAAATCGGACGCCACCCCGGCTTTTCAAGCGGGTGAAGTTATCGATCTCCAGCCGGGCCAGGCCATTTGGAAAAAACCGCAGACCAACCTGACGGCTCTTCCGAAAAGCGAGCCCGCACAAATGACACAGGGCTCCTATCGACCTCTGAAGAATGGATTTTATCTCGTTAAGGATGGCTCTGCGTCAAGGTGGATCGCAGTCAATACCTTCAGTGAAATCGAATCAAATCTGCAACATAACGGGAATGGCGGGATATCTTCGGAAAATCCCCGACAACATGCTCCGTCGCTTGCAACTTTCACCGTGAGGCCACTTTGGAATTATCTCGCGCTGGCGGCATTCTTTCTCTTTTCACTCGAATGGTGGCTCTATCACCGGCGCAGGACTGAATAATGGAATTCGCGCATCCCTGGTTTTTTATTCTGCTGCCCGCCATTCCATTGCTCTTGCCGGCCATGAGGGGATCGCTTGCGGACCACACGCAACGCCAACGCGCTGTTTGTCTTCTGACACGCGCATCCATCCTGCTGCTTCTTACGCTCGCGCTTGCCGGGGTATGGCTGCGGCTGCAATCCAACGACCTTTCCGTGTTGTTCCTGGTCGACCACTCCGCAAGCATTTCGGAGGATGCGGAAAAACAGGCGCGTAATTTTGTCGCACACAATATTTCAAAATCCGGGCCAAACGATGAAACAGGAATTGTTGGTTTTGCAAAGGAGGCCGGGGTCTGGCAGGCCCTCACGAAACATCTCAAGCTTGACGAAAAATGGCCGGATATCGTCGATCGTAAATCTACACAGATCGGCAACGCCCTCACCTTTGCCAGCGCGATCTTCGCACCGGAGACATTCAGGCGCATCGTGCTTTTGTCCGATGGCAATGATACCGGCGAGAATACAAACGATACCGCGCGAAAACTCGCTGACACCGGCATTGAGGTTTACACGGTCCCTTTGAGGAACGCTAAAAATCCCGAGGTGCTCATCGAAAAGCTGGATATGCCCGGCCGGCTCAAAGTGGGCGAACCATTCGATGTGAACGCAAAAATACGAAGCAATGTGGAGACAAACGCCACGGTGAAGTTTTATGAAAATGGTTTCCTTGCAGGCACAAAAGACGTCGCGCTTAAAAAAGGCCCGCAGGAGGTTTCGCTCGCCAACCTCAAGGCGGATCAAGGGCAGTCCGTGATGTGCGAGGCGGAGGTGATTCCAGCGAAAGATACCCTGCTCGAAAACAACCGGGCACAGGCGACAGCAACAATCCAAGGGGAACCGCTTGTGTTGATCGTGGACAGCGATCCGGCGAAAATCCAACCACTCGTAACCGCATTGCAGCAGGAAAAAATCAAGGTGGAGGTGCGTGGCATAAAGGGGCTGCCCAGAACGCTCGTGGATTTGCAGCAGTTCGATCTCTTCATTTTGAGCGACGTCTCCGCATTGAATTTAAGCCGTGGGCAGATGGAACTTTATCGCGAGTGGGTGCAGGATTTTGGCGGGGGTTTTGTCATGCTCGGGGGTGAAAACAGCTTTGGTGTGGGCGGCTACTACCGCACCCCCATCGAGCAGATGCTACCTGTACGGATGGAGCATGAGGACAGGCAGGACACGCCGACGGTCGCCTTGCTCGTCGTGCTGGACCGCTCCGGCTCGATGGCTGCACAGGTGCAGGGGCAGACGAAAATTTCACTTGCCGACCAGAGTGCGGTGCTGGCGATGGGCGTGCTACAATCGAAGGATTTGTTCGGCGTCACCGCTGTCGATACGCAGGTGCACAGCGTGGTTTCGCTCGGTCATCTCGACAACAAGCCCGCCGCCGAGCAAAAGATCATGAGCATCACATCGGCAGGCGGTGGCATCTATGTTTACACGTCGCTGGTGGACGCATTCCAGCAGATGCGCGATGCCAATGCTAAAATCAAGCACGTGATCCTCTTTTCCGACGCCGCAGACGCCGAGGAAAAGAATTCCGGCGAAATGGCGGATGGCACGGCAGGCAGCGGAACGTCGCTGGACCTTGCAGCCGCGATGCTGTCGGAGAAAATTACCGTCAGTGTCGTCGGACTTGGCACCGAAAGCGACAAGGACGTGGAGTTTTTGAAACAACTTGCCGAGCGCGGAAACGGACGTTTCTATCTCACAAACGACATCTTTACCCTGCCGCAGATTTTCACGACTGAGACGATCAAGGTCGCCCAAAGCAGCCTTGTCGAGGAGCCATTTGCAGCCATGCTGGTCGCACATGCCGCGATGACTGACGGAATCGATTGGAAACAATCTCCACTGCTTCTCGGTTACAATGCCACGAAACCAAAACCCACGGCAGACCTGCTTCTAGCCACGGAACGCGGTGAGCCGTTACTGGCATCGTGGCGCTATGGATTGGGACAGGCTGCCGCATTCGCAAGCGATGCAAAAAGCCGGTGGGCATCCGAGTGGATATCGTGGCCGGGTTTCGGCAAATTCTGGGCGCAGCTCGTGCGGAGCATGATGCGCAAGAGCGGACAGTCGATTTTCCAGGTGACGACCCGCGAGAATGGCGACCGGTTGACCCTGAAAATCGATGCCGTTTCGCCAGAGGGGAATTTCCTCAATGAAATCCCCCTTACCATCCGGAGCGCCACGACCGGAGGCGAAACAAAATCGGTAGCGGCGCATCAGGACGCCCCGGGGAGCTACTCGGCAACGCTCGATTTACCTGCCGAAGGCACATCACTCCTCTCGATCAGTTCCGGGCAGATCCCCGGCGGGGAATATCTGTTCAGCCACACGCGAGGATACCCAAAAGAGTTCCTCAACACTGAAACGAATGAGACTTACCTGCAACAACTGGCCCGGGCCGGCCGGGGAAAATACGATCCGTCCGGCAATGAAATTTTTGCACGTCCTTCACACGGAGTCAGCCGGAGATACGATCTCACGAATTATTTTCTGATACTTGCCCTGCTGCTCTTCCCGCTGGACATCTGGCTCCGCAGACGGACATGGGCGTAAATCAGCTTTTTTTCTTCTTCTCCATCAACCACGCCAGCCAGATGCAGGCTTCGTAAAGCAGGCACATGGGCGCGCCGAGCGAGATGAATGTGAGCACATCCGGCGTGGGCGCAATGATCATGGCGAGGATCAGGATGAGCACAATAGCATAGGCGCGAGTGCGATGCAGAAAATCGAAGCTCAGAAAGCCGAGATAAACCAGCACCAGCACCACCACGGGCAATTCAAACGAAAGCCCGAATGCCAGCGTGATTTGCGTGACGAACGAAAAGTACTCGCGCACCGTCCACATCGGTGTCCATTGAAGATCCTTTGCATCGTGGAAAAAAAATGCGAGCGCTTTCGGCAGCACGAAAAAATAGCTGAACAGCACCCCTGTTAGAAACAGGCCGAAGCCGATACCAATGGCGGGCAGCACGTATTTTTTCTCCTGCCGGGTGAGAGCAGGCAGGACGAATTGGGCGAGAAAAAACAGGAGCAGTGGAAACGATAGAACGATCCCTGCATAAAATGCGATTTGCAACGATATCGTAAGTGAATCCGTGATGCCGAGGGTTCTCAACCCGGCAACGAGGCTGGGATCAACCGTATTCAGCGGATGTTGAACCACCCGTACTAATTGCTGCCGGAAACAAAAGCTCAACGCCATGCCGGAGCTGAGAGCGAACGCCATCCTCACCAGAGTCCAGCGCAGATCCTCCATGTGTTCAAGGAACGGCTTTGTCGCGTCGGACTCGGCCTTTTGGCGGAACTTGAAAATCTTATCGATCCACATTTACAGAATTCCCATCGCGCACATGCGGGCGTATGCGCTTAACGTATTTGCATCGCGGATTTCATGGCTCGCAACCATCCCGCGCAATTCTTCAACCGAAAACGCATGGCACCCGGTGATCGCCTCGTTCTCATCATGGGCGTGCCCCTGTTTGGACGGCAATACGGGGCTGGCCAGAAATAGATGACTGTGTTCATCCGTGAAGCCCGCTGAGGAAAAAAAGATGCCCAGTGGAGTCAGTTTGCCATCCGGCGAGAGCTCGTAACCCGTCTCTTCCTGCAACTCACGCAGGGCGGTTTTATGAATGGTTTTCTCATCATGCTCAGTAATCTCATCGATCTGTCCGGCCGGAAATTCCCAGAGTGCTGCATGAATCGGCACGCGCTCCTGTCGGACGAGAATGAACTTTCCATCGCCAGTCATAGGGGCAACAACGGTTGCTCCTTTACGATGCACCACGGTCCACGCACATCCGTCTGGTCGCGCCGGTGTGCGGACTTGCGCGGCGAAAACCTGGAGATAAGGATTCGCGAACCTTTTCTCCATTTTGAGCGTTTCCCAGCCTTCGCCGTCACGGATGAATTTATGGAATGTCATTTCAGAATCTTCCGCCAGTTCTTTAATTGAACCGCAACGTTGGCTGAGGAAGGAGCCCCCACGGCCACGCGCGCATCGATGGATTTCCTCACGTCGAGCACCTCATAAACATCCTTTTTAAATGCCGGGGAGAGCTGCTGGAAGTCCTTCAGCAACAAATCCGAAAACCCCACCTGTTTCTCGATGCAAAGCGCCACGGTCTTGCCGATGATTTCATGCGCCTTGCGGAATGGCACGCCGTGTTTCACCAGATAATCCGCAAGATCGGTGGCAAGCAGGTTCCAGTCGGCCACAGCCTCGGTTACCCGGGCTTCATCCACTTTGATCTCCAGCATCATTGCGGAGAAAATACTCAGCGCCGCCTTGACCGTGTCGATCGAATCGAACACAGGCTCCTTGTCCTCCTGCATGTCACGGTTATACGTCATCGGCAGCCCCTTCATCGTCGTCAACAAGGAGAACAAATTGCCATAGAGACGCCCCGTCTTGCCGCGGGTCAATTCCGCGACATCGGGATTCTTCTTCTGCGGCATCAGGCTTGATCCGGTGGTATAGGCGTCGCTGATCGTCACAAACTTGAATTCGCTCGATGCCCACAGGATCAAATCCTCGCTTAAACGGGATAGATGCATGCCAATGATTGCGATATCCGCAAGCAGTTCGCATGCAAAATCGCGGTCGCTCACAGCGTCCATGCTGTTCTGCGTGATGGAATCAAAACCAAGCAGCTTCGCAACAAGTTCCCGCTTCAAATTGATCGTCGAGCCGGCAATTGCCCCTGAGCCGAGGGGCATCACATTGATGCGCTTCCCCGCATCGGCAAGGCGGTCGGAATCCCGCCGGAACATCTCAACGTAAGCCAGCAAATGATGTGCAAAAAGCACCGGCTGCGCGCGCTGCAGGTGTGTGTAGCCAGGAATGATCACCTGTTTGTAACGGTCGCCAAGCGTCACAAGACTCCGCTGCAGATCAGCAAGGCATTTCCGGATTTCCTTCGTCTCAGCCCGCAAGTAAAGGCGGAGATCCAGCGCGACCTGGTCATTCCGGCTGCGCGCCGTATGAAGCTTCGCGCCTGCGTCACCGATCCGCTTTGTCAGCGCGGATTCGATGTTCATGTGGACGTCCTCGAGGTTCGGATCGAATTTGAATTCACCCCGGTCAATCTCACTGCGAATCTGCTCAAGTCCCTTCTTGATCGCCTTGTTCTCGTTCGCAGTGATAACGCCGGCATCGAGCAGTGCGGCGGCGTGGGCTATCGAGCCGTCGATATCGTGCGAATACAGCCGCCAGTCGAATGAGATCGATTCGCTGTATTTTTTCAGGAGTTCCGCAGTGTCTGTTTTAAATCGACCTTTCCACATGGTTGCTGAGAATGATTTAGGAAACGGCAATCGTCAATCGAACAACCTCAGTTACTGTGCAATACTGTCCCGGGGTGATACCGTTTTAACACGAAGAGCCACTCAGGAATTACAAGCTTTTCATCAGTGGGCTGCCCGAAAGCCTTCTGGTAGATGGCCCGGGTCTGGGCATCGCCATAGAGTTCCGGAAACCGCGAGCCCGAGAAGGTCAGCCGTGTGCTGTATGAGATGGAGGAGAAGCCCGCGCATGAAAACAAAATGAGATACACTGTGACCGCCATGGCGGGAATGCCACGAAGCCTTTGCAGGCTGTTTGCTATGAAAATCGCGAATAATGTGAATACCGGCAACCAGAACCTCGTGTCCTTGTAAGGCCAGATGAAAAGAATGGCGCTGTAACCGAGAAGGTAGATTTCGAGGGCTCCGAAAGAACGGCGGCGCTGCCATATCGCAAGGATGGCCACACAAAAGGCCACCAAGCCTACGAGAGGCATGACAGCACCCAGCGAAGCAGGCAACTTGGAAACGGGCATGTTAATCGTCAATTCCCCCCACTCCTCAAACCGGCAGCTGAGGATGGTGCTAATCATACGCAGCCCGTGGCCATTTGCATAAACGTCGAGGGCTTCCTGGATGTAGGTGGTGTGCCCCAGGATAACAATTAGCGGCACTGCGATTGCCACCAGAACCAATGCCGCTATCAAAATGCTCCTGCCCTTGTATTTTGCAGCAATGGAAACCAGCCCACGCATCCAATTTTTCGGAATCACCGCCCATCCCAGTGCCAGCAAGAGCGCCACTCCAATGGAGCGGATGGAAATTGCAACTAAAGCGAGTATCGCACCAAACATGACGAACGCCCATTTTTTCCGTCCGGTTACCTTTTCCGACAACACCGTAAAATAAAGGCACGGCATAGCGACTCCGAAAAACGGCGCGTCGGTAAGCGGAATCGACATGTGCTTGACCAACACGAATGAAAGGAGCGTGAAGGCACAAACAAGCAGGGCCAGATCGCGTTCAAACCCGAACATTCCTCGCATGATCCCCAATGCCGCGAGCAGACCGAATGCAATAAACAGACAGTTCAGGAGTACCAACGCGGATGACGACGCAATCCCCGCATAATCCATTGCCGCAACGATGGCCGGGTAGCCGCGCGGAAAATGTGTTGTGCTTCCTTGGTACAAAAATCCGTGCCCATCGACAGCAGATGCGGCCATGGAAAGGAACACCACGGAATCCGTGTTCAGCCGCAACGGGCTTGCAGCCTGGGCCAGATACAAAACGGACAGGAACGCCAGCAGACCGGCGACAAGTTTACCCTTGAGCCTCATTGCTATGCTGCCAAACCGTTATTCAAGGACACCGGTATTAAACGACGCTTAATGTTTGTCGCGGTTCTTGCAAGCTCCGCTTGCCTTGAGCTGGTCGCACCTGGCCTCGATGCGAACGATTTTCTTTGCAGGCGAAAAACCGAGGCGTTTACTGATGCAATTCTCCAGCGTGTCGATATTGATGTCGTCAAACTCGACGATCTTGTCACAATCCACACAGATGAGATGGTTGTGGAAGGGGTGATCGTTGTAATTTGGATCGTAATATTTGAACTCCTTGCCGAAATCCATCTCCTTCAGGACGCCGCATTCCACCAGCAGCGGGAGAGTCCGGTAAACCGTGGCGCGCGATACCGAGGGTTCGACTTTTTTGGCCATTACAAGAAGCTCCTCAGCCGTGTAATGCTCCGTGGTACTAAATGCCGCCTCGATGATGGCATCACGCTGCGTCGTCTTTCTCAGACCTTTCTGCTCAATGAATTCGTAAACACGTTTGCGTATCGCTGCGTCCATCTCGTTTCACTATAAAGACGGCGGATTACAGAGTCAAACCAATCAGCCCCGGCATCACTGCTATTTATAGCCGACAAGAACCGCGCCGATGGCGATAAGGACAATGCCGCCCCAATTCGGAGCCGACAGCTTCTCACCAAGAAAAATGCATCCGAAGATTGCGACCATGACCACACTCAGCTTGTCGATCGGTGCCACCTGGGAGGCTTCCCCCAGCTTGAGCGCCCGGAAATAGCAGACCCACGACGCCCCGGTCGCGAGCCCCGACAGCACGAGAAACAGATACGTTTTCCCCGAAACGGAACCGGGTGATTGAAACTGCCGCGTGGCGAATAAAATCGCACCCAGGACGACAAGGATGACTATCGTCCGGATGAACGTGGCGAAATCTGAGTTCACGTTTTGGATCCCCACTTTCGCGAATATCGCCGTGCAAGCAGCGAAGACCGCCGAGAGCAGCGCCCAGATTTGCCAGGAAGAGAATGAGAGCGTCATGTCCCGATCTTAAGATTCAAGAATGGCCGGAACAAGGCCAAACGCCGCTACTCCCGCAGCATCGTCGCCACTGCAGCGTCGTAACGCCCCTGCCCGGCCTGCACGTAGGCGGCCTTCTGCAAAAACCATTTGGGAGAATTCTCCTGCGCCGCTACCGCCATGATGACCTGGCCGGCCTTCTCGGCATTGCCCTTGTTTATATAAACCTGGGAGAGCAATTGCGCGTCGAGAATGTTCCCTGGATCGGTGAACCATGCCGATTCAAGCGTATCTTCACTGAGCGTGGAATGCGTCACGGGATATTTCGGTTCCTTGATCCACCGTGAGAGAAGCTTCCACGCAGTTGCGTCGTCATGCCAGCGGTGCAGGATGGCGGCCCATGCCTTGTAATCCGCCTCCTCGCGGCCAGGGTGGCGCGACATCCACTCGTAAATATTCGCAAGGTTGCCATGGCGCATTGCCTGGCTGTAGAAATTCCTTATCTCGAATTCCTTGATGTCATCGCTGAACGCCCGGTTTTTCCACCAGAGCTGGAAATGGTAATCCGCATCGGCATCGGGCACGCGCTGGCAATAGCTCAGGAGCAGCTCGGGATTACCCTCGACATAGCTGCTCCAGAACGGGCCTGCTCCCGGCGTTCTAGCCGTATGATCGTACGCCATGTAAAACAAATCCTCGCTGCGATGCCCGGCCCGCTCGATTGCCAGCGACCAGAAATGAAACATCATCCCTTTGGAAAACGGGCGGCTGGCCATGGCTTGCGCGACCGCCAGCGGCCAGGACGAAGGAACAAGCCTGTCCGCAATGCGAAAATGCAGCCATGCCGACTGGGTGTCGCTGTAATCGGCGAGAAGGCGCATGCCGAGTGCCTGGTGAAGATTCGGACAAAGGGGGAAATAACGCAGTTCATGCCTGATCTCGGCGGCGCTCAATAGATTTTCGTCCTGATTGAGAAGCTTGGTGAGATACGAAGGCGTCCATGCAGGAAAATTTACTATGTAAGGGAGCAGCCAGAATACAGCGATGGCGAAAGGAACAAGCACCACTTTTGTTTTCAACACCACCTTTTCCGTGCGTGACTGGAGCGGACACGTGATTGCCAGGATGGCAAGGGCGTAACCGGCAGTCGCCCATCGATGAGCAGGCACGTCCCATATCGAGTGAAAAACAATTACGGTGACTGCGGCGAATCCGCTGGCACGCAGGAAAAATCCCTGTTTTTTCTCAATCGAGACACGCAGATTCCTGGAAAGGAATACCACGCCGGCGGCGGCCGCGATTAGCAGCGGTACAGCACCGATTTCCACAAGCCAGAGAAGCCAGCTACTCTCTGGATGCAGGACAATCTGATTCTCCAATTTTAAATTTTCATAAAGCGGAAAAAGCTGTGCAAACGTCCCTAAACCGTGACCGAAGAGCGGCGCATCCTTCCACATCGCAAAGGTATTCGCCCAGACACCCCACCGGAAATCGGCGCTGATTTCCCCCTCACCCGTGGCGTTGAACCGCGACAGCACGTGAGCGCCAAATGCCAGGAACAAAATGCCGAAAAACACGCCACCCGACAATACCGCGACCACAGCCTTGCGATTGCGTAACTTGAAAATGACCAGCACTCCATACACGCAAAGCCCGATCACCATTGCGACAAGGCCGCCACGTGATTTGCTCTGGAGCAACGCGATGAAAACAACCAGCAGAAATACAAACCCGGTTACGATTCGCAGTTGCTTTTTATGCCTCGCGGCATTGGTAAGGCAGCCACACCCCAACAGCGTACCCATGGCAAGAAAACAGGCGGTATGATTCCGGTTCGGAAACGGGCCATAGCCGGTCCAGCCGGGCGTGAACCGGATGCCGTAGATCGCGTGTGGATTTTTCGGATGCATCGCCAGACAAACGATGGCGAGCAGGGCAGCCGAACCGAATAGAATCCAGATCATCATCGGGCGGTCGGCGGTTTCCGATGCCAGCGTACGCACCCACAGGAACCAGAAGACTCCCATTGTGATCACCAGCAGTGCATCGGCTGTACGCCCCGGCTCGGGATTGTGCGTCCACGGAAACTTCACGTCGTAATCCTGTGCAAGAATGTTGTGCCACTTTACGGCTCCGAAACATGCGAACGGGGCAAACTCTTTCAACACAATCAAGGCAAGCCACACCGCGATGAATTGCTTTTCCCGCAGGGTTAATTGCGGCACAGCAGGTTGCACCAGGAGCAGGCCGATGCCGAGCAGAATCGTGAGCCCGATCTGTACCTGCCAGTCTACCGCGCCGAAAAGCAGCGGCGCCGCCGTGACAAGCAACGCAAAAATGCCCAGCGCTGCCTTGCGTCTTACTCGCTCCATTTACGTTTTGCCTTGATGTAGACTGGCCGGAAACATTCGGCGAGCCGCTGGAGTTCCGCCGTGGTGCCCGCCCCTTCCGGGGCAAGCAGCGTCCATGGTTTGCTGCCGTTGTATTTTACTTCCACGGGCAGATATTTGTCCGGGAGACCGGTCGCATCCTCGATAAAGCCCACCCTCGAAAGCGCATCGCGGAAGATCCCCCAGAATTCCTCGGCGTCTTCGCAGCGGTCGATTTCCAGTTCCATGAGTTGGGCTTGCAGCAATGCGTACTGGACAGTGCGGCGCCGGCCCAGCACACGCTCAACCTGGGCGCCAATGTCCGAGAAAGTTTTGACGTATTGAAGGTATTTTATCGCAAAAAGGGCGAGCAAAAAAACCACGCCGATCGCAATCGGTATGGTCCGCCCCTGGCTCCAGAAAATGCTCAGGCCGACAAGGCTGAGCACCACGCAGATGCCGTACATGCCAAGCACAATCCTGCGCTTGGAGAAACCGAGATTTTCGAGGCGGTGGTGAATGTGCTCATCGTCGGCATGGAAAAGCGGGAATCCACGGAAAGCGCGGCGGAATAATGCAAAGGTCGTATCAAGGATCGGCACGCCGAGAGCCACGATCGTGACCAGAAGCACGGCGGCTATCGAGCCCTTGTTGGAACTCGTGAGCGACAACGAGGCGATGCAGAAGCCGATGAGATACGCCCCGCCATCACCGAGAAAAATGCGGGCTGGCGGAAAATTAAAGACCAGAAAACCAAGCAATGCACCTGCGAGCGAAAACGCGTACCACGCCACCGGAAGTTGCTGGGAGAAAAACGCCACGATGCCAAGCGTCATTGCCATGAAAAGGCCGAGTCCGCTGGCAAGGCCGTCGAATCCGTCAATGAGGTTCACGATGTTGGGCACAGCGATCAGCCAGAAAATAGTGGCAGGGTAGCTCCAGACGCCGAGTTCAACGCTCCACGCACCACCGGGATATGTGACGCGATCAATGGACAAGCCGAGCCAGTGGACAAGACTCGCGATCAAAATCTGGCCGATGAGTTTGTTCTTCGCACCCAGTTGCTTCAAGTCGTCCCACAAACCCAGCCCGAAAATCAAAATGGATCCCACAAATACCGGTTGCCAGTTCAACGCATGGGTATCTTTTGCAATGAGAATGCCGATCAGCGAAAGTGAAAGTGCGATGACGATGGGTAGCCCCCCGAGGCGGGAAATGGGCTCCGTATGCCGCTTGCGATTGGCATTGGGATCATCGAGGCCAAGCTGGCGCGTACGCGAAAAATTAATCACCCATGGCGTAGCCACGAGAGAGACGACAAAGCCAAAGATAAAGAAAACGAGCGCCAGAATCATCCGATGAGAACAATTTTAGCACGAAAGATGCCACTACGACCAGATGTGGATAACTTGGGGCAAATAAAAATAAGAGAGACTAATTTAAGGTAAAAACTCATAACATACTAATAACCAACCTCTTTGATAATAGTTACTTGTTCAAATCATTCAAAAGCCTGTCCCATTTTTCCAGCAATTGCTCGCGTTGCCGGGTCGCGTCATCACAGACAGGTGGCTGGAACGAACCTTCATTGCTATGAAGAGCTTGCAACCAATCCGCAATGAGCACCGCTTGAAAGGGGGCAAATACGCCTGTATGCGGGAGTTGCCTCAGCTTACGTGCGATTGCCCCGTCCACTGGCCCGATCCATAGGATAGCGCGCGGCAGAGTGCTCACAAGTGCCAGCTTGCTGGGCCAGAGCAGCCCCTGGGTTTCAGGACGCTGGGTGACAACAAGCACCAGGCAGCGAAGCAGCGAAGACTGAAGACCAGCTTCCGCGACATAAGGTTTCCAATCGCAACTTCGCAGGTTGAGTTCCTTCGCCCGGGCCTGCGCCAGCGGCCACGAAGGCCCCCCACCCTGAAACAACAGCCGATAAGGCAGCCTCCGTTCCTCCAAAAGTGCCTGGACTTGAAGCAGCGACTCCCATTCGTGGGCACGGCCGAGATTTCCAGAGTAAATCCATGTCCAATCCGGTTCCGATTCCGCGCCAGTGATTGGAGACGATGCAATCAGCGGTTTGAGAACCCATGGCGGGATGATCTCTGCGGTCACGCCGTATTCTTTGAGGCGTGCGGCCATATCGTCGTCGAGGCCGACCACAAGCTTTGCCCTGCGGTAGGCCCAGCCCATGAGAGTCTTGATCGCCCATGGGATAAATCCCTCCTTTATTTCACCAAGAGCGACAGCAAGTTCGGGATACATGTCCATGAGCCAATGGACACTTTTTGCGCCATGCCGCATAGCCAGCAATGTTGCCACCACCAACAGACAGGGAGGAGATGAAGCTGAAAAAATGATATCCGGGCGTTGAGTCTTGAATCCCTGGAAAAAAATGGAACCAAGCGCGGAAAGTTCGCGAAAAATGCGGCGCCGATTCTTTTTTGTCGAGCGGTAATCCTGACGCGCAGAGATAAATTCCACAGTGTGCCCCTTGGACTGCAGATATTCCCCGAGTTCGTGAAGAAGCACGCCCGTGGGGGCTGGATCCGGTGGGAAATACTGGTTAAGAAAGAGAATTCGCATGCCTGAAAAGCGAGGTGATCTTCACGCGATTGGTTTCACGGTAGCAGGATTGCCTCGGACGAACGACCGGGCCGGAACGCTTTCCATGAGAATACTGCCGGCACTGATGACGCTGCCACTTCCGATCTCCACTCCGGGCCCCACAAAAGCCTGTGCCGCCACCCAGCATCCGCTGTGGAGTGTAACCGGCTTTGTTTGCAGGTCAAAGGTGGGCGAACGGAAATTGTGCGAGCCAGTACAAAGGTAGGCACGCTGTGAGACACAGACGTTTGACTCAATGGTCACGGTCGCGAGGCTCAGGATCGTGACCTCCTCGCCCAACCAAACGTGATCGCCCAACGTGAGACGCCATGGAAAAGTGATGTTCACATTGGCCCGGATCACCACACCTGCTCCCACTTGTGCCCCAAAAAGCCGCAGAAACCAGACACGAAGGCTCGATGGCCATGGCCATAGAGTCTGGAAAAAAATACACTTTATGATGATCCATGCCGCCTCCTTCAGGCGCGACGCCCCGCGGTCAAAATGGGCTACGGAGTATTGGCTAAGGTTCATATTCAGCGGAAATTCGTATTTTCAATGCGGAGCAGACAAGTTTTCAACAAAACAACCCTGTTATTTATATTGGTGTGGTGTAGCACAAATGTTGCTAATGCTTTTAGCAAGAATACCTTTTTTGAAGATGCATAAGCAATGATTACGTCCGAGACGGTGCAAAACCGGGAAGAAACCGGTTTCAGTCAGGAAATCGTCATCGAGGCTGGCAAGACTGAACTCCACTACTGGCGCGACTTGTGGCGCTACAGGGAGCTGTTTTACTTCCTCGCGTGGCGCGACATCCTTGTACGCTACAAGCAGACCGCTATCGGTATCGCATGGGCGGTGGTCCAGCCGCTTACCACGACGTTTGTTTCCATATTCATTTTCAAGCTGATTGCAAAACTGCCATCCGACGGTCCCTACCCGGTCATGGTTCTCGCGGCGCAATTGCCGTGGCAGTTCTTTTCGCGCGGGCTTTCGGAGGCCAGCAACAGCCTCATCAGCAATACCAACTTGATTTCCAAAATTTACTTCCCGCGGCTCATCATCCCGGCTTCGTCTGTCATCACTGCACTCATTGATTTCCTGATTTCAGCGGTGTTGCTCGCCGTCGTGATGTTTTACTACCATTTTTCGCCGGAATACCTTTTCACGCCGGACTGGCATGTTGTCACCCTGCCGATCTTCCTGTTGCTCGCCATCGGCGCTGCCATGGGCGCCGGTCTCTGGTTTGCGGCGCTGAATGTCGCCTACCGCGATTTTCGGTACATCGTGCCCTTCATCATTACTGTCGGCGCGAGCATTTCGCCGGTGGGATTCAGCAGCGCAATCATCCCGGAGAAATGGCGGCTGCTCTATTCGCTCAACCCATTGGTAGGCGTGATCGACGGCTTTCGTTATGCCCTCCTTGGGAAATATTCACCTCCCCTCTACCTTCCAGCGCAAGCGGTCTCGCTTGGTTTCATCCTGATCGTGCTGGTGACAGGGATTCTATATTTCCGGTCCACGGAAAAACGTTTTGCCGACGTAATATAAATGTCATGAGCGATACCGTTATCCAGATCGAGAACCTCGGCAAAAGCTACCGTTTGAATCACGAGGCTCAGGAACGCTATGTGGCGTTGCGCGATGTGATCGCCCGCAAGATCAAGGGAATCATCATCAAGCCCAAACCAAAAAAAATGTCACAGACGGAGGAGTTCTGGGCGGTGAAGAATATATCCTTCGATATCAACCGCGGGGATGTGGTTGGCATCATTGGCCGCAACGGCGCAGGCAAATCCACCCTGCTAAAACTCCTGAGTCGCATCACCGAACCCACCACCGGGCGCATACGCATACGCGGCACAGTGGCGAGCCTCCTGGAAGTTGGCACTGGTTTTCATCCGGAACTCACTGGCAGGGAGAACATTTTTTTGAACGGCGCGATCCTCGGAATGCAACGCGAGGACATCCGCCGTAAGTTCGATGAAATCGTCGCCTTCGCCGAGGTGGAGCGGTTTCTCGACACACCGATCAAGCGTTACTCCTCCGGGATGTCTGTGCGCCTCGCATTTGCAGTAGCCGCGCATCTGGAACCGGAAATACTGATTATTGATGAAGTACTGGCTGTCGGTGATGCCGCGTTTCAAAAACGGTGCATGGGAAAAATGGGCGAGGTTTCGAAGAATGAAGGCCGCACGGTGCTCTTCGTCAGCCACCAGATGGCGGCGGTGGAAAATCTTTGCAAAACCGGCATTATGCTTGAACGCGGCACAGTTGTCGAAAAAGGGCCCGCATCTGATGTAATCAAAAAATACATTACCGGTCTCAGTGAGCTCTCGAAGATTTCGCTTGCCGACCGCGCGGATCGCAAGGGCAGCGGAGAAATCCAATTCACTTCCGTCGCCTTGCAAAACGGAAAACGGGAAACCGTGAATTCATTTACGAGCGGTGAAAAATCGATCTTCGTGCTAAAATACAACAACATTGCCAAACGCGACATCAGCCAGCTCGATGTCGAGGTGCGCATTGAGACATATCGCGGCCACAGACTCATTCTTTTAAAGAGCGAAATGTGCGGCAAGGGGTTTGACCTTATCCCGAAGGACAACGACACCATTGAGGTTCACATCGACAGATTGCCGCTGGCACCCGGCAGGTATTGCACCACTCTTTTCGTCACGCTCAAGGGCGACATCGTGGACTGGGTGAAGGAAGCTTGGTTTTTCGACGTGGAGCCCGGGGATTTCTACGGCACAGGCAAACTTCCGCCGGAAGAGGACGGCTTGATTTTGACTCCGCACCATTTCCACGTTCCAATATAAATATCCGGTAACTTTCAACATTCAGCATCATGATACTGCTCGACTTCCCAAGAAAACTCCGCTTCTACCTGCGCCAGGTTGCACGACACAAACGTGTCAGCCCCGGGACATTCGACCTGATGCAGGATCTGCGCTTGTTCCCTGATTGGTACACCAGCTGGAAAAGCAGCCCTATTTCACAGGAACGCCCGTGGATCACCTACCGAGTCATCGATTTTTTGGAAAAAGTGCTCACGAAGGATATGCGAGTGTGCGAGTTTGGCGTCGGGGGATCGACCCTCTTTTTCGCCAAACGTGTGAAGGAATTGACGTCTGTGGAGCATGACGAAGGTTGGGCCGGGAAGGTCGTCGAGGAAATGAAGAAGAGGAATTACACGCACTGGGAACTCAAGATTGTGCCCCCGACGCCGCACACATTCCCCACACCGCCGGACCTCACTGATCCGGACAACTTCGCTTCCTCGAACGAACACTATGCCGGCATGTGGTTCAAGGATTATGCCTGCGCCATCGATAGTTTTCCGGATGGCTATTTCGACCTGGTGCAGGTGGATGGCCGCGTGCGCCCCTCCTGTGCAAAACGCGCCCTCAATAAAATCAAAAAAGGCGGCTATCTTGTGGTGGATGATACGCACCGCGCACATTATTCCTACGTGCATACCGGCCTCGATGAAAAGGAATGGAAGAAATTTGACGGGTTCGGCCCCGGTCCCCACGAATGGGAATTTCGCCAGACCTGCGCCTGGGAAAAATTGGCCTGAGATCGTATGCTGAACAACATCAAGAAACTGGCACGAAGCATTCTGGATCTCGAGCAACGCTCGCAAGGAACGGTCCCCCCTTCCCTGCTATTCTTCGTTGGTGTGGTAATGAACGCGGGCCGCAAACTGGTCACCACGCTCGCGCCTGTTTCAGAACAACGCCTTTCCGGGAAGCCCGCTAAAGAAGGCGGCATGCGTGTGCGGGACACGCGGCTGCGGCCATATTCCGGTTTTCCAAACCACAGCGTATGGGAGTGGATCTGGGAACTCGGCCCAAAAATGGGGCGTATCTTCCGTACGGGCTCCGAGGGTGCGCCGCAAAAGCTTTCAAAGGAATTTGCGCGTAAATGGGCCGGATATTGCGGAACCCAATACGGATTGCTCCTGCCGCATGGTACGGATGCATTGAAAGTGGCACTAGCGGCCGCGCTGGATCATGACGGCATGGAATACGGCGGTGAAGTGATCGTGCCGAACATCGGTTTCATTGCGAGCGTGAATTCCGCGCTGGATCGACGGATTGGGGTTGCACTCGTGGATGTGGATCCCGTGACGCTGAACATCGACCCGAGAAAGGTCGAGGAAGCGATCATCCACGGGAAGACAAAGGCGATCATGCCCGTACACCTTTTCGGACAGCCCGCCGACATGAAGGCTCTGCGCGAGATCGCGCAAAGGCACTCGCTACTGCTAATCGAGGATGCAGCGCAGGCACACGGGGCGATCCATGAGCTGGGCCAGGCCGGCGCGCTTGGCGATGCCGCGGCATTCAGTTTCCAATCATCCAAGAATCTTTCCGCCGGGGAAGGCGGCGCGGTGACCACCAGCAACCGCGAACTTTTCGAACGCGCCGATTGCGTTCACAACGTGGGGCGCGCGCATGTGGGCGGACAACGCTGGATGCATGAGACGCTTGGCTGGAACCTGCGCGCCAGCGAATATGTCGCAGCGGTTCTCCTTCACCGTATGGAGACGCTGGAAGCCGAGCAGCAAAAACGTTTTGAACGCTTCAAACTTCTCATGAAATTGCTCGAGGAGATCACTTGCGTGGAAGCCCTCGGACTCGGGCCCGGCGTGATCCGCCACGGTGTTTATATGTTCGTGATGCGCTATCATCCCGAAAATTGCGCCGGCCTTGTTCTTGAGGATTTCCTTACCGCCGTGGGATCGGAAGGCATTCCGATTTACCGCTGCTACGCGGAAACGCTCTCCCAGCAGCCGGTATTGCAACGCATGGCGGAGGAACATCCCGACTACCTGCGCGTGCTGCCGACGCCGGTTTCCGACCAGGCAGTGAAGGAAATCATCTATCTCTCGCACCAGATATTTCTCGGGACCGAAACGGACATCACTGAAATCGCCGCGGCATTTAGAAAAGTGCAGGCGCATTACGCACCGGAAACACTCGGGAAGACCGTTACGGAAAAAAAACAAGAAAATGGATCCAGAAGCGGTATGGCGCCAGCGACTCCAGAGATGCCACGCACGGTTGTTGCACCAGTGGTAAAAACGCTCCGCTTCGGTATCGTAGGTTTCGGCAATATGGGCCGTGAGCACGCGTCTGTCCTCACGAAAGTGAACGGCGTGAAGCTTGTCGGAGTAACAGACCAGCAGATACAGGCCAAAGCGGCGGCGGCTGAGTTCAACTGTGCTTTTTACGATTCCGCGGAAAAGCTCATTACCTCGGGCGATGTTGATGTGATCGTCATCGCGACCCCGCACTGGCAGCATCCCGAGGTGGCTATTGCCGCACTCAAAGCGGGACTGCATGTCATTTGTGAAAAGCCGCTCACGGTCACAGTGGAACAGTCTGACGAGGTGCTGGCAGGGGCAGCAAAGAGCGACCGGCTCTTCGCAGTGGTACACCAGAACCGGTTCCAGCCTGCCTACCGTTACGTGAAAAAAATTCTCGCTAGTGGTGAGTTTGGTGCAATTTACCGCAGCGATATGGTGGAGAGCTACTGGCGCACGAAGGCATATTTCCAAAGCAGCCCATGGCGCGGCACATGGAAAGGCGAAGGCGGGGGGGTGCTTTTGAATCAAGCTCCCCACGTACTCGACCGCTACGCATGGCTGTGCGGCATGCCTTCGAGCCTGTCCGCATTTTGCGACACGACGCTCCATGATATCGAGGTCGAGGATACCGCGAGCGCAATTTTGCGGCATGCCAGCGGCGCGCACGGGCATCTGCACATCAGCACCGTGGAGGCCCCGTTTGTTTCCCGCACGGTCATTTCATGCGACCGTGGCCGTATCTCGATTGAAAACAATATTGTCACCGTCACCAAACTTCAAAATTCGATCCGGGAGCAAACCGTGATCGACAAGGGACTATGGGCGGTGATGGAAGGTCAGACGCGGGAGTATGCGCTCTCCCACGCAGAACCGATCCAGCCTTTGCTAAAAGTATTTTACGAAAACTTCATCGCTGCGGTCGCGGGCATTGAGCCACTCGCAATCCCGGCCACGGAAGGGCTCCGTACGGTGGAACTTGCCAATGCAATGATGCTGAGCTCGCACCTGGGTCGTGAGATCAGCCTGCCGGTGGACCGGCGGCTATACTCCGATTTTATCCATGGTAAAATTGGCGGCGTCGCGTTAGAGCACTCACCGTGAGCGCCCTGGTCACCATCGGCATTCCATGTTTTAACAGCGCGCGCTGGATCAAGGCGGCGGTGGACAGCGCGCTCGGGCAGGACTGGCCCGCAAAAGAAATCATCGTGGTGGACGACGGCTCGACCGACGGATCGCATGAAATATTAAAGGACTATGGCGATGCAATCCGGGTGATTTTTGCGGAACACCGGGGTTCGAACCCGGCGCGTAATGAAGTTCTACGACAGTCGAAAGGCGAATGGATCCAGTATCTCGACGCCGACGATTTTTTGCTGCCGGAAAAAATATCACGCCAATTTTCCGAGGCCGGCGACTGCGTTTGCAATATCATTTACAGCCCGGTGCTGATCGATGAAAATAATACCCGCCGCACCAGTGAACTGGATATGAATCTCGATATTTACTGCCAATGGCTGACGTGGCAGCTCCCACAAACCGGGGGCTGTCTGTGGCGCAAGGAGGCATTGGAGAAAATCGGCGGCTGGAATGAGGCGATGCCCTGCTGCCAGGAACACGAGCTTTACATGCGGGCGCTAAAAACCGACCTGCGTTTTCAGTACACCCCCACCCCGAATGCCGTGTATCGCATATGGTCGGATGAAACATTATGCAGGAAAGACAAGCGGCTGGTCATGAGGGTCAAAACCGGGCTGATCGATGAAATGCGCGCATGGATGGAATCGCGAAACCTATGGAATGCAACATCCCAGGACGTGGCGGGACAAGCCTGCTTCGAGATGAGCAGGACTTTTGCGCAATATGACCTGGATGCCGCCGCCGCCTATCATCACGCCCGGAAAGCCGCAGGTTTGATCGCAGTGAAAGGTCCGGCCGCCCCCGTTGCCTATCGCATTGTGTATAGTCTTGCCGGGTTCAAGCCTGCGGAACAGGTCGCGAATGGAATAAGGTCGCTGCGCAGAAAATCATGAACACTATTCGCGACCGACCGGTACTCATGCTTTCAACGATTCATTCATCCCACTCCGGACGGTCTGGCTACGGACTGCTGGCGCAATATGTCAAAGGCGCTGAATTTCTGAACGCACGCCGCGCCGATCCTGGTGGAGGTGCATCTTTGTTTTTTGCCCGCGTTGCGAGAAAATTCGCATTCAGTCGCTGGTATCTGGGAGGAAGCGCGGAGTTGGAATGGAAAGCCGTGCACCGGTTGCATGCAGGATTTGAAGGCGTGGTCCATTCCATGTGGGCTGACCATGATCTTGGTTACCTCGATTTTTTTCTTAATAAAAAACGCCAGAAGTTCTGCGGCACATTTCACAACTGCCCGGATGATTTCCAACATACAATCCGTTTTCCCTCACGTCTTGGTAAATTTGACGCAGTGATCCTGATGAGTGAATGCCAGCGGCCTTTTTTTTGTAATGCCGGTGTCCCCGACGAAAAAATCCATGTCGTGCTGCACGGTGTGGACACGGAGTATTTCGTCCCCCGCCGGGAAACAACCGGGGATTCCATATTCACAGTGATCTCGGTGGGTGGTTTCCGACGCAATTTTCCGCTGCTACGCAAGGTCTGCAACATGGTCTCGGACGTGAAGAATATCCGTTTCAAGATCATCGCACCCACAGCGTGGCGCACCATGTTTTCAAACGTGCCAAACGCGGATTTCTTTTCCGGCGTGAATGACAATGAACTGCTGGCTTCCTACCAATCGGCATCGTGCCTGCTGCACACCGCCGAGCATGCAACGGCAAACAATGCCATGCTTGAGGCCATGGCCTGTGGTGTTCCCATTATCGCCGAGCGCATCGGGGGAATCCCGGAATATGCTACGACGGAATCTTCCCTGCTGGCCGATCAAGGCGATGAAGTGGCTCTGGCGGGAGCTATCCGGAAACTGGCACAATCCCCCGCTCTGCGCGACAGCATGGGCGCCGCTGCAAGAAAACGCGCCGAGACGCTGGCCTGGCCAAAGGTTGCGGAACGGATGACACAAATCTACCAAGCCCTGTGAGCCTTACCTGCGCCATCACCATTACCACGCGAAACCGGCTCGATGACTTGAAGCGGACATTGCGAGTGATCGGCTCGCTCGATCCACAGCCCGACGAAATCGTCATCTCCGCCGACGGCTGCACGGACGGCACCATCGAGTATGTAAAATCACTTCCGCATGTCCGTCTCCTGGTCAACGAAGTGCCCCGCGGCTCCATAGGGTCGCGGGACACGATGATCCGAGCCACCTTGAGCGACATCGCATTGAGTCTGGATGACGACAGCTATCCCGTGGAAACCGATTTCATCCGGCGCATGCTCGCGCTTTTTGAAGAGAATACCAGGCTGGCAGTTGCAGCTTTCCCGCAATATAGCGACGAGTTCCCGGAAACTTTGGCGCAGGAGGATTTCGGACCGTCCCATTTTATAGGTTCGTACATGAGTTCCAGTGCTGCGATCCGCCGGAGTGTCTTCCTCGAAATCGGCGGCTATCCCACCGTCTTCTTTCATGTTTACGAGGAGCCGGATTTTGCCCTGCGCTGCATGGCGGCAGGCTGGCAGGTGAGATACGAAAACTCGCTCCATGTGCGACATCATTACTCCGGTGCGCAGCGCAACGAGATACGCACTCATCATTTCCAGGCGCGCAACGAACTTTGGAGCGTGATGATACGGTGCCCGTTTCCGTGGTTGATCCCTGTCGGCATATTCCGTGTCCTCCGCCAGTTGCACTATGCGCAAAAGCGCGGCATCGCATGGATCATCCGCGAACCTGCCTGGTGGCTCGGATTTTTTACAGGTCTTCCGGGATGCGTGATCCAGAGAAAACCCATACCCTGGAAGCATTACCGGCAATGGATGAGCTTGCTGAGCGATCCCGCCACAGCACAGGCGGAATGCGGAAAGAAATTCGACGAACTGGATGAGCCATGAAAATTGCGATCTCATCCACAAATCCCTGTCACCTCTTTCCCATGGCAGTCGAGCTGGCAAAACTACAAAGCCTCGACTGCTATTACTCGGGTTACCCGAAATGGAAACTGGGTGCACCAGCGGCAATGCCCGTGCGTACACACAGTCTGCGGACGAACATCGTCTACGGGATGCTGAAGTTTCTCCCCGACTCACTGCGCCCGGATACGCGCGACCTGTTTTTGTGGCAGGATCGCGGGTTCGACGCATGGGCGGGCCGCAATCTTGCAAAATGCGATTTTCTTCATGCGATGCCAGGCCAAAGCCTGGCAACTTTTACCCGCGCAAAAGCACTCGGCGCCCGTACTGTCTTGAATCACGCGACGGGACCGGTTCGCGAATGGGTCGCGATCATGGAACCGGAATACCGGCGCGCCGGATTGAAGCTTGCGGAGGTCTGCCCCTACGATGAAGATTATTTCCGGTGGGAAGATCACGAATATGCACTTGCGGATTTTCACTGCGCCGCGTCCACCATTGTGCGCGACCAATTGTTCAGGCGCGGCATCGATCCGCAAAAAATATGGGTTGTACCATACGGCGCTGATCGTGGTATTTTTTTTCAAAGTGACTTTGTTTCGCCGACCAAATTCAGAATCGTCTTCGCCGGTCAGGCAGGATTGCGCAAGGGCATCAGGACACTTTTGCAGGCTCTCGAACTTTCGAACCAAAAGGACTGGGAAGTGGATTTTTACGGTGCCGTCCTTCCCGAGGCAAAACAGGATTTTGCAAATTACCACGGCAAACCCGCGCTGAAGTTTCACGGCCCCGTTTCACAACAAATGCTGGCAGATGCATTTCGCTCAAGTTCTGTGCTTGTGCTTCCGTCGCTTGAAGAAGGCTTTGGTCTGGTGGTGCCACAGGCACTCAATTGCGGTCTTCCCTGTATCGTCAGCGACCGTGTCGGAGCGAAAGACATCATCCGTCATGGTGAAAACGGTTCCCTGTTTCCGGCACGAAATTCACAGGCGCTGCTGGAAGAGCTGCTTTGGTGGGAAAAATGCGGTGAACGGGTCAAAGAAATTTTTGACTGGAGAAAACCTGCGGAAACCATGATTTCATTAAGCCAGCAAGCCACCTTACAGTCATGATCCCTCCTCCTCCATCGCGACGCCCGGTAAATCGGCCCAGACCGGAAGGTCCCGAACAGGATTTCGCGCCACGAGCAAAGCCGCTTGGGAGCGTCCTTTTCCTCGCGGGTGCATGGTTCACAGTTGGAACCATGCAAGGCAATCCCGCCTCGCACCTCGCGCATTACGCCGCCATCGGCATCGGGTTGAGCCTGCTGGCAAGTGTTATCGTGGATTGGCGCGACGGGTTGCTCAATTTGATCCGCGCCGATTTGCTCGCAATCCTCGCGCTCTATTTCCTCACGATGTTTGAGTTTCTTTTCAAACAGGAACACTTCGATGCCCAGGCCGATATCCGTTCGACCAGAAACGCAATCATCGCGTGCGTGATCGGCTTTTCAGGCGTGGTTATAGGGCGGCATCTTACCAATCTCCGACAACAACCGCTCAAGAAACTTTTCCTTACCCCCACCCCCCGCTCCTGGCTGCTCCTCATATTCGTGAGCTGCATTTTCCTCGGGACGATCAACATGCTCATGGCCGTGGATTTCAACGTGCTCGAGATGCTGCGTTACTTCATGGGACCCCGCTTCTCCCAACCCTGGTCGCGCGAACGCCTTGGTGACTGGAAGGCACTGCTGCACGAATTTGAGATGTTCCTGGAACTCGTGCCTCCCATCGCAGGGGTGATTTTCGCCCGGCGTAGCAAATTCGCGGGCTGGCAGCTTTTCATCACTGGGCTCGGATTGTTTTTTGTCCTATTCTACGGCTTCTCTGGCGGCACGCGGAATGTCTTTGCCACCTATCTGGTGACATTCCTCATCAGTTATGCCTTTGCCCTGCCGCTCGACCGGAAGAAAGATCTGATCGTCATGTCATGCGCCTGTGCAGCGATGCTGGTGCTCTCTTCAGTACTAATGCTTCAGTTCCGGGACCTTGGCCTGTTGAAATATGTGCAGGGCGGATACAAGTATAACATCGAGCATGCGAATGAGGAGTCGGTGTTCATCGACTACAATCTTTATTCCATCTCACGAATCACGGAAGTATTCCCCGGTGCGCACCCATATCTCGGCTGGGAGGTACCGTACCTAGCGGCAATCCGCCCCATCCCGCGCGCCCTGTGGCCGGGAAAGCCCGAGGGCATGACATTCAGTATTGAGGATGCGCTGGGTGTGGAAGGGTTGACCGTCGCTGCCAGCTTTGTGGGTGAAGCGTACATGAGCGGAGGCCGTGTCGGGGTATTTCTCATTGGTATGTTCTTCGGCGCGCTCATGGGCTGGTGGAGTCATCTCGCCTCAGCGCGCAATTCCGAGCTTGGCATCCTGATTTACGCGTCGGGATTCCTTGCGGCTGTGATTTCCATGCGCAGCCTCTTTGTGTTCACAACAGCGATATTGCCGACCGTGTTTGCGCTGGCCGGCGGCTATTTACTGGTCTTGTTCTGGACGCGCAGAAAGCCCACCATCCGGCGTCTGGAACCACCACCCAAACATACGCCGGGCGGTGTGACTCGTTGATCATCCTTATGCGCCCTCTTCGCGTTGCTTTCATCAGCGTGGTGCCGTCGCCTTACCAGCGCGATCTTTTCCGGGCGCTTGCCAGACATCCAGAGATTGCGTTGAAGGTATTCTACATGGAGACCGCTTCGCCGGATTCACCATGGCCGGAAAAGCCACTGGAGGCTCATGAACAGATTCTTCCCGGTTTCTGGCGTCCCCTTGGTTCCGCGCGTTTGCATGTGAACTGGGATCTGCCAAACCCGGAGGACTTCGACGTTTTTGTTCTCAACAGCCTCGTTTCACTCACCGCGCAGTGGCTCATGCGTTTCCGGCTGAAAAACACGCCGTGGTTTTTCTGGGGTGAACGCATGCGCCCCCGCGGGCATGGCTGGCGGCAGATGTTGCACGATCTAATGACCGCACCGCTTCACCGGGCCACCGGCATTGTTGCAATCGGCACACACGCTAACGCCGACTATCGTGAACGTTTCCCGGAACCGGAACATCTCTCGATCCCGTACTTTTGCGATCTTCAGCCTTTTATGGATGCTACCCGCCCAGCACGCAACTCCGGTGAAATCGTTTTTTTATTCTGTGGGCAGATGATCGCGCGAAAAGGTGTGGACCACCTCCTCGAAGCATTCGGACAGCTCGTGGCAAACAATGCGAATGTGAAATTGCTCCTTGTCGGGCGCGAAGCGGAGCTCCCGCAATTATTGCAGCAGGCCACCCCCTCGACGCGCGAGCGTATCACTTACGCGGGCTTTCAACCTCCGGAAGAATTGCCACGTTTCTTCGCGCAAGCCGACGTATTTGTACTGCCAAGCCGCTACGAGGGCTGGGGCGTCGTTGTTAACCAGGCGCTCGGCGCTGGACTTCCCGTCATTTGTTCCGAGGCTGTCGGAGCAGCTTATGATCTCGTCGACGAGGGAGTGAACGGCATGAAATTCGAAACTGGCAATGTCAATGCGCTCGCGAATAAAATGCAGCGGTTCGTGACAGAACCCGCATTGTCTGTAAGATTCGGGGAAATATCAAAAAGGAAGGCACAGGATTGGCTACCTGAAAAGGGAGCAGAGAAATGGATCGAGACATTGAAAACCACCAAACCCCGATGAAAATCCTGCTGGTCAGCAGCAGTTCGGGGTCGCGCGGCGGCGGTGAGCTGTATCTTCTTTATCTTGGGCGAGCGCTGGCGCAACGGCAGCACAAGGTCACACTCTGGGCATCCTCCCACTCACGCATGGACGAGCTTTCAAACAGCTTTTCCTGTTTCGGCGACGTAATCCGGGCACCCTATCTCAATACGTACGATCACCCCGGTCGCTCACTTTCCACGCGTTTCAATTTTCCCACATCAAGCGCCATCGCCTCCGAATGGCGCAGCCGCCGGCCAGATATAGTTCATATCAACAAGCAAAATCTCGAGGACGGCCTCGATCTTTTGCGTGCCGCAAATTACAGCGGGCTCCCTTCACTTTGCACGATCCACCTTACCCAGACCGCGAAGTATTTGAAGGCGCAATTCGCCAGCATACGGGACTTCGTTTCACGCAAGGCCTTGAAAACCTATCACGGCCCGCTGGTCACCGTGCTCGAAAGCCGCAAGCAGGATCTGGCGAAGTTCGTCGGTGGCGAGGAACGCATCTCGGTGGTTCCCAATGGAGTACCACTTTTCGACCTGGCGAAACTGCGCAGTCTGCGCCGGATCAAGAGAAGCGAACTCCAGATGCATACAGATGATTATCTGTTCCTCGCACTCGGGCGGATGGTGCCTCAAAAGCGACCAATGCTTTTCCTGGAGCTGGCGAAAAAAATTCACGCCAGAATACCCGAGGCAAAATTTCTCTGGGTCGGGGACGGCGAGCTTAGCACGGATTGGGATCTCTGGGTGCAGGCAAACCATTTCACAGATGTGATTCATCGCGTTACATGGCAACCGGATGTCCAGCCATTTCTCTGTGCCGCGGACGCATTCCTGCACGTCGCCGAATACGAGGGCCTGCCACTCGCGCTTCTCGAAGCAATGTCCGCGGGCCTGCCATGCGCCGTGAAGGAAAATCTTCTCACTGAAATGACATTCCTCAATCCCCGCAACTCCATTTCCATCGGCGAAGATGATTCATGGATCAATGCACTGATCAATCATGACGCCCTCTCCGTAATAGGAGCCGCCGGCCGCAAGGTGGTCGAGGAACAATTCACGCACAGCCGCATGGCGGAACTGTATGAACCGCTTTACCGCAGCCTGCTGCCGAAGCAGTAAGACGGCGGATTTGCAGAATTGTCTGAAGCGTTACCCAGACAGGGTATTACGTACGAACTCTTACACCGCGTAATATTTCGGGTAGCGGTAATAATAATAATCCGGCATTTCGGTATCAACGCAGTTGAGAATAAGGCCGAGGACATTCACCTGTCGTTGATAGAGCGCATTCAAGGAATTATGCGCCAGATGCGCTCCCGTAAACTGGGCCCGGATCACCATGAGCGTGCCATCAAAATTCGGTGCAATCGTCGCTGTGTCATCTGTTGCCAGAATCGGTGATGTGTTAAAAATCGTGAGGTCGAAATTATTTTTGAAATCCTCCAGCAGTGGCCCGAATCGAGGGACCAGTAGAAGCTCGCCGGACTGATTTGTCACGGGGCCGCGCGGCAATAATGTAAGCGTAGGGTGTTTCGTTTTCTGGACGGCATCCCTCCACTCCACCTCCCCGCGCAGCACACTCGAAAGGCCTGCACGCCCGTCCACATCAAAAAGCGAAGCCAGGTCACCGCGTCGGAGATCAGCGTCCACCACCAACACGCGGGCGCCGGCCAGCGCCATGGTGATGGCGAGATTGCTGGAGACTGTCGACTTGCCCTCGCCAGGGATGGAACTCGTCACGATCAAGGTTTTCAATTCGCCCTGGTTTGGCATGAAGATGAGCGAGGAGCGCAGGCTGCGGAGCGACTCGGCAAACGTGTAACGCTCGTCATCGTGCTGCAACAATGGCAGGCCCGTGTCCACACGGCTTTCATCCACATTCGGAATCTGGCCAAGGATCGGCTCGGAAAAATACTCGATCATTTCCGTGGAGGAGGAGATGCGGTCATCGGCCCGGTCGATCAGGAAAAGAATCAAACCACCCACCAGCAGCCCCAGGATCAGGCCGACGACGAGATGCTGTACTACGCCAGCAGGAACCTGCTTCGCCGGGGATGCAGTTCCCATGATTGAAAGAACATCGGCAGCATTGCTTCCGCCGCTTCCTACTTCTTTGACATTTCCGGCAAGTTTCTCAAGTTGATTCTCGGTGGATGTCACGGCCCCCTGCAGCATCTGGTACTGGGCATCCATACGGGCGGCTTCCATCACCTTCTTGTCCCAGACCTCAATGCTGGCATCGAGGCTCTTGAGTTCGGCTTTCACCGACTCGATGCGCCCCTGCGTGCTCTCCTTGCTCTGGTTCTTTATGGTCTGGATTAGCCGTTGAAGGCGGTCGATCTCATCCTTGATTTTTTTGATTCCGGGATGTTTGGGTTTCCAGACTTTGCTCTTTTCCTCAAGTTCGGCCCGCCGCTGGACAAGTTCCTGGGTGATCTGTACATACTGCCCTCCAAGATCTGAACCGATCGCCCCCGTGCCATCGCCACCGGAAGCCTGGATGTCATCCCCTGTGCTCTTTGGTGCGGTATTCTGCAGTGAGCCGCGATTCAGAAGCTGCTCGCTGGTCAGATTTTGCAATTGCTGAAGCTCAGTCGTCCTGGCAGCCTGCTGCTTCTTGAGCCCTGTCAACATGTCCACGGAGGCTTTCTTTTCCTGGTCCCAAAAGGCCATGTTGTTCTTCTCCTGGAAGGCCAGCAAATCGGCGCGCTGCCGCGCAAGTTCCGCGCGGGTCGCAGTCATTTCGTCGGTGATTTTCCCGGCGGTCTGGCTGAATGCCTGGCTTTTCTGTTCACTGCGGTAGTTGATAAACTCCTCCATGATCCCCTGGACAAAACGCTGCGTGTATTCCGGGCTGGAGCCACGTCCCACGACTGAAAGAATATGGCTGCGTGGCACGATCGAAGGAATGATATCGATAGATCCATTTAATTGCGGGGCTGCAAGCGCCAGACGCCTCTGCGTGCGATCCTGCAGTTCCGGGCTTTGGATAATCTTGATCATGGTGACGTAAAATCCGTCCTGATCCTCGGTGTACCTCGGGCCGGAACCTGTATCGACAGTTCCACCCACGATTAGACTGCCACCGGATTCATACTCCACGGGTTGCCTGACCAGGATCCATGCTTCGGCAGCAAGGGCAAGGCTGATTGCAACAGCCAGAATCCACCAGCGGCGCTTGATAAGCGCGCGATAGCGATAGGCTTTGATTCCGAATCTGGTTGCCCAGTCCCTGGATGTAGGTGCGGTTGAAGGTGCGGCAGCCATGATTGATTACCAAGTGAACAACCGCTGGGGTACGAAAACGTAGTCGCCGTCCACCAATTCAATATCCTTGTCCATTTTTCCCTCCTCAAGAACACCCTTGACATCCACAATGAATGTTTTGCTGGAACCATCCTTGTTCTTGCGGGACAATTTTACTTTGCGCATATCCGCGAATTGCGTGCCTCCCCCGGCCCTGACCACTGCACCACTCACCGTGAGTTTTTCTCCGGGCGCGATGTCCTGGGGGGCGGGCAGCTTCACCTGCCCGGAAATGAAGATTTTTGAGGCATTGCCGGCTTTGACACGATTGATCTGGTCGATGCCTAATTTGACCGTGGCTTTATAATAATAGTCAGCCTCCAGCAACTTGGTGACCTGCGCCGCGACCTCCGAGCAACTCTTTCCAGCGACGTGGACCCTGCCGATGACCGGCACATCGAGATCGCCGGTGTCGGTTACCCGCTTCGCAACGGGCGGTGTTTTGTCTTCCTGGATTTCCAACGTCACGACATCGCCGGGACCGAGAACCTTGTCCCGGTCGGCAAGCGGTACGCCATCATCACCCGCAGCGCGGATATTTCCGGGCAAACCGGCGGACAGAAGGATCAAACTGAAAGTTAAAGTGCGGGCAATTGACATGAGTTATTGAAAATTACGTGGATATCAAACGCTGAGGCACAAAGATATAATCGCCATCCTCCAATTGGATGTCTTTTTCCATTTTTCCTTCTTCGATTATAGCTTTCACGTCCACAGTTATTGTTTTGCCCGTGCCATCTTTGCTTTTGCGGGCCAGTCTCACTTTGCGTAAATTAGCAAATTGCGTGCCGCCCCCCGCCTTTACAACTGCACCGCTCACGGTAAGTTTGTCGCCTGCGGGGATTTCCTGGGCTCCGGGCTGTTTAACTTGTCCCGAAATAAAGACTTTTGAAGCGTTACCCGCCTTGGCACGGTTTATCCTGTCGATGCCCAGAAAAACCGTGGCCTTGTTGTAATAATCCGCCTCCAGCATTTTGGTAATCTGGGCGGCGACTTGCGAGCAGGTCTTGCCAGCCACATGGATGCGGTGGATCACAGGAACATCGAGTTCGCCAGTATCGGTGACAGTTCTAACGACAGGCAGAGCCTTGTCCTCAAGAATCTCCAGTGTCACCACATCTCCAGGGCTGAGAACCCTGTCACGATCCGCTTGCGGCAACGCATCATCCGGCGATGTCGCACACGCACTCTCTGCCAATCCGACGGCCAGAAAAACAAAGCCTAGCAGGACAGCGCGAGCGAGTGCCATAGTTTCATTAGAAATTATAGTAAGCGCTCAACAATACCAGATTCTGACGATAATCCAAATTCGGCAGGTTGGAATCTTTAAAGATATAGCGGTAATCCAATCCCAGAGTGATGGAAGGCGTGAGGATATAACGCAACCCGAGGGAAATACCGTAACGGTCGGCGGATTCACCCGTTTGATGGACTGGAGCCGATGCCTTGTAGTGCTCGTAAAAGAGGCTTGGATCAAGCGTCAGATTTTCAGTGATTTTCCAATCCGCGGCATATTCCAGATGATAGAGATCATAGAAGTTGGTGCCATATCCGACTTCAGCCGCCTTCGTAAAACTCAGGCGCTGGCTGAAATTCTCCGAGAGACGATTTGCCAGATCGACCCGGGCATACCAGGATTTTGAATTGGAAGAATCAAAGACAAGCCCGTTGTTATCAAAATCAAAACCCTGATAACCGGCTTCTGCATACAAATGGGTATTTTGTGTAATCGCGTAGTCAACAAATGGACCCACCATGTAGTTGGTTCCGTTGTTTTGGATGGCTTCCGTAAAATTCACGAGGCTTACCGAGGCATTCACGCCCACGGAAAGTGAGGAGGTAACCGCATACGACGGCTTGATGTAAAACGTATCAACCGAGCGCTGGAGCGAGTCGTAAGCACGGTCAAACGTCCAGAGATTGTAGTGGTCGTAACCACCGGTAAGTTTAAACATTTCGTTGACTGCCCAATCGATTTGAATACCCACCGAATTCTCGAAACGACGATACGTGGCCATACCACTCGCTTGAGGCAACTCGAACGGATCTTCCTGATAGCTAAAACGATCCTTGAACGTGATCGCCACATTGGAGACGTGCACTGTGAATGCCAGGATCGAGTTTGGCGAGAGCAGGATGCCCCTAGTGTCAAATTCGGAGTGTCTGAGATACTTTGCATAGCTCGCCCCCAGGGAAAAGCGCAATGTGTTCAGTTCGCTGAATTGATAGGTAGAATCGATGGTCAGCGACGGGCGGAAGGCAAAATCAGAAATCTTGTGCCCGCTCGGCGCAAGGTTAATGTTGTCATTATATTCAAAACCGACACCTGCCGCAACGCCGAAATGAACCGGCCCCAGCGCCATATTATATTTATCCGCCCCCGATGTCTCGGGAGGCAAACCCGGCGTGGAAATGTCCACTCGTTCGGCAGGATTCGTCTGGTATGGAGTTTCAACTGAACTGGGCATCACCTGCTGCAAGTCACTCGGAGTGGCAATAGTGCTAAAATACTCCTGCCCAAATACATTCAGCGAACCCAGCGCAAAAATGAACCCGGCTGCTAAAAATCTATGAGTCGTGCTTTTCATATAATCCCTGTTTGAATTCAAGCACAGGGATTAACAACAAAACTGCAAAAAATGCAATAGCAAAAACTGTTCTAAGCTCCAAAATTCAGAGTTTTATGCAGTTTCAAGGGTATTTATTTTCAACAGATTTTCATTACTGCAAATAATACTCTTATTGCTAATTTTATTTACTGCAGCGAAAAATGTTTTACGCCGTTGCCACAGAGTAAAATAATTAGCATACAAAACGGGAGGGCAAAAACGGGGCCGGAAATATGCCTGATTACAGATGTCTTAAAGCCAAACAGCCATGGATGCGCCCCGCGCTTATTTTCTCGACCTGCCTTCGGGCACGATAATACAACGAAATCCAAAGTTATCTGTGGTAATATCCGGCGATGAAGTCCAGCGGGAGGAGGAAAGAAGGCTCAGCTTCAACCCGCCGTTATACCAGGATGCGCCGCGCAACACCTTGAGTTTCTGCTCGCTGTTCCACCAGTCCGAGCACCATTGCCAGACATTTCCACCCATGTCATAGAGACCGTATTTATTGGGATTAAAACTGCCCACTGGCGAAGTCCACGCATAGCCGTCCTCATATCCCTTGATAGCGACATCGGAACCTGTTTCATCACCTGTATAGTTTCCGGCCCCCGGAGGCGGTGGCCACTGGGTGCCCCACGGATAAACATCCGGCACATCCATATCCCGTGCCTCGGCGGTTTTGCCTGTCTCGTCCGGCAGGCCTACAGCCTTGCTCCATTCCAAATCGGTGGGAAGTCGGTATATCTGGTTTGGCGCCAGCAGGCCGCTCTTTTGCTCCTTTTCGGTCAGCCACTTGCAAAAAGCAACTGCATCCTGCCACGTCACGTTCACCACCGGGTGGTCCAGCCCCTGTTTGAAGCCGGGCTGGCGCCATGCTGTGTTCTTGAAATTCGTCGCTTCTGCAAAAGCCTCAAAATCCTTGACCCGCACCGGCCAGATGCAAAAAAGCACATCACCCACCGGCGCAAACTTCATCCCAAGGCTGTTCTCCATCTTCTTGTCAATCTGGGACTTGGGATTGGCGATATAGGTAACCGGCACCGTGCTGACAAAAGGCGTGGCATCCGGCTTTACTTTCTGCTGGGAGATTTGATTCAAAACCATCTTTTCAGCCTCTTCAATCGTTGTGCCGGAGGTCGTGACCTTCTCCGGCGTAATTGGAGTAAGCTGCTCGGAAATTGGACCGGGTGAGACTACTTGTGAAGCTTGGGGCTGCTGGGTTGGCTTTTCGGCAGGCGTGCTCGCAGGCACTGCCTCAGCCTGCGCCTGGCTGACGGCCAGTTGTTGCAGTTGAAGCTGGGCGAGCGCATCTTTCTCCGCAGTGTCGGCGGTTGCAGCGGCATGTGATTTTTCAGCGGCGGCTTTTTGCAAGGTCGGGAACTCGGCGTCCGCCTTTTGTTGCGCATCCTGCTGCCCCTTGATCTGGTTCAGAATTTGTGCCTTTGCTTTTTTCGCTTCATCTGCAGCATGCGCTTTGTCTTCCGCGGCTTTTCGGGCTGCCTCCGCCTCTGCAACAGCCTTGGTTTCGGAGTCTTCCCGCTGTTTGCGCAGATTTACGGCATCGTCCGCAGCTTTTTTTAATGTCGCGATCTCAGCGATCTTGTCATCCAAGGCTTTTTGCGCCTGCGCTGCTTCGGCATCCGCCTGCTGCTGCGCTTTCAATTTTTCCTGATGCGCTTTATCGATGACATCCAGTGTTGCCCGCGCATGGTTCAGCGCAGCCACCTTGTCGACGGGAACGCCTGGCGGCAACGTAGCCATTGGTTTGACAACAGGAGTCGCCTTAACAATGGCTTTAACACCGGGAGACGGCATTGCGCTCGTTTGCGGAATCGCACCTGGAGTTTCATCTTGCGAAGCTTTTGAAACCGTTGCACCCGGGATGGCAGTCGCCGCGATTGTCGAGGTATGCTGGGCAGGTTTTTCCTTGTGGCGCGAACTTACAATCACGAGAATCGCCACAAATACGGCTGCCGCAATGCCCGCGACCTTGCCCAGAGGGAATACTGCCGGTTTCTTAGGGGCACGAGGCTCGTCCGGCAGTTTTTCAAGCAGATGTGCAAACGGGGATGCCGGATTCGCCTGAGGCTTGGATTTTGGCTCA
>Ga0268264_10000647_pt1 | contig 41034 bp, 35 predicted proteins | sample KBSSwiS32_FD_190357 | JGI IMG/M metagenome (GOLD analysis project Ga0268264, IMG submission 190357) | Switchgrass rhizosphere microbial communities from Kellogg Biological Station, Michigan, USA - KBS Switchgrass S3-2 (SPAdes) (version 2) | ecosystem: Host-associated > Plants > Roots >... | reverse complement strand
TCGAACACCCAACATGTTGGCGATGAGCTCCTGTGTCATGACCAGTTGATTTGTGTCGAGCCGGTCGAGCGACAGCAGCAACCATCGGCACAACTGCTGATCGAGTGAGTGATGGCGATTGCACACAGCGGTTTGTGTCATCTGGGTAATCAATGCCTGGGTGTAGCGAAGCAGGATGTGCAGCATCTCGCCGTGGCGGGCAAATTCCTGCTCGATGTGTGTCCGAGTCAGGCGATATGCGGAGCCTGCGCTCTGCACGATCGCCCGGTTGGTGGTGGTTACGCCGCCCATGAACAAAGCGATGCCGATCGCCCCGTCGTTCCCGACGACCGCAATCTCTGCTGATGCACCATTCTTCAAGACGTACAGCAGCGAAACAATCGAGTCCACCGGAAAGTAGATGTAACGCTGTGTGTCGCCGGCCTCATAGAGGACCGATTCGAACGGCAAAGAGATGAGCTTGAGGTGAGGGTAAATGCGGGCACGGTCCGCGGGGGGCAGGGCGTTCAGAAGCCGGTTCTTTTCCGGTGAAGTCAAAAAGTCTCCTAAGCAGGCTCGACCAAGGGACCAGTATAGCCGGGCCACAACCGCAGGCGTGTCGGTCTGGTGGCGCACACAGTGGTCAATCGCAACCCCTTCCAGGTCGGGCGAGCGCTCCGTGGAGCTGTAGAAAAGCCGTGGTGTATAGGTGCGCTGGCCTTTGGCCCATTCCTTATCGTCCGGCGGCCGGGGGATCCTACTGGCAGCTCTACTGCCAGCGATAGTGGCTTTAAGGGACCGGAGGGGATTGGCATTCCGTGCGAAATCAGTAACATACTGATTCCTAAGACCCCTCTGGCGGGTCAAAAGCCCTTCGAGGGTTCGAATCCCTCTCTCTCCGCCAAAATTATTGCGGTGAAAAACCGCTCCCCGGCGTTAGTCCACTCTAGGTCAGTTGGCGTCGCTCCCGGTGCCGTGGTGGCATGCTCCTGGGGCCACCGGTTTTCCCAACACCCGAAGGTCGGCCCCGATGGGGCGAGGCGCTCCGCGGTCCGAACAACCAGGACGCTGACGCGCCGTTCAATCGGCGCAATTCGGAAAGCTCGACGATGTTGTTAGCCACCCGTAGCTGACGCATTGGATTCCAACACGCCGAATGCTAGCTCGCTGGTGTACCACGACGTGTCACTGGCTTGCGCTTGGCAGCACCCGTGGAGTTACGAACCCAAAGCGCGCTCAACGGCACCGCCAACAGACCAAGTGTGCCGGTTGCGCTGCAACTTCAGGAGTTTGAGTCTCGTCCCGCACGTATTCACACCCGGAGTTCCCTGCTGCTTTGCGAGCACCTGCGCACGGCAACTGTTCGGGAAACGAATTCGTAGACGTGCGTCAATGTATTCATACATATTTGGACTACATTCAACGCGCTCTTCAGTGGGTGGTGGGAGAGAGCGTTGATCCGTGCGGACGAGAACGATCGTTTCCTTCAGTGTTGTATTGGATCGCGCATCGGCAGGGCCCAATCGCTACCGGAGGCCAGATGAATATGATCCAACAGGTAGTTCTCGCGAGCGAATTCATGCCGCACGGCATGTGTTACCTGTGGCAACCGCAAGTGCTCGGGTTGCATGTCATTTCCGACGCGCTGATCACGCTCGCCTACTTTTCCATTCCCGTCACCCTCGTTTACTTTGTTCGCATGCGCAGGGATCTGGTGTTTCACTGGGTGTTCGTCTGCTTCGCCGTCTTCATTGTCGCCTGCGGGACTACACACCTGATGGAGATCTGGGTGATCTGGCATCCGGCCTACTGGCTGTCCGGCAGCATCAAGGCTGTGACGGCACTCTTCTCGGTTCCTACGGCAATTCTGCTCGTGAAGCTGGTTCCCCAGGCGTTGCAATTGCCCAGTCCTGCTGCCTTGCAGAAGGCGAATGCCGAGTTGCAGCAGGAAATCGCCGAGCGCAAGCGGGCCGAGGCTGAGGTCGCGAGAATGCATGAACAACTGCTGGCCACCTCGCGGCAAGCCGGTATGGCCGAAGTGGCCGCGAGCGTGATCCACAATGTTGGCAATGTCCTGAACAGTGTCAACGTGTCCGCCGATCTCATTGCAACGCACCTGCGAAAATCCAATGCATCGAAGCTTGCGAATGTGGTTGCAACGCTGCAGAAGCACGCGGGTGATCTTGGCGCCTACATTCAGGATGACGCGCAGGGAAAGCACCTGGTGCCTTATCTGGACAAGCTCTCGGCCCACCTGCAGTCTGAACAGACAGCTATGCTCGGAGAGCTGCGTTGCATGCAGGCGAACATCGAGCACATCAAGGAAATCGTGGTGATGCAGCAGAGTCACACGCAAACGGCCGGCGTGAACGAAACCGTCAGTGTCAGCAACCTGGTTGAGGATAGTTTGCGGCTCAGTGACGGGGTGTCAGTGCGCCACCGCGTTGAAATCATCCGTGACTTTCAGGACTCGCCGGTGATCGAGGTCGACAAGCACAAGGCGCTGCAGATTCTGGTGAACCTGGTGCGCAATGCCAGGCAGGCGTGCGATGAGTCGGGGCGTCCCGACCCGCAGCTGACCATTCGGATCGTCTGTGACCCGTCATACGTTGAGATCTCGGTTATGGATAACGGGATCGGCGTGGCGGCCGAAAATCGTGCCCGCATCTTCAATCAAGGTTTCACGACGCGCGCCGCAGGCCACGGATTTGGATTGCACAGCGGCGCGCTGGCTGCCCGAGGGCTCGGAGGATCCTTGACCATGCACAGCGAGGGTCTCGGTCAAGGGGCAACCTTTGCGCTCAGACTACCAATTTGCAGCCGGGACGTCTGATGGAAGTTAGTACTCAAATCGGGAAGCCGCTGGGTGGAAGACATATCCCCCGGGATGCAGTTTCGTAGACCGCTCCATCCGGGGGATTTCCCCATACCTCACGTATCACCCCCGACGACCAACGACGCCAGTCGAATGGTCGCGCTAATTCACTTATTTCGTGAGGAGCTCCATGATTTACCGCACCAGTGGTTCACGTTTCCGCGGGATGGCGTTCGCGGCGCTTACCTGTCTGGTCTCGATCGCCGCCCAGGCGCAAATGAAAGGGGACTTCGACGCCGCCGACTCCAACCACGACGGCCACGTGACATTCGAGGAATTTTCAGCCTACGCAAAACAGCAGCTGGACGCGGGCAACAGCCGCAAAGCTCAAAGATTCAAGCAACTGGGCACGGACCAGCAGACCGCAGTCCTGCGCAAGCGATTCGACCGGGCCGATCACAGCCACAAAGGCTACCTCGAGCGCAGTGATTGGAGCGCGCCGAGAACTTAGATGGGGGCGCGCGCCTTCCGCCATGAAGAACTCGGTTCCCTGACAAGTGCCAGCGACTCGACGACCATGACCATCGGATTCCTTCGACCCGTGTGCACGCTCAGCTCCGTATTTGCGCTGAGCTCCGTGTTTGCGTTCAGCTTCGTCGAGTGCGTCCGTGCCAACTCGCCGTCGGCAGTGATATTGGCGGGAAACATACTTCCAATCCCACACACTCCGCGTGATGCCGTGCTGATTCTCATCCCCGCGGGTAGAACTCAAATTGGTGACGATACCGCTGCGCCGGATGAACGTCCGTCATTCACCTACGAAGGCGCGGTGTTTCTGCTGGATCGTACACCAGTCACCGTGCGTCAATTTCGCACCTTCGTCAGCGAGACAGGCTACGTCACAGATGCCGAGCGCCTCGGCTCGGCTGGCGTGCTGGATGAGAGAGAGGGGGCGTGGATTGCCGTGACCGGCGCCAGCTGGGACCACCCGTATGGCCCAAAAGGTCCGCCGGCAGCATTGTCGCATCCGGTCACTCAGGTCAGCTGGTACGACGCTGACACGTTTTGTCGATCATATGGTGCTCGCCTGCCAACAGAGTTGGAGTGGGAATTTGCAGCCAGGCTCGGACAGACTCCAGACGGCCATGTGTTCACCGCCGGTGAGCCTATCCAGCGCGGCGCGCATTTAGGTGCCAATGTCTGGCAGGGTCTGTTTCCACTGCTCGACACCGGTGAGGATGGCTATCGTGGCACCTCGCCCGTCGAGGCTTTTGGCACAGCTCCCTCTGGACTGACCGACATGGCCGGAAACGTCTGGCAGTGGACTGCCTCCTGGTACGTCCCCTATGGAAGCTCAAACCTGACACCCCGGGATCTGACGGCGGAGCGCGTGAGGCGTGGTGGGTCCTTTCTTTGCGATCCGACGTTTTGCGAGGGATTTCGCGCGACTGCCCGTGGACATTCGACTCCCGATACCTCGCTGATCAACGTCGGCTTCCGTTGTGCACTCGGCATCAAATCACTGGCTCCGCTCGCGGGTCACCGCGCGCGAGTCAACGAGCTGGCAGCGGCGTTGACGAACGGGAGGCTGCAGTGAAAAGCTCGCAAGTGCTCATGCTCACAGTCCCGTTACTCTGTTTGTTGTCGGGCGGAGCCGCCGTCAAACCCCAGCAGCCAGAGCGGCCGACAGTTGCCGCACCGGCACGGCACCCGCCGCCCAACATCGTCCTCATCCTGGCGGACGATCTTGGCTACGCAGACATCTCCGCATACCGCGTCGGACGGTTCAATACACCCAATATCGATCGCATCGGCATGCAGGGAGTTCGTTTCACCGATGGTTACGCATCGGCTCCTGTCTGCGGTCCCTCGAGAGCCGGGCTGCAGACCGGCCGGTATCAGAATCGCTACGGCTTCGAATACAACAACGGCCCCGCGCAACGGGATCTCACCGAAGGATTCGGACTGGACCTGGGCGAGATCACACTTGCACAGCTGTTGAAATCACGGAGTTATCGCACCGGCCTGGTCGGAAAATGGCATCTGGGCATCCAGGAGAAGTTCTATCCGACAAACCGCGGCTACGATGATTTCGTCGGTTTCCTGCCTGGACAGACCAGTTACATCGATCCCCATCAGCCTGGGGTTCATTTGTCGCGCCTGCGGGGTTCAACCAACAGTGATGTGCAAGGCGTCGCGGAGGACGCAGATTCAGCGGGTCAATTCAGCCGCCATGCGCTCACCCAGATCCTCGAAGGGCCGGACCACCAGGTCATTCACAACGAGGATCAGTATCTGACGGACTACTTTGCCGAGCGTGATGCGCAGTTTATCGAGAAAAGCGTAAAGGCCGGCCAGCCGTACTTCCTCTACGCGGCATTTAACGCGGTCCACGCGCCGTTGATGATTACTCAGAAGTACTACGACCGCTTCCCGCAAATCAAGGACGAGCAGTTGCGAATCTACGCCGCAATGGTTGCAGCACTCGATGATGCGATCGGGCGCATTCTCGACGCCGTAGATGGCTCCGGCCAATCCCAAAATACCCTCGTGATATTTGCTTCGGACAACGGGTGTGCCGCATACCGCTCCGGCCTCTGCAGCTGTGAGCCTCTGCGCGGTGGCAAGTTGTCGCACTACGAAGGTGGTACACGCGTTCCCTTCATGATGCGCTGGCCTGGCCACATCCCGTCGGGACTGGTTTATCGCGAGGTCGTGTCGCTCCTGGATGTCCTGCCAACCGCGGTCAGCGCTGCCGGCGGAAGCCTGCCTTCGGATCGCATTTACGACGGTGTGGACATCATGCCGTATCTGGCAGGCAGAAAGCGTGGAGCACCGCATGACATGTTGGTCTGGCGTCGTCGGCCGCTCGTGTCCATCCGCAAGGGTGACTGGAAGCTATGGGAATCCGTCAACGACACGACGGGGCAGTTTGGCGAATACAAGCTCCTGTTCAATCTGCGTACAGACTTGAACGAGACCACCAATGTCGCGAGCAGTCACCCTGAGAAGGTCAGGGAGCTCGAAGCACTGATACGCCAATGGTCAAAGGATATGACGGACCCGCGATGGCCATCGCGGCCTCCGGTGCAATACCAGGTATGTGGTACGCCGTTCAGGCTGCCGATCTGAAGATCTGGACCTCAACGGAAGCTATCACAACACCCGAACTGGAGAACTCGCAAATGTTGATTCACAAAAACAGACTGGCTTTATTGTTGGTTGGCGCGTTAGCCGTCTGCGCAGCCGCAACGGCTAACGCCGGCGGCATTGCCTACGTGGGCCCGCGCGGCGGAGCGGTCATTGTCGGGCGCCCCGCGCCAGCGTACGTAGGACCAGCCCCAGTCTATGTGCGTCCCACACCGGTCTATGTCGGCCCGGCGCGAGTGTATGTCCGTCCCGCCCCGGTCTATCTCCGTCCCGCGCCAGCTTATGTAGCACCGGCTCCGCTCGTTGTTGTCCCTCGAAGAGTTTACGTCACGCCGGCTCCGGTGGTCGTCACCTCAGCTCCGATCGCCATTCGCGTGCCGATTGTCTGATTCGACTGGAGGAGTCATGTTGGATAAAAATGGCGACCGGGCTGAGAACCTCCCGGTCAGGCGAGCGATCGCCGCCATTTGCCGCTCAACGCCGATCACGCTCGGGCTTGGCCTGATGGTCGTCCTCGCGAGTTGCGGTCATGACGATTGCGACCTCGGCTATTATGGTGAATGCACTGTCGGCGGCTCAGCAGATGAGCTCTCCTTCGGACTCGTCGCTGGCGATTTCAATGGCACGGGCCAGGTGGCTGTTGCTGATGTCAACGGCGATGGCCTGCCGGATGTCATTGTCACAGAGGGGGATGCATCGAGTCTCGTTCGTATCACTCCGCAAGACCCGCTTCGACGAGAGCGAAGGCCGGAGAGTAGCGATGCACATCCACCACCACCTTTATCATTTCATTTACCCCTTTATCCCGGGGGCCATCCTGCTGGAAATACTCTATTTTGGGGTCATCCAGCACCGGTCCTATCCGTTCCTGGAGATGTTCGCGAGCATTGTCATCTGGATATTGCGTATGCCCGTACGGTTGCTGAGGCCGCTGATTGTTGCGCCGATAGGGTATTTCCTCTGGACCCATCGGGTGAGCACGATCCCGCTCGATGGCCCGTGGGGCCTGCTGCTCCTGTTTCTGGGTACCGAGCTCACGTACTACTGGATGCATCGCGCTAGTCATGAAGTCCGCTGGCTGTGGGCCTCTCACGTGGTGCATCACACACCCGAGCACATTCATCTGGCGAGCGCCTTTCGACTCGGCGCCACTGAGCTGTTCTCCGGCGGATGGCTTTTCCACCTGCCGCTGTACTGGCTCGGATTCAATCCGCTGGCGGTCAGCGGCATGCTCTCCGTGAATCTGTTTTATCAGTTCTGGCTGCACACCGACCTCATTGGCCGCCTCGGTCCACTCGAGTGGATATTCAATACCCCGTCCCATCACCGGGTGCATCACGCATCGAATCCGGAATACGTGGACCGCAACTACGGCGGAATTCTCATCGTCTGGGACAGGCTCTTCGGCACGTTCGCGCAAGAGGAGTCCCACACGCCTATTACCTACGGATTGGTCCATCCGATTGGCAGCTCGAATCCCCTGAAGATTCTCTTCCATGAGTGGATTGCCATGGGTCGAGACTTCGTGCGCGCCCGCACGGCTCGCGAACGAGTGAGGCAGCTTTTCGGGCGTCCGGCTGACAGCCTTGCAGGTGCAATGGCACGATCACCACGTCAGGTGATGGCGCTTGGAGCAGACTAGTCCGCCCATTAGCGTCGCTGCGGCGAGCTGAACATGGATCGTTCGCCAGGCGTCGAAGGCGTCACTGATGAGCATTTGGTTGCCCGATCTGCTGGCGGAGATCGAACGGCATTTGACGAGCTCGTGGTCAGGTATGGCCCCTATGCGCTGCGGGTTGCGGCGCGTCTTTTGCGGGATACCGCTTTGGCGGAGGATGTGGCTCAGGAAGCTTTCGTGCGTTGCTGGTCCCAGATACATCGCTTCGATTCACGCCAGGCTCGTTTCACGACCTGGCTGTATCGAATCGTGGTCAACCTTTGCATCGATAACAAGCGGCGCAGAGAGCCTGAACCCCTGCCTGCCGATTTCGATGTCATGGATGCAGGGGCGACGGCTGAAGAAATGATGGAATCCAACGAACGTGTCACTGCCCTTGCGCAGGCGCTGAAGGATCTACCAGTCCGCCAACGAGCAGCGTTGACACTGATTTATGACGAGGGTCTGTCCGGAGCCGAAGCGGCTCGGGTGCTCGGGTCATCGGTCAAAGCTGTAGAGCGCCTGCTCGCTCGCGCACGGTCATACTTGCGCGCGCGCCTCACATCCTCCCATTTCGCGGAGTCCGATCGATGCTGACTCTCGAACGGTTCAAGTTGTTGCTGGACAGTTACGGGGCCGGTCTCGATTGCTGGCCCGAAGAGACTCGCCACGATGCCCGCGTGTTGCTGAACACCTCTCGAGCCGCTCGCGCAACGCTTGCGGAAGCCCAGGCGCTGGATGATGCGATCCAGGCAGCCACCTGCGAGGAACACTCGCAAGCGTGGCCACCTGGGGAAGCTGCGGCTGCATTGGCCAGGTTGCGTTCACGCGTGGCAACGAGGATCGATGAGCGAGAGCTTGCAACTGGTGGCGCACGTATCGGGCCAGGGTTCCTGTCTTCCCTGAGAGCGCTGTTGAATCCACTCCACCCTGGGTGGGGCGCCCTGTTGACAGGCGGTGTCATCGCCATCACGGCCGGGCTCGTCCTCGGATTGTCGTACACATCGAGCCCGCCTCCGGGCGATGTGCTGTTCGTTCTCGAGCCCGCACCCTTATCCATTTTCTCGGATTCACTCAGATGAGCGCGCAATCAATTCCCACCTGGCGCCGTTTCGCGCTACCCGCCTCGGTGTTGTTGAATCTGTTCCTCATGGCGCTCATCGGCGGACACCTGATACGACACAGCGGGTACGATGTCGCTACAGCATCCCCATCATTGCCGCGCATCCTCGCTAACGCCCAAGCGAGCCTTTCGGCGCAGGATGCAGCTGCTTTCGGCGCGGTTATGCGACGCAATGCACCTCGCTATATCGAGTCTGTACACGAGCTGGCAGAGGCGCGGGTGGCACTCGAGCGCCAGATCACGGCACAGCCCTACGATGCGGCAGCAACCAGGCAAGCCTTTTTAATGTGGCAGGCCAGCGCGAATCGATTCTTCTCGGAGATCGGCGATTCACTCATTGAGGCGTTGGGACGAGTCTCACCCGAAGGCCGGCAGAAGCTGGTTGCCAGCCGACACAAGGCACAGCAGGGATTGCGCATCCCTTAGTCAATTGGAGGCGCGGGGGATCGTCCGCTCAGGCACGTATCACTGTAAGGATAGGAGACCGAGAGTGACGCGGCGTGCGGATAAACAGACTGCAGATCGAGATGGGGGTGGCGCGTGTCGCGCTGATGTTGGTGTGTGTTGCGCCCATGTCTCTCCGAGCGCAATCACTGCCGGAAATGGAGCTGGAGCAGGAAGGGCTCGCCGGAAAACCACAAACCGGCCATTGGAGTGCGGCTGTCGGGGCAGGTCTGATCTCCCGACCCCGCTATCAGGGTGCCGACAGCTATCGCGTGCGGTTGGTGCCTCTGGCGCTGATTCGTTATGACAATTTAGTCCTGGGGCCCTTCGGACTCGGGTGGATGGCCATCCACCAGGGCGGCTTTCGGGCCGGTCCTGTGCTCGGATACGAAGGGGGTCGCAGGGAATCCGCAGATCCGCACCTGTATGGACTCGGGGATATCTCATCGAGCATCACGGGTGGAGTGTTTGCAGCATACCGCTTCGCGCCGTTTGAGATTGCAGCCACGGCACGCCAGGCGATTACTCATCGAAACAACGGACTCAACGGCTTCGTTCGATTCGAGTATCACGTCCAGGTCGTCCCGCACCCTTGGGATCTTCGCATTGGCACGCACTTCGATTTCGCCAACGCGGTCTACGAGCAAACCCGTTTTGGCGTTTCACCGCTTCAGTCCGAGCAGTCAGGACTGCCCGTGTTCACACCTGGCGGTGGGCTCGAGGATGTTGGATTGCGCGCCAGCCTGACGTACGTCTCGAGCGAGCATCTCATTTTGCGCCTGTTTGCCGATGTCAACAGATTCACGGCAGACACGGCCGACAGCCCGATTGTGTTGCAGCGGACGCAGCGCTTCCTCGGTGGCGGGATCGCCTATCACTTTTGAAATTCAGCATCAGCAGTTGCGCCTGCTTCAGTCAGGGCTTCAGCTTGTTTACGTGGCTCCAAGTTGCTGCGGCCCAGAGCCGTGGTGGTGAGCGTTGGAGGAAACGTGCGAGAGGGTTTCACGCCATCGCTGGGGCGCAGTAAAGAAACGGAACTCATCGTAGTTCCCCTGTGCCTCGCCGTGCTCGCGATGGATGGCCTCGATCAGAGTCTCTGCATCCTGGATCGCGAACGGGTCGCTTTCCGGACGGTCCTTCTTCTCGAGTCGTGCGCACTGCAACCCTGTAGATGGCGGTTGGAACCGCGTGCTTCTGGCGGCAGGGCGCAATACGATTACAAGGAATGTTGTGATCCCTGTTATCTTCAGGGCATTCGCTCAAACTTCGGTAATAAAGGGTCGATCGCATCCCACTCGTGACCGCGGATGGAATACGTCACCAATTTCGGCTCGAATTGGCTCGGATCATCGAGGCTTCCTGCGTGCACGGCGATCAGTTCCGGCATCGCGGCAAAAGTGAGGTAAACCGGTGTGCCGCACGTGCCACAGAACGCGTGGAGCTTATCGTTTCCGGTGTCGCCTGCTATCCGCCAGATTCTTGCGTCTCCCGTGATCGCCACGGCTCCTCTCACTGGGAAGGTCAAGTAGGATCCGTGGCCAGTACCACTGCGTTTCTGGCAATGAATACATTGGCAGTGGTTCTCCACGATGGGCTGACTGCTCGTTTCATATCGGATCGCGCCGCACGCACATCCGCCTGAAAATATTCTGGTCATCGTTTTTCTCCCGCGGGCACGCAAAGCCACATCGCGATAGGAGCACAGCTCGCCGGTCGATAAACGGCCAGCTGAGTGTCCTGTTTCCATCGATGACTCGCGTCTTGTCGGGCCTCGAGTCAAACAGCTTCTGCACATTCGCGCTGAATTGGACGCCCATTCGCGCACCGCGTCCAACTGGTCACAAAAAATAAGTGAAAAGTGGTCCGGTGGTCGCGCAACTCCCACTCGTACACTTCGAGCCAAGCTGGAGGAACTGTGGATGAGTAAAGCTCTTGTGGTAGGCGTGGCTGCGACCATGTTGTTTGCTGGCACTGTATGTATCGGCAACGAAGAAGTGCCCGGAATACTGCCGAGTGGCTTCGGCAAAGAGGTTGACAGCGCGGTGGTGAAACTGCGCCAGGCTACGGCTCCGTTTCATTCCATCGAGCGCGCGCTGGCCGTCGGGTACAAGCAGGAAACCGAGTGCGTGGAGCGGCCACCTGAAGGAGGAATGGGTTACCACTTCGGGAAAGCCGAGTTGCGCGATGGACTCGTGGAGGTGGAAAAGCCGGAGGTTCTCGTTTACGAGAAGCGCGCTGACGGCTCTTTCAAGCTCAATGGCGTAGAGTACATCGTGCCGCTCGACGCGTGGAAACACAGCGAACCGCCCACCGTCATGGGCCAACCAATGAAACGCTTCGACCGAGCTGGATTCTGGTATCTGCATGTATGGGTCTGGGAACCCAGCCCCTCAGGCCTCTTTGCCGACTGGAACCCACGCGTGAAGTGCGCTGGGAAGTCCGGCTAGCCCTTACACCGCGAAACACTTCCGCAGCCGCCGCAGTCCTTCGGCAATTTTCGACGTCTTGATGGCGCCGTAGCCGATTGTGATTCCCGAGCGTTGCTCTTGCTGGACCGCGAAGCTCGAGATCTGTTGGATTCCGACGCCTAGTCCGGCGGCGCGGCGAGCGATGGTGGCGAGCCTTGCGACGGACGCACCCCTGGCCAGCGCTGCCACGTGAAGTCCAGTTTCGGAAGGGATGAGTTCGAGGTAATCAGAGAAATCTCTCTCGAGTGTGGCCGTCACGATGGCGTGACGCTGGTTGTATTCTTTTCCCACCTTGCGGATGTGGCGAGCAAAACTGCCGTCGGCTATGAATCGTGCCAACGCTGATTGCACCAGAGCCGAGCTGTGCCAATCGCTCACAAATTTTGCCTTGGCCGCTGCCAAGTGCAATGAAGGTGGAAGTACGAGGAAACCGAGGCGCAACGCTGGCAACATCGTTTTCGAAAATGATCCGACGTAGATGACACGACCATGTGAGTCGAGAGTCTGCAGCGGCTCTAGCGGCCGCCCGCCAGATCGAAATTCACTGTCGTAGTCGTCTTCAATAATGGCTGCATCGTTGCGTTCCGCCCACGCGAGCAGGGCATGTCGTCGACGCAGCGACATGGCAATACCCAGCGGAAATTGATGCGAAGGGGTTACGTAGACTGCTCGCGCATTTGACGGCAAACATTCCACAACGAGACCTTCATCATCAACCGGCACGCCGATCACACGCGCACGCAACGACCTGAATAATTGTACGGCCGGCCGATAGCCGGGATCCTCCACCACGATCTGATCACCTGGCTCGATCAAGATTCGCGCGACTATATCCAGCCCTTGCTGCGTTCCATTCGTGATGATGAGATCTTCCGGGACGGCCTTGATGCTTCGTGAAACCGCGATGTGGTCTGCGATCGCCTTTCGTAGCGGGTGAAGTCCGCTGGACGAGTCATAGAATGCTTCGGCCGTTTCGCTGGACCGCAATGCGCGAGTGACGGCTCTGCGCCAAGCAAGATGGGGGAACAGAGCCGCATCGGGTATGCCCATCCTGAAGTCGAATTCCGCGTGGGTGTTGAACGCTACCAAGACCGACACGCTATTCCAGACATTCCGGGCCTCGAGGACGCTTCCAGCCCTAAGACCTGGCGACTGACGTTTTGTGCGGGCTATCTTGCCGGTGACGAAAGTTGCGGTACCAGCGCGCGATGTTGCGAGTCCTTCGCCCAGCAATCTCTCGTACGCTGCTGTTACGGTAGAGCGCGATACCGCGAGACTACGTGCTAGCTCGCGCGTCGCCGGCAAACGGTCGCGCTCTTTGAGCCGTCCCTCGAAGATGGCCTGTCTTATTTGGCGATAGATTTCGCCGCTCAGGTCGCCGCGCCCGACCAAGCTTATATGGATGGCTGTCATCTATGATTCGACTAAAAAAATTTGATGGTCTATACATATTGCCGAATTGTCTGCTTTCCAACGGACGGCGGAGTAACCCGCCAGGTTTGTGCAGACTCACCCATGCTAGTCAGTCCGCCGAGCGGCCGTGAGTAACAACAATGTCACGAGTCGAGGAATGAGCGACGACTCCCAGAGAGTCGATGACGCCGCGCAGGACGGCACCGGGATCCGTAGGCATCTCTTTGGAGCGCCACGCGACAATCCCGTCGGGGCGCACCAGGACGGCGCCGAGCGCCGTGACTCCGAACGCGCCCAAGTCCTCGATCTCGACGAGCTGAACACTTGCGGATGCGCGCCAGCCCGATCCGGGTGTCGCCAACAGAACGAATTCGCGATCGAAGAGATCGAGCGTTGAAACCCGCCTGCCCGCGTGCATGATGTGCAGATGAGGTGCGCGCGTGCCGGGCTCCCCCGAAAGACTCATATGCGCGACGAAGGGCGCACTGTTCGATCCGCCCTCGGGTAGGAGCGCGCCCGCGCGGTAGCGCTGGCCGAACACGACGTCGTAGTCCGGCACCGGTTCGTCGGTCTCCGGAATCCGCTCGGCGAGATCGCGGAACCAGCGCTTGAGGCGGGCCAGTGCCTGGCCGAGCGTGGCGACGATCAGCGGGCGCCGCTCGAGATCGAAGCTGTCCAACAACTTGGGATGGGCGCCGCGACGCAGGACGTGCGCGATCTTCCAGGCAAGATTGTGCGCGTCGTGTATGCCCGAGTTGCCGCCAAAAGCGCCAGTGGGCGGCATCAGATGGGCGGCATCGCCGAGCAAGAAGCATCGGCCGGCATCGAAATGCTCGGCGACGTACGCGGCTGCGTCCCAGGCGTGCGCATTGACGAGCTCCGCGCGGGCCTCCGGGTTGCCGGAGCCTCGGCGCACGAGATCACGGACTCGCGTGGCATCGAAATCCTCGGGCCGCTCGCCTTTCTCCGGTGAGTACTGCAGCGACAGGAGCCAGCGCCCCCCGGAGCGGGGCGTGAAGGTGGCATTGATGTTGGTGACGAAGCAGGCGGTGAATCGTCGTCCACCGAGCGTCTGCGGCAGATCGGTATCGAAGATGATGTTCATCCAGCTCTGCAGTGAGCCGGCCCCGTGGCGTGCTATGCCCAACATCCTGCGAATGCTGCCGTGTGCGCCATCGGCCGCGATGAGGAATGCCGCATCGACGATCTCCTCCGCGCCGGTCGCGACCGAACGCACGCGCGCCCGTACACCGTGCGCGTCCTGCTCGAGCGACAGGAATTCGGTGCCGAAGCGCACTTCCGCGCCGAGCGCGACGGCGCGGGCCTGCAGGATGGGCTCGAGCACGTGCTGGTCACAGGTCGCCGGCTGGCAGGGACCGAACGGGCTTGCATCCGGCCATGCGGCGTCGTTCCACTGCAGGTTCGGATCCGCAAGGGTCTTTGCACGACCGATACCGCCGCCTTGTTGATCGCCCGTACGCTTCGCGCGGATCTCCTCTTCGAGTCCCAGCGTACGCATGATTTCCATGCTGCGCGGGGAGAGTCCCGCGAACTTGTACTGGATCGACGTGGCAGCATGCCGCTCGATGACGATGCATCGCACTCCGTGGTGCGCGAGCAATGCCGCGACCGTGAGGCCGCTCAATCCCCCGCCGACGACGATGACTTCGCTCTTGATCATGCCGCTAGTATAGCCGATACTTGAAGTACTTAAAGTATTGGCAGCGGTGCTTTAGATATACTCCTACGCCTGATGGCGCGTAAGAGAACGACACCTTCATCTGCAGCGGCACGGGCGTGGCGGCTCATGTTCGAAGTGCTGATGGCTTCGAGCGGCGAGCGCACGGCGAGTCTCGCGCGGCGGGGGCTCACGCCAAATGACGCGCGCGCGCTATGGACGCTGGACTTGAATACCGGACGGCCGATCGGTGATCTCGCGCGCGAGTGGGATTGCGATCCATCGAACGCGACCTTCATCGTCGGTAGACTCGAGAAGGCGCGTTTGGCAAGGCGCGAGCCGCTCGCGGAAGACCGGCGCGTGAAACTGGTGTTTTTGACTCCGGCGGGCGCGACAACGCGCGACGATCTTCAACGCGAATATCACAATCCGCCCGCGGAGATGCAGCGCCTGTCAGAGCGCGATCTGGTGGATCTCGCACGGATATTGGGCAAGTTGCGTGGTAGTTAGTACGTCGCGATGCGGAATTGCCGTCTGTGGGTGCAATCCTACAGCGCGGCACAGGCGTTGCACGCCGCGAATGACCATGCAACGCTTTCGCCATGCCTTTGGCCCCCTGGTTTCCGCACGATATGCAAACACGCAAGCTGAGTGAAAAGGTCGCGTTGATCACTGGAGCCTCTTCCGGCATCGGAGAGGCCACCGCGCTGGCTTTGGCGGCGGAGGGGGCGCGTGTGGCAATTGCCGCCCGACGTGCGCAGCGCCTCGGCGAGCTCGCGGATCGTATCCGCCAAAACGGCGGCGAAGCATTGCCACTGGAAACTGATGTGAGCAACGAGGCGCAGTCGGCGGAAATGGTTGAGCGCACGCTGGATGCGTTCGGACGAGTCGATATGTTGCTCAACATCGCCGGCGTCGGAGTGGCGGCCCCATTCCAAAATACGACCACGGCCGAATACCGACAGATGATCGAAGTGAATTTCCTGGGCTTGCTCTATCCGATCCACAGCGTGCTGCCGGCAATGAAGCGGCAGGGCGAAGGGCACATCGTCATAGTCTCGTCCGGGACGGGACGCTACATTCATCCATCGACCGTCTATTCCGGTACCAAGCATGCGGCCAGCGCCATGGCCGAATCGCTGCGACGTGAGATCGGCAAGGATTGGATCCGCGTGACGTCAATCGAGCCCGGTGCAGTCAAGACCGAGTTTGTGTCGCACATGCGAAATGACGTCCGCCTGTCAGTCGAGCAGAGGTTAGGCGACATGGTCCAGCTCGAGAGCGAAGACATCGCGTCCGCCATCCTCTACGCTGTGACCCGCCCGCGGCACGTCAACGTCAACATCCTGACCATCTACCCGACGCAGCAAGCATGAGAAAAACCGCATGATCTCGATCACAACCCGGATGCCGTCCGGCTCGCCAGCTGGAACGGCGTCGCATCGGCGGGTATGCGCGGCCTTGTGGGTCGAATCGCCGGCATGAGCGTTCGTTCGAGCCGTGCAATTCCGGAAGTGAGCGAACAGATCAGCGAGGTTGGTTGCAGCCCCAGCTACGGATCAAACACATCCTCGCACGGCTGAGTCATCTCAGTGCCACCAACACGAGGTAGATTGCGGTAATCCGCAAACCTCCGCGAACCAGAACGTGCCGGCTGTGACATGAAGTTTGATCTCCGCGAGCCGTTCTCGGGCGCGGCTCAGATTGGCTCAAATGGAGGGCAGCGGACGGTAGGATAACTACTGAACGCCAGCGCCTACTTCAGGCAGGGTTTCAGCTTGTTCTGACATTCTCCTGCAAAAGAGAGAGTGACGGGAAGCTCGGTGTGGCGTTATACCGCCGTGCACTTGCGTGAACGAAAGGAACTCTTGTTCATGGGACACCAATGGAAACTCGTCTTGATGATCTGTCTTGCCGGGTGTGCAACGCGCCCAGCTTTCCCCGAGTCCGGTCCCGCGGTGTTCGCGGGGACCATGGCCGAGATGACGTATGTCGAAGTAGAGAAGGCAGCGCGGGGCGGAGCCGTGGCGCTTTGGGCAATTGGTGCGATCGAAGAGCACGGTCCACATCTGCCCCTTGCGACAGACGTGTACGTTCCGTCAGCGCAGTTGCTGCAGGTCCAGCGTAGGCTCGCGGACAAGAAGATCAACAGCGTCATCGTGCCCCCCTATTACTGGGGCGTGAATCGCGTAACCGGATCGTTTCCGGGCTCGATCGATATTCGTCCCGAGGTGATGACGGAATTGATGACGGACGTGTTCCGCAGTCTGGCGAAGGCGGGATTCGGGAAAGTGTTCTGCATCACCGGTCATTACGATGCGGCCCATAGCCGCGCGATCGTCGACGCAGTCCGACGCGCGAATAGTGCCTCAGACATCAAGGTCCATTACGTGGTGCCAAGGCCACTGGGAGATCGCATTGGACTCAAGTCTACTGAGCCTGGCTTTATCCTCGTGGATTTCCCCGCGGAGACTGTTCCTTCTCACCCCGATCTGCACGCCGGGGAAGCTGAGACGTCAATGCTTCTCAGCATTGCCCCTAACCTCGTGCGTATGGAAATCGCCCGGTCGCTCAAACCAACGGATCTGACATCCGCGGATGTCGCGACATGGCGCAAGGGCTACGAACATGCCAAAGAGGTGACGCCTCTTGGCTACCTCGGCGACCCCGCAAGTGCTCGGGCGGCGGGCGGAGCCGACCGCACCGCACGACAAGCAGCGGCCTACGCCGATGCCATTGCGGCCGCCGTCAAATGAATGTAGCCCCAGGGGCAAGCCGTACTTCCTCAGCTTTCTCTTCAAGAGCTGAGGCTTGGTAACAGCGTTAGTAGAGGTCCGCATCGGCGGCACGGAGGTCCGTGCAAGGACTTTCCCGTCATCGTAACTCGCTGCTCCGCAAAGAAAAATCGAAAAAGTCTCTTCGTACCGATGATTTTCGGTGCGCCTGGCGGTTTCACGATTGAAACCGGCTGGCGCCGGTATGAACAGGAAGAAGACGATGAGCAATCCGAGCTTCAGCACGACCATGCTGATCGATCAGTCTGCAGCAGAAGCCTTCGCGGCCATCAACGATGAGTGCTTCGACGTCTGTTCGAGCGCTTGGATCTCGTTGCTGAACGACAACTTGCACAACCTGATCGCGAGTGGAGTTGGAACGAGGGGCGCGCAATGAGTAACCAACAGATCATGAAGCGTTGGGAGATATCGGCGCCCGGGCGGAAGAATCTATCGATGCGTATTCTGCCGATCCCTCAACCGCGGAGCGGCAGTGTTCTGGTCAAAGTAGCGGCCGTCGCCCTGAACAGCCGCGACTCCCATGTGATCGACAATGGCATGGGGCTGCCGCTCGAGTTTCCATTCGTTCCCGCTTCCGATATGTCAGGCACAGTCGTGGCGGTGGGGACCGGCGTCACCCGATTCAAAGAAGGAGATCGCGTCGTCTCGACATTTGTGCCGGACTGGATAGACGGACCACCGCGGGGAAGCGCGCGAGCGCCGAGTCCAACATTAGGCGGTCCTTACCAGGGCGTTCTGGCTGAGCTTGTCACGCTCTCCGAAGCGTGGCTCGTTCAGGCGCCATCGAGCATCGATGATGATGAGGCGTCCACACTTCCATGCGCCGGACTGACGGCGTGGAGTGCGCTCGTCGAGTTGGGCTCAGTTCATAGCGGACAAACCGTGCTCGTTCACGGGACGGGTGGCGTGGCGCTCTTCGGTCTCCAAATCGCGAAGACGCATGGCGCAGAGGTCATCGTGATTTCCGGAAGCGACGACAAACTATCGCGGGCAAAATCAATCGGCGCCGATCATTGTCTGCGCAGAAGCCCCGGGGATTGGGTCGAGGAGGTACTTCGGGTCACACAGGATCGTGGAGCCGACCACATCCTGGAAACGGTCGGCGGTGCGAATCTCAATGGCTCGCTTGCGGCGCTTGCGCCAGGTGGGCGCGTGTCTGTCATCGGAGTTCAAGCAGGGTTTGAACTTTCTGCACCCGCCGCCCAGGTGTTACCCAAGCGGGCGACTATTCAAGGTATCACGGTCGGTCATCGGCGCGCGTTGGAAGACTTTGTGCGGGCCATAGATCGAACTTCTCTGAAACCGGTTATTGACGGCCGATACAAGATGGAGCAGTTGCCCGAGGCGCTGGCCCATCTCGAGCGTGGCCCATTCGGAAAGGTCATAGTCACGATGGATTGATCATGTTGAGCCCGAGCGACGATGTCGAACGACGATTGAAGGTGCTCGCTCCTGGGCCTAGTATCGACCGTCATGACGGCATCCGGACCCCAAGGGAAAGTTTCGGAGAATCGAGCCTTCGAACGGCTTGCAGAACCGTTGCGGCGGGAAATCAAGGTGCATTGTTACCGCATGCTCGGCTCGCTGCACGAAGCCGAAGATCTCGTGCAGGAGAGCTATCTGCGAGCCTGGCGGGGTTTCGCCGGGTTCGAGGGGGGATCGTTTCGCGCGTGGCTCTACAAAATCGCCACCAACGCGTGTCTCAATGCGATCGAAAGCCGCAAGCATCTTCAGCGCTTGCTTCCCGATCAACTGGGACCACCCACGACGCAAATGCCGGACGGCACGCCGCCCAACGATATCGTCTGGCTCGAGCCGTACCCCGATTCCAACATTGAAGGGGTCGCCGACGATGCGCCCAACCCGGAAGCACGCTATGCGGCGCGCGAAGCCATACAACTGGCGTTCGTTGCGGCAATTCAAGAGTTGCCGCCGCGCCAACGGGCAGCTCTCCTGCTTTGCGACGTGCTCGGTTGGACCTCGGCCGAGTCGGCAAAGCTGCTCGGAGGCACCACGGCTTCGATAAACAGTGCACTTCAACGGGCTCGTGAAACCCTGACTAGACGCAATGCCGCCGGCGCATCCGTCGACGAGCCGCTGCCAGACCACAAACGGCAAGAGTTGCTCAGTCGTTACCTCAGCGCCTGGGAAACACACGACGTGGATGGCTTCGTGACCCTGCTCAAAGAAGACGCGACGTTTACGATGCCGCCATGGCTGCAATGGTATGTGGGGCGCAAGGCCATCCGATCGTTTATTGCCGTGGCTTGGAAGACGTGCGGCGGTCTTCGCCTGCTGCCGATTGCCGCAAATGGCCAACCCGCGTTCGCCCTCTATGAATACTCCCAACAGAGCGGACGCTGGAACGCGCACGCGATCCACGTGTTGACTATTCAGGATCGAGCCATTTCGGCTGTGACGGCGTTCCTGCCGCCGACCGGTTCAGGTCTGTTTCCTGCGTTTGGACTTCCAATGTTTCTTCCGGCCGAGGCAGGCGGCGAGACTCCCCCATCCCAGATGTGCGTGAGACCTAAGTAGACTGTTGAAATCCTCGAGCGCCGAACGGCGGCGGGCCAACTTGTTTTGTTTTGGAGACAGGTGAAGTCCGGAACGGTCGCCGGGTAGTATGCGCACCGCATCTCTATGGAGTTGGTCGAGACTGACTCGATAAGGGGTGTCCTGCATCCCGCAGGACAAGGAGATCAATTAATGCCGAATGTGTATGAGTTGCGGCGCCCCCTGGCGTCGAAAGTGCAATCGAGCGCGCGTATCAGCGCCGGTCTGGTGATGTTCATGTACGTGGCCGCCCCGTCGGGAGTGCTGGCCAAAACCACAGATCCGCTCGCACAGGATGCGACGATAACTTCCATCCAGCGTGTCGGTCCTCAGACTGGATGGGCGGCCAATGAGCAGACACTGTATTGGACGCAGGCAGGTGGGGCGAGCTGGCAGGACATCACGCCTCCAAAGGCTGCAACCGAAAGGATTGCGGCGGTTACTTTCCTCGATACGGCGAATGGTTTTGTTCTGTTGGCCTCTTCCACTGAGTCGAGCACGGCGTCGCCCGCATTCCGCCTGGCCTCCACGCCCGATGGTGGCGCGACCTGGTTCCTGACATCCATCAGCTTCACTACACCCCAGATATTGTCGGGCGACGGCTCGATCTCATTTCGCGATGCGCTTCACGGAGCCGCGCTGTTGAAAATCTCCAGCAGCTCCAATTTCAGTCGCGCCATCCTGCTCGCCACGGCTGATGGCGGGCACAGCTGGAAACGGCTGCCCGATCCGCCGGCTGCCGGCACCATACAGTTCACCAGCGCCGCCTCGGGCAAGCTGGTGGGCGGTCCGGATGGGAGTGATGTGTATGTGACTGAAGATGCCGGCCTGACATGGCAGCGCCCGGCGGCCGGCTCTGCGCAAACCAAACAGTCGCTGGTAGCGCCCGCCGCCGCCGACCTGAGCGCCAAAGCAATCAACGTTGCGCCGAACGCGGCCGTCTCCGCCTCGAGCATTTATTCGAGCGCTCAGGGATGGGTACTGGTGACATCCGGCCAATGTCAGAGTGACAAGACCGGCTGCCGGCAGGTAACTCAACTGCTCGCCACGGAGAGTGCCGGCGCCAACTGGTCGGAAATCACACCTCAGGCCGTCGCGACACTGGAGGTAATGCCCCTCGCCACCGCGCCGGTGAGCACGAAGAAAGGCTTCGACACCTGCGCCGCACCCAGCTCGGGCTCGATGTCCAAGTACTGGTCCGGTCCGTTCCGCGATGTCAACATCTACATCGGCGGAGAGAACCGTGCCTGCTCGCAGAGCAACCTGACCAAGTCCTGGATCAGCACGGTTTCTGGCCAGGGCTGGTACTTCATACCCACCTGGGTTGGGCCACAGGCACCCTGCAGCGGCGTTGGTGCGACGTTCAGCAGCAACGCCACTACGGCTCGCTCACAGGCCATCAGCCAGGCCAAGAGTGCCGCCGCCGCGGCCAAGGCACTTGGCCTCGACAAGACCGTGGTCTATTACGATATGGAGTATTACCCGACCTCCAGCGCAAGCTGCAACAACGCCGTCAAGGCATTCGTGGATGGATGGACATCGGAAATGCACACGCTCGGATTCCGTGCCGGCGTGTACGGCTCGCCCGTCGATGCCAGTGTCGACTGGCACGGCCTCGATCACAACCCGGATGCCGTCTGGCTCGCTAGCTGGAACGGCGTCGCATCGGTGTGGGGAATTTCACCGTTGAGCGATACCCTCTGGAAGTTCAACCAGCGGATTCATCAGTATCGCGGAGGTCACAACGAGACCTGGGGCGGAATAACACTCAACATCGACAGCGATATCGAGGACGCACCCGTTGCTAAACCCTGAAGCGAGCTGACCGGCGCGCATACCGGTCGAAAGGCCGGTATGCTTTGGCCAGGGGCGTCAGCTCAACTTGGGATAAGTCGTCTCAGGGCGGTGCCAATGAGAAATGTGGATGCGCTCACCAACAGTCCTCCATATATCGGCGCGGCCGAATCGAAGCCGTAGATCAGGATGAGTATGACTACCGCCGCAGCGCTCAACATGATGGAAGTCAGGGCCGCGATTGGGGAGCCGCCATGCGTGAACATCGCCGCGAGTACAGGGATGAAGATCGCACCGACGAGAAGATCGTAGCCGATGGTCAGCGCGGCGATGATATCGTGCATTACGCAGGCGACCGTGGCAGCCAGAACGCCGAGCACAAGTGTCAGGGTCCGGCTTTGAGCGACCGATCCCCGATCGCTCGAACGTCGCAGTGTCAGATATACATCCTCGAGGAAGACGGTGGATGTCGCAAGCAGACACGATGTTGCAGTGGACATGATCGCGGCCAAAGCGGCCGCCAGCAACAGGCCGCGCAGCCCGACCGGCAGCACCAGTTGAACGATGCTTGCGAATGCGAGATCAGGATCCGGCAGTGCTGGCAGAAACGTCCGACCAGCAGCGCCTATGAGCGCGCCGGCGAGGGCGTAAGCAATACAATAGAGTCCTACCAACACCCCGCCGGTGCGCGCGACGGCTACACTGCGCGCCGTGAAGACACGCTGCCAACCATCCTGTCCGATGAGAATTCCGAGAAAGTACAAGGTAATAAATGAGGCGATCTTGTCCCAACCGATGTAATGCAGGGAGAAGAATCCACTCGGAAGCACCTGCCGCATATGGTCGAGGCCGCCTGCGCGCAAGATGGCGGCGGGCAGGAGAATCATCAGGAAACCGACGGTCTTGATGACGAACTGGACAATATCGGTCAGTGTGAGCGCCCACATGCCACCGAGCACGGAATAAGCGATCATGACCGCGCTGCACAGGAGGATTGCCTGCGTGCGCGGGACGCCGACGATAACTTCGGTGACCGCACCAACAGCAAGGGTCGACACGACAACGATCATGAAATCGTAGCATCCCATGACGACCCCGCCGGCAATACGCGCCGGCGCACCGTAGCGCCGCTCGAGGAGCTCTGGAATCGTGTAGAGCCGGAGCTTGAGAATCCGGGGTACCAGCACCAGTCCCATGACAATCAGGCCGACGCCGTACATGGACACGAGCCACATGCCCGAGAGGCCATAGGTGTAACCGAGCTTGACTCCGCCGACAGTTGCGCCGCCACCGATAATGATGGCGGCGAGCGTGCCGGAGTAGAGCAGTGGGCCGACGGAGCGCCCGGCCACCAGGAACTCCTCCTGATTGACCGCCTTGCGTCGTGTCCACAACCCGACTGCCACCATGCCGGCCAGATAGGCGGCGATTATCAGCAAGTCGAGTGTGGCCACTTTGCCGATTTACCCGGTCGAACGATCGAGCATGCGGAGCATGCTGTCCACGTCTTCCAGATTGATGTAGCAACCCTGCAGGTGGCGCTTGCCCGAGGACGCATCGAACGGCGCTCTCCCATGTAGCACCCGGTGATTGTCGTAGGCAATGAGATCGCCCGGATGCAACCTCAGGTGCAGTTGGTATTTAGGATCGCGCAACATGCGCCAGAGCGTGCCGATGGCCGCATACATCTGCTCCATGATCGGGTCAGGAAATATGGTCGCCCCTCTCAGCCAGTTGTTGAAGCGAATGCGCTGCAGATTGCCTTGGCGGTCGGTCTCAATCAGGGGCGAGCTCGTGCGAATATCGCAAGTAGCATCGTGAAAGCGATACTCCACAGGTTGTGTCGTCAGCAGGTCGAAAGTGACCGGCTCGGACGCTCGCAGATCTTCAAACACCCGCAAGCCGTCCGCGAACACGGAATCGCCCCCCTTCACGTCGCTCTCGAGACAGAACAGGATCTGCACGTCCGGAGGGTAGCGCCAGTTGGCCAGATCTGTATGTAACTCGAGACCCATGGACGTGTAGGCGGAAGCGTTCGGTTTCGGCATGGATACCACGTCGTAGTATTCTCCGAAATTGCTCACGCGTACCTGGCCGATGCGTCTGGCAACTTCCAGGAGTTGGCCCGAGATCTCGGGCACGCGTTCGAGCAGAACAATACCATTCACTTTCAACGCGGAGATCCACGCACGAATCCCTTCGCGATCGTTCATGTAGCGCTGGTAGTCTATTCGCACCAGGCGATCCGCGATGTCGTCATCCCACGCTAGCGCCGAAAGCTCATCTGCGCGCGATAGTGACTCTGCCGGGTCATGCATCCGCAACCAAGCATGTAGAAAAAGTGAAGTGTGAGTCTCCGTCCCCTGTTGAAAACGGACCTCGAGGTCGCCGTCGCTATCCAGTCCGGCGAAGGTCACTGCCGGAGGGGTGTGATCGATGAAGATGTATGTGCGTTCGAGAGCGAGAGGATGGCGACACCCTCGGCACGCACAATTGTCCCGCAGCCAGAGCGTGTGAAAACGGCAACTGCGCCCGTCACTCCACTCGAGAGTCACGCCCGCAGGATCGTACTTTAACGAGACAATGGAATGAGGGGTCGGGTGGAGCGCGAAATCGGCCATGGCGGGTGCCGAAGTCACCGCTGGGTCATCGGAAGCGAGCATGACATCCCCCATCAGTTACACGATTGCGCTGCGAATCTAATGCTCGCGCAGCGGGGCCGACAATCAATTCGTTTGCGGGACGAGCCTTTAGTTTTTCTATAGACTCCCTTGAATGGCAGGATCCAGGACACCGGTCAACTGGTTGCGGGCGTTCGAGGTAGCGGCGCGGCACCTCAGCCTGTCTGCAGCGGCGCAGGAGTTGAGCGTCACCACCGCGGCGGTGAGTCAGCAGGTGCGCCTTCTCGAGCAACGACTCGGAGTGCCGCTGTTTGTGCGTCACTCCCGGGGACTGCGCCTGACTCGCGCAGGTGAAGCACTGGTCCCGGCCTGTCGCGATTCATTCGGGCGGCTGGACGCGGCACTCGAGGAGTTGTTTGGCCGGCGCAGCAAGGACACGCTCGTTGTCCGGGTGGCGCTGGGATTCGCGCGGCAATGGCTTTTCAACGAGCTCGCCTCGTTCTCGCTGCAACAACCGGATATCCGGGTCCGCGTGGTCGCGAGTGTCTGGGCAGGCCAGCCTCTGGATTCCAGCATTGATGTGGATATCCGGATCGCTTCCGCGGCGATTGCAGGGTTGGAGTCTCATCAACTGACGCGCGATGACATTTTTCCGGTATGCAGTTCGCGACTGCGAGCGCGCCTGCGCCATCCGGCTGACCTGTGTTCGCAACCGTTACTGGGTACGATCGGATTCGCCCAAGGGTGGCGCGAGTGGTTCCACGCGGCGAAGGTGAAAGACACGATTCTTCCGGCACGACTGGAATTCGATTCCATGCGGCTGGCGCTCGAGACCGCGGCCCTGGGACATGGAATTGCCCTGGCACGTACGAGTTACGCGGAAGATTTGCTGCGGTCGCGTCAACTCAGGCGGCTGTTTGACGTACGCCTGGTGGCAACCGATAACCTGTATCTCGCTCTGGCGCGAGGGACACCGGCAGATGCGCCGGCCGCTGTGTTTCGAGATTGGCTGCTCAAAGCGGCTACCTAGTCCAAATCGCACTTCGCGCTGATTGCGGCCGTCAGGCGTCGGGGAAGCCCTGCAAGCCCCAAAGCTCACCGATCTGTCGAGCTTCATCGAAAAGGTAGTTGCATCCTGCCTGCCGCAAGCATTCATCGGAGAATCCACCCGTGCGGACTCCCGCACTGTGCATCCCGATTGCCGTGGCTGCACGGGCATCAAAGGGCGTATCGCCGACTGCCACGGCATGCGCGGAATCACTCATCTGCATGGTATCGAGACAGTGCCGCAGCAGTGCCGGGTCCGGTTTACCGTGCTTCACCGACTCGCCGCAGGCGATGGCGTCAGCCAGTTTCAGGACGTGCATCCGCTCGTCGTAGAATTGCAGCTCGTCCCGCTTACACGTAGTGGCGATCGCGATCGCGACACCGGATCGTTTCAACATCGCCAACAGCTCATGCACGCCTGGGAAGGGTCGGGCTCGTTCGAGGAAGTCACTCCGGTAACGATCCCCTTGCATCTTCAACAGCCGCTGTCGTTCCTCCGATCGTTCGTGGGGCAGCAGTTGTTCCAACATCCACCCGCCATCCATCCGCGTCCAACAGCGGAACGCGCGTACTCATGAGGCTGTTTCAGCAATCCGCGTTCCTCGAACGCGGTTACGAAATTCCTCGCGCCCGGACCGCGAGCGGCAGCAGGTACCAGGCACCGGTGAACATCAGTAGGACGCTCACGGCCGCCAGTGTTGCCAACACCGGATCCTCACCGAGTTTCCAGGCAGCAATGAAGGTTTCGCAGCTGATGCTGACGGCGAGCGGCAACAGGGCGATGGTCAAAAGTCGCGTTCCGACACTATGGAACCGGGCATCGTCGTTGCCATGAAAAGCGAGCCGATGGACCGCGGCAGGTGCGATCAACAGGGCGATACTGCAAAGCCCCAACGCAAGCCCGCCGAAGTGCAAAAATTGCAGCCCGCGGGGCAGCTTTTCAAAGGACTGAGCCATGCAAACAATGAGTTGAAATCCGAGCATCGCCTGAACGCCCGGCAAGATCACCCGGGCTTCGGTGAGCATCTGTTCGATGCGCTTGTGCAGATCGGTCATTTCCCGCTCCGGTAGTTGAGGACGTGGCGCCGGCGAAACCCACGCTCCCAGGCCAAACCAGGCCAGCATGGGAATCATGAAGGCGGCAATCCCCGACAGGAGGGGCTGCGGCATTTCAATGTGAAGCGCAATGGCGAACCCGATGCAACCCAGTGCCACGGCCTGGGCGACGAGGGCAAACTCGGCGCAGCGGGCGCTGAGCTCGATCACGCGTCGCGTCGCTTCCCCCGCCTCCACTAACCTATGTTGGGCCGGAGCCGCGATCAGCATGGCAAAGGCGACCAGGATGGCAGCCAGTGATAGCGAATGGGCCGTGCGTTCCAGCGAGCCGGCCTGCTCGAAGGTGTCCTGAAACAACCCCTGGAATTGAAAACCGAACAGGACCTGAGCTCCGAGGACCTGCATTCGCAGCTCATCGAGTGAGGTCTTGAGCCGATCGGCGAGCGTGGGCGGCACCGCTGGGTGGCTCATGATGAGCGGCGTACGGAGGCCGGAGCGCCACGATGGCCAGGCGCGTACACGGCGTCGCGAACATCAACCTTCTGCATTCGCGCGGCTGTTAGATTCGCCGGGATGGAGTTGCGCCATGAAACCGAGTCCATTTTGGAATATTAGCGGATTTTTGCCGGACCTGTTCGGCACCGCATCGACAGCCATGACGCATATCAAAGCCATCAACGCATCGCAGCAACGCACAGCAGCAACGCCAGCGTCTCGGCTGGGTCGTCATCGCGGAGAGTGCGCAGTCCGATTGGGCCTATGCGTTCAGTAATCGAGCCGTCCGCATCGAATATGTAACGGCATGACTACCCGCCTCTTGGATGACCCATCACCCCACAAGCGTTCCAACTCGCTCTGTGCATTGTGTACGAACTGATCACCCAACTCGCGAATGGCCGCGCGGGTTGATGAAAGGCTGCAGATATAGGCAAGCAATTGCTGCAGGTCCCATTCGAGGTGAAAGGCAACAGCCGGTACCGGCACTTGCGTAAACGGAAATTCGATGCTGCGGTAGCCGTCAAACACCAGCAGATCGTTTTTTGCCCAGAACGGCCGGATCGGTCCCAGAAGCGTTGCCCAAACCGCCTGATCAATCTCGGGGGTGATATAGAACCAGTCATAACCGATGACGGCCAACCTGCCGTTTCTTTTCAGGACCCGATGCGCTTCGCCGTAGAAACGATCGCGATCGAACCAGTGGAGCGCCTGGGCAACGAGAATCAAATCGACCGACTGCGATGGAAGATCGCATTCTTCCGCCTGGCCGATGCGATAGTCCACGTTGGCAACCCGAACTGCGTTACCGATTTGCTGCGGACTGGGATCGGTGGCGTGCACCTGATCGAAGTATTTCGCGAGCCTGACAGCTGCTTGCCCGTTGCCCGTGCCACAGTCCCACGCCAGATTTCTGCCGGGCAGATCGCGGGCGATTGCGTCGAACAAGGTGTCTGGATACACGGGGCGCGCCCGCGCATACAGGTCGGAATAATCGGAGAACTTGTCGATGAAAGCCACGTCGCGTCCGTCCCCGCTGGTTATGCTTCCTCGTTCATGAGTTGCGCCCAGTAGCGATAGAACTGACGCTGATTGCTTTCGCTGTTGCAAAAGTCAGTGGTCCAGGCACCCAGGTCCTGATCAAACCGCTCCTGTCCCAACCCCATCTGAACATTCAGGACCTGGCTGCGCGACATCACGCCTCGGGCCGTCTGCGTACACTCCTGCCAATTGTCGATGTCATCCTGCTCGAAGGTGCCTGCGGGGCCGAAACTGCGCAGGCTCGACAAACGAATCGTTTCTTTTACAGAGGCGGGGGCTTCCTTATCGACGAAAATCCATGACCAGATCTCAGTGCGATCAGGTCCCCGTGGGTGCCAGACGCGCATCGTATTCGCCGTGCCCCGGATCACCGCGAAGTTGGGAAACACCGTCGCAATGCCAGGCCTCACGAGGTCGAGCCGGGGACCCAGTCGCTCTCTGACGCGCTGCCGGTCTTCCTGTTCGAAGGCGGCGACCTGCGGTGAGTGGGATGCGTCATCCGGCTTGCGAGCCATGATGCAGTGGCCGTTACGGAAATATAGATGGAACCGGTTGATGTCGCTGGGCTGAGGCCGGCGCACGCTGAATCCCGCGCTCATGGCCGACCGGTGATTCCAGGGCACGTGATAGCTGTCACCGCTGAAGTTCTCGGCGGCAATCTTCCAGTTACACGGGACGATCCATTTGTGCACGCCGGGATAAATCTCGACGCCACCGTCGCGCCGATCGAAGATTGTGTCCAGATACCACGTCATTTCGCCGAGATACTCGCGCAAGGGCGGGGCGGAATCGTCGAACGTTCCAAAAACCAGCCCCTTGTAGGTGTCGACCTGTGCAACCGCGCTCAACGGCCAGCGCTCTCTGTCGAGTCCGCCTCCATAAGCGGCCTCCTGACGCGGCACGCCTTTCAACTTGCCATCATTGCCGTATGTCCACCCATGGTATGCACAGGTCAGCGAAGTTGCGTTGCCGATGTCCGCCCGACAGAGACGGTTGCCGCGATGTCGGCAAACATTGAGGAATGCGCGCACTTTGCCTGAGGTGCCGCGCCACACGATGACCGGATCTTCCGCGATGTAGGCGGTGCAGAAATCGCCCGGCATTGGAATCTGACTCTCGTGACATAGATACATCCAGCAGCGCGCGAACACCGCGCGGGATTCCTGCTCGTAGATCCGCGGATCAATGAAAATCGAGCGGCCGATGAGGCCGCGATCGGCGTCCACCAGGGCGTTGATGTCGATGTTCATGTTGCGATTGTATAGGCGTGTGGTTTGGAACGGCATTGAGAACCCAAATCACTTCGATGAGCATTGCTGATGAGTGATGACCCCGGATTGTCGGTCTGATCCGCCGTCGAGAATTGAAAACGGTTGATAATCAACTCGGCGAGTTGATCCGCTGCCAGTGATTCCTTGCCGCTGGAGCGCAATACGAATTCGAAGTCCGGGAGTGTTGGCAGGGCTTCCGCGGGACCCAGTGACTTCAGCGTGGGGGTCACCAACCGGCATTCCGGGAAAACAGTGATTGCTATGCCGGCATCGACGGCGGCGAGAATGCCTGCCGTCCCGGTACTCTGCAGCACGACTGTCCACGATCGGCCCACGCGGTCGAGTTGTTCCAACGCAACTTGCCTCCAGCGGCAGGTGGGAGGAAACACAGCGAGAGGCGCCGGAGTGTCAGGAAGGAGGCTCATTCCGTGTCCGGCGGCCCAGACGCGCCGTTCGCGACACAGTGAAATTCCATCCGCCTCGCCGATTTCGCTGCTGACGATCGCCATGTCGAGCTGGCCGTCGTCCAGCAGCGCCAGAATGTCGGGACCCAACCCAACCTTGAGTTGCAGCTGCACTCCGGGATGCAGCAGTGAAAACTGCGCAATCAAAGAGGCGAGAGCGTGGAGATTGAAATACTCGGGCGCGCCGAGACGGACTATGGCTGCCTCGTCGTGCCGCAGGCGATGAGTTGCCTCCTTGTGTAGTGCGAGTATGCGGCGCGCGTATGACAACAATACTTCGCCGTGTTCGGTCAGCAGGATCCCCCGATTTTGGCGCGCAATCAGGCGGGAGCCAACCTGTTCCTCGAGACGCTTGATATGCAGGCTGACAGCCGACTGGGTGAGATGCACCCGGCGCGCGGCTTTGGTGAAGCTGCGAAGATCGCACACAGTTGCGAATGTCCGCAGAAGAACAGTGTCATACAACATCGGCCCAACGTCCCTGGAGGCCTGGCCGGGAGACTATCCCAGAAACACGGGTTGCGTTACAAGCGCCAACGCGCAAACGGGCACTGTGTTCTACGGACTGTTCCAATAATGACTAACGAGGTGTCCTGAGCCTGAGCCACGCGGCTTCTCATGAGCCGCGCTCATCGTTGTGATTTGGGTTCTCAATGCCGCGGCCGTCCACAGGCCTATACAATCGAAACGGGCGGTCGAGAGCTTCAGGATGAACATCGACATCAACACTCTGGTGGACGCTGATCGCGGTTTCGTCGGCCGCTCGATCTACATTGATCCGCAGATATATGAGCAGGAATGCCGAATGTTGTTCGCGCGCTCCTGGATGTATCTGTGTCACGAAAGTCAAATCCCTCAACCCGGTGATTTCTGCACGGCCTACATTGCGGAAGATCCGGTCATCGTGTGGCGCGACACGTCAGGCAAAGTGCGCGCATTTCTCAACGTTTGCCGACATCGGGGTAACCGTCTCTGTCGGGCGGACATTGGCAATGCAATCTCACTGACCTGTGCGTACCACGGTTGGACTTACAGTAGCGATGGCAAGTTGAAAGGTGTCCCCCGCCAGGAAGCTGCCTACGGAAGCGGACTCGACAGGGAGCGCTGGCCGTTGACCGCGGTTGCGCAGGTTGACAGCTACAAAGGCCTGATCTTTGGGAGCTTCGATGATTCCGCGCCCCCGTTGCGCGAGTATCTCGGCGGGCTCACCTGGTATCTCGATGCCATCTTCGATCGGCGCGAAGGGGGCGTTGAAGTGTTCCCCGGCGTGCACAAATGGATCGTCCCGTGCAATTGGAAAGTCGCCGCCGAGAACTTCAGTGGCGACAGCTATCACGGGCCCTGGGCACATCGGTCCGCCATGAGCGCGGGATTCAGCGCCCGCCGGCCACGGCCCGGTGATGTCAATCGCTTCCATCTGCATTTTGGGAACGGTCACTGTGTCATGGCCCGACAGGCGGATGACACCTCTGACGTCCCTGCCGTTGTCGCTTATGAGCAGGAAGGCCGCCCGCGAGTCAGAGAGCGGCTGGGTCCCCGTATTGACCTCCTGAGACCGTCTGTCGCAACCGTGTTTCCCAACTTCGCGGTGGTCCGCGGTACGGCCAACTCCATGCGTGTCTGGCACCCGCGAGGACCCGACAAAACGGAGATCTGGTCATGGGTCTTTGTCGACAAGGAAGCCCCTGCTCCTATCAAGGAGCTGGTTCGCCTGGCGAGCCTGCGCAGCTTTGGCCCGGCAGGCACTTTCGAGCAGGACGACATCGACAACTGGCAGGAGTGTACGCAGACGGCCCGCGGCGTGATCTCGCGCGGTCTCGAGCTGAATCTGCAAATGGGGTTGGGACAGGAACGCTTTGACCAGGAGCTGGGGGGATGGACGACCGATTTCTGCACCAGCGAGAGCAATCAGCGTCATTTCTATCGCCATTGGGCCACGCGCATGGAGATAAAGAAGGAGCTCAAATTGCGGGCGATGGCGCAATGACACGCGAGCTCGTCCACGATGTTGAGCAGTTCCTGCTTCGCGAGGCGCGTCTGCTCGATGAGGGCAGATTCCGCGACTGGCTCAGTCTGCTTGCCGATGACATCCGCTATTGGATGCCGTCGATGGGCCGCCGCTACCGCGCTTCGAGCAAGGCGCTGGTCATGGCCGATTCTGATCGCTGCCTGGAGCGGGAGTTCTCCAGTGAGAGTGAGGTAGCGATCCTCGATGAGACGAAGGAGTCGCTCGAGCGGCGCGTAGCGCGCCTCGAGTCGGGCATGGCCTGGGCGGAGGATCCGCCGTCCCACACCTGCCACATCATTTCAAACATTGCCGTGTTGGAAGGAGGGCGGGAGACGCAGGTCACGGTGCATTCAAACTTCATTCTCTATCGCACCCGGGGCGAGTCGGAGCAGGACTTCTATGTCGGCCGGCGGCAGGACCTCCTCAGGTGGTCCGGCAGCGACTGGAGAATCGCCTATCGGAAGATTCTCCTGCCGCAACATGTCCTCGCGGCAAAGAACGCCAGCAACTTTTTCTAGCGGCTGCTTCGGGCGAAGGACGCGGCCGGCCCACAGGGAGTTTAGTTCAAATGGATACCAGCAATCCGCTCGTCGCAGCTCCGGATGTCGGCTCTGCCATCGCAGTCATCGGCATGGGATGCTGGCTTCCAGGAGCCGCTGATCCCCGTCATTTGTGGGAAAACGTGCTCACGCGCCGCCGCGAATTCAGGCGCATGCCCGACAACCGCACCCCATTGTCGGACTATTACGATCCGACCGGGAAAGATCCGGACAAGTTCTATCAGAGCAAGGTTGCGGTTCTCGATGGATTTGTATTCGACTGGGCGTCGTATCGCATTCCGGCCAGCAGCCATGTCCGCACGGATGTTTGCCAATGGCTCGCCCTCGAAATCGCCCATCGCGCCCTCCAGGATGCGGGCTTGTCGCGGAGCTCGGTCCCCCGGGATCGAACCGGAGTGTTTATTGGAAACACCTGCACGGGCGAGGGGATGCGATCCAACAGCCTGCGGTTGCGCTGGCCGGTGGTGCGCCGAGCGCTGTCGAAGGCCGCCGAATTGCAACAAATTCCCTCTGCCGCGCTGGCTGCATTCATGCAATCGGCCGAAGACTGTTACAAGTCGATTTTCCCCGACATCAATGAGGACTTTGTCGCCGGATCCATATCGGCCACCATCGCCGGCCGGATCTGCAACTACTTCGATTTCCATGGAGGTGCGTTCGTCATCGATGGAGCGTGCGCCTCCTCCCTTGCCACTGTCGTAACGGCGGCCAACATGTTGGCGAGCAACGACCTGGATCTGGCGCTCGCCGGTGGGGTCGATGTCAGCCTGGACCCCTTCGAGCTGGTCGGATTCTCCCGTAACGGTGCCTTGTCCAAAGGCGAGATCCGTCCGTACGACCGGCGTGGCGATGGATTCATCGCCGGTGAAGGCGGCGGTCTCGTGGTGTTGAAGCGACTGGAAGATGCCCGCGCGGATGGCGACTCGGTGTATGCCGTTATCCGGGGTTGGGGCATGGCGTCGGATGGCAAGGCGGGCATCATGCAGCCGGTTGCACGCCAGCAGGCCGCCGCGGTTGGACGAGCTGCCGCGCGCGCTGGATACAGGCTTCAGCAGCTCGACTTCATCGAGGGTCACGGAACTGGAACTCGCGCGGGCGATCGCACGGAGCTGGAGGGCCTTGCTCTGGCGATGACCTCAGAGGAGAGCGCCAAAGGCGCGTTTCGCGAACGCAGCTGCGGCATCGGCTCACTGAAGTCACTGATCGGGCATACCAAAGCGACTGCAGGTGTTGCATCGTTGATCAAAGCTGTTGCTGCCGTAAACCGCAGAGTCATGCCGCCCACGGCCGGTTGTGATGAGCCCAACGAGGCTTTCAACGCAGTGGGATCACACCTGTTTCCGATTCGCTTCGGAGAGGCACGTTCGCCGGATGACGTGATGCGCGCGGGCGTCAGCGCATTCGGCTTCGGCGGGATCAACACGCACATCATCGTTGAGTCAGCCGATCCACCTTCGCCCAGGCTGGCACCGCTGCAGGAGGAGCGAGCATTGCTCGTGTCCAACCAGGAAAGTGAGCTTTTCGTTTTTGGGGGTCGCACAGAGGAAGAGGTCCTCAGTAGTGTGGACGCGGTCGCGGATGATGCTCCCTCGCTCAGTCAGAGCGACCTGGTCGATCTGGCCGCATCCCTCTCCGAAAGACTCCCTCCGGCGCTGCTGGTTCGTGCCGCCGTGATTGCAGAGTCTGCCGAAGATCTCGCGGGGAAGTTGAATCAATTACGCAGTGCGCTGAAAAGTGACTCTCTTGTACCCAATCGTGTCTACCTTGCCAAGGGGCGTAGTGTTGGTCGCATAGGCTTCCTGTTCCCTGGGCAGGGTTCGCAACAACTATTGATGGCGCGGGCGCTGGTCGAGCGCTTTGACTGGGCGCGACAGCTTGCTGATGAAGCACTCCAGGCCGTACCCGACATTCCCCTGCTCGATCTGCTCTACCCGCGGATCGACCGTGCCCGGGATCCCGCTCAGATTGAGGAATGGACCCGTGCGCTCGCGGCAACCGAAGTGGCCCAACCTGCAATCTGCTTTGCCTCGGTCCTTTGCCACCGGTTTCTGTTATCCCTTGGTATCCGGCCGACGGTTGTCGGCGGTCATAGTCTCGGTGAGCTCACCGCACTCCACGCCGCTGGTGCGTTTGACGCACGCACACTGCTGTCGATCGCTGCACTTCGGGGCCGTTTGCTGCGGACGGGGGCGGGCGTCAAGGGTGCAATGGCAAGCCTCGGATGCTCTTGCAAGGATGCGGAAAAGATCATCTCGCGCGCGCCGGGCACTCTCGTCATTGCCAACATCAACTCACCGGGCCAGACCGTCGTGTCAGGTGAAATCGGCTCCATTGAAGCAGTGATTTCACTAGCTGCGGAGCGCAATGTCCAGTGTCGCCGCCTTCCTGTATCGAACGCCTTCCATTCACCGCTCGTGGCACAGGGAGCTGAACAGTTCGAAGCGGAGTTGCCTCGGATGGCTCCCGTACCTTCGAAGTGCATTCCGATTGTGTCGGGTGTCGAGTCAGTCGAAATTGATGCGCGTACCGACCTGCGCCGGCACCTGGCGCGTCAGATCACTTCCCCGGTGAACTTCGTTGCTCTGGCACGGAGGATGAAGGAGCAATGCGATCTGTTGATTGAGGTCGGACCCGGGCGAGTGCTGTCGGGTCTTTGCCGCGATATTTTCGCGAGTGACGAAGTATGTACTCCGGTGGCCTCAGAGGGTCTCAAATGGAACCCCAACGCCGCGGTCGCGACTGCTTTCATGAGCGGCACCCGCATCAACTGGCGCGCGTTCTATGCGCAAAGACTGGTTCGCCCCTATACGAGTCCGTTGCAGCGACAGTTTTTGAGCAATCCGGCGGAGGCTCCCATCGCAACGCAGAGCGCGACGCCGGTGGTGGTTGATTTGCCCACGGCCGTGATTGCTCGAGCGGTCAGTAAATCGACCCGGGACACCGTGTCTGAAATGCTGGTGGAGCTGATCAGCAAGCGGACCGGTTATCCACCGGGCTCAATCACCGCCGGGTCACGCCTTCTCGATGATCTGAACCTCGATTCAATCAAGGCGGGTGAAGTGGTTGCAGAGGCGCTGCGGCGCATCGGTGCGGCCGGAGCAATCGACGCGACGCGCTTTGCAAACTCTTCCGTGCAGGCGATTGCCGATGCCATCCAGGAAGTGGCACCGCCAGAGCCTGAAACCGCGGCTCCTCTTCAGCCTGCGCCCGCAGTGGCGAGTCCTGCCCCGGTGTCTCAGCCGACGGCTGAGGACAATCTATCTTTCGTGACGCGCTATCCCACCTGGACGAGGAACTTTGTTGTAGGAACGCACGAACAGGCCCGGCATCGGGACGCAGTCAATCTCGCAGGAACCGCCTTTCTGCTCATTTGCGATGCGAGGGATCGCGAGATCGGCGATGCGTTAGGGGCTGAAATCGTTTCCCGAGGGGGCGCCGTCGAGAAAACAACGTTTGATGCCGCTGCGCGTACCGCGCTGCAGTTGGATCCGCGCTTCACACATCAGATCGCCGTGCTCCCACGCGTCGCTGGCGAAGGTTCTCCTGCGACGCGGCTCGCTGAAATGCTGACACGCGTGACCTCTCTCGCTCAGCTGCCTGCAAAGAAGACGGCCGCCTATGTTCAGTTTGGCGGCGGACATTTCTCCGGCGCTGGAGACTGCAAACATCCTGAGTCCTGCAATGCGCTCGCCTTCGCACGAACTCTGCATCTGGAACGCAAGGACCTGCGGGTGCGGGTTCTCGACTTCGCGCCGACGGCCGAAGCCACTTTCATTGGCAACCGCGTTCTGGAGGAAGTTGCCGGGGATGAATTGTTTTCTGCCGTTGGATTCGACGCTCAGTCGACCCGTCGTGTGCCCTTCGCGAAGCTGAGCCATCCGGAGAATTACGGCTCGCGTTCGAATGGATGGTCTGACAGTGATGTCATCCTGATCACGGGGGGCGCGAAGGGCATCATGGCGGAGTGCGCCCTCGGCGTTGCTCGGGAGACAGGGGCAACTGTTGTTCTCGTTGGCCGCGGAAAGCCTGCCGTGGGGGCTGGCGCCGATGCCGCCGAAATCGAGCGCACCCTGGAGCGCTTTCGTGCCGAAAGCCTGCGCCATAGCTATTTTTCCTGCGACATTGTCGATCCTGACGGGCTCGCCGAAGTTGTGCAGGTGATTGAGGCACAGGTGGGGCCGATCACGGGCGTGATCCACGGCGCCTCCATCCTGCGCCCGAGTCGTACCGAGAATCTCACGGTCGACGGATTGCTTCAGGAGGTGAGCCCTAAAACACTCGGCGCCTGGAACCTGTGCCGGGTGTTGCGGGGTAAGTCGCTGAAGCAATTTGTGGCGATCTCTTCGCTCGTGGTTGACCATGGGATGCCCTGGAGCGCCGGCTATGCCTTCGCGAATGAGGCGATGGAGCGAATCGTCACGAGTGAGCTGGCGCAGATGCAAACACCTCTCCAGATTGTCTCCTTCGGCCTCTGGGGCCAGGTTGGAAGGCCCGCAGTTCTCAACACGAACAGCCATCTCCTGTCGGTCGGGCTCCATGATGGCGAAATTCCCCCTGAAGAGGGCGTCAGGCGTTTGGTCGAGGCACTGACCCTGGATCCCGGCGTGCAACGCCTGTGCATCTACGGCCGCTCGGTTGGGTATCCGACCTGGGAGCTGTTGCGGCCGAAAGCAATTGTTCCAGGGCATCTGCGCTTTATTGAGCGCGTGCTTCACCTGGAGCCCGAAGTCGAGATCATCGCTCGCTGCCGGCTGACCCTGAGTCGCGATCGATACCTACAGGATCATGTCTACAACGGCATGTATATCGTGCCTACGGTGTTTGCACTCGAGATGCTGGCGCAGGCGGCGACTGCGTTGATCGCAGACCACGCGCAATTGTGCAGGTTGGACGCCGTGGAGATGCCGCTTCCACTCGTGGTCGACGCGGATCGCGGGTTGGAGATCGAGCTGCGCGCGTTGGCTCTGGATGCAGCGGGCGACGGGTTGCAAAGGCTCAATGTCACTGTCAGCAGCGAACAGACGGGATTCAAATCCACGGCGCTGTCGGGGACCGTTGTCTTTGGCGCCCGGCGGGAGTGGGTGTCGGAACCGATCGTGCTCGGGAAACCTGTCCCGATTGATCCGCGAGCGGATCTTTATGGTCGGCAGTTCTTCGTCGGCCCGCTATACCAGCGGATGAAGAGCATTTTTTCAGTGGATCCCGACCGGTCGGTTTGCATCGCCGAGATTCACTCTCGCGAGGATGCTGCCCGGGGCGCGTTCGACTCGATCTCTGAATTGTTGGTTCTAGGAGATCCGTTCTTCCGCGACACACTGTTGCATAGCTCGCTCCTGCATCATCTGGAGCACATGGCTTTTACCTCCCGGATCGATAGCATCGAGCTTTACCAACAGCCGGAGCCCGTCCAGATGGAACCGCGTCTGTGTACGGCGCGCCTGCAGTGGTCAAAAGGGAAGGATTCGGAGTATGAGCTCGTTGCCGCCACTCTTGACGGACGGGTTGTCGAACGTTGGACGGGTTTCTGCGCCAAGGCGCTGGCGCGCACGCACACCTGGCCGGAGTTGCAGGACCTCCTCGACGTGGAGCGCACGAGATCCATTGATGAGCGCAATTTGTCAGAGCAGATCTGCGGCGCTGTTAAACAGATCGGCGCGATATCCGCGACCGTTGTACTCGAATGCATCAGAGGCTTTGCGGATCTGCCGGTTGAAGAACGGCACGTTACCGAGCGAGCGCTTGCTGCCCGGGCGTTGAATTTCGCCGCATACGGACGGGGGGCCTCGCTCGAGTTGCAATGGCTTTCCACGGGGCGGCCATGTTTCGGCGGCGAGACTGAACTCGATGTCTCGTTCAGCCACGAGGGCTGGTATTGCCTTTGTACGGTTGGATCCTATGCGCAAGGATGCGACCTCGCGGCGATATCAAAGCGCAGTTCGATGCACTGGCTCTCGCTGCTCGGTACCGGACGCGAGCCGCTACTTGCAGAGCTGAGCAAAGAAGAGCCTCTCGACGTGGCGGGGACGCGGATCTGGGCGGCGCTGGAAGCAGCTCGCAAGGCCTCTGGTGATGAAACTGAGGCGCTGACGTTAGTCAAACGTGTTGGTGGGAGTGTACTCCTTCGAGCCACGGGCTCGGTCATTCTGACTACGCCGATTCACCTGTCGCATGGCCCCCAGAGCATCGTTGCACTCACCGTTCAACTGGCAAGCCGGGCCGTTGAGGCTCCCCGGGCTGCCCCGGCCGCGCGAATCGTTCCGGACGAGCGGCTCGGGTGCGATGTTGCGGAACAGGATTTCGCGGTGACCTGGAAGGAGTGCACGAGCCTGGGTCGTAAAGCGATGGCTGTCTCCTATGTCGAGTGGTTCCACCGGGTACGGGAAGCCATGCTGATGCCGGAGGACGCCCGGCGTTGGGTTACAGGTGCCGTCGACAGGACTGCCGGACTGGTGGCTCGCTCGATTCGTGTACGAGTCTATGGCGAGGTGACCGCGCATGATGCAATTACCGCGCGGATCTGGATCACGCAACTCTCCGCGAACGGTGCTCGATGGCGGACTGACTTCTTCCACCGATCGCCCCAGGAGCCGCGCCGGCTCGTCGCGATCGTCGAAGCGGAAGGCGGTGTCGTTGGAGCAGCCGCGGCGCACGAGCGGCCTGATGCGATCCAGGACTACGGGCGATTTGTGGAGACGCGGCCCCCCATTGCGCAAATGGGGGAAACTTCAGGGTTTGAAGATCTCAAACAGGGCAGGTCGCTGTTTGAGCTGCCGGTAGGGCCGCGCCGCGGTCCACGCATGTTTGTGGACACGGTGCGGCCGTCCCTGATCGATTCGGATCTCGTCGGCAACGTCAGCAGCATCACCTTCTTTCGCTGGCTCGCCCAGGTCCGCGATGCTTTCTTACATTCGGTTGCTCCCGCGGAAATGGAGCGGCGTGTGGGTGCGTCACCCAGCGGTCTCGGTGAGGCGATCGCAACCGAAGAGGAAATGACCTACCTGCGCGAAGCATTTCCATTCGACGACCTGCGGGTGGAGGTGACTCTTGTCGCAGCGACGGAGCGCAGTGCCAGGTTGCGTTATGAGTTTGTGCGCAGGAAGCAGGGTACGAGCGAGAAAATCGCGATTGGCGAGCAGCAGTTTTCATGGGTTCACCGAGAGGCGGACAGGCTGCGCAGCCATGACTTTCCGCCTGCGCTGCTTGCGATCTTCGAGGCTCCCGTCACCGTTGAGCCTGGAGAGATGCGTCAGGCCGTGGAGGTCCGAGAGTGAAGATTCTCGTGGTGGGCAGCACCGGAACACTAGGGAGTCTGGCCGCGGAATCCGCCCTGGCAGCGGGGAATGTTGTGGTCGCCATGACTCGCGATCGCAACTCGCCGCGTGCCAGGCGGCTTCAGGCGGCGGGCGCCCGCCTCTGCATTGCCGACCTCAAAACTCCTGCGTCGCTAGATGCGGCTGTCCGAGGAGTCTCTAGCGTCATCATCACCGCGACGGCCACGCTATCCAGGCGTGACGGTGACTCGCTCGAGGCTGTGGATGGCCGGGGGCTGCAGGCGCTCATTACAGCTTGCGTGCAAAACGGCGTGCGACATGTAGTGCTCGTGTCGTTCAGCCGTGGGATTGATGCCGATACCCCGCTTTCACGATTCAAACGGGCGGCGGAGCGGCGGCTGGAAAATTCCGGCATGGAATACACCATTCTGCTGCCGTCCTATTTTCCGGAAAAGTTTCTTACACCCCTGGTGGGGTTTGATATTGCATCCTCGCGGGCCAGGATCTACGGCGACGGAACGTGTCCCATCGGTTATGTTGGGACAGGGGACGTGGCACACCTGGCGGCGCTGTGTGCCTCCGATGTTCGAGGTCATGGCGCGATTCCGATGGGTGGGTCCGCGGCTTACTCGCAACTCGAGGTGGTGGAGCTCGTTGAGCGCCTCACGGACAGAAAGTTGGTTCTCGACTTCATGCCCCTCGATCAGATCGAAAGCGCGCTGCTCGCCAGTGCCGACCCGCTGAAGCAGTCTTATCTGGGGCTGTACCGCGGACTCGCCGTGGGCGATTGTCCGTCAGCCGATTGGGCAGATGAATTCGGGATGACTCCGACGCCTCTGCAAGCCTGTCTCCAGCGCATGTGGACTGCCGCGGACTCGTCGAATATGAACAGGAGCTTGTCATGACAGCATTGGATGCGAGCAGATCTTTGTTGGTTCACAGTGACCCGAATCGTCGCAGTGGGGTTTCCGCGGAGACGATTCCCGGCAGCAAGATCAACATGCAGGTCTTTACATTGGCTCCGGGTGAGACGGCGCATCCCGGCAATGATTTGCATACCGAGACGGCCGGATATGTGGTCAGCGGCGACGCAAAGCTTCTCTCCGGGGACGGCTTTGAAGAAAGCCGGGATATTACCGCCGGGGATTTCTACTTCACGCCGGTTGGATTGCCCTATGTCATCCGTAACTCATCCGATGAGCCCGCGAAGCTCGTGCTGGCTTATTCCCTGGATCCGCGGATCACTCACGCCGCGGCTCGGGCGGCCGATTTCAAAGCCGGCACGGAGATTCGCGTTGTCAGAAGTCCGCTGGATACCAGCAAGACCG